>Ga0179593_1484499_pt1 | contig 12945 bp, 18 predicted proteins | sample CZODoug2_1_08_16_FD_185931 | JGI IMG/M metagenome (GOLD analysis project Ga0179593, IMG submission 185931) | Vadose zone soil fungal communities from Angelo Coast Range Reserve, California, USA - CZODoug2_1_08_16fungal (PacBio error correction) | ecosystem: Environmental > Terrestrial > Soil >...
AGGGGAATTAGGCAGCGAGTTCTCTCTCTCTTCTCATCTAACTGTGGAAGACATTACTCTCATCTTCATACTAAAGGGTATGGGAAACCGACGGTATGTGTAGTACTCAAATATACTGAAAGGGGTGTCCTACTATGGGGCAAGCGTAGATAACAACAAAAAACAATTATGAGAAAGCGAACAAGGGGGAGGGAAACCCACAAAACAAAGATAGAAGAAATAAACCTCATAGGAGGGGAAAAAAAAACACAAATCTCTTCTCTGAGACTCTCTAAAAATAACTAGAGCTCCTACACAGTACAAGAAAGCAAGCGCGAACTACAGGGGGGAGGGGATGAACCAAAGGGGCAGAAAGGGGGGGATATAGAAGGGCACTAGGGAGTTAACAATCACCTCTGGCTCTCCACACGAGAGTCGTAAAGGAAGAGGTCCCCACTGGGGGACTCACGGCTGGAAAGGGGGGCCCAGACAAGAGGCAAAGGCCGAGTTGGAGCCCGATTCGGGGTGCGGATACCAAGGGAGGACGTGTCTGAGGAGGAGAACTCTCTCAATAAGCACAGCCGAGTAAGAGGGCTAAAACTACCAATCTCTATCTCCGAGTATCAGACATAGCGAAAGGAGGAGTAAGGGGTTGTGGGTGGGGGGAGACGAGCGTAAAAGCGGGGCGGGATCGAAAGGGATAAAAAATGGAAAAATGAGTAGGGAGGGAAACGCGCGAGCCGACGGCGATTCGTTACACACTCGTGAGAGCTCGCGGACAAAAGAGGATCAAGGTGTATATACACAACTCAATATAGAACTCTGGCGAGCTGGGGAAGACTAGGGGGAGGAGTGCGGGGAGAGGGGAAGAGGGGAGGGAGAATGCAGTCAGGCAAAAATCAGAGGCAGAAAAAGGAGAACAAAAAAGCGGCGGGCAAAACAGTATAAAAAGGGAAGGAAATAGGGGGATGAAGGGGAAAAAGAGGGAGAAGCAAAATGCAGGAGCGATGTGGATGGAAAGGCGAAGGGAATAGGGGGCGCGCAGGCGAGAGAAAGGGGGGCCGGCAAAGAAGGGGTGCGAAGGAATGGTACAATGCAAAAGAAAGGATGCCATAGAAAGCCGCGGGGAGGGATGGCTAAGGCGGGCTGCTCGCGGGAAGTATGCGACAGGGGAGAGGAAAAAAGAGATTAAAAAGGGGGCGCTAGAAGAAGCAGGGCCGAGAGTAAATACCAAATTCGTGGGTGCAAACGGAACGTGCGAGAGCAAGACAGGAGGGTAGGGGGAGAAAAAGAGAAAGAAGCTGAAGTACAAACAAATAAGGGCAGCGGTGTGTGCGCGGGGGGCAGAAGGCGGACGTGGCCCTTCGGGGGGGGAAATCAATATAAATATGAAACAAAAAGAAGATGGTGTGGAGAGAAAAAACAGAAGATAACGGTGCGGAGCTTCGGCGTGCGGGGGTGCTTCCATATCGTAAAATGATGGCCGTACAAGACAAAAATACAAGGAAGAAACAAGAGTCGATCTCCGAAATGGGCGTGTGAAAGGAAAAGTGTGAGTGCTGAAGTGGTCGTTGAAAAAAGAGAATGGTAATTTGTGCGGAAGAACGGACTCTGGGGTGGTGTGGCTCTTCGAGGGCGTCAGCAAGAAAAGGGCTCGCGCTAGGGGCCGATCACAGATACAAAGAGGCTCAGGCAGGTGCAATACAAGAACCGTCTCACAAAAAAAAAGGTCGAAATCAGTGCGAATGAGGAGGAAAGTATCTAAGTAAGTGGTGCCTGGCGCCGGTATAGAGTGCGAGTGTTGAAAAAAAGGGAAGAAAGCAGCTGTACGGTCGCTTGATAGGGCGGTGCGCGAGTGCTCGGGTTTGGACTGGTGGGACAAAGTGAAAAAAAGTTGAACCACGAAAAAAAAAATACATGCAGAAATCGAGCCGAACAAGCGTTAGCACCAGCCCGTGGATGCTATTCGCTTGCCTTACACACCCAAATAAAAAAAACAACAAAAGAGAAACGAGAAAGACACAAAAAAACGAAACAAAAAAGGAAGGTCGGCAACCCGCACTCGTCGTGTATGGAAGGAAAAAACAACAATACAGGGACGGCCGTGGCAATTTATACGGGACAAAGACGAAAGTGGGGTTGGGGAGCGGGTGCTATGAAGGAGACCGGAGGAGAACGCGGTGGGGGAGCAAGAACGAGACTTCGAAGGGGAACATAAGCCATATTAACGGAGTGGAGTTGTTGGGAAAAATCCGGACATGGGAAGCGACTTACCTTCTGTCAGAGAGGCTGTGCCAGGCTTCCCTACGAGAGTAAGAAAATACACAAGAGCAAAAAGAGGGGGAACAGGGTAAACGACACACAGAACGGAAAGTGGCTAAACAGTGTCGCAAGTGGGAGGGATGAAATGTAGGCGTCAGAAGACGGCATAGGGGGAGGGCGTTGCTTTGAACATCCCTCAATTCACCGGAGCAAAAAGCAAGGGAAAGAGGAAAGGGGCGGACGGCCAAGCGTGGGAACTTGGGGTGACAAAGGCTCGTCAACGGGGCATCGAGGCCGGTTCTAATTTCTCCTAGAGAACGAAATGGTGGACGCGAAAAGAGGGGCGAGAAAGAGGGATGGGTGACATGGGAAGACGCAAAGACACTGGGGGGGATTGTCCGACAGGAATCATGCTCAAGGAGAGAAGAACTCTAACGCAAGCTCTTGATTTGAAAGGGGAGTGAACTCTTGCATAGGAGGCTGTCGGGGGCCTTCATCGTACACATAAGCTACCAGATCAGCGATAGACCAGTGTCGCGGTGGGGGACTAAGGGGGAGAAGAATCCTCAGGTACGGGGGAGGGGAGGCAAAATATCCGATTATGTCAAGCTAAATACCGAGTAATGAACGACATTCTTTATCTTAAGAACAATACTTATCCTATCTCCAGGAGAAGCGTACCGAAAGGGGCAGAGACGCATGTGAAGGGGCTAGGGGAGAATGAACGAAGCTCGGTACGCACGATGCAAGAGGAATAGAAACGCGATACAAGCCGCATGGCGGAGGAGGAGAAGGTACGAGACCTTGGTTTGAAAGGGGGGGGTATTGGGATGAGGGGGACTTACCCAATCAGGGTCAACATTACCACAGGTGGAAACAGAACTATAGAGCCTTCCCTGGCCAATCCAATTCGAAAGAAATTGACGAGGCCAGAAAAGAAGAAAAACCAAGACTTAAAAACTTTGCATGGGCAACTATAGACCGATATCCGTCACTAAAAAATGGCTAAATACAGTATAGAACGGACCAGAATTTTAAGGAAGGAAGGGAAAGGGGGGGGGGGATTGGGAGATGTCGGGGGGAGAAAATAGCACCTTGTGAACTCAAATTTTTTAAATTTTTCACTCCGGGGAACATAGCTAAGGGTGGACGAGCTGTGGGACACAGCACCGCAAGAAAGGAAAAAGGAATGTCAAAGAGCAGGGTCGAGCCATACAGGAGAAGATTTTTGGGTAATCCACTACACTCAACAGCAAATACGCGAACAATTAGTGGCTCTGGAATCGGAAGAGGCGGCCTAACTGAAGAAGGGGGGGTATTGGTGATTGAACGACAGCATCGAAAGGGCAGGGAGACTATGAGCGGAAGAAAGAATCGCCCGAAAGTGACGGACAAGAAGATTCTTCGTTATCACGCCGTTAGTGGACACCACCAGCTGAAAAAGATGGTACGTACTTATGGGAAGTTGGGAGGGAAAGCAATAAATGGTGTACAGAAAGCTCAGGGAAAAGAAAATGTTATTGGGACAAACAACTTTTCAGTCCCCCCGACAAGAGGCGCCAGAAAAGGAAAATCAAAACTGGAGGACAGTTGGTATTACTAAGGGCGTCCAGGAAGCGTTGGGCTCATGAACCCATGATACGAGGATGGCTTTCCAATGGAAGGAAAAGTCGTTCAAAAGCAAAGCAGTGGGTGGAGGAGGGGGGGGGGTGAGAAAAAAGAAATAGAACATAGCCGAGAGCGATATACCGAGTACGGGTTGAGCGTCTGGGTGACCATTGACTGGTCGCTCGGTTCGCACTTAGAAAAAACAACCGCCGGGCAGAGAAAGGAGAAGGAATGAGCGGGGGGCAGCCCCTGACGGAGACAAATCGCACTTAAAACGCAGCCATCAAACAGGAAATACGCGGTGGTCCTTGGGGCGCATCCTGTTCCGGGGGGTGCGTACGCAACAGAGGGTAGATCCTGTCGTATCACTGAAAGGTGCCTTGGGGCGTGATCAAAAACTGTGCTGGGAGAAGGGGAGGAGAATAAGTGTGAGGAGAGTGTGTGTCGTTGTGGTCGGGGGACACCTGATCCATGGTGGCCCGAGCGAGATTGAGGGGAGCGGGGAAAGGGACAATGACCCTGACAGAAAAAGACCGCGCCGCAGGAAGGTAAGACCAAATACAAGAAGAAGGTAGGGGGTACGGCCGCAGGGTCATAAGGACTTTGCGGGCGCGATTGGTAGGACTTCAAGTTATCTTGACTCAAACAAAAAGAGAAAAAGGAACAATAAATTCATGAGGGAGGTGGGGGTCTAAAGGGGTAGGGCGTGAGATGGACGTGAATCGAAAGGGTCCGGATACAATGGAACCGAAAGAGGCGGAACGCTACAAACGAAGAAAACCAGTTGATCGAAAAAAGAACAAAAACGGGGCGAAAGGAGATGGGGAATTTTGGGCTATGCAAGCATTATGTGTGCCTACGGAAAAGGGCCGGCACCAAGGAAAGGAAGCCTCCAGTTGGACCCTCAATGTGAGGATTGTGGACCCTGTTTATTTATGCACGAGCGATGGGTAAGTGGAACTGGTGTGAGGGGGAAAGGGACAAATAACGCGGCGGCGCGGCCGGGAAAAGGAAGGGATGCCACACACCAAATAGAAACACTGGAGTAAACCAAAAGGCCGATTGTGCGCAAGGTAAATTGAACGGGGGGAACGATAAACGTGAGTTTGAAAGGATCTCGATAAAAAAAAAGAAAAATGGGAAAAGAAGAAGTCGTGGACATCATGAAAGAGTGAAACGCGTGGACAATTCCGGCCAACTGCCTTGCCTGTGCGCTGAAGAGGGCAAAAGCCTGGTAAGAAAGGCAGAAGAGAACATCAGGGGTCAGAAAAAAAAGGAAACTAAAAGTCGCTCGCAGCAAAAAGAAAACAGGATACAACCTTACCAGATACAGGGGAGCCTCCCGAAGGGTGCAGCGGATAGGGGAGAGAGGAGGTGCCCGCCAATGTGTAGGAGAAGAGTCGATTCTGTAAACCGAATTCAGCCGAGCCAAACTCTCCAGCAAAAGCGTGCGGGAATTGCAGCAGGGGGACCACTGCCGTGGAGAGAGGAGGAGGTGTAAGCAGAGTCAAGAGAAAAAGTGCCTGGGGAGAGGCCGACGGCATTCTGGTGATGTCCTGCACGCAACAAAAAAAGTTTCGAATCGCCTTCACAAAAAAAATACCACCGAAGAGACCTACATACAAGCTGTGCCTTGAGAGACAACAGAAGGAGAGTGGAGAGGGGTTTGGGGGTTTAGCTGAATGGAGACAACAATATGGATGGCAGCAGACAAACCAATTGAGCGAAGGGGGGGAATCGAAAGGAGGGGATATCATGGGGGGGGGGGAAAATCACCGCCCTCCGGATGTGTCGGCGTCATGGAGAAAGGAAGTTGGAGGGGGGATCAAAGATCAGAGGGATATCACTGGATAGGTTCTTACAACCCCAGTCTAAATACAGGGTAACAAGAAAGTATCAAGTAGAAGGACAGGCCTTTGAATGAAAAGCCGACCAACATCTCTAAATAGGGGGAAGATAACCTGTATCGGCATCGGAGGTGGCCAGGCGAGGGAAGGGAAGGGGGAAAAAGGGTGGGTATACGGGTAGGCATGAGGGAGTCACAGGGGACCAGAAGGCGTTTCAGCTCCTGGTTTATCGAAAACTAGAATCACGATTCCACTCAAACGATCAAGGAGAAAGGAAAGGATATTCGCGAGTCCTCGCCATGGGGGTGCGTCTCTCCTGGGCCGTGAGGCCAAAAAACGCTCGCGGAGAGAAAGTCACTTTTTAGAGGAAGGACAAAAAGCATAAGGAATCAGGGGGGGCTGAGAAGGGGGGGAAAAAAAGGTACTAACAGGGGAACAAAGAAAAATAACATAACAGATTGGGGGGAAGAGGAAAAATAGGTGAGAGAGCCTGCAAAGGGTTTGGCTCCCAATAAGTGATCAAAGGGATGAAAGAACTTGTCTGATCCAGAAAAGGACCTGGCACTAAAGGTGGGTGGGGGGGTCCAGGTAAAAATTCACATGAGTGGGGGGGGGGGACCCAGCCGTTTCACTGCGTCTCAGCACGAGAATTGTTGATCGCGAACTATTTGGGGGGAAAGCAAGCCATTAGGACTGGGACACGAAGCTTAAGAAGAGGGGGGGGAAGAAGAGAGGAAACCGCCCAAAGTCGAGGACCTCTGTAATGCAAAAAAAGAAAAAGAAAAGTCTTGTCATAAACAGGAGCGGGGCGAGTGGGGACGGGAAAGTGTGTGCAACCGCCCTGAGGTTTGTGGTATGGGAAGGGGGGAGGTGGAAAGCGGAGGGGAAAAGGGAATCGGGAAAGAGGGAGACCTAAACAACACTGGACATGGGGGAAAAAGACGGGGGGAACAACGGGAAGAAACGCAGTTACTATGCGATCTATGTGCGAGCCGATCGGGCTATCAAAGAATAACAACCAGGCTAGCTTGTCTACAAGTGGTTCCGTCGTTGAAAAATCACGTGGGTAAAAGGGCAAACCACAAAGGGAGACCGCTTCCTACAGCAAAAACAAGAAATAAAGAAAAAAAGGAAGGCAGAGAGAAAATGATGGGGAACCCGCTCTGGATAAAGAGGTCCTGACAGGCACCTAATTGGACGTCATACGACGCCAAAGGCGGCTAAAATCGCAGTTCCATATTGGGGAAAGTAAAAAGGTTGTGTGTGTAAAACGGAGTTCCGCTGGGGGGCAAAAGTTCTGGCTGGAAAAAAAAAACTTCCAAAAAGGAAGATTGTGACACCGGGAAAGAGAGATCTTGGGTAGGTGTGGTTCAAAGGGAACAAAGGGGGGGAGAAGTGGGCCCGGAGCAAAATCAAAGAGAGAAAAAAAAGGGCAGGGGGGGAGGTTATTGGGAGAAACCGAGCGTCAAAAAATGACAAGGTTGTATTGGGGGATCGGTTAGAAGCAAAAAATGAATACAAGAAGGGGAAAAAGGGGGAGGAGTCCGGACGACCCGCCACGGGAGGGGAAAAGGGGGACGACTTTCTCGAAAATGGGGTGGGTATAAAAGGGCGTCAGGGAAGAAGATAAAAATAGTTGGGAAAAAAAAGGGGGCATTAAAGAAAAGGGAAAAAAGAGCTGACGAGGGGGCTTTAAGGGAAAAGAATCGGAAGGGCGGAACGGGTACCTCCATGTAACGAGGGGGCAGGAAAAAACGGGAGGACAAAATACGACTCACAGGCGTGAACGCTTCTGGGCTTCTAACTGAGGGGGTAAATTGGGTCGAAGTCAGTGATGACGCCAGGCGGAAAAGGGGGGACACGGAGGAAAGTAAAGGGGGTATGGTCAAAAAAGACGCCGAGCGTGGCGGGGAGAAGTATTCTCTGAACTGGACTAGATAAGAACGGGGGGAAAAGTGGGCCAATATCGAGGGGAACCACGTTGCTCAGTAACGAGGTCGCGAATAGTAGAGAAAAAAAGGAGGGAATCATCCTACAAAAAAGAAATAGAACGGGTACCGTCACTCGACGCCAAAACAGCTTAACAGGGCGAACTCGTGGGAGAAATTCAAAATTGCAAAGCTGAAAGTAAAAACAAAAAGAAGAGGAACGAGGAAGACTTGAGGGGGAGCCAGGTGAATGGGGATCGTGGCAGTTGTTGGAAAACTCAATCTGCCGAAACAGATTCCAGTAAATAAAGTGAAAAAAATAAAGGGGGCAAAAAGACAAGAAAAGGGGGGGGGGAGAAGGCTCGGCACATGGCGGTGCGAGAGGGGCGTAGAGAAAGATGGAGAAAAAAAAGGCGCTGTCGGTGAAGCGTGAGGGGGGGGGAGGCTAGGTAAAACTGGGGGCGGGTGGAAAAGAGCCAGGAGAAAAAGAAGGGGGAGACAGAAAAAATTGGGGGGTCGGTACAGCAGGCCGGGGTATGCATGAAGACAAAACACTGGGCAGAGATCAAGGAGCAGACAACTCTAACTACAATTCTTGGTAAGGGGGGCCAAACAAGAGAAGAGAAGAACCACAAAGAGTGAGACTTGGGGAGGGGGCCGGCTCGGGGGAAAAAGGATCCCAACAAAAGAGCGCTGCTGTGGGGACCTCACTGCACAGAAGAAGGAGTGCACCAAAAGAAGCGGTAGTGGGGGGGGGTCCGGGGCAAAGGAATGGGTGAAAAAAAAAAAACGGAGAAAAAGGGGCCTAACAAATGAGGCGACTGCGCGGATCAAAGGGGTCGGCATATCTCTGTTAAAACTTGGATGGCAAGATTTCCAGGGGGAAAGGGGGGGGGCGCAGCCATCGGCAGTGCAAAAAAAAAGCAAGGAGACAAAAGAAGAGTGGGGGTTGGACAAAAAAACAAGCAAGACGGAACTTGGTCTAAAGGGGACTTAAAAAGAGGGGCAAACTAATGACCTCGGCATAGCAACCGGCCGGGACGTTGAAGCCCACGCTGGACGCGAATGGGACGGAAAGGGGAAAGCAAAGAATAAAACTCAACGCCTCCATGAAATGGACTAGAGAAAAACAAAATGTGAGGAGGAAGGAGATTCCCTTGGCATTTTCCGGTTCGAGGGGAAAGGAAAAGGACGCAGGGCACGGGGAAAGAAAGGGAAATGACGCGAAAAAGGATCGTGGGTACAAAGTAAACACGGTGCACAGAAGATGTTCATTGTGGGCCGCTCGACGAACATTGTATGCGACGTATTTTTTGCGCAATAAGGACTCTGAAGGACAAAACAAGAGAGGGAGGGGGAAGAACCTGGTATGATCGGACTTGCGTAAAGGACAAAATCACCCGGAGACAAAAAATCTGAAAAAGGGAGTCGATAATACCGGACAAAGGGGGGGAGGAGCGGGGAGGGCAAAGACAAGAAAACTCATTAAAGTCAACACGGAATAAAGGAAGGCGCAAATCAAGGAAAAGATGCAAGGACGCCATTGCTCTGGGTGTGACGGAACGGGCCTATTGTGAAAACGGCACATGCGCTACGCGGGGGGGGGGGGCAGGTATGACAGAAACCGGACAACTACAGTAAGGGGAAAAGCAAGGGGGCGAGGACTTGCACTGAAAAGTTAGCACAATTATCAAAGGTCTAGTGGGGGGGGATGGCACCTAATAGGAGAGGGAAGAAAAAGAGGGAGGGAAAGAAGGGGCGGAAAGGCTTATCATCGAAAAAAAGACATGGGCAAAAAGCGTGCTTATACCATAAAAAAAAGAAAAAAAAAAAGGGCGGCAGGGGGTAGAACCTTGGTGGAAAAACAAAACAGGGGAGGGGTTCCCAGGACGGAAAGAAAAACTGAAAGGGGAAAAAATCACCCCACACCGGGGGAGAACAAATACAACTGTGCCAAAAGAAGGGGCAAAACACTAGTTGAAAAAAAGGGTTCGGGGCCAACGCTGGGGAGGGGGGGGTGGGGCGGGGGAGGGGGGGGGGGGGGGGGGGGGGGGGGGGGGGGGGGGGTGATGTGGGGTGGGTAACCGGGAAAGAGCGGGGGGGTACTAATCAAACGGAAGGGGAGTCCAGTAATAGAAGTAAGCCGAACTGAAAAGCGAGGGGAGGGTAGAAAAGACTCTGTTCCTCGGGGTGGGGTTGTTGCTGGAAATGGGGAAAATTATCTCAGGGGGGGGAAGCGGGAGGAGGGGGGGTGTTGACAATGTGGGGAAAAGAAGGGTCAAACCGGAGTCAAAAAAAAAACGAACAAAGGACGCAGAGGAATGGATACTGTGAAGGGGAAAAAGGGACGGGACGTGGGTTCCCAAAAAAAACAGAGGATATGACGCGGCAGTAAGGGTTAAAAAAGAATTAAAAATTTAGGCTGAAAAAGAGAAAAAAAAATGGGGAAAAAAACGTCAAGGTAGGGGGAGAGGGGACGAAAAAACGAGGTTATAAGCGCCGTGGGCTTCAACTTGGAAAAAGGTGGTCCATGAATGACATATCAGCCGAAGAAGAGACCCAAGGCGGTTGAAAGAAAAAAAGGGGGAAGGGGGGTAGAACGCGTGCAAAGGCAAGTCAGGATGACACCCTCAGCTAAGGAAAAAAAAAAAAAAGAACCATAGCTCTCCCGAACGGAAGAGCAAGGGAAAAAGAAAAGGGAGATGGGAAAACCGAAAGGGCGCAAAAATAATACATGAGGAAGTTGCCCTCGACGAGAGAAATGCAAAGCTAAAGAGCGTCGTCGAAAGGGCCGGTATAGGTTTCACGTCATTAAGAATTGGGATCCAGGGCTGAAGAAGGGAGAAAAACTAACAATCACAGGGGAAATCGAGAAGGGACCTGTTACGTTTCGCCTGGCGTGAGTGGATGGGAGTGTCGATCAGGGGGGTAGACGGAGGGAAAAAAAAAAAAGATGATGAAACACGTACAAAATGCAAACACATGTGACGCAAGTCAGGGTCTCCAAGAGGGGAAAACCACGGCCTTGTGTGCGATGGGAGTGGGATCGGGAAGCCAATGTCAAAAGGGAAAAAAAAAAAAAAGAAAAAAAACGTAAAGGAGTATCCTTACGGGACAAAAATCAAATGAAATTCGAATTGGCTAGGGGGGGAACGCGAAGGACGGACCACAGAAAATTAAACTTCACAAAATTGGGGGGGGGAAGGGAAAAGAAAGGTTCAGTGAAAAAGAGAAGGTAAGTAAAAGTAGAGGCCGGTAAACCATCATTTTAATTCGCAGTGTAATTGGTGGAGGTCAGGGGAGGGGGGGGGAAGAAGAAAGGGAAAACTCATAAAAGGGGGTTTTGTCAAAAAAAAGGGGAGGGTTGGCAATCGCCCGGAAGCAGGGTCGCGAAAAATGGGTGCATCGGGAAAAATAGCACCATGGACTCGGGGGGGGAAGGGAAAGGGGGGGGAAGGGGGGAGCCGGCGTTAAAATGATAGAGGGTTGGGGAGCACCCAGGGCCCAGCAAATACCAAAGAACAAGTAAGGGGGCACTACGAAAAATCAGGGGACATATACTAAAAGCCTGCACGTTGGGAGGGGGGGGGGGGGGGGAAACACACGGGGAAATCGAAGAGTGTGGGGACGGGCGACTAGGCAAAGCGAATCATCGAAAGAGCAGTCTTTAAAGAGGAGCGGGTAAGTAACTTAGCAGTGGAATACCAAGGAGCACAGGGGAGGGGGGAACAGCCATCAGTGAAAGTAAATTATTGTGTGTCACAATTGGGGGATGTCAAAAAGTAGGGGAGAAAAAGGGGGGCTCGGGGGAACGAAGTCAAGGAGGGGAGCAAAGGAATTGGGACTCACAGCAACTTGTGTGTCCAAAAGATTGAGGAGAGGAAAAGGAATAACTAACAAAAGTGCGTATAGGTTAGGAAACTCAATGTCCAGGCCGACGGGGTTACGCTAGAAACCCCCTAAAAAGACGATCTGGATTGGGGCTTCTGACAGCCCGATCGAAAAAGTCATTGTGCTCCCGCTTGTGAAAGGGGGGAGGGGAAAGGGCGCGTCTGTGGTGAGGGTGGGGCTGGGGGAAAAAAAGGGATCGGGTCCGAAGTGCGGGTGAGAGAGTGTGAGCCGTATGCGAAGGGGGGGATCGGGGCTGTGCATTGGGAAAGGTTGGCACAGAGGAGCGGAAGGAGAAATCGTGGAGGGGAAAAGTGGATCTAAAAGAAGGGACGCTCCTGGGAGGAGGGAAGGTCACTGTAGTCACTTGACCAGCCACCGAAGGTTACACACCCTCATGACGGAGCCACTTCTAGGGGATATAAAAACGAGATATCGGGGGAACGGAAGGGGAGTCAGACGCGAAGCGAACCGAGTGTACGCGATTTGTGAAATAAGATTTTCTTCAGGCAGTGGGCTTGCGATCGCTCCTGGTATACATTCTGGTGGGAATACAGGGGGGGGGGGGAAAGGAGAACAGAGAGACGCTATCGTAGTGGAGACGACTACGAGGGAACAAGACCAAACTGACGAAAGACCAAGACCAATTCGTTCAATATTCTACAACAAGGACGCGCGAGTTTGGATTAAAAAGGGAAGATATTGGGATTGTGTTGCAAAAATCTCGTCCATATTGTGGAATTCAATGTAGCACCAAAAAAAAGAGGGGGGGGGAGAGACATTAAGTTGGGGATTGCGGATACTTCAAACATGCAAACACTGGATCGTAGAGTCGGTGTGCATTAGTCGATTCTAGTGTGGGGGTACGGGAATGGGAGAAGAAGACACGGAATAAAGGAATGGGCCTTCAATGGACGGAGAGAAGAAGAGGAAAAAATCATTCACTGTCAACTATCAGAACCGAAGGGGGGGGCACAATGCCGGCTGTCAAATTAGTGCGTGGAGGTGGAAAGGAAAAAAGGGGAAGAGGAGGGGATTGACAGCAGTGTGTGGGGGGGGTGGTGCGAGACGGGTAAAGTAGCATTCTGGTGGACCAAAAAACGCACTCGACGAAAGCGCCTGGAGAGGGAATTGGGGGGACACGGATCAAGAGGGGACAGAAGGATAACTGGGCAAAAAACCACCACTTGTGTGGGAGACGGGTTGAAGCAGCTGTAGAGTGGAAGGGGCCCTGTGTTGAGAGTGAACGATGCGTGTTGGAACTGGGTGTGTGGTGGAGGGAAGGAGGGGCACAAGGGGGACAGGGAAAAGGCCCGCGAACGCGGCCGGGCATGATTTGATGCAGCTCATAGCGGACAAAAAGGCCAGCCGTGGCGGACAGGGAAACGAAAAAGCGAAGGGTTGGGTAAAGAACGGATACTTAAGGAACAAAA
>Ga0179593_1648398_pt1 | contig 12945 bp, 20 predicted proteins | sample CZODoug2_1_08_16_FD_185931 | JGI IMG/M metagenome (GOLD analysis project Ga0179593, IMG submission 185931) | Vadose zone soil fungal communities from Angelo Coast Range Reserve, California, USA - CZODoug2_1_08_16fungal (PacBio error correction) | ecosystem: Environmental > Terrestrial > Soil >...
AGGGGGGGACCAAACAACGAAGTAAGGGGTTTCGCAATGAACATAGCGGTGGACGTCCAATTTTTTGCAAAAAGGGAATAAGGGGGGGAAGGAAAGGGTGCGGGAGTGCTAAAAATGACAGTCCATCACCCTAAGGAAGCCTTGTAAGTTTACGCTAGCCTAACGATACTTCGGGAGGTGATCGAAAGACCGCAAGAAGGGAGTAGGTTGCTCATAAGGCAAAATGGAGGAATTCGATGGAAAAGGTGACAAGACCAATAAAAAAATGAGCACAGTGAAAGGATCTTTGGTAGTACATTCTGGCCCGGAGGGGGGGGGGGGACTTCAAGGTTTCATCATAGAAAAATAACAACTGTGGGCGAGGTAAAAAATAAGTGGTTGGTTCGCACTCTTGCTGAAAGATCATAAAACGACGCAAAGAAACTCGTTGAGTGACGCACTGTGTTACCGACGAATAGGAGAATACGGAAAAGCCCAGGAGTCACCAGCGTCCATCATTCCTGAGCAAAGAGGTGTCAAAAGAAATTGGGGGGGCTATGCCCCGAGGGTTGGCCAGCACAAAAACTCAATCCGGACAGGCATCGGGAGGGAGAACTAAGCCTGAGGCCCCCCCCGCCCAATGCATGGTGACGCAGACAGGAAAGAAGGGATCAAAAAAAACCCGCCCCCCACCCGGCCCCACCACCAAACAAAACGCCCCCACCCCCCCCAACCACAAAAAAACCAAACCATGCAACCCCCCCCCCCCCCCCCCCAACACCAACGGCCCAAAAACAAAAACCCCCACCCCCCGCCGCCCCAAGCCCAAACAAAAAAGAAAACAAGAATACCCCCCCAACCCCCCCCCCCCCCAAAACAGCTACCGACCCGCCAACTCCCCAAAACACAAACCCCCCCCCAGCGACCCAGACTAAAGACCAAAAAACTAGATAAAAAATAAATTAAGAGGATTTGCCACCAACCCTCCAAGCCACCCCCACACCCCTTCCACCCCCCCCCAACCGCACGGAGCATAACAAAAAAAAAAAAAAATAAAAATAGCTTGTTCTCAAAAAACCCCCCACAACCTCCCCCCCCCCCGAAACCCCCCAAAAACCCAATAAAGGGGGGATACCTCCCAAACTAGCCCGTCAAACACCTGCCTCTTTCTTTTTCAGATGCTACGCACTCACACGCCACTCCACGAATCCTGGAAGGCGGTGAACATAACCTAGATAAAAATATTTACCAAACAGGGAAAAATGGAGGAAAGAACCATAGGTGGAGGAGCACCTTAGTGGCTCGTTATGGAGGGATTGGCTCATATTTCATTGGGGTCTTCACTCGTTGAGCTAAAAGGTGAGAGACAGACATGTGGAAGTTTCATTGGTTGGGAATCGAAAATAACCTTGAGTCTTCGATTACAAAATGTAATTTTGGACAGTTGTAGGGTCAGGTGGGGTTGGGGTGCATAGGGTAGGTCGAGGGGAAATGGGAGCGCAATCCGCTAAACAATCGAAAAAAAAAGACCAAATGACCGGGATAAAAAAAGTGGGCCTAATGGACAGTAGCAAAACTTGGGACGAAGAGGGGCTTCGAACTAATCAAGTACCAAAGTCGAAGGGAAAGCAGAAACCCACCCCCAGACGACCCAGGGTGAAGCCAGAGCGAAAGAAAAAAGGTGTGGAATGAGGAGAAAAAAGTCACAGAAAAAGATCGTTGGGGGAAATGGGGGATGCAAACTGTTTTCCGAAAACATGGGGAGGGGATGGAGGGAAAAACAATCAAACTCGTCTCTGGGAACGAATGGGAAAGCTGGTGAAGGGAGAACGGGAAGAGCGAAGCGAAAAAGAAAACTTCGATTGGAGATAAACTGGTTGCAAGCTAAATCAGGGTAAAGCATTGTGGGTTGCCCTGTTGGGCATCAACCGCGGGGGTGTTGAAAGCCACCCTTAAAAGGGGACACCAAAAGGAAAAGGAGGCAAAAACGAAAAAGGACCTGCCAGCTTTTACAAAAAAGGGGAGGCCAAAACGAACCACAGGAGAAAAGGGGACGTCGGGAGGCGGAAGGGTTAAAAAAAAGAGAAGCCGGACCCTTCCCGGGGTGTGCCAAGGGATGAAAACACGAAGAGGGAGGATGAAGCAGAACAAATCCGCGTCGGTGAAACCTGAGAAGACATCAGGAGAGTTGTCCGCATTCGGGAAAATAATGGCTAGAAACAGAAGGAAATGAAGAATTGGGAAGAAGAACAGATATGTTGCAAAAAACGCGAATAAGAAACCTTTTCGCAGTAGAGTCACTTATTAAAAGGGACCCAGGCCAAAAAAAGCAACGACAAAAAGAGCCAGAACGGGGGGGACGCTAAAGAAGTCCAACACCAGCTTCACCAGCCTCGGTCGTAGAAGGACCAAAAGGTTGGAAAAAAGGCACCATTGGACAACCACGATCGCAAGTGACTACTCAGCAAACTGGAGAGATAGGAGGAGGGGACTAGATTCGTTTGCGTGAACATCTAGGGCTAAAAACTGAGGGACCCCGCATCGGAATTACAGGGAGGCCGGTGCCCACGAGACAGCTGCATAGGAACTCGACACCCCTGGTTGAATCAATGACTTTAAAGCAAGTGACAGGGGGGGAGCGGAAAGAAAAGAGACGAAGGGGTCCGGTTCAGCGATTAGAGGACCTGGATGGGGGCGTGATCCCTCAACTTGCGAGGGGGGAAGAGGAAAAGGTGAAGGGGGGGCTAAAGAAAGACCCCCTCATAGATGTAAGAAGTGTAATGAGGCTGGGGGCTAGGACCCAGGGCTTTGGAGCTTGCCTAGCCGTCAGGGTGGATGACGGAAAGAGACGGGTATAGTTGATCCCTCGGGGAGGACACCATTACACTTCTAGGGAAGGCGGGCGAAACAGATTATAGTACTGATGGAGTGAGAAAATTTAAAAGCCTGCACAGCGGCATCCATTGGGGTTTCGAAGGTCTCAAAGTTATCACGCACAAGAAAGAGACCAGGGGGAACGATGCCGATTGGCTTTGGTGAAGGGGGGAGGGATACAGAACCTGGGATTGGGGGCCTTATTTGTGGTACCTAATTACCAAGCCAGCGGGAGCCAAGCAGCTGGTAGGCACGGTCCGATCGGAAGGGAAAAGCATGAGAAAGAGTGGAGGCAAAAAAAGAACCATGGTACTGGCGCCGTCCAACTAGGAAAAGGGGATGTGGGGATTTCCGGAAAAACTCAAAAAAATCCAAGTGGAAGGGGTAAAGATCACGGAAGTCACCATAGAAGGGAGATTTAGTTGAAAAGTGAGAAGGAGTCGAATGAGGAAGTCCATACTGCGCAGGGGTGGTTTGGGAGAATCGCCAGAGAAACACTTAAACCGAGGATTACTTAACAAAGGAAAACCCGATGAACCCAAGGTAACGGGGGGTGAAAGGGTGGAGGGACCGTTAAACAGACCAGAGAATGGAAAGAGTGACTCAGAGAAAAAACAGGAGAGGGGAAGGAAAAAAATAAGGATCAGATAAATCTCTTTGGCTGGTGGGACAAAACCGTCCCTACGGATTTAAAAGGTCAAAAAAGGGGTGTCGGTTTTGCCGGGGAGGGAAGAAGCCTTTTAGGGGGAAAGTGGGTGAGCGAAAGGGAGATGTGACCCAACCTCGGGGGAGAAGTTTATACGGGCCCCCAAAAAAGAAATGGGGCATTTCAGAACAAGTGAAACTCGGTGGGAAGTGATAGTATGAAAAAGAACTGTAGGGTGGAGTCTCTTCCTTAAATCCTGCGTCTTGCCTGGTTTCTGGAAGGGGCGGATTGTCAAAGAAAAACGCAGAAAATGGGGATTAAACGTACGACAGGCCATTGGAATAAGGGGACCGCTCGAGGACGCTACAGGTGTTCGTGGTCAGGGATGACCAAAAAAGAGAATCAAGGGGGGGGAAAGGAGGGGTAGAAGGCCTGTAGAACAAATGACCCAAAAGGCAAAAGAAAAAAAAGACCACGGAAGGCTACGAGGGGGATCAAAGTTTGCTCCGTAAAAGTTCTTTCGTGTGGTAATTACCATTAGAGGGATCCAAAGAGTCCGACCTGGTTAAACTGAGGAAGGCGCAGGACATATTCATCGGGAAAGCAGCATTCACAAAAGGAGGGCCGGACGGATTGGGCAGAAGCGAAGCTGTGAGAAAAAAGGTAAAAATTGACCTTCCGCAAAAGGGTCAATCGCTACTGGGGAAAAAAACGTGGAGGGGGGGGGAAAAGAATTTCGAAAAAAAAAACAGACACTCAGGAAAAGTCTAAAGGGGCTTCTGGAAAAGAAGCAACGGAACAAACCAGAAAAAAAAAAAAAGTCCAACCACGGACACAAGGGTTATGAGTTGACACAGAAAATCCAGTCCCCACTAAAGGGGCTCAAGGGTCATGACGGTTTAAGGGGAAGGGGCGTTCAGAGAAAAGGTCGCGCGCACCTTCATTGAATTCATCTAAGGGGTCAAACGCCATTTGATGGGGGAACGCACCACGAGGGGGAGGGAAAACCGTCGGCCGGGGAGGAAAAGGGATTCAAAAGCAACCGGGAGGGTGGGGGTGAAGAAAGCGGCGACATTTCTTCCCCAGAGAACAGACACCCCATGAACCTGTACTCAGACTGCACCGGGGGGTCCCTCTTTTCTGATCTGCAAAAACTAGGTTTTTGGGCCATCTGTGGAGCAAAAACGGGGATGTTCGGTCGCTACGAGAAAACAGAATGCAGGGTGGTGTTTAACGAGCGGCCCAAGGTTTCGATGGGAAAAGGTGTGGGGGGCGGTTATAAGGTTGACTCGAAAAAGGACAAAGGGGGAGGAGTCCGAGGTAAGGGGCACATAGGTCGGAAAGCCCAGGGAGGCGGGAAAGCCCAACTTGGAAAACAATGGCTATCCAGAAATCCACGCAGGGGAAATGACGAACCTTCGGAACAAGCTCGAATTGGGGGGAGAGGAGTCTCGGCTCTTGTTTGTAGGCATCATAACCTACTAGGGCATAGAAAATCCAACATATTTTCAAGACTCTGAACAGGGTCGGGGGCTGGGGGAGAGGGTACTTTAAAAAATCTCAAAAAACCCCTTCCAATTTAGGGAAGGGGTTCGGTAGGAGGGAAATCCTAAAGAAAAACCGACCCATTTCCTTTTTGAGTACAAGAGATAGAGGTAGGGTGAAAAAAAATTTTTCGTCACAAACGGAAAAAGACCCACAAGGCCAGCAATATTGATTTCACTATTTGAAAGGGATAAGAGAACGGGATTGGTTATAGAAGATCTACTAAAATAATTGGGAGAGGGGAAAACCGCGAACCCCCAGGGGGAAATTTGGAAGAGCGGGTGGAGCTTAGTTGGAAGGTCAAAATCTCAAGGAAAAAAGGCGAAGCCCCCAGAGCCAAAATATAAAATGTGTGCCCTGGGGAGCGGGAGAAATCTTGAGGGAATGAATCGTTCTGTTTACGTTAGAAGAAGGGGGGGGAGAGGGGTGAGGGGGAAGTCGGGAAAGAAAAAATGACCGCTTTGGGTACGGGAATCAGGGGAGGAAGCGAAGGGGAAGAAAAGCCCATTAGCCAAGGGCTCGTGGCGGGAAATAGAGAAGGCGAGCGGCATCTTTCGGGAAAAGAGGTTCAAACGCAGCCAAAAACAGTCCGGAAAAAAGAAGTACAACTTTCAATTATCATTTTGGAGAATACAGACTCAAGGAAAAGAAGACGATTAGCGCACGACCCACAACCCAATGAAGAAAAACAAAGGAGAGGGGGCTAAAAGCGAGTCAGAAGCAGTCGTGAAAAAAACATACAGGGGAAAAGAGAAAAAGACTCCTACGAGCGATAATCACGCTATGGATCAAGAGGGTCCATTGCAGGGGGGAGGATAGGGTGACTCCTCTGGTAGGTTTTCACCGGGAAATCGCTGTTTGCCAATCGGTAGGAAAAAAATGGCGTGGGCCGGGAGGGGCTAGTCAGCAAGAAGAGTGAAAAGTGTGGCGGGGAGCGGTTTGAAATAAAAAGCTGTGGGATTTGCAAACAAGAATTTTGGGGGGGGGGGGAAGAGAGAGTGGGGAAGGTCGAGGCGGGAAAATTACCGGGGGGGGAGGACTGGATGGAAGTCAGGTGTGGGGCGCAAAACGAGGGAGGGCGAGAACCAAATTTATTAATTTAAATGGGACAAGGCAAGAATCAAGGGACGGGCTGGAAACTCACCTGCTGTTACTCCCGGGAAAAGAGGGGAATGGAAGGTTCGTGTCAAAACCACGGGGAAAAAAACTAGGGTAGTTTAAAATGATCGCAGAATGAAAAAAGTCAAGGATGCGGGAACTCTAACAAAGAAGGGGAAAAACCAGCAAAAAAATTGTTTGGAGATCAGCAATTCGCCGGTCTCAGACTACCAAAATTGAAGAAGGAAAAACCACCGCAACCCACAAGGCCTAAAAAAAGTTATGTTAGGGGAGGAAACGGTGTACGAAGGGTGCGTTCTAATCAGAAAAAAAGAATATGAACTGAAGCCTGATTGCGATCTATCAAAAAACAAGAAGTCGAAAATGCGCACGGAGAGGTAGGGTAATCAATCGACGGGGGGTTCCTGGCGTAGTGGGGCTGACTGAAGGACCGTTACCAGTCGAAAAGGGTAGGGCCACTGAAAAACTTACGAAGGAAGCAACCCGGAAGAAAGAAACGGGGGAGGAAACGAAACCATTTACCTTTAGGGTGCAGGCGGACGACTTACAGGAGAGAGAGACAACAAAAAGAGGCGATGACCACGGGGAGAGATTCAAGGGACTTGTAGGAGGGAAACCAGAAAATTTGGGGACCTGTCTCAGTCAGGACGGCAGGAGTCCGCTAGGGTCATTTAAGTGGCATGAAAGTAAGAAGAAAGTGTTTCTCCACAGACTAAGCGAGTAAATAGAAAAAAGTACTTCGGAAGGTACGAAAGAACTTGTAAGGTAGAAAGTCTCGGAGATCACGACTCAGACTTTCAGGAGCGCATGGCAAGGGAGAGGAAACTAGTAAGTTGGGGGGAATAAATGTTAGCAAGGGGCTTCGTGGATCGTCTGGGGGGAAGGAGAAATGAGATTCGGGGGGGGGGGGGGGGGGGGGGGGGGGGGTGGTGGTTGATGGGTGGAAGCGGTGTGTGTGTGCTTATGAAAGGATTAAGCGGGCCCTCCAACACGTTTTGAGAAAATTCCGCTCTTAAAGAACTTCTTCTTGTCTTCTCTACAAAAAAAATGCAAAACTACGCAGAACCTCTTGGAGTTACCACGTTGGGGCCCGAACGAGATTCTTAAACCCACCCAGTGCATGAAAAAAAAATGAAAGGGAAGACTCTTAATCATTGTCACCCCTCATGGAAAAAGGTTGGGGAGGTTAAAAGACTTGTAAGGCACACCAAGCCAGCCCTGAAGAAGGCACACCCTGGATGAGACTCGAGAAGGAAAATTAGGGGTCAAATCCCACCCAGCAGCCTGGGGAAGTTGGACGAAAAAAACGGCTAAGAAAAACTTAGGATCGAGGGACTACCAAGACCACAACATATCAGAACAGAGGGGGGGGGAAAAAGAACCCTGAGTACAAAGTAAGTTGGGAAGAAAAAAAAAGTAACACGGGGGCATACCAGCGGGGGAATTCCTGATGGCGGAAGTGCTGGGAGGCAAAAAAACTCGGTTTTCCTTGTAGGCAAGGAAAAATGGAGGGGAGGGAGAAGGAGATGGCATCAAATTGTGTGGGGCGTCATAGCGAATAAAGGAGTAAGGGGAGACGGATTACAAAAGATGGTGGACCCAGTGGAGACTGGTTGTTATTTTAAATGCTAGGATGAAAAGAGGGAACAACCTATCGTTCCGGAGGCAAAGGGGGGGGCTGGGGGAATCTCCAAAGGCGCTCAGTGGTCGACGATCGATCCAAAAACCTCGGAGAACCGTAAAAAAAGCGAACGAAAGAAAAAATATTGGGGCAGAAAAAACCATGACAGAATCAAATCAAAGTGGGTACAGATACAAAATGTCAAATAATAGTTGGGGGAAGGCAGGGCCGGTTGGCCCAACCTTTGGAATCGGCAAAAAAGGAAATAGGGGAAAAGTTCAAATTTTGTTGTAACGAGGGGGGGAAAATCAACTGGAATCTACGTCTAGGCGACAATCGGGAGGGCAATAACAGCATTTGAAAGAAGCATGGTGTGCCTGGGGAAAAAACGGGGTTTTTGTACACCTTCAAATCAGAAAGGAAAAAAAAAGGGGGGGGGGGGGGGGGGGGGGGGGGGCCAACGCGAAAGGGGGGGGGAAGGCGACAAAGAACCATACTCTCAACCCCTTATAATAGGGGGGGAATTTGGGCGGAAGTTTGTAATCGCGCAGAAAAAAAAAAAGAAATGGACTCGTAGATCCCGGGGGGTGGGAACATGTAAAAAAAAGACGTCGGTATATGCTCCAATCAAAAAAAGGTAAAGCACATCTTGGGGACGAGAAAATTTCGGATCCAAAAAATTCGGGAGGGATATCGGATAAAAAAAAAAAGGTAAAAAAACAAAAGAGAACTTTCTTCTCAAACCCAGAGGGGGGAAAAAGGTAAAAAAAGAAGAAGCCCCAAAAAAAAAGGGGAGATCAAAGTCGGACAAGTCACCACCAAGAAAAACACGACCCAGCAGAGACTAAAGGAGGCCAACACACCGTGAACCATTCGGAAGGGTCACAGAACAACGTTGAAAAAAGCCAAGGACAAAAAAAAAAAGGAGATGAGGAAAAAAGACCAGCAAGGGGTGGTTCCCTCGCAATGGTCCTAGATCGGGCTGGGACGTGCATAGGAGAAGGAGACTCCCGAAATCGGGGGAAATAAATTACGAAAAGAAAAGGGCCCTACCGCGATCTAGGATGAGCGAAGCCAAGGGGGGGGTGACCGCCAATGCGGAGGGGAAATGAAAGGGGCAACCCGAGGGAAAGAAAAGTCACCGTTTCAACGTAACTTCCATAAAAATAGAAATGAACGCTGGGGTAAGGGGGAAAATCAGAAAACTTTGGAGGGTTGAAATCTGGTCGTCATGTCGATCGGAAGTCCCCCCTAAGACCTGACGACGGGGTGGGGGTGAAAAAGACAATGGACTTTTGCCAAGAACTCTGGAGGGAGGGAACGTAGAAAGTGCGGACGTAAAGACCATAAAAATTCTCAGTGAAAGGGACACAGGGATTCAATCCACTTCAAAAAAAAATGAAAACAGGCTTCGAATGCTTGCTTTGGGTAACCGGATTAGGATTCCAACCAGGAAAATAAAAAAAAAAGGACACAACAAAGGTTTCTGAGCGTGGGAGAGCATTGGGGCGACTCAAACGATCGCAAGTGGTGGAGACGGATGGCCCTATGGGAGGTGCCGTGCGCGAATACCTTAGCGGGGATAAGCCGGGGTTTGGTCCATAAAAAAACGACCAAGCCATCGTCCATCATCTGAAAAAAAGGGGGAACCTCCGAAGGGAAGTAGGTCCACTTGAACGGACGAAAGTGGATGAGGGGAAGGAAAGAAAAACAAAGGTGTAAAACGGCCAGCAAACGGGAATAACGAGATTGCAAGGCGTGGGAAAAAGTGAGGAAATACCAAGAAAAAACCTGACCAGTTGTACTGGAATTAAACGGAAAGAAGATATGACTTAAGAAAAACTTCAGGGGGGGAAAGCGAGTCGAGGAGGAAAAACAGCAACAGATCGACGGGTGGGTTTGGGAAACCACAAAAAAAAAGAAACCAAAAAAGGGGGCTGACTGAAAAAAACGAAAAACAAAAAAAAGGAGAATCCCCGGAAAGGGGTGGGAGGAGGGTCTTAGGGACAGTTGAAAGAAAATCTAGTTATCAGATCGTCGAACAACAAAAGAGGTTTTGGAAACGCTTGGAGGGGGTTTTCAACTGTCGCCTCGGGACAGAACCAACGCCAAGAAAGGGGAGCGGGGGGGGACCGTGTGAGTGGACGGAAGAAGGTTAGCAGGGGAGGCTATTAGGAGCAAAAGGCCGAAGGGTCCCGTTTTCCTCCTGAAGAAAAGACGCCCGGGGAAGGGGAAAAGTGAAAAATCATCTCTGGGGGAGGGAAAGGAAAAGTTACATTAAGGGGTGAAAAGGAAGCGGGGGCTCTGCAGAAAAGCACGAAAGGCAAGACCGTGGAGTAAAGTTTGCTGGGAAGGCGTAACATTCAATTACGTCCAGAAGGAAAAAAAAGAGGAAGGGGCGACGGCCGGCAGACCAAGATTTATGGCACTCGAGGGCCTTGGTGGGTCATTATGACGCAAAAAGATCGATTAAAACAAGTCATAAAAAGGAAGGCGGAAAAAAAAAAAAAAAAAAAAAAAAAAGAAAAAAAAAAAAATGTCTCACCTGAACCGGCCACCACATCCCATCCAGAACTGTTCGGAAAACCCTGGGGCTAGGAGATGGCGTGGAGGTTCGCCAAGTCTTGAGCCACTAGGTAAGAAAAGCAGGAGAAGAAGGCCTGTATTTTAAAGGGGGTCGCATACATAAAAATCTGAATCGGTTAAGCAAGCCTACCACAAGGGGGCAAACAAGGATGGGGGAACGGATCACAGAATTAAGAGGGGGAAGGAAAGTATGGATTCCGAAAAAAAAACCGTGAAAAGGGGAGAAAGAAAAAAGACCTGGCGCCTCAAGTACGTGGAATATGCGGCAACAAACCATCATACAATTCGTGAAAGTATGGAATGTGGATCAGGGAAATCCCCGGCTTAAAGACCTAGAAAAAGGATAAAAACGAAAATCCGGCAAACTTCAATGATAAAGGAAGGGGGTAAGGAAACTTTGAAAGATAAAGTTTTAAAAGGGCAAAAGGAATGGTCATGTACAGAAAAGTGAAAATGTGGGGCGCGCATCCAGGAGAAGTATAGGACAGGAGGAAGGGCGAAGACTGGGAAAGAAACGATGGAGGAAAAATCCTCAACTTCAAAAGGCACAGAGAGACGCCAAAGAAGAACACAAAAGGAGAGGAAGCGAGACGGAAGAGTAGAGGGGAGAAAAGATCGGTGGGGGGGTTAAACATGGCCCAAACACGGCCGTGGAATTGGGGGGACAGAACAGAAAGGAATAAAGAACGGGGATTAAGCATTTGTTGGGTGCAGCTAGGTCTGGTGGGTTCGTGGGAATTGGGGTTTTGCTGCCAGGAGTGGGACCAGGTGGAGGGGAAAAAGAGGCAGGTCAGGGAGGGTGGACTACGTTGGGGACAACATATAGGGGAAAAGAGAAGAACATTCGAACATTCTGGATAACAATGGATATCCAGCATGTCCCGAAGAGAAGAAGACAAAGGAAATGTGCGGGGAACAAGGGGAGTCTGGGAAAAAAAGGAGCTTTGGCAATGCACTAAAAACAATCCTTCGGGGTTTGGGTCCGCCAGAAAGCAAAAGCCACGGAGAAACTGGCCCGTTCTGGGGGTTCGAGACAGGAAAACAGTTCCGCAAAAAGCGCCAAAGAGGAAAATGGAGGAGGTGGGCCGTCGTGCCCCTGAAATAACCGTGCATGGAGTGAGGGGGGGGGTCTTTCCTCCAGGAATGGGGTAGTAGGGGGGGAAATTGTAAGACAAATGGCCTGAGAACCCAACAGTGCCAAGTCGAAAGAAAAAAGGGGAAGGGAGAAAATTTTTAGACGAGAAAGGGTTACAACTGTCGGTGGGGAAAATGGGGGGACCCAGAGAAAAAAACAAAGGACCAAACAAACCAGAGCGCGTGCGGCGGCGGCTGTAATCCCAGTCGCCACACAGGGCACGTCAAATTCAAACCCACAGAAGGGCATCGTCCAACGAGGATTTGGCCTTGTGAGTCGAAGCAGATTGGTACTGAGGAAGGACTCTTGCCGGAAAAGTCTCATAGGGGATCTGGCTTTGAATGGCCTTGTGGACGATTCGCGTGTTGTGGGGAGGAGGAGAAAAAGGGGGGCGATCCACTAGATAAGGTGGGGAACGGCGCACAAAGCTATTGCTGACTCGGGAGGTGACTGGATCTGAGCTTATCCAAAAAGGACGCTTTCAACTGAAAAACCACCCCGTCCCTCCTACCAATGTCGCAAAGTTAGAATACAGACATTATGTCGCTCTTAATGCTCACGAAAAAACAAAGGATTTCCCGAGAACTAGAGCTAAGGAGAGGGACGACAAATGCCCGAGGCACAGCTAAGCAAGAAAAGCAAAGGAGAAACTAGGGGAGAAATCGCCAAGAAGTCGGACTTCTTTGGGTACGACAGCAGGTTCTGGGCCCGAAACGGGGCCATCGGGGGAGGGAGAAAGGGGGAAGGTAGGCGGCGGCGAATCTCCGCAGAAAGAAAAGGGGCGTGGATGAAACACCTCAAGCGAGGGGGTGTCTTGTGACCCATAATTTGGGGGGGAAGCTCACTGATTGATGGGGGAGATCAGAGGGGTCGGGGCCTATTGAGTGTGTGGCTGCAAACGAAGGGAGCCCCGAGGGGGGGAATGAACTATATTCAAAGGTAAGAAAGGTGAGTGAAAAGGCTGATTTTACTACCTGGTCCGGTTGTGGGAAAATCCTTGTGGCACAAAACTGTCAAAGAAGTTGTAGGTTATGATGAACGCAGAAAGAAAGGGGGAAAAAGGAACGGAAAAGAGGAAAGCGCGTTGGGGTGGGGAAAACCTTGGCACCCCAGGAGGCCAGAATCAAAAAAATGGAAAAAAACGGACAGGGAATACCCACGAATGGTCCTCACAAGGAAAAGGGGGTATTCGGCAACGAAATAGGGAAGAAAGCGGCTTAGAGAAAGGAGCAAGGGGGTAAATTGAGGGGGGGACGTGATCGAACTTCGAGAAGGTCTAGGGGACGTAAGAAAGACGCACGCGGTATGGGCTGGACGGGAAGAAACTCAGTAACCATTACTTTCAGGAAACCAAATGGGAAAAGGGGGAAGGGTGCCCCGGAAACGAGAGGAGACAATTACTGTCAAAGTGCAAAAAACGGATACAGGGGAAATTTAAAG
>Ga0179593_1236499_pt1 | contig 12944 bp, 16 predicted proteins | sample CZODoug2_1_08_16_FD_185931 | JGI IMG/M metagenome (GOLD analysis project Ga0179593, IMG submission 185931) | Vadose zone soil fungal communities from Angelo Coast Range Reserve, California, USA - CZODoug2_1_08_16fungal (PacBio error correction) | ecosystem: Environmental > Terrestrial > Soil >...
AGGTAGGGCAACGAAACATAAAGGGTCAAGGGCACAGAAAAATTGACAGGAGAAGACGAATCCCCTTAGTAAGAGGGAAAGTGGGGTGCGATCTCGTAAAGCATTGAAAGGCAATCCGAGGATGGCAGAAGGAAAGCGCCTGTGGAAAGATCGGGACAGAAAATAAAGGAAAAACTGACAGTTGCGCGGCCGAAGATCAAGGCCTGGAAGGAACGGGAAAAAGTATAAGGCTGCAAAAAAAAGTGAAAAGAGGATCGGGGGGGAACGGAACAGGCTGGACGGCGGCCGCCATACAACGGTGGCAGGTGTTCTGGAGACGAACCGGAAACCCGACCCAGGGAAAAAGTGAAAAGAAAAGCCAACGCAACGATCGCCGTCAAAACTGTGAAAAAAGACCTTCGCCCTGGTAACTACCGCCAAAGAAAACGGGGAAAAGCAACCCGATCGGCAGCCCACAAAAGGGTTCGGGGAAAAGCGATCAAGTATGACAAGGGCAAAAGTTGTCAGTCAAAGAAAAACAACCGCACACCAAAAACGTTTAAACAAAGTGCCTAAATCCTGCTCCCTTTGAATGAAGTGCAAAAAGTTGAAAAAGGACCACTGGGACGATAGAGGCCAAAAGGGCGAGGGAGCATACGCAGATGGGTGATACAAAAAAAAAAAAACGTTAATCCGGCGAACGCGCCAAAACGCGCCAACGGCTTTGCAGAAGGACAAAGGAGATTGTTGCAATTGTTTACACATATCGGCTGCGCCACCGCTCTTAGTGCAGGAGGAGCACCACCACAGAGAAGAAACAGCTAAAAGGAAGGAAACATTTAAGAAAGGAAAAGGGATGGAAACCCCTGGGTTGAAACTCAAAAAAAAGCCTTCCAGTCACTCAAATTAGAAGGCTAACCGTAAGAAAAAGGGGGGAAGTAAAGGGCAAGGGGGGAGGGTCCCACGCGACCAATCCTTGAAAGGGGGAACCCGTGGGGGAAAAAAGACACAAAAAAAAATTTACTGGAAGGAATAAGTCGGAACTGAACTCGTACGACCACAAGGCAAAGAAAGAGTCGGAAATTTACGAAACAAAAAAAAAGCATACATCTTCTCCCCAGGTTTCGCACGAGGGGAAAACAAAAGGGGGGGGCGCGCAAAAAAAGGACTCAAGGGGTGATACCGAGTGAAAAAAACCAAAGGGACACTGGTGACCGACGAGGGTGGAAAGAACCAAAAGGAAGGGACCGGTTCAACCGTGGGGGGGGGGAAACGGTCGGGCCGCGCGCTTTTAAACACAGGTAGGACAACGAAAAGAAAAAAAAAAAACAGACGGAAAGGTTTTTATCCGGCAAAGCGAGCACCTTTGAAAACCGGGAACAACTGGGGGGGCCCTTAAAACAAAAATGTTTTGGTTCAAACGAAAAATCGAAAAAAAACTTGGTTGAGACCCGTGGAATGGCGAAAAACGGGGCTGCTAGATGTGAAAGCCAGGAAACACCCGCAGGAGGAACAGGGGAACGAACCCTTGGAAGCTCCCGGAAACTATCCAAAAAGGCAAGAAAAACGGTAACCGTCACGAGGAGAACGCGGGAGACTCGACAAGGTTCCCTCCGTCACATCAGGGGAAGTACTTACTTGTCCTCCCATGCTACTGCAAAAAAAAAAAGGGGGGACTTGTTCTAAAAGGAGGGGGGGATGAATGGAATCAAAGGGAAACCTCAGAGGTAAAAGAGTTTCGATAACTGGGGGGGAAAGAAAGTTCGCCAAAATCCGTCAACCAGGAGCGGGTTGGGGATCAAAAAAGGGGGTCCCTGAAACCTGGGTGACCGATCACACGGTCCGCGGGGGAAATCTTGTTGGTCGGGTATTTAGAGGGAAAACAGGGAAGAACGAAGTGCAGTGAAAAACAACACCGAAGGGGCACAAGACATAGGGGGGCCCGATCGAGAAGTGGAAAGCATTAGAAGATTCTTCTAAAAGGTCAGTGCATGATAGTCATGCGGAAAAACAAAGAACGAGCGCCACTGTGCAAGCACCTATACCGCGCCTGCAATGAAGAAAAAGAGCATTGGAGGTTGGAAGAGAAGTAGGGTATATCAAAGAGGAACAGCGAGGTGTACGTGGGGGGCAAGGGCAAGACGTTCCAAACCACTCACCACCTGAAGGGACCATATGAAAACCAGGTGGTCAAAAGCAAAGCAGAAAAAAAACAGTAATGGTAAGTAAAAGATCAAAAGCAAGGATTGGACCTCCTTGTAAAATCAAACGCAATCGGAGGGGAAACAAAAACACCTCCACTGGGATAGGAATCAAAGGGAACCATGAAACTCCAGAGGTCAAAGATATCTCACAGGGAAAAACAAGCCAAAAACAAACCGGTGAGACCATCGAACAGAGAAGGATCCATTGGAAAGGCGTGATCAAAAATCCGAGACAATAAAGCGGAAAAATACACGGAGGGAAACTGTAACATGAAAGAAGTTCCTACATCCACCGAAAAGGAAAAGCTTGCACGCTCGCCAACAAAACTTGGCAAGAACGGTCCCATGGAAAAATAACCTCGCGTCGCTTGTCGGAAGCTAAAAAGGAAAAAGGCAAGGGGTAATCGCCAGTGCAAAAACAAAAATGAGGGGGCCATGTTTGTAGTGAGGAATTAAAAGGAGATCAAGACCAGAAAAAGACTGCCAAACAAGGCGTAACCGATGGATCCTGCTGTAAATGAGTTGGGGGGGGGGGAACCAGAGGGGGGGGGGGGACGTCAACCAAGGAAAAAGGGGGGTTTTCACCAAAGAGAGGGAAAAAAACAGAAAAAAAAAACGGATCAAATGGGTTTTCCTCGGCGACAAAACGATCCCGTAGGGCAAGGGGGCGACGAAAAAAGTTCACGGCAGTAACACCAGTCCCGAGATGGACTGCAAAAGCGCGGCACAGAACAATATCGGGATTTGAGAAATAAAGCATTTTGTCAATGAATAGAGTCGAACAGGAAAAGAGACCAGGGAAACCACGTCGTTGTTGTGGGGAAGGGGAAACGGTTGGTCAGGGTGTTCACCACGGTGATCCGGTTAGCCACGTGACGGCAAAAAAAAAAAAAAAAAGATAAAGAAAGTAAGGAATTGTGGTTAAAAAAAGTTCTCACAGTAAAGGGCAATCGCTGGGAAAGCAGAACGGGCAAAACGGACGCAAATGAATGGGGCCCTTGACCTTCTGATGTAATATGGACACCCAGGTGGGTCAAGGGCAAAGGAAGGTGGCACACATTCGGTTAGAAGAAACAGATAGGGGAAAACGGGTAGGGTGAGGTATTAAAAATTGTGCCGAAGTACAAGGGGAAAACGGGGGGGGTCAAGAATCAAGAAAAGAAAAACATTCTTTTGGGGGGTAAAAACGGGTACTATAGCAAAAAAAATAAAAGCTTGCTGAAATTGGAAATAAGGAAAATCAAGAAAGGTCTGCGATCAAAAAAAAAAAACAAAGGAGAGGGAGAATATGACACGGGGGCTTTTGTCAAAAAGGAAAGAAGGGCATATAAGGGGGGGGTCATCTACTCGAAAAGGCAAAAAAAAACAACGTGGGGGGAGTTGAGGAAATTCCAAACCGGCCCGACGGAGGAATAACAGACAAAGAAAGAGGTTCGAAAAAACCTTCGCGCAAACTCAATAGGGGGGGGTAACCCCGGAGGGTACATGAATAAGGGGGGACTCAGTCAAGATCCGCCATCTCAAAACAGGGGAAGGAAACTCCCATCTTATAAAGAAGGATCGAGTCAATGACAAACGCACAATCGACTCTGGGTCAGCAGAAAGAGACAGACCGACACGCCAAAGGAAAGGGAAAAAAAGAAAACTCGGGGGGCGCAAAGAAAAATCCGTTATATCCCTGAAGGACACAAGCGACAAAGTTGCGAAAGCCAATCTGGGGGGAATGCCGAAAAAAATCTGGGGACGGCGGGGGGGAATACCGAAGGTGAACAACGATGCGAAAGACCTTCATAGGGAAGTTTGCAACCGCGACAAGGGGGGGGGGGTAGGCAATGCCCGGGTTTGTGGGACGCCGCGGGGGGAACCATGGCAGTGTGTTGAAAGGGAAAACAGCAGGTTTGGAAAACCCAAATCATTACTAGCAATCATCGACGCCCCTGCTGAGTTATCGACGAAAAGCGACAGGGAAGCCGGTCAAACGACAACAAGCAAACTGGGGGCCGTTTTCCACTTTTGCATGAAAAGACCGCCAAGGCTGGGCTCTTGCAGAAAAGCGAACGCGAAGGGGGGGGAAGGGCCCATAAAAAAAGACCAACAGAGGCGGACTGGGGCCTCCGTTACGACCACAACTTTCTGGAAGGAAGGAAAAAACAGTACTACAAGGGCCTCGGAGGGATTTAGGGGGGATCACGGAGGAAACCCATGATCCTCGGACTATGACAAAAAAGGGGAACGCCGGTTGAACGGGGTCGCTTGTATGGAAATGCATTCAGTGGGGAAGGGAAGCGCAACGGAAGGGGAAGAGGAACGAAAGGGGTCTTTCAAGGAGGACACGGAAATTGTTGTGGGAGGGGGGGGGGGAACCGACATGAATGGGGGAGTAACGAGGGAACCAAAGGGGGAAGAAAGGGGAAATTCAGGGTGGCGGGAAAGTCGCGCGGTAGGTAAAAGGAGGGGCAGAATGGTGCAAAAAAAGGGAGAGGGAATCAATACAGAACTATCAGGGTGAATGTGTTGAAAAAAAAACACAACTGGGACACATTAGCTCGAGGGGCACGCACCAATGAAAATTCCTGCAGAAGAGAAAGGGAGGGAGATCGCCTTGCAGGGCGCCGCTGAAGTCACTGGGAATAAGAAACTGAGATGAAATCCTTTAGAAGGATCAAAAAAAAAAAATTGACCGCCTACTTGCTTAGGGAGGCCGCCGGGGTTGATCCAGAAACAGGCTGAACGGGGAGGACCGGAAACCCAGAAGATTCGAAATTGTGACGAAGGGAAGGGGGAGTCAAGGAAAAGACAAGAAAAGGAAAAGGGGCGCTGGTTAAGGAGAGACGTCATCCAATGTAAGTGGAACGGAACGGGAAAGAGGGGTTTGCGGAAGAGGGGGCAGCTACAGTAAACAAGGGTGACGGTAGCCGGGTTGGGGGAGTTTCGTCTCGCCTCGTAAAGATCACTGCCGGGCACGTGCGGGATCACTGCACAAAGCTCGAAGATTCGTTCCCACAAAGTTAAAAGGTGTGCCGAATTTTAAGAAAAAAGGGGGGGGAAATCGGTCCCATTTCGTGATCAAACGTGCCAGATGAAACGGGCAAGAAACGTTTACGTCTGGGTTCCACGGGATGAAAGCCTAGTGGGGCGAACCACCGGGCACACAACACCGGGAACCCATTACTTAGGAATCTGTTGGACACTCAGTCGGAACCGGGCCCAATCGGAAAGGGGACAAACTAGGGGGGGGGATAACCAAAAAGAGGCCCCAAACTTGGTTCTGGCCAAGCTTTGCGAGGATTAAAACTGGGGAATATTAATCTTATGGGTCGCGTCCAAAGAGGAAGGTGGACCAGGAGGGGGGGTGGTGGGGGAGCAGGAAGGTCCGGAAATTCTAAGCAAAATAAAGGCAAGGTTGTCAAAAAAATTTTTGCTCAACAAGGGGACTGGCGCAGGTGGGGAAGACAGCGAAGTCGCGGGAAAACTAGAAAGCCACATTATCTGCAGGAGGGAAGTGCAGGAAGGAGGGCCCCGTTTGCGTTAAAAGAAGGGAAATAGCGAACGGAAAGAGAGTGGGGCGGAGGCTGTTTAAGTGGGTTATAGTAAAAAAGCCCACTACTAAAGGCGCCCCAAAGTCCGCTAGGGGGAAAAGGGGGGGGCAACGTCAACTGGGGGTAGGAAAACAAGCAAAAGTCTGGAAAAGGTCCTGGTTTCGCACTGAAAAGCCGATCAATCTGACAGTGACGCGAGACTTTGCAACTATCAAAAAAACAAGGACGCAAAAATGAGAGGCACGTAAAAAACCAACCAAGACCAGGTTGTTGTTAAACGGTTGTGGGGCGAAAACTGAGGCCATCTCCAAGGAAAGGAGAGAGGGAACTAAAGAAACCGGTGGTGGGGGGCGATTGAGGCAAGAAATGGAACTTACCCAACCAGTGAACGGGTGTCCAGAAAAACAGATTCCGCTAAACGGTCTTGGGGACGCGTCACACGAAGGGGGGGTGACGAGGGGGGGGAGGGGTCAGAAAAAACAGGAAGTTTATGGCAGGGCAAAATGAAAGCACGTCGAACGCAGTCGTGGTTAAAACTGGGGTAAAAAATCAAACTGGATAGAAATGCGGAAACTTTAGGCGGCAAAACTTTCTGAAAGAAAAAGGGGATTACGACCGATTTGCAGGGTCGAAAATAAAATGGGAAACAACAAAAGCGACCGAAACAATTATGAAACGGGGAAAAATGGTCAGGGGAATGCCTGGAAAGTTCCCGAACACAAACTTGGGAAAAAGAGGGCCTCAAGGGAGACGGGACAAATGGGGGAAATGAACGAAGATATTTAGAATATCGAAAACTCAAACAAACAACTTAAGGAAAGGTCAAAAGGGAAATAAGAAAAGGATAGGAGGAACCGACAAGGGGAAAAAGGTTCCCTAAAAAAAAATGCCGGACGTCCCCTGAATGAGAGTTTCCATTTGGGTGAGTGCAACGAGTTAGAAATGGACATCAGAATCACCTGGAAGAAACGGTCTTCAAAAGGGGGGTACAGAAAAGAGTAAAAAAAACCTGAAACTCCGCAGGAGCCCCGGACAACGGAAAGAACAAAAAGCGGAAGGGAGTAGAATACAAGGGTTCACTTGCTCAAAAATTGGAGGGGGATACGGGGGCGAGAAAGGGGTGACGCTTGTCAATCCAAGACAAGCGATCGTGTGGAAGAGCCGGAAAAGACACCTGATCGGGGTTGAAACAGCTTAACAGAAAAAACCGGAAGGTACCGACGTGGGACCCGGAACAATTTCTGCCTGGTGGGAGGCATTAGAAAGTTCTGGGACCAAGGTGGACCGGGGGGAATCAGGGACAAAAATACGGGGGAAAGCTGGAGAGGAGGGGGGGGGACTTGGGGAAAGGGGGGGTCTGTACACCCGCAAAAAAAAATGTCCACACACCGGAAGACACAAAAAGAGGGGAGGCACGGGAGGACGGCAAGGGTGGCAGGGAAACGGGGTCATCCGCTGATTGGTCAAGGGGGGCTAAATAATAATCATATTATCCGGACAGGTCAGTCCGGGATAAGACCTTCCAGCGGAAGCCAGGGGCCTCGAAACAAATGCGTTGCCTTGGGGTGGGAAACAAAAGAAAGAAGGTCCCTGCCCCCCGCTTAGGGGTGGCACGAAAGAACCACGCACCCCGTCATGCGGAGCAACAGATCGGGGGGAAGGACAATTTGTACCTTGGAAACGCAAACAGGGCCCGAAGACTCAAAAATTCTGGTCTGCGCGCACGAAAACCTGAGGAAGGGGCAAACGGTTTAACCACGCAGTGCGTCTTAAAAAGGCGCCAGGTACCTTGGATCACAGAAACGGGTACTGTCTGGCAAGAAAGGAGGGAAAAAGGGGGACTCCGAACACACACGCAGCACCGGTCTCGGGGTGGGGACCGCTGGGGGAACGAGCCTTGGTAAAAAATCTTCGAGGCTGACCACCTCAGACAATCTTGAGCCGAAAACCCAAAAAAACTAAACGGGTTACTAGTGAAGGAAAACTTTGTCCAGGGGTGGAAGAAGTAGGAAATAAAGAAAGAGAAAAAAATGACAAAGGGTAAAACAACGTGGGGTTGCGGTTAACCGGGGCTACCACAGAAGAAAACGCATTTTCAGTGCGAAAGAAAAAACCAAAAAAAAGGGCAACTGGGTTGTCAAGAAAAGATCTCCAAATTTGGGGAAAACCTTACCATGAAATGGCACACCGCTTGTTCAAAAGAGTAAAAAAAGGGTTTGAAAGGGCTTGGAAAGATCGTGAGGAGCTGTTCAGCATCCCCCGAAAAAAAAAAAGACAGATCAGGGACTATAGCGCCGATAAAAAAAAAGCGAAAAGCACGGTAAACGTCGGTAAACCAGGGAAAAAAAACCTCGAACAATAAACTCCGGGGAAACAGTCCTGGATTAAAAAAAAAAAAATGAGAACAAGCGCGAACCTTTTTGCCTGGGCGAAGGCAGGGGAGACAGTCAAAAGGGGGTCAACGAGGAAATTTCGTCTGAACCGTATCCGAACGTCAAGCGGGGAACCATTATCACAGCGAAGAAAACTTTCAAGAGCACGGAGAAAGATTCAGTTGTCGGGAAAGTGAGACGGAAATCCGACTCAGAACCGAAAGGGGTAGGTAGGTACAGAAGCTAGAACTAAGGGAGGGAGTAGGGGCAAGAGGGAGGCTAATAAAACTCATCGGTATGCAGACAGGAATCGTCAGTCGGGACAAGAAACAAAACCAAACAATGTGCGTCGGATACGGGCGACCTGGACCATTGATTCTCAAAACGGGGGGAAATGGGGGCCCAGAAAGATAGTGATATCCATCGCAAAATGCGAAAAAAAAAAGCTGGGGTTGGGAAAGTCGGTCCGTAAGAGAGAAACGTCCCCCGCCACAAGGGAAGGGAGAAGTAATTATCCCATTTTTTTACACCATAGTACCACCAAAACCTTGTGAAAAAAAAGGTGTTCACCCGCAAAAAAAGATATTGAAAGTGACTGTGAAAGAAAACAAAACAACAGAGAGGAGAAAAACCCACGTGCGCGCTTGGGGAAAGGGGAAAACTTACCAGGGGAAGTGGAAAACCATCGAAGAGGGGGGAAAGGGAACCGCAGAAAAAACGGAAAAAGCGGGACTATTATACAATTGGAAATAAAAGGAATAAAATCCGAGACAGAAGCGGTAGTACTTGGGAAGGGAAGGAGGAAAGGGAGGTTCAAGGAGACCGCCTTCAAGCGCGAGGAAATGGGGGTGCCATGACGGAAAAAAGGGACAGAAGCCGACGGTTCGGGCAAAATTCGGAGGCCCAAGGTCTTCAGGTTAACTAGAACCTTTGGCAAACGTCGCAATGGGTTGTTGTTTAGAATGAATGCTCTCATCTTACAGAACCCTGCAAAACCTTCTAAAAGGAATAAGATCGAATGCGTGGTGGGAAAAAAAAAAAGAGCAGGTCCCCGGAAAAAGGACTTGGTTTGCAAACCGCGAGTAAAAATCGAAAGAGTACCAGGGTTTACCGATTGCAATACTACGACCGGATGGTTCGAGACGGCCGCACGTGGAGAAACAAACAAGTAGAGAGTCAAAGAATCGCATAAGGGGGGGGATCGAAAGCAAACTTCTTTTCTTCAGCAAGGAGAACTTGGGGCCAAATGCAGAGACTAACAGGTAATCCTCAAAAAAGAAGGGTGGTTTTCCCTTTCGGGGGATGGTCCCGTTACCTCAAGTTCGCGAATTTCTTCTAGACGCAAGTCGGAAAAAAAAGGTGGTTGGCTCCCCGAAAAAAAAGATCAGTGGGGGGAAGCCTCAGGGAATCAAAAAGCAAAGCCTTGCTGGGAAAAAAAAAGGATCTGTAGGGACAGACAAGATTGGAACCCAAGGGGGAAGAACCCGCCAATTGGTTTTTCAAAGAAAAGGGAAAAGGGCGAGCAGACATCGTTAGGGGGAACTGAAAGACGGCCAGCCCAGGCCAACGGGAAACCCGCCTCCAACCAAAACCAGGCTGGGGTATCAAGGGTAATAAGCAAAAAATGCACATCATCGCGAAAAGTCAGAAAAAGAAAAAAGGGAAAAGACTCAGACAACAACAAAGTATTATGATTGGAAAGGCCTGATATGTGAGGGGTGGAGGGGTACGGAAAAAAAAAAAATCATCAAGAAGGCAGGGGGGGGGTGCGGGATCGACGAGAAGGAAACAACTGTGTTCGTTAAGGTAGGGAAACACCGGCCTGGGACTTGTTTCAGAAGTAAAAGACAAAGAAAAGGGGGCAGGAAAAAAAAACTCGCCCCAGCCAAGAGTGGGAAAGCTTAGGGAACAGGAAAAACAAGAGGGGAAGGGCCCTATGAATAGAAACAACCCAGAAGAAATCTAACAATCAAAACGATCAAGCAAGATCACTATTCAGAAAAAGAAGAAACGCTGATCTCCGAGCACGAACCGGAGACCGGGAACGAAACCTCCTGACCACAAAAAGAGTTGTTGTCGCGAACAAAAATCCTTTTCACGGACGCTGCAAACAGAAAAAAAAATCAGGGCGAAGAAAGGGAAAAAAAATGGGGGAAATGGTAGGAAAGCGGCAAGCGGGCGCGAATAAAAGAAGAAAGGTTCGGACCTATCGGTAATAAAAGGAAGTGTAGGTCTGTGGGCCGAGGAACCAATGGATCGGACGAGGTTAAGACGATTGGAAAAAAAACAAGGGGTCAGTGTGAAAAGGTCAAGGAGGGGGTGAACATCACCAGGAAACGAACAAAGAGACACAATCGAAGCAGCACAATGGCAACACCCCCCACCACACAAGGGGAGTGGTATCGAGAGGGAACAGGTTCAAAACAATGCAGAAAAAAAGACAAAGCACGAACCGGGTTTGTCACACTGGGAGGGGAGTAAACACAGCCAAAAGGTTCTTGAGAAAGAAGAACGCGATCGGGGGTCCATGGAAAAGGAAGGCAAAAGTCAGAAGAAAATGGAAGGAGTACTAACCCCTGAAAAAAGAAAAAGAAGACGATACTACGCAGGTGGATCGGAGATCCGGGTACCAATTTATTAATAAAGTCAAGGTGTCCTAGTGGGGGGAGGTCGGTGGGGGGTCATTGAACGAAGAAAATGACTCCGGAGGTTACCTTTCAAAAGTAAGAAAAACGTTTTCACAGGGTAAAATCGTCGAAGGGGTTTCGAATCAAAGGGAAAAGGGAAATCTCATTGCGGTGCTGGGAACAAGTGAAAATCCTGGTGCGACGAGACAAAAAAGGGGGGTAGGGAGGAGGTAAAAGGTTTCTTAACAACTACGCACGGAAATCAAACGGCTCTGCAAAGGGGAGTGGGAGAAAAATAACGAAGGAAAAAAAGAATCAATGCAGGGGGTACTGTATACACAATGGGGAACAAGAAAAAGGGAGCGAGTCCCCTCATTACAGAAGCGAAGATGAGAGTTCGATGCGCGGGGGTCAAGATGCTACGGTGAAGAGAGTAGGGAACCCGAAAACAAAAAAAAAGAACGGTGATCCTGGTATGAAGAAGGAAAGGAAACACAAAAAGTCACGGAAGACAGGTGAGCAAGTTGCTTCGCGGTGGAAAAAACCGTCAACCAAACCGTGAAGGAGGAGACAAAGGAACCCATCGGGCCTAGGAAATACGGCCCCAAACCGGGGATCAGAGAAAAGACTTACGGGGAAAAACAAGGGCGCAGAATTCACTCAGAAGGGAAGAATACAGGATTTGTAAGGGAACTGGATGTCCATTGGGGTCGCCAAGTCTACGAACAAGGTAAACGTGTGGACCAGGGTTGTATGTCTGCTGAGAAAACTGAAGGACCTGCAAGGGGAAAGTACGGGCTGCTTGAAACAATCTCGCAAAAATCTCCAACTAAAGGGTAAAAAAAAAAAAAAAAATGTTTAAGAAAAAAGTTTGGACTGAAGAGGCAAACAGTCCAAGGTCAAGGTGGAGGCGTTGGAAAGGGGAAAAGCAAAACGCGTTCGTCCGGAGGAAAAGGGAAAAAAGGATTGCGACAAAAAAACACTGCCACAAAGGGGTGAAACAGTGAACCTGAGAAAGTCTGGTCCAAACGAGAAAACATTAACAGGGGCCCAATCGTCCCGGGTAACCCAAAGAAGGGGATACCCTGCTTCCCCTGAAAACCAACAAGCCAGTGGGGGTCGAGGTCGAACGTGGAAAGAAAAAACGGCTCGTTCTCTGCAAAAAGCCTCGGAGGGGGGGGCTGAAGTGGGGGGTGAATTCCTGTGCAAAATCGGCATGAACGAAAGAAAAGGTATGTGAAAAAGTCAAAAAAAAGTGGGAACTGCGACAGGTTGAAAAAAAGGGACAAAAAGATGGGCGGGAAAAGAGGGGCTGGGCCTCAAGAGATGCCATAAAGGGATTTTTCTGAGGACCCTGTGGCGGGAAAACCGGGGTGAAATCTCGAAAAAAAAAGGGTGTTGATCCGAATGAGGGGGTTCACGCGGGGGGTGATCTAAAGGCCCAATGGACAGGCATCGGTCGCAGCCGCGAATGGGAAAAGCAACGTGACCTGGGGGGCTCTTCAAGAAATGTCGCCGCGGGCCGGTCCACTCTAAAGGGGGAAGGGAAAAAGGCCCGCATATCTGCGTCGTCGGGATGGGGAAGGAAGGGAGCTGAAAGGGGAAAAAAAAAAAAAAAACGTTTTGGGTGCCGTTCCATAATCTTAACTCAGCTGGAATCACGGGGTTGACTGGTTTGTTGGGGGAGGGGGGGGAAAAGGGGAAAAAGGGCCGGAAAAAAAAAAGCTCGAAAGACGGGATGTACGATGGGGGGGGGGTAAGATATGAAGTTAAAAGAAATGAGGGGTCTCCAACAAGGAGGAGAGGGAACCGTGACGATACGTCGATGTTGGGAGGATCTGTGGAAAACTAAAAAACATCAGGGGCACGTACACCCTCAGACAAGAAACAATCAAGGGTAAGGGGTCTCAAAAGAAGGTCAAACACAGATAAGATTCGCTCCAGGGAAAAAAGGTTGGGTTTAGGCGGGCAAAAAGGAATTAGCAAAAAAAGGGGGAGGGGGGTGAGTGGGGTGATCAAGGCGCGCGACCAACTGGGTAGGAAAAAGAAACTTAGTGCGGTCGAGCTGGGGCAAGACGAAACGACCAAAGGGGATGAAACACCATCGTAGGGGGCTTGAAATGCTGAAGAGGAAAAGGTTGACCCGCCACAAAAGAAAAACTCACTTAAGACAGGAAAAGGCAAAAGTTTGAAGGGGAACGAGTGAAAAGGGGGTGGAAGAAG
>Ga0179593_1263645_pt1 | contig 12944 bp, 14 predicted proteins | sample CZODoug2_1_08_16_FD_185931 | JGI IMG/M metagenome (GOLD analysis project Ga0179593, IMG submission 185931) | Vadose zone soil fungal communities from Angelo Coast Range Reserve, California, USA - CZODoug2_1_08_16fungal (PacBio error correction) | ecosystem: Environmental > Terrestrial > Soil >...
GGCAGGGAGGGGGGAAGCAAGAAAAGTTTTTTACCTCGTATAGTCACTCCAGGAGGACCTTTTGTGAAGCTAGATCTATCCGACACCAAAAGTGAGGTCAAATAGGATCGTAAAGACCCATATCCCCGCTAAGTAAGGGGGAGATCTCGTCTCACTGTTCTGGATTGCGAACCTCGCGGCGATCATGAGCAGACCTGACTTATAAAACCGGGGCTTTTTGGGCCTTTAAGGAAAGCAGACCAACTCATCCACCCCTTAAGTCGAGGAGACCTCCATTCTTTGTGCTTCTGGGAGTTAAGGGCGTCAGCCAATCAAAAAGAACGAAATGAACCGCCTCCCTGGAACAAAAGGGGGTGATACCACGCCACAGAATCCGGACCGCGCTTCCAGGCGCAAGCTCTGCTTGGGCTCAAAGCGCGGGGGAGGAGAGGGGGATGAAGAGAAAGGACCTCCGGCCAGGTGCAAAGGGGTCCACCGTAAATCAGAGAAGGGGGGAGTTGTTATGGGTGATCGGACTCAAAGTCTGCTTCCCTCGGAGGCGAGCAGGTCCGGCGGAAAGTAAGGGCACCTTTTGGGTACATAGAAGAGAGTCCAAAAATAAGACCTCTTCCCGCTGAGCAAAATCCAACTGTCAGCAGCTTGAAAAAGCCCACAGTGTCCTGAATCAAAGGGAGGAATGAGAGGAAGGGGAGGGGCCTACTCCATCGCTGCAGGATCTTAACGGTCGGCTTCCTTAGATCCCTGGAGAAGAACAATATCGTGAGTTGAGCTTCACGCCCTAACCGGTTCAAAAGGGGCCCAGGGGAGGGTAGGAGCCTCTCGACTGCGAAATCTCTACGGACGTCAGCTGCGATAAGGAACCACACAGAATCCTACAGGAAACAGCCAACAGAAAAAGCCATAGTACATCTGGGTAAAAGAATGAAGCCACCATTAGTCCCCCGTGCTCAAAAAGTCAAAAACGCTCTGAGGTAGAACACTGACCAATAGAACCAGAAAAGGGAGCATTATCTCCCTTGATTAACAGGTTGTTCACGAACGATTGGCTTAGTCAAACAGCGCTCTTAATGAAAAAACCGCTAGCCCGCTCCCCTAGCTAAGCGGAAGCTTCACAGGAGAAAAGTCTGCCGCAACCCATTTTAGGGGGCCCTTCTTCGGGGAAAAAAACCAGCCCCGAAAGATGAAAAACGAAACACACTGGCCCTGACAAGGGGAACCACGGTGACGATGCAAACTGCCCTGTCGCCACTTCAAAGCGGCTGAAAGATCTGACTGGTCTTCAGTCAACCTCGGCAAGGACGGCCCCTGAAGGGTCCTTTTTTGACCGAGGGAGGGGGCAAAGGGCGGAAAAAAACCCTCGCCTCTTACCTTACCTCCGTCGTCAGTTAAAAGACCGGAACTTACCCAGTAGCAGATCAAGAGAATTCCCTAACAAGGGGCCGAACAAGAAGGACTAGACGGACGGCCACCCTAACTTAGCTGAATACCCCTCACGCGGGGACGCGGGTCTTCTCAAGAGTTTTCAACCGGAACTGAAAATGACGAGGGAAGACATCATCCCCCACATGGAACCTGTCACAAAAGAAAAGCCCCAGCCGGACCTGAAGAGAAGGACCGGGGGGCATCCAGGCAAGGCGAACCACCAAAAGGCTGTATGACCCGAGCGGAGGGGGAGGCAAGCTGCTCCATTTACTGAGGCAGCGGGAAGTAGAAGAGGCCGCCCCCGTCGGCTGGAGGGTCCAAACCGACAGAAAAAACCGAATGAAACGGGCCGCAGCGGACAAGCGAGAAAATCGAACTTGGTCATAGAAGAAAGGAGAGGGCGGGCACAGGTAAGAAGGGTCCTTACCCGCGATCTGTACGTACCTCCAAACGACCAACGTTAGAAAAAGGTTCAGACGCGCCAGCCCTGGCGAAAAGCGTTTCTAAAACGATGGTGTCGGAAACGGGCGCTAGCCGAAGGGCGTCCGCCCCGTTTAGGCATCGCAGGTGGCGGCACTACGTTGGGGGCTGGCCCTGGGGGACGACACAAAGGAAACCCACGATTCATGGGTTGTCTACAACCGCCCCCCCATAGAAAAACCCCAGAAGGGGGGGACCCGAATCCTTCCAAAAAAAAAGGCAGCAGAATTATCGAGATCAAAAAAAAAAAACTGAGGAGGAAAAGAAGGCCCCGTGGGAAACTTCAGTTCACGGGTGTAGGGGGGGGAGGGAAAGACCCCCCCTGAGGTGGGTACAATGTCGGAAACAAGTGGCCAAACAGATTGCCGCAGATGGAAAAAGTTCTCAGCCATAAGGGGCGGAGAGGAATGGCCTAGCGGGACGATACACCTACGCCAGGGGAAAAACAGCGGAAGAGCTCGTGTCTGGGACGGGTCGCTGGTGATTGTGATGGTCGTCTGTGCGCGGAACCTACTGCGTTAAGGGCAAAAAAGGGGGACGATACCGGAGGATGGAACCCAGAGTTCGATTTAATCGAGGGGTCAGGGAAGATCTCCTGTGGTCTTCTTACAGGGGAACGCGACGACTTATCTTCAGGCAGGGAAGGAACGCGAAGATGACGAGAAAACAAAGTGGGGGGGGAGCAGGTGTCATTCCCACTCAATCTCTTCAAAGCTCAGGGTTCCTGGAAAGGTCGAAGGTGCCCGTAAAATTTTATTCACCTGAGAGACAAAAATAATAGAAATACATGTAGTTTATGGAGGTATAGAGAAAAATTTTGGGAGGAATAGCAATCTTCATTTCTTTAATTGACGGGAACCGTCAAGCGGTAAGGGTTTCCATCTATCATGTAACCGGTGGCAGTGCCCTTTGACTTACGTTCGTTCGCTGTCAAGGATCGGAAAGGGAAGGTCGGGCGGGAGGTTGGAAAGGAACTCCTTTCATTAAATGATCTTATCCGGGGCACGGACTGGTAGGAATTTGACTTGGGAACAGCTACTTGGAAGGGCTGTCAGGCAGCAAAGGTCCTCTCCCCAGGGCCTTTTACACCCGAAGAAGGGCCACGGCCAAGGCGCCGGTCAGGCCGAAAAAATCCGTATCTTTCAGCCCGCCTGCGTCCATTGCGAAGAGGGGTGAGGAAAACCGTTTTACCCAGGGATGACTCCTTGGACATTTCATTAAAGGCACTTTTGTCAAGGCGCAACTATCCGGTCGCGAAAACACCGAAGGGAGGGTGAGGACGGGTAGTCAGCGGGACTCGTTAAGGATCGCGTTGACGTACCTTATCTGGTCTGCTAAGAGAATCACCCTGGAGGGGAAAAACCTGTGGAAGGGTGGGCGATACTTCCTGATAAAACGGCTTGTTAACCTCTTTTTGATCGTTCTAAACATCATGAGGATGAGAAAAACTGTTACCATAATGTTTCTTATCATCGGGGAAAAGAGGTACATCAGACATCTTGATTTGAGGTTGATGCTCCTCTGTTTTTGTTCCGGATCGCCGGAGGAGTACCGAGAATGGAGAGAAATCAGAGGGGCACTTAAGGGACTGCTCAGGAAAGGGAGGAAAGGGTGCGACCAAGATAAAGAAAGATCTATATTTGGGCTTATTACTCTGGGGATCCTTGAGTTTCCTGACCTTACCGATGATGGTCGGGGGCAACAGACACGGGAGACAGCTCACTTACATCTCGTGCGGGACCGTCAAAAAGAGCGGAAGACTTGGGTATACCAGGAAAGGGGGAACTTCTCCGCTCTACTGATGATCGGGGGTGGACCGCGATTATGATAGTGACAACCTTTGCGACTACCTCGGACAGACTGAGAGAGAGAAAAACTGACCGCCGGAGCCAGGACTGCAACAAAAAACAAATCTCTGAGCTCAGGGGGAATTACCGGAGGAGGGGGCTTCATTACTATGCCATAAAAAATCATAGGGAGTCAGGGACAGGAGGATGGGCTACCGGCCTTTCTGTTGGAGTGGGGTCTCACCAAGGGGGGCAAACTATTACTAGTCGATAGGGGGGATTACTAGACACTGAAATGAAGACGACACTTTTTCCGCCGCCGACCGGAAAAAGGGAGCTGCGGCGGATTCACTTCAAAAAAAAGCCCTGAATTTAGCCGCGGTCCGGTCTCGATCGCCGCAAGGGCGTAGGACAAAGGGGGAGGGGCACAACGTAAAAGCCCTGTTACTAGATACGTCACGATCTTCATCTGGGCCCTGGAAACAGGATGCAGGGAGGTAAATAGGGGGAAGAGAGGCGGAACGCGCTCTTATCATGAAGAAACACCTCAACGGGACTAGATAGTGGAAAAGGAGCAAGGTACGTAAATGAATCAAAATCGAGAAAAAAACAAACGGGGGGGGTAGAGGAAGAGAGAGTTTCTGCCGGCGGAAAAGAATGGACAGGGGAGATGGGGGGAAAGAACTCAGTCTGTTGAGCCGAAGACACCGAGGAGAGCTAGCGACCAAGCCGGCACCCCGAATCCAGCCACCAGAAAAAAAACAAGGTACTATATTGCCGATCTACGGTGTACAGGGGCGCGGGGAAGACGCGTTCTTAATCAAAGCATTGAACCCAGTGGCGGGTCTGTCAAGGGCTGGCCGAGACAGGAAAAAAACGACCGCATCCCTAAAGTGTCGAAAAGGACGGGCCATGGGGTAACGGGGGGCCAGCCCATGGGGCGGCAAGAAGCAAACCTAGGAAGGAAGAGCTTCTCTGGATCAAAACAACTGGTTGATACCACGCAAAAGGAAAATCAACCATTCTCAGAATCAGATGCTAACGAGGGATCATCTTTCTCTAGTGCAAGGACCTCCTCAATGTTCAGGGGAAGCGGAATGGTCGTGTGGATGGGCAAGCCGTGCCGAACGGCGGCAAGGCAGAGGAGCCCGGGGGACGTACTCTTATTAATTAACAGCCAGGGGTGGTCAACGAAGAGTCCGCGGGTACAGAACCTATCCTCCATTCTCTCGGATCCTAAAGAAAACAAGGCCTCCATACATCTTGACACCCGGCCGCCAGAGAATGTAAGAGAAAGGAGGGAGGAAATTATCAAAGACCCTTTTTGGTGAAAAACTACCAAGGAGAAGGTGGGAATGCAGGGAAAACTTCTTCTCCGGCAGAAGAAATATCACAACATTATCGGTTAGTAGCTTTAGCAAACCCTAATCGGGAAAGGGGGAAAAAGACAGGGCAAGGGAAGTGTAAGAGGTCAGCCGCTCTCTCATCGTCGCTAAAGAAGAGGGAGATCATGAAACAAAAACAGAACGCTCAGACCAGCAAGAATAACGCCAGAGTGATGAATTACGCGTTACCCCGATGATCAACACAGGAGGAAAAAGAATCCTTACCCGGTGAGGGGGGGAACATAACCACGAGAGAAAACGGCAGCCCAGTGGGCACGTAGAGGACCTTGAGGGGGCGCTGTTGTCACGTAAAAGATTGGGTGCTGAATTCTAACATCGCCCGCAAATAAAGCCCAAGTCCAACAGAGGAAGAAAGAAAAGTATAGGAAACATCGTAAAAAGCAACTGACTTTGGGAGAGCCCTTAAGAAATTTCACGCACCCAGAAAACACACCGCCCGGTAATCACCGGGAAAAGGGGGGCCCTGACAGGGGGGACGGTGGGAACCTTTCCCCTTCTTCAAAAGGCAGCGCGGGCGGGAGGCTCAGATAAAAGTGTCTTAGGGAACCGCCTGGGAAGACCTGAGGGGAAGGTTTCAAACCCTTCTCCGCCCACTCATCCGTCAGCTGCCATGACCTAAAAACTATCCCCCCAATGAACCTCCAAGACTGAAAGCAGGGGTAGCAGGTAGAATCTTCTTTCAACCGGCCCGACCGAAAAAAGGACTTAAACGCAACAGAGAGGAGAAAGGAGACTGAAAGGAATCCTTTGGGCGGTGTTCCATGAAAAGGGGAAACCGGCAAATGACCGAGGGCTCTTTTCCCTCAAAAAAAAACAGACCGGTCATACCTCGGAGACCCTACCTGGACAGGAAGCTCATGGGAGTGTTGAGAGAAAGAAATCAGTCCGTCGAAGCCGAAAGGCAAAGTGAATTCCGTATCAAGCGTGGGTCAGTAAAAACCTGAAGCCAGGTCCACTGCCGTCAGCGGAGAAGACTGAAGAAGGCCCAAGTATTCTCTGCACAGATAAGAAAAGCGCGCCGTCAAGACCCCAAAGAATCTTACGGGGGGAGGGCGGCGCAAGAAGAGAAGTGTGCGGTCCATTACACAGTTCAAGAGGGAGACTCGAAGTACAAGCCAGCGACCTATGAACCAGCAGGGAAAGGAAAAGAACCCTTGCAAAGTCCCCGAGGGGGAGGAAGATTGTGGGTCAAACCTGGCGCGAACTGCAATTTCAAAAGCGCCGACACAGGAGGGCGGAGAGTCCGAGAGGGAAAGAAAGGGGTTCTTTAAGGGGTAACCCAGAAAAGGGGGGGACGGAAACTCCCCAGACCAACACGGCCCTGCCTGCCCGCATCGCTGTCCACCGCGCCGGAGAGCGGATCAGAGAAAAAAAAGTATATATTGCTCTCTGCCCCGGAAGAAGGGGAAAATTGCGGCACATGAGTTCCTTTTTTGATTTGGGTTCTTGGAAAAAAAATGAGCAGGGGGGGAAGGGGTGTGGGTCTAAAAAGGGCCCATGATTCAGTGCCTCAGGGAGTACGCCGCTCAACAGAGGGGACGCTGCCCTTTGCAGGAGCCAGGGGGCTGACACGCTTCGACCCCTTCGTACTCAAGTCCTCGCGAACAATTCTTGTGGACTTGTCCGCTTTTTGGTACGTCTAGACGTCTGGGAGTCCTTAACCTGATGGAACTGACAGAATAAGAATCTTCGGAGAACATCCTCGGGGCGCTTTCCGGAAGGGGAAGTTGAAGAGAGTCAGTCTGGGGGTGGGAAACGCCCCCGGGGGTAAGCTGGGGCCTTCTGGAGGAATCTCCAAACGCAGCCCTTGAGCAGCCTTGGTTAAGAAAACGCCGCGAGGAATCGGGGGGGTTTGGTGTGGGGGGGGGGTGTGTTGGTGGGGGTTTTTTTTTTGGTGCTGATCCTTCTTGTATGGGGAGGTCGACCGGAAGGTGGATGAATGATGCAAGAAAGATGTCTAGGGGGGTGGAAAGGGGGGGGACCGTATGACAACTTTCCCTTTTTGTTATTATAAGGAGCAACAAAGAAAAGTCCGGGAAAAGGACTGTAACCTCATTCTAAGTCATCTATTAATGGAAATCGGTGGAGCATTTCCCGGTATAGTACTACTGTTCGGGGCAGAGGAAGGTAGAACAGGTAAGGGTAGGTCAAAAATACGACTCAGTTCAGACTCGGCTACGTCTTTTAAGGTCAGGTGAGGTGAGGCACTGGGAAAAAACGTCCGTGGAGCGGATCTTTTCCGCGCTAAACGAAACCACCTTCAAAGCTTGAAAGGGACGGCTCGTCATGAAAAGAAGCCGTACTGGAACGAAGCTTGCAACAGAAGCCAGGACATCTTCACCGGGGTAACGGGTCGGGAAAAAACTGGGCAGGGCAAGTCCCATTGGAAAAGGGTGGATTCTGAAAACCTCCGGGAAGGGGACACCTCCTTTCTTGGGGGTTCAAGGGTCCCTACCGGCGCATGCCGGAGCGGGCGGGATCTGGGAACTTAAATCTTTGCGACTTATCTGCACAGAGTAAAGGACCACAAGTAGAAAGCAAGGGCCGATATTAAGATCACGCTGGTCTCGCGGGGGCGGGGCTGTTTAATAAAAAAGAGATCGAGGTAGCACGGGTTAGGCCTAATGGGCTTAGAGAATTCCCTCGTTACATCAAAGGGATGCAGGGATGGAGGTCTTTGTCCTGAGTTCGTGGGGGGGGTGGTCTCAGGAAGCTGGCCATGTTTATTCACGCGTGCGAGGACGCGAGCAGAGGGAGGATCGAGCCCTTTTCAACCTTTCAATGCAAAGGGGGGGGCTGAAAACCTATGAAAATCAGACTAGAATTTTAAACTGCTTAGTACGCGGGGAGGGGGCAAAGTAGCTACGGGCCTTAAAGTTCTCTTGAAAAACAGCACGTGGACGGGGGAAGATCAAGTCTGTACATAGCTGCTTAAAGGGAAGCTGGCCGGAGTTGGTGAAATCTGCACCACACAAACACCCACCAACAAAAAAGGGCTCGCTGTCTGCGGGGTTGGACCAGAAGAGGAGTTAACATCCGCTACTAACAAGTAGGCCGGACTGTTTGGATTACTTGCCTCCGAGGGAATCAACAGGACGTGACACTCACCACAACCACAAGCTGCGGAGTAACCTTAAACCTTGGAGGAAGTTCTTGAGACGAGAACGACAGCTGAGCAAGAAGAGAGTAGTAGAAGACAGAAGGGGTACCTTTTCTTGTGAATTGGGAAAAAATTGGTTGGAGGCGAAAAAAAATTACTATTTCAAAGAATCTTTAAGTGATGGCTGCAAAAGGAAGGCAGACCCTACCCAGCCTGGCCCTCCGCCTACTTTAACGGGAGCGGGCGCATCGGTGCGGCAACTCCATTACAGAACCAGCACGGTGGCAAGACTGACGTTCTTTCTCATACAAAATCGAAAATCACACAGGAAAGGTCCCAAACGGGGGGGGAGGAATCTCCATCGCATCGCCTTTCTCTGGGAGGGCCAGGGGGGGACGATCAGCCGGGGAAGAAGAGGGGGGGAAGGTCGCTGTTTCCTTCTCCAAAAGCAAAGCAGCGGAGAGAACGAGATCCAAAGATCCTGGGAGCGCAGGGCCGCATGAATCTCTCTAAAAAAAACAGGGAGGAAAGAGATGCCTGGGAAGGGCCGGGGCACAAAAGGGATTCAAAGGTTACATCAGTAGGAACAATTATCGTGAAACACCGAGGAATCCTCCCCCGCTTCTCTGCTTCCTGTTCCGGACCATAAGAGAGCCGGAGTCTAGGCCAAGTGACTGGACGGGACAGAGGTTCCTACTTCAGGACCAGAAAGCGGCGCACCCACCGAGGGGAGGACTGGCGGAATCTCGCCAGACAATCCGCGCCGAGCATGAACATGTCACGTGAGGGGCATCCAATTCTTGGTAGGGTATGGACTTCCTGGGGATCTCGAGTGAAATGGTTCGAGGTACCGAGGGAATAGTGATGTTTCCTTAACCATGGTAACCACGCAACACCCCCCCTTTAATACAACAATAAAAAGCTCGCCTGAAGCGGGAAGAATCTCGGTTTCTAGAGGAGGACCATCCGGAAGAAGTCATTTTCATGGGGGACCAGAAGGGCATCTCAATTTGGTTTGATTCAAAATCAAAAAAAAATCTATCTTCCGAAGGGAGAAAAAACTGGAAGTCGGGAGGAAAGAAGTTTATCGGCTAACGTGGGGGGAAAATCTACGACAGGGGAACACCCCTTCATCCCTTCAGGCAGCATTATCGGTCCTTTCTTTATACCAAGTAACTCGGCCAGCATCTGACACGGAAGACCCAAATGTAGCGAAGAGGGGATAGGTATTCTGGTGCCCGACGCAACAGCAGGTTCAAGAAGTCAGCGGATCCTTCTCAAAAGCTACTCAGCAAAAGGAGAGGAGGAGGAGCTGATCAAAGGACCTCTTAAAAGGCCGTGGTAAGACGAACGGACCGCGCGACGGCATCGCTCGGAGGTCCGGCGAAGACGTAACACCAACAATAAAGAAGAATTCATCCCAGCACGAGCAATGATGATTTAAAAAGAGGAACCACGCTGATCACAGCACCAGGAGTCCGAAAAACGTCTCAGTCCGGAATTAAAAAAAAAAGAGGGGTAGAAACAGCGAACCAAGAGGGACAGCCACAGTACAGGACGGAAGGAAGTTATTAGAGGGGTGCCACGAACGAAAGGGGTGAAGTTGAAGAGAAAAGACTAGCAAGAAACCGCGAGCCAGAAAACAAAAAGCGACCTGGCCGCGCCCTCTTAAACGACCACGCAAGAGGGTCAGCGAATTCTTCTTTTCAGCCCGAAACCGAAAACCAACTGCCCGGGGACCTGCACCGTAGGGAAATGACCTACCCGCATTTCCCTGCTGCCCTGGGAAAAGAGGAGGGACTGCCAATAGGACTGGCCATAAAAAAAAAAGCAAAGGACCGGGCTTGCAGGGGTTGGGTAATACGAAGTAACCCACCTACTAGTCCGGACCGCCGGCCCCAAAAAAACCCTTACGCCCTCCTGAAAAGGGCAGTAGAAGGATCCGCTCTCCGGAGTACCAGAAAAACCGACCGAAGGTAGTGAGCCCGAACCGTTACTGATCAAAGGGAGAATGGCGAACAGGGATAAGTCGCTTAACGGATCGGGGAGGGGGGACATAGGGGGAAACAGAAAGAAATTGACGAGTGCGCAATCAATCCCCCACATTGAAGACTGTCATACCTAGGCTACCTAAGGGTAAAAGGAGCGTAAGTAGGGGGGGGAAGGGGGAGCAAAGGCAATCACGGCCGGAAGCCTACCCGTAAAACGGGCCGGAAGTTCTGAGACGTGTGAAAAAGGAACCAGGGAGAACAAGGAATGCGGTCAAGGGAGTCCCGGACGCCTTCAAATCAAGTTCTCACGTGAAACCACCTCAGCCGACCCAAGCAGCGCCAAAAATCTAATGGAAACGGGGGGGGCGGATGGGAGAGAACATTCTTTCGGTCCGGGGACCCGCCGAATCAGGACTACAGCCAGCGACCCCGTCGGAAACATCAAGCAGCTCCGACAAACTCGCTTTCCATACGTGGGGAGACAGAGATGTGGTCAGAGACAGGAGATCCGGCCATCTCAAAGAGACATACAGTTTCCGCGGCGGCAAGAGACCACTACTTCCTGGACGAAAAACCAACCCACCACTGTGAATGAAAAGCAATCACCCCACGACAGTTTACCCTCAACTTGGCCATCGGAAAAGACTTTCAGCTTAAGTGGCATCAAAAAACAACTTAGTAGGAGGAAAAGGAAGGAGAGGTCTCGCTCCCGGGAAGGTTGGACTGGGTTCAGGGATTCAATTGTTTTCTGGAAGAACCCTTATAGGGGTTTAAGGTTAGCCAAAGGTCCAGGAAAAACAGTGCTGGACAAAATACTGCCATGCATACTAGGGGGACTGAGGCGGCACCTCCTATACTCCGGGAAAATGGGGACGCACCGGTCATTTACGACAATCTTAGCAACTCGTTTTCTAGGTCGAGGGGGAGGGACAGAAATCTTCTTAACTCAATTTGAAAGGGAGCTGGAGATCCGGGAGGATGGAGTCGACATCTCTTTGTCTGGCCTCTGAAAGGATGTACTGGCACGGGTTCGCTTGAATTTTGAACGCCGACGGGGAGAGAAATAAAAGACCAGAACAGAAAAGGGGATGCGGACCGTGTTATCACACACTCACTAGGCTAAGGTGTCTGGGGTATGGGGGACCAATTGATAAGGAGCGCCAAAAGACGCGACCTACATTGAGGGGAGCCTAGGTATCTAGGGAAGGTTGGATGAGACAGATCAATAGGCAGGATGAAAGGAAATAACCAAATACGGTTCAAAGCTATCAGGGACCGGGGAAACAGGGTAAAGAAAGGCTTTCTCGTCCTTATCGTCGGTCATTTCTCGTGGAGGGGGTTACTGTAACGTCCCCGGAGGATACCCCGAGACTCGGGGGCAGTCAGGTTCATCGGTTGAGCGGTCAGGAAGCGGAGATTGGCCCTCGGAAAGATCCAATTGACCCAAAAGGAGCAAGGAAACAGGGGCGCGGAAAGGAAGGAACTCAGTCCTATTCGACCCGCCGGACAGGGACGGTTTCATCCTGTCACGGGGAAACAACTTAGGGGAGGTCTATTAATTTAAAAGGGGGGGTTCGGAGGAGAAAGACAGAGGAGCAACAAGGGGGGGGGCCTAGGGTCAGCCGACTCGAGGAGCGGGGAGATGTCTCTCTGGGGTTTTTGGGGGTTTTTGTTCGGGGGGTTTTTTTTTGTTTGGTGTGGGTTAATCTATGTTCTAACGTCCAACCGAGTCACTAGGTCGTAAAAAAGAATCAGGGGGGAATCTAACGTCCTGATCAAGGTCTCTGCTGGTGGCGCTTCAAGAATCACGCGGGGAAGGGATGAGAACGGGGGGGTCAGGGGCTAAGGGTGTAATAGAGGGGTTGACCCAGGACACATATCGGCGGAGCGGTAGGCAGGGGAGGAGGTCTTTGTGGGGGGTTACTCCTATCTGGAACGCGCGCGGGAGGGAGAGCAGGGAGGAAAAATCCTGGGCCAGCTTCTAAAGGAAGAGGAAGGGGATTGAGAACGATAAACGAAGAAAAGAGGTGGACCAGGCAGAGGCGATCAAGATACCTGAAAAAGAGATGAGGTAAGGCACAACGGGGGTCCTTTATCCTTCCAAAGAGTCTCGAAAGCTGACGGAAGAGGCGGGCCTTTGAGGGGTATACGAAAGAACGGCTCCGCGATGGTTAAGGAGACGGGTGGACCGTCGGAGGAGATTCGGGAAAAAATGGAGGAAACCTTAGTACTCACGGCGAGGGGATAGGAAGAACGGGATTCATTACCTGCGGGAAACCCCAAACCATATCTGATGAGGACCTGAAACTTAACCTGGAATGGCTGGGAGGGGGCTGAATCTGCTAGGTATCAACAGCTGAAAGAACAGCTATTCTGGAGGGGGTATCAGGGATGACTCTTGGAAACAGTCCGGGGGGGCTTTTATCAAAAGGGGGGGTTTGAAGAGATGCGGAAAGGCGTTCTTATTTCCTGCAACAGGCCCATTGGCCACCAAAAAACCCTGGGGGCCTCACTAAAGGGTCTGTCGCGCTTGCGGCAAAAGGGGACAGCAAAACCCACGCACATGTGCCGGGCTGTGAAGCTGAAATACCGGGGGGGAGAGACAACGTTCAAAACATTCACCGACAGATCGACTATCTTCAGCGGGGAACTGTGGCTCTGGAGACACTGAAGCCGGGGGAAGGAGAGGGCGGATAGCTCTAGAGGGGGCCTGAGAACCCCAATCGAAAGACCGCGTCCCAGGAAAGTGGGGAGCCGA
>Ga0179593_1276193_pt1 | contig 12944 bp, 20 predicted proteins | sample CZODoug2_1_08_16_FD_185931 | JGI IMG/M metagenome (GOLD analysis project Ga0179593, IMG submission 185931) | Vadose zone soil fungal communities from Angelo Coast Range Reserve, California, USA - CZODoug2_1_08_16fungal (PacBio error correction) | ecosystem: Environmental > Terrestrial > Soil >...
TGGTCGTTGGGGAACTAAAAGTCGGAATCAGGAGGCCTCAGAACCTTTTCACCCGAGAATTTTCAACAAAAAACTCCATCAGGGACAATTGCTTTCAAAGGAGCAAAACCACTTTACCTTGAAGTCACCGGGGGGGAGTAGAAAATAGTTGAGTAGATTCTGCACCAAAGAAACCAGAAAAGTTGGGGGGCTCAAACTGGGGGGGTTGAGAAAAAGGGGGACAAGGGACATCGGACAAAGAAAAGAACCATGTTCCTCGAAGTCAGAAACCGATTCATTGGGGGGGCGGGTGGTGAATAAAACACAGAGGGATAAGAAACATTCCCCCGAACAAAGCCCAAAAGAGCGGCACAGAAAGTGAAAATTGGGGGGCCCACCCCCCAAAAAAACCGTGCAAAAGACCTCTGAGATAAAACAGGAGAGGGAGAGACCAGGCGAGAGAAACCTTCTGAAAAGAGAATAACATCAACCACCAAAGCCCGAACTCGGCAAACGCAAGGGGAAGTGCATCAGTAAAAAGTAACCCCAAGGGGCCCTAGAGAAAAGGAGGAACCCTGATGACTTCCCGCGGCGACCAATGCGCAGCCTCCGCATCATTAGTTCCTGTCTAACCAAAGGGTTACCAGCAAATTGGGAGCAAGAAAAATACCTTAATCGGGAAAAAAAAAATGAACCAGCAGAGGCCAAAAATAGACTTGTGTGCGAAGGGTCAAAAAAAAAAATTTGGAAGGGGGATTGTCGATCTACAGCTTCAAAAAATCAATGAACGAAGTGGGAATGGTAGAGCAGGGGTTGGAGCGGGGGGGGGGGGGGGAGGAAGCATCCGAGAAATGAAACGGAGGGCCGCTAGGCCCAGAACAAACAAGGCAGAGAATGATCACCGAGAAAAAAAAGTTCTAGAAACAAAGGATGGAATCTGGGTGAAAAAAACCTATGGGGGTTCAAGATCAACTCAACACATAGTCGGTAAAAAGAAAAAAGAGATTCCGAAAAAAAAAGGCTGGGGGGGGGGGGAAAGAAGGGGGGGAGGGCTCGAAGCACGAGCGCAAAATCGGGAGGCTACGGGGGCGCATCGTCTGGGCCCCAAGGCCAGAGGCGAGGCAGATAATCGAATTGGAAAAACAACAGAAACAACCCTAGCTAAAGTACAAATCTGGATTGAATACGGTTAATCCTAACTGCAACAAAACTGGAAAAGGAGGAAGCCGAATTTGTGGACCCGATGCATAAAAGAGTACAGGGGGTTCAAGCCGTAAACATGGGCCGAAAAATCAGGCGTGGGAAAAAGGGGGAAGCTTGCGTGTGAAAGCAAAGTATGAAAACTGAAGAGGTTAGCGCGGGGGGGGGGAACATTTGTTGGAACTGAGAAAATTACCCTCAAGACTTTGCATTTCAGGTGGTGCTGGGGAGGCGACGTCAAGGGGGCAGGGTGTGATCAGCCTGGGACGGAAAAACGTGGTTCAAAAAAAAAAAAATGGGCTGTAGTGTGGAGAGTTGGCTGTTGGCGGATTTTTCGAAGGGTTGAAAAAAAACAAACCAATTGAAACTTTTAAGGGGGGGCCTGGAAGTGGTCGGGGGCAACGGAGGCCCACGCAAAAGCGCCAAGGTGGAGTCATAAGTCAACAGGGGGGGAAAAAAAGAGCCCTAGGGGAGGGGGATGGGGGCTCCGGGACAATTAAGGGGGGGAGGGGGTGGGGGGGAAAAGGAGGAGTACCTTCCTATTGGCAAGCAAAGAGGTTCCAATTGGGGGGGGACGACAGAATTAAAACCAAAAGTGGGGGGGGAGTCAGGAAAAGCCCCTCCAAGGCCAAAAACAGAAAGGGTTGTATGAAAAATGACAACCAAGGTGGACCAGTGTTCACAGAAAAGGAAAAAAGGCAAAAGGGGGGGAAGAATGCCTCAAGATGGCCATAAAAAAAAGGAGAAAAAAAGTTTTACTGGTGGCCAAAATGGAACTGGGAAGTTAAAGGAAAGACAAAAAAAGCAAATTGGGCAAACATCATTTGGTTGGGTGTGGGGGTTGGGGTGTTGGGGTTGGGAAGGGTTGAAACCAAGAAAAAAAAATTGTCGATAAAAAAAACGACAAAACCTTTGGGTCTTTCAAAAGGGGGACACGGGTGCCACGTGAAAAGGGAAAGGAAGAAAAGGAAAACGGGAAAACAAAAGAAAGAATGGGTTAGGGGACCCCCATCGGGACGATCAAAAAACGCGAGGGGGTGGTTCAAAGACGGTTTAGGGGGAAAGAATCAGCGGGAAAAAACTTGTGCGTCCTTAATGAGGTAAAAGGATTGGATTAATGTTCAAAAAGGTCCAAAATGGTGGTCGGGGGGGGGAAAGAACTCCCATGGGGAAGGAAAGGGGGGGGAGCCCGTGAATGCCAGAAAAAACCAAGTGTGGCAAGAATGAGGGAAAAAACGCCCTTGGGATGAGCTGAGTGTGGGCTGAAGGAAAAAAGTAAAAAATAAGGAAAAAAATGGGCATCGCTTCGGAATCTAAATAAGAAGAAGGGAAGAAAGTACTGCGGATCGGGCTAAGGTGAAAGGGAGGACTCTAATAAAATTATGGCAAAGAAAACGGCAAAAATATTAAAATGGAAAAAAAAATTGATTCCAAATAAGGGAAAAAAAAGGGGGAATCCCGATAGAACTTGGGGAGGGGGAGGAGAGTGTGGTCGAATGACAACAGGGAGATAATCTACATTAAAGGTGGCCAAGGGGATGGTTAAAGAGGTGGTTGGTGTCTTGCAGGGTCTGCGGAGGGAAGAAGAAAAAGGAGTAAAGGCAACAGAAGGGAAAAATCACTAGAATAATGTACTAAAAAAAGAAAAGGGTCTCAACGAGTGGAGAAACTTCGCAACAGAGGGGTAAGAGGAAACCAACTAACTTCAAGGAAAAAGAAAAAAGAAAAGGGAAAAAAAAAAGTAGGGACCTTAACGTAGCTAAAAGGGATTTGGGGAACCACCTACAGACAATACCAAAGAGGGGGGAGCTTCCCAGGCGGGAAGAGGGGGGGGAGGAAGAGGAGGAAGTCAGGGCCTGATACAGGGGGAGAACAACCTAACTGGGAGGGGGGGGGGACCAATAAGCGCAAGAGCCCCGTTCTTTTCGGGGGGAAAAAAAAAGGAAAAAAGAAAAAGGGAGGGGAACTTGGGGCTAAGGGGTTTGAACTTCAAGGGTCTACGGGGGTTTGTTGAGAGGGGAGATAAAATCTGACGTCGTGAGTTCCGAAAGTAAAGGACGGAGGAAGGGGGGGGGAGTCCAAACAACGCAGTGGCGGATTTAAAAAGGAAAAAAGTTGTGGGTGAGCGGAAGGGAAAAAGATAAAAACGTAAAAAGGTTGCAACGGCGGGGAGAGGTGAAAAAAGCAGAGAAAGATGAGGGGAACAGACCGCTCAAAGGGCAAAGGGCAACAACGAAAAGTTCTCTCGGGCTTTGGGGGAAAAAAAAGGAAAAAACTTCAGAGGTCCAAAAAAATTTTCTCGTGGGGGGGGGGAAAGTGGAGAGGGGAAGGGGGAAAACCTCCTTAACTAACCTAAAAAATTCGGAGTCTGGAAGGTTTTTGAGACGAGTTGGCAGGGTCACGTCCAGTTAGAGGGACAGAAGGAGGGGAAGGGGGGGGGTTGTGCAAGTTACCCGATCTAAGAAATAGACAGAGCCCGGGGAAGTTGGGTGATCCTAGGGATCTAAGAAAAAACGGGGAAGAAAAGAGAGAGAAGACTTCCAAAATGGAGAAAGCAAGGAGAAAAAAAAAAAGGGGGGAACGGGACCGTGAACCGGTTGCAAAAAACAGGGAAAAGCAAGGCATCCCACGACGTGGAGAAAGAAGAAACAACACAACAGAGGGAAATTCTGCTGACATCAAAAGACTCAGGAACAAATCACACTTTAGACTGGAAGGTCAGATGTAAGGGGGGGGGGGTCTACATACCAAAGAAAAGGAAGGATTGGGCCAAGGGGTTTTCTGTTAAGTTGAACAGGGTGTGGGGGCCCAGAGGGGGGTCAACAGGGTTTCGTTGCCTGTGCCGAAAGTTCCGGACCGCAGAGAAAAAAAAAATCCAATCCTAAATACAAAAAAAGGTTGGGACCAAAGTTTTAACGGCGGTTCACCATGAAATCTTAAAAAAGGGGAAAAAAATCCACGGGAAACGGTTCCATCTTGGGAACCCATAAACTAAGGAGGGACGACAAGGAAAGGGGGTTCCAAATAGATAAAGAACAAGAAAAAACTGGCAAGTAGAAGGGGGGGTTGGTCCATGCTTGAGCCTAGGAGATAAACCAACCCTATACTATTGGTACTGGGAAAGAGTACGGAAAAAGGGGCATGGAATCACAAAGGGGAAAGAGGAAGGTGAAGTTGAGGGGAAGAAAAAAAACAAAAGAAAAAACAGTTGGGCAAAAAGCCAGGGGGGGGGGTGGCCAAGAGGATGTAGAACCGTTGAGATTTGGGGGAGGGGAAAAAAGGAGATGGCCTCAGAAAAAAAAAAAAAAATTGTTTCCCAAAAAAAAGGGGGGTTAAAAATCATAAAAAGGGGGGGGGATTGAACGGCGGAATAAACCTGGAAAAAAGAAATCAGGACAGCTTCAGACCTACTGGGGGGTTGTGGGAGGGGTGTATTGTCAAGGGAGGGGGGGTAAAAGGGGGGGACTATTCTACCTCAGGAGGGGGGGGCACGAAAACGTCTGCGGGGGGGGGTACCCGTCGACTGCGGGTACTTCAGAGGAAATGTAGGGGAGATGAATCGGTCAGGTAGGGGGCCGCCGGGGTTAGGGGTTCTCTCGTGTGAGAAAAAGCCAAAAAACTAATGGAAACACCCAGTCTAAATAGCCAGGGAAGAGGTCCAACTTCAGGGGAATTATGTGACGAAACAAAAAGGGGTGGATAAAGGAGGAAAAAAAAAAAGAGCACCGCAACTTCACAGGAGAGCGGGAATTCAGGGGGGAAAAGGTTTGGCCTATTGGTTGTGAACCAGGGAATATGAAGTCGTTCAAGTGAGGGGGTGAAAAAAAAGAGAAAAGAGGTTTTCAGGGGCAGCGGTCCCACAACTTAAAAATGGAAGAATCGTATTATCACGTCCTTGAAGAGAAGGGGAAAAGGTAACTTCTAAAAATTCATCAGTTCAGGGAAGAAATGTGCAACGGTGAGGATAAAAACGGACTGACATGGCTTAACGCCTGTGCAACCAAAACAAAAACGGAAATTTGACAAAAACCGGTACGGGGCAGTGAGAAAAAGGGAAAAGCACAGGGGCGGGCACCAATTAACAATCCCAAAAAATCCCAACGGATAGGTCCGAAAAAAAGGGGGGGGGGGGGGAACAAGACCCCTAGGGAAAGGGGAGGGCACACCGGACCCCAACCATGGTAAACAGAAACAAAAACATTGTTTAATCAAAAACACAAACAGCAAACTATGAAATGAATTGGTTGGGATCACAACACTGGAAGAGTCCCGGGGGAAAAGGAAGACATAAGAAGGGGGGATCATGTGGTGTTGTATCCGTGGTGTAGCCGATTTGTCACCCGGACTTTATGGTAGGATAACACAGGCCTTAAGAAACGGTAGGGGTGAGGTACCATGGGACTACTTGCCTAAAGAAACGTGAAAAAGAAAAAACCCAAATTGGGGGAATCTGATAACCACTTTGGTTCGGAGGCAAAGAAAACGGGGGAAAAATGAAATTGACGACTTGGGGGCCGAGGCTCGTCAAGGGGGTCAGCCCGGAAGAGGAACCAAGAACCCCGTCAAAAAGTGGGGGAGGGAACGCAGGGGAAAAGAAGGGAGGGGGGGGGACTCAACAAACCTTGGAAACAGAGTTCTAGTTTAAAAAGGGGCCAAAGTGGAAACAAAGGAAAACAGTTTCAACTTGGCAACAGGGGAGTGCCGGGGGGGAGTCTTTTTCATGAAGAACAGGGGGGGGGAAAGGGTGTCAGATTGATTCTAGTCCTGTCTAGAAAATGGGGGGGGAAAAGGGTGGGTCGGGTAATTTAGATCAGTATCGGAGCCAAAAAAGTCCCGCACACGAAAGGGGTGTTCACCCCAAAACACTACATCGTGGTCGTGTGGGAAAGGAAAACATTCGAGCCAAAAAACCATAGGAGGTTCTCAGTCCACGGGTGGCGTCCAACGTCAACAAGCAGGGAGGAGAGAGATCCACCCTTGATCAAATGTGCAGGGGTGCCGGTCAAAAAAAGACCAAAGACAACACCCAGGGGGGAGAGACATAGGAAAGAAAAAAAGAAGGTTTGGGTTCGGGGGAATCCCCCAGCGGAAAATCCGGAAACCCTGTTCCCACCCAAAGCCAGAAGCGGCCACAAGCCCGCCAGGAAAAGAAAAATGGAAAAAAAAAAAAAAGGGCTCTCCAACATGATAAGTAACGGACAGGAATCAGCCCGCAAGAAGGGGATCTAGACACCAACAAAAAACCTAAAGAAAGACCCTCAACTGCATATAGAGGAGAAAGTGTCACCATAAAAAGCCCACCAAAAAGGGCCAAAAGGACCGGAAAAAAACTTCGGAAAAAACTTCATTCTTGGGGACCCGACGAAAGGGGTGCTCAAGGCGGCGGACCCAAAGGTGAGAAAGGGAAAAGGAAAAAAGGGAAAAGCAAATGGGCAAAGGCGGTGGGCACAGAAAAAAGGGGACCGCAAGGTGAAGGGGGACCATAGCGGCCGTAAAGAGCAGAAGGTGAAATCAATCAGTACCACGCCACGAGGCTGGTGTGGTGGGAAAAAAAAAAGGGCAGTTGGGCAGTGCTTGCAAGTAGTGAGCGAGGCAAACCAGAACTGGCCCAGACAATCAGCAAGGGGGGGGGGGGGTGGGGGGAAAGTCAGGTGGGGAAAAAAGGCGATGAGCAAGGACACCATAAAAGGTGGGGGGAAAAGGATTGACGAACGGAGAGGGAAGGGATAAATGCAGGGCAAGAAAGTACGAAAAAGACACGGACTCAAGAAAAAAGGATCAAAAGAAGGGGAAAAAGGGGGTGTCGATCCCCCAAAAAAACAGTGCATCTCTTTTGGGAAACAAAGGAAGGGGGGGAACAACAGATAAAATCACTAATATAGTCTCACAAAAAAAGAGGGTAAAAGAGACAGGCTTGGGGGTACAAACGAGGGGGGGGAAAAAGAAAAAGGACAAACTGGGGAGGGCATCAAAACTGATCTTCTTCCAGGATCATTCAGGGGAGGGGAACTACAGGAGGTGGCGGGAGACAAGTCCAGGGAGAAAAGCCGGACTGGTAAGGAAGAGGAATTGCCTTGCCCTTCCCAACAAGAAACAAAAAGCGAGAAGACAGGTGAAAAAAAAAAAAAGCTGTTCTTGTTGAAAAAGGGAAAACAGGAAAAGAAAGGACTAAAAGGAAAAAAAGCACAACGTGGAAAGTGTTGGACTACAAGATTAGGGGGGGAGTACTTAGGGAGAGATGGGCCCTAAACAAAAAGGAAAAACGGAACAGGGGGAAACTCCAACGATCAATGACTGCATGTAGGTCCTGGGGAAGGGTCCGGGAAGCGTGCATAGGAGAGTGTCTCAAGGGGAGGGGGGGCAACATTGGGGGGGGTACGGGGGAGGGGATCAACAGAGAGATGGACAGTTTGCCGGTTGACGGGTAGGGGGGGGGATGGAAAATCTTCCGCGGCTCGCAGTCCTGGGAGAATCATGGGAAAAGGGGGGGGGATGGGGAAACTGTTGGGGGGAGGACCACTGGGCGGGAGGGGGGCCACAACGCTGGGGATTGGCTTTAACAGTTTTGGAAAGCGCAATGGGTGAACCAAACAAGAACGCAAAATTGGGAAAGGTTGAGGGCGATGAGGCGCCAAGGGTAGGGATGGTAAAGGGAAAGGGAAAACGGGGGCAAGGCACACCACAGGGGCAAAAAATTGAAGGGGGAGTAAGATGAGTACGATCTGGTTACGCACCGGTTGATGGAAGGGAAATATGGGGGGGAAGGAAAAGTAAACAGATTGGGTTTGGGGGGAAAAAAAGGGGTAAAAAAATAAAGAGAAGAAGGGACAACGAATGCCACAGCCACAGGGTGTCCCTATCGACGCAGAATTAGACTGAAACTGGAAAATGGCAAATGGGGAGTCAATGAAATACCGAAACAAAAGGGGGAAATGGCCAACGGGAAAAACAAGGACGTTTGGATAAAAGGCAAAAAAGGGGGGCAAGTTTAAAACTAGAAGGTCATTGGTCCAAGGGGGTTTCTAAAGAAGGTTCATGAACGTACTCAGGGGGATAGGGGGGGGAACTCAATAAGTTGATGGGGAAAAACGGAAGCCATAGTAAACCCGCGAATTCTCCCTTTTATGCAGCCACTGTAAAAACAAGGGCCGATAGACTACAAAACGGGAAGGATAGGGGCAGGGGGGGGTGAGCAAGTTAGTCCGACCGAAAGGGGCATAAGGGGAGAAGAAAGAAAATTTACGGGTAAAAAAAACAACTAGTCAAGAAAAAGCGATGAAAAATCAACAAGCAAGAGTAAGTGGGTCGTGAAGAAGACGTTTTGTTTCCAGGAAAAAAAGACATAGCCGTGCTGCTGGGGGGGGGGGGAGTATGGATATGGCCTTATTTTAATGGATCCTTTGTAGGGGGGGGGGATGTGGGTCAAACCAAAAAAAGTGGTGCGGAAATACTCACAAGGGTACCGATGGAGGAGGGTGAAGGGCCCTCAGGGAAAATGAAACTGCAAAAAATAGGGGGGAGGGGGACTTTGAAACAGTCGTACGGCACAAGTCACGGAGGGGGGGGGGGGGAGCAAAACTAATACCAAAGAAATTGGGAAGATAACGGGCAGGGAGGGGCTAACGGCGAGGGGGGCTAAATTACTTTTCGAAAGGACGGGTATAAAGTTCCGTATCACCGTGGACCAACAGGGAAAATCGGGCTAGGGGTCAACATAAAAGGCAGAATCAAAGGGGGGGCAAACCCAAACCACTTGGGAAGGGGGCCGGGGGGTCCATAAAAGAAAGGATCCCTGGAATCCTTGAAGTGCGAAATCGTGTTGGGTGGAAAAGGAGAACACCACTGAATCAATGAGAAGGGGCCCTTGGGGCAAACAAGGAAAAGAAAACAGGTTTTGTTGGATGGAAGGTCGGTAGGGGGACTGGAAACTACGACGAAAACCACAACTCTTCATAGAGGGCTCAGTACAGATAAAAGAACTGGGAACCAGAACAGTTCGATAACGATCGCAAGGGAAAATGAGGAGAAAAAGATGAAACCAGGAGAAACTCCTGACACAAACATAAAAAAAAGTAAGGCGACCCGGAAAACTCTCAGGAAACTGGACGACCAGGCAATTTACGAAAAAAAAAACCGGGAAAAGCCCGAAAACAGTTGATCTTAGGGGCAAGTAAAAAAAGGCAGGACTGACTGGGCTAGGATCGATTCTACAAGCCCAACTGAAACAAAAACCTTGTGTCCCAGAACCCGTTGGGCGTGGGGGGAAAGAAAGGGGCTCCGCCTGACAAGGGAGACTGGGAGGGCAAATCCGTAGGATGAGGGGTGTGGGGGTGTAATGCAGGGAGGGAAGGGAAACAACTATCGACGTGTGGGTGGGGGAAGCATTGGAATTCGTTCATGGGGGGGGGGAAGGTGAACAGTCAACAGGCGGGGGAGCGCTTGTGTCGGGAAGGGGAGGGTGGTTGTTTCCAGTTGTAGATGCATGGCACTCGCCGTAAAAAATTGGTGCAAACTAAGGGGGAAGCCCTTTCATCGCGGGGGAAAAAAAAGAACAAGAGCTCCCAAAGAAGCACCGGCACAAACCGAACAAGTAGAAACGAGGGAAAAAAACAAGTTTGTGGAAACGGAAAAGGGGAAACCTGCCAAAACAAAAAGTACCCGTGGGGGAGAGTCCGGGAACGGTGGTAAAAAAGAAGGAAAAAAAATTAAGAAATCAAAAGTTTAAAGGCGTTGCGGCAGATTGGAAAAAAGGGGGGGGGAGCAGAGGGATACACTTCAGGTTTGAGGGTAGGATTAACAGGGGGGGGTCACATTCCCCACAACGAAAAGGACAGGAAAGAGGGGGCAAAAAAAAAAGTCCACCTTGGCCCGGGGGAAAATTTTTGGAGAACAAACCAAATTTTTCTGGGAGGCTAAGAAAAAACTCACAAAACAACTGGGTGGGGGAGTATGGGGAAAGATACAAGAATGGATCAAAGCGCAATCCCAATAAATGGCATCAATGGGGAAAAGAACCAGGGAGAGCTTGCCATAAAAGAATAAATAGGGATCCCAGCGCCCACATCGGGAAAAGGGGGAAAAAGAAAAGACCTCGCTAAAGTTTTATTAAAGGAGGAATTATTTTTCGGGACTGAACCAAGGGTCACTAAGAAGAAACGAGGTGAAAGGGTTGAGGTAAGGGTGGAAAAAAGGTGGGTGGGCCCCCTGAAGGAGCGGGGGGGTTGGTGTGGAGGGGGGTTGGGAGGCCTTGCAATGAGAGGGGAGAGATTCACCCCGATCAATCAAAAAAAGGGGTAGGAGGAGGGAAGGGGATGGGGAAATGACAGTACAACCAGGTAACCTCACGGAAAAACGCCCGAGGCGTTCAAAAAGGTTGGGGGAATAAATCCAAGAACGCAGAAATTTATCCAGCGGGTCAAAATCAACTATAGAAGAGTGGGGGGGAAGATCTCCTCAGAGGAAAACTTAATATATATTAAGGAGACAATTAAGAAAAACATTGAAAAAGGGGAGTACCGGACCTGGAAAGAGGAAAAAGAAAAGTAAAGTTTGAAGCGCCGAGGGGGGGGGGGGAACACGTTGGTAAAAAGAAATGGAAAGAAGGCTTCCGAAAGGGTTCCCACGAACCCCAAAAATGATATAAATTGGCTTTCCCAGGAGGCAGAAGACAGGGAGCGAGCACGGAGGCTAACGAAGGGGTGTATTCTTGGGAGTTGAATATGTGAAGGGAGGTCCCTTCTAACAAACCTATTTTGGCTAAAAAAGGGGGAAAAGCTTTTACAAAGTCCGTAAATGGAGTACAGAGCAGGATGGGGGGAGAAAAGAATTCTAGTCGACGCTGAAATACGGAAGGCTGGGGGGGGAACATGACTCCGGCGTGAAAAGAAAAAAAAAATCACACAAGAAAAAAAGTTTCAGACAACATCTCCAATCTTTACACAAGGGAAAAAGGAAAATGAATTAAGGGTTCCTGACCAGGGGGGGGAGGTCACCACGATCCGCCAATTAAAAAGGGATCGGGGGAGGACTTGTGAACTTTTATGGACCACAGGTGGTGGGTTGAACTGTCACAAGGAAAGAAAGGTGGGAGGGGGGGGAAATAGCAGAATTACTTGACGGCAGCGCGAACCACGGAACAAGGAGAAGAAAGTGTGATAGGAAATCTAATGTACTCCTAGTACTTCGGGAACACGCCGTCGGGGGGGCCGAAATGCCCGTACTTGGCTCCGGGCAACGCCCCCCAACAACGGCTTTGGGGGACAGACACGAAGGAGGCCAGTTTCTCAGTACGACGCAACTATTTTCGCGGAAAATTTTTCAGCAACCTCACAAAAATATGGAATGGGGGCCAAAAAATGGGGGGGGGGAAAGACCCCTAGGTGGAAAGGGTCTGGGCAGGAACCAGACAACCCTCAAAAAGATCCAATAAAAAAAGGGACGGAGCAAATATGGCGAAAAAGGAGGAGGGGTCCGGAATTGTGTGCTCCGTCCCCAATACCATCGGAAGGTTTTTTTCGCGGGGGAACGAGGGGGGAAAGGACAAGGATTCTACGTCTGCTCAAGTGTCGTACCAGGCCGAAGGCAATGACCAGGAAAGACGGAGTGAGGAAAGAGATGGGAGACAAAAGTTGGTTGCTGCGCAAGAACCCGGTCGGACCGGTTTGTCATCCTCAATGTCAAAAAAGTGCATCACCGTACATGAGGGGAAAAACCCCGGAGGGGCAAACTGGTAGCCGCATGGGTAGCCGGGCGGATTCCTCAAAACGTGGACAATGAGGGTTCTAAAACTGCCAAAGAACGCGTTTAAAATAAAGGGATGGCCAAGGGACAAACTTCCTTGGAGGGGAGTGGACATGACTTTCCCAACCCCCAGTTTTACCTCCAGTCCGAAAAGACAGGAGGAAAACCTGGGAGGCAATTTGGGTGGGAGTGGAGGGTTGGGAATAAAGGATCAGGGTAATCTCCCTTTCCACCCACTATTCGCCAATCCAATCGTTCCCTTGCTGAGGCCTATCCAGTTCAACACAGGGGGGGGGAAAGTCCACCCACTGGAGGGGATTCTCCCGACTGGTGCGTCAACGGAGACCACTACACGGCCAAACAAAAGGGGCGTCTAAAGAGAAAGAAAAGAAAAGGGTGGGGGGGTCCTTGGTACCTCAACCATATGAATCCTGCCAAGGACAACAAAGACCACAACAACAGTCCCGCATTAAATGTCACAGAACCCCAAATTAGGTTTCATCACCGGAGGAAGAGAGAGACAACCACCGCAAGAACAAGGCAGGAAAGGACAAAGGAAAGCGAGGGGATATTCCCCCAGTAACACACAAACCAAATTGCCCACGCAACCTCTTAAAAGAAGGACGACGCGGCGACCAATTCCGCCAAAAAGGCAAGTGTACCCAAGCAGCAATCCCGGATTTCTAACCGGGGACGCGGGAAGGGGAAGTAAGGGGACCCGGAAAGAAAAAGAAAACGCCCTTCAACAACAAAAAGCATCGGTAAACAACATACGGGGCTAACATTTCAATTGCGTGTAGAAAGTCTCGGGGTTCCCACAGAAATAAACATAACGTGGGAAAGGAGACAGGTTGGTGCTGGGGGGGCGGAAAGAAAACAAGACAGTTGGAATGATCCGCGAGCGGGGCAATTAAGAAGCAGACCTTCCTTGTAGACCCTCCACAATCCCATTACGAAACCAAGCGATGAGCAGAAGCCCCGAACCCCATGAATCTTTGGGTGGAAAAAAAAAAGTTGGGGGTCAG
>Ga0179593_1479502_pt1 | contig 12944 bp, 14 predicted proteins | sample CZODoug2_1_08_16_FD_185931 | JGI IMG/M metagenome (GOLD analysis project Ga0179593, IMG submission 185931) | Vadose zone soil fungal communities from Angelo Coast Range Reserve, California, USA - CZODoug2_1_08_16fungal (PacBio error correction) | ecosystem: Environmental > Terrestrial > Soil >...
TGGGGCGGTTGTGAACAAATCGTTGTGTACGGTGCAAACGGTCCGGGCAAGTCAGTGACAGAAGCATCGTGGAATCAAAGTCCAAAGGGGGAGGAAAGGGCAAAACGCCAGAGAGGCTTGACACCGCTTAGACGACAAGACTACGACACCGGGGGCAGACCATCTCGATTGGGAATATTATCCGCGACCCCTAACCGGATCTTCCGTTTACAGGGGGGGGAAGAGGAAAGCCAATGAACCCGAATTCCGCGGAGGAAAGTTGTTACATGCCAGCCTGCTGGAGGGGGTTCGGTCGCCGAGTGAGCGCGAGAGCGCTGAAACAGGACCGGGAACGGAGCATGAGGGGCGAGGGGAAGAGGGGCCCTTCTCCTCCAGTTTGATAAGCCCGAGAGAGGGAGTGGAAACTGTCTACAGGAAGGAGCAGTGACACACCAGGGTGGGCCTATGGGGGGGCGAAGAAGGGAGTCCCTGGAGGGAAAGTTGAAATCTCACGCTCCTTTTGAGAGAACATAAAGGGGAGAAATCGTACTAAGGTCAGCCTGAAAAAGGGAATTTGGACGCCAGCATGTGGGTAAAACGTCCGACAGCAAAAGCTGGGGAGAACGCGATTGTCACTTGAAATAGGGCGAAACACAAGGTACACCGGAAAAGGGGGGAGTACATCGTCAACTGGGGGCCGGGGTGCGAACATCAACACGCCAAGAAGTGTAAAACCATATTCGAGGGCGGCAAGGGGACATACGTCGGGGGAGTACGACTGCTCAGGGGGGGTGGTGGCCGTGTCTTTGCTTCTCGGGTAGTAAAGCGCAGACAAAAGGAGTATTTGGTTACATGGGGGGAAATGGGGTGAAAACCTGGCCGCGGAAAAGATGATCAGATAGACCAAAAAGTCCACCTTGCCAAGGTAGGGCGCGGGCCCGTAACGCTCCAAACCGCAGGAAAGAAAGATTCTGAAAGTGCAGAACGGAACGAGATGCGTTGAGGGGGGAAGTGCTGCGCGGGTGGAAACTGGAGGCAAAAAAAAGCAGCACAAGTACAAATGACGCAAAGGGGCACCAAATCACTTGCACAAAATCATCAAAGGACCCAGCTGGACCGATCAGGAACACTTAACAGATCCGGCCTTATCGGAAAAGGGGGGACCAAAGGGTACGTTGTGCGACCGGGGAAAGCAGGATATCCTTCCTATTACTCGGTTCTCAAGGCACGATTGCAATTGGGGGGGGTCAGTAAAAAGAAAAAAGATTCTAAGAGGCGGGGAGGGGGAAAGATGGGCAATTTAAAACAGAACTTGGGAGTAAAAATTCGCCGACGAGAACGTTGGCGATCTTTTAGACGACGCCGGAGTAGATGGACGGAAGAGTTGAGAAGGCCTGGAAAGACGGAGAGAAGTCCAGATCTCAAAGATTGATTCAAGGGAGTATAAAGCTCGCAACGTAAAGGGGAAAGGGCAAGCTGCTTTCTATGTAGACTGACCCACGGGTGGAAAAACATCAAAACGTCTCAAGGGAAATGGCTTTTACAGGGAGCAAGGTGCCAAAAAGCCGTTCCGAACATTGGAGGTGGAGGTTACCTTATGGGATTCCGGGAGCGGATCGCACCCGGATCGGGAACGTAGTTCGACGAGTTGGGATGAAGTCAACGGATAGCTTGGGAAATCAAAAAGAAAAGAGGCTTGCAAACGGGGGGAGAGAGAAGAAAGACAAGGATGCCCCGAGGGGCCAGAGGGGTCAAGTGATCTCCGGGTCGGCACGGGATCAGCTGGATCTTTGAAAACAGGCTGGAGGGGGGGAGTGGCACCGTCGACCTGAAGGCAAATGCTCGGACTGGGGAAGGGGAGGAAGGGGGCCTTAAGTGGAACTAAGGCGAATTTAGAGACTTGGGGGGTCAGAGGTCAGCTTATGTGTTATTGTTTAGAACGGCACTCCGGAAACAGGAGGCGTTGAACGTGCGCTAGATTAAGGAGGGATTCGACATGAAAGAGGCAACCCTTCCGCAGAACGAGGGGAGAAAGAGACGCCACGCGAGGACTAGGACCCTGACAGGTAATGAACCTTCGCAGCACCTGACCAAGAAGGACGACGAACAGTTGACCAGGAGAAGGAATAAGTTGGAACGGGACTTGTCACGAGGAGCTGAGAAGTGGCTCTTGCATAGTTTACCCGGTGCGAGGAAGTCTGTAGAGAGCATGAGATAGTTGGGGTAAACTTCTTGACAAAAACCAACGGAACGCAAGTAAGAGGAAACTCACGTTCACCAAATCCCGATTTAAAAGCCGAAAGAAATCTGGACGGGGATCGTCCTGCTCAAGATGGATACCTCAAAAATGGGATTGCCTAACTGATGCTGGTCGTCGACAGGAAATTGGGGAACTGGGAAAACACGAAGTGGATGCGGAGCAGAGAGGGACACTTTCAATTTGTCCACAGACGGGTCCATGTGTGGTGGGGGTGGGTTTTCGAGCTAATTGGGGCCGGGCGTGGGCTAGGCAGCAGGAGTCAGCAAACTACGGAGGACCCCGACACACAACCGAATCATAACCCCTACCTGCCGAAAAGAAAGCCGAGAGAGAAAAAAAACGGGATGGGAGAGGATGCCCTAGAGGGTCTTGAGTGATAGCGGGGGGGGTGGGTCACCGGGATCACGAATCCGTTGGGGAAAAAGGAAAAAACGAGAACCACGCCGAGGGAAGTCCAGAAAACTGTGGCAAAACCTGAGCCCTAACCGGCCCACCAGAGTGAAAGGACGTGGATGGGCAAGGACGGGCAAGATTGTCCACGAAAACCCCCCAAGAGAGTGGAGACCGAAAGAGTTGAAGGCGAATCGGATCGCTGGGCGAAAAAACGCCGGAAAAAGGTGAATGCAGGTGCAGGACAATCTCACTCGGTGACGTGTGAGGGGGAATCCTGTGACGACTTCACCTCGGTGCCGGGGTCAAAAGTAAGGACCAAGCGGGAGCAAGGGAAAGAGGAACTAACATGAAGCGGAAAAAGGATGACATATTTCTCCCGGTCTCCAGACGCATCCTAAATCCCGATCGGCGTGCCCACGGATAGGAAAAAGACAAAGGAACAGAGACGTCCCCTCAAAAACGGCGAAGGCGGGAGAAAGGAGGTCCGGGCCTGGGTAAGGAGGTAATTAGTCCGGCGGAACGGGAGAAGCTGATCGAAGGTCGTCCGGGAAGGTTTGAAAAAAATCCAATCTTGGTCGGAAGCCAAGATCGTAGAAACCTAAGCGGCACACGAAAGCATAATTGTTCAGCCTTGCGAACCAGAAACCGCTGAAGCGTAAAACCAAATCTAATGAAAAATAGTCACCTCGGGGATCGTTCCCGGAGACAGAAGATTTCGTAAGAGAACAAAACTACCAAAGCAGGCCTCAAGGGAGGCAAAAAAGCGTCGGTGATGAAAAGCAAGCAGGCCCCGAAGGGAGGAAAGGATCCGCTGGGCAGCCTCCAAACACCACCGTGGCGTCCCTACCGAAGACAAGCGGCAACGGGCTGGGTCAGGTAGGAGAGGAAGGAACGTGCTGCAGCCGGCTTGGTTTCGGAAGAGCAGCCCTCTCCACAGACAGCAAATCGTCAAACCGAGAGTTGCGATGGAGGGGGGACCCGATCCCACGGACCAAAACTCCCAGCTGTTCTATTAGAAAAAAAACCCGGAAGGAAGAGAACGTGAAAAACTGAAAAACCGCAAGGGAATGGGGGAAAGGGATAGGGGGGCTTTGGGTGGGGACCGCCCGGGTGTAGACATGCGTCCCGGAAACAGACGCTACACGGGGGGGGGAAGTAGGATCAGGTCAGGAACCACTTTAGGTTGTGGAAATCGTTAGGTTCAATCAGTCGACTTGGGGGAAGTCCCTTGGCAGCGGAATATTACAAAGGGCCATGTGCACGGGAGACTACGAACGGAACCGAGATGGGGGGCACAGCCAGTACTTCGAAACTTCACATAAAAAAAAGAAGGGGGAAGGGTACCAATAATCTGGCGATATCAGACCGGCGAGATTACAAGGATTGGACTAGCCATTTGAAAACTAGGGAGGCGGAACAGGGAAAATAGGAAGATCTATACCGATCCGGTCCTCCTGTAACAATGGAACCTGGCAGTAGAACGTCAAACGAAGGAGATGTGGGAAAGTTCAGGAGGCGGGGGGCAGGGCCCGCTATATATCAGGGGGCCAAGATTGAGGCACGTGGGGCGGCAGGTGCTTGTCGGCCGACGAAGGGGTGCCTCGGTCAAAGGCGCATCCACTTGGCGCCCAGTGACGGCGCAAATAAACGTCGGGGGAGGCCTTCTCCGGCGTTGGACAAAGGGAACGAAAAACGCAACTCACCGGTGGAAAGCGTGATCTTTGCTGTCAGGTACGAAGTAAAAAGGCAGGGCGTTGGGACACCAGTTGGACAACCGGGAACACAAAAATAAAACCTTTAAGAATCGCTCATAAAAAGAAAAAGAAGCCTCGAACTCACTTGCCCATCATTCGGGTACTCCCTAAGAAGAGTCGCTGAGGAAATTGCTCAATCCGCCGAGGTGTCAACGGGAGGTTGTTAAAGACAGGCCAGGGAGGGATACACAAAAAAGGCTACCCAAAAGGGGCCGTGTGGGTTTCGAATTCAATGGTGACTCTTAGAAAGACAGCTTTGGCCTACGCCGAAATTAAAAACGTGGCTGTCGAATCGCACAACACGCGGTGGAAAAAAACAAAACACACACCCACACAAAACCAAGCGCCCACACCCCCCCCCACCCCGAACACCTCCCAACGCCACCGCACCAACAAAATGTCCCCCCAAAACCGGGGTCGACGAGAAACAAACACACAAAAAAACGCCTTTCGTACTAAAAGATGCACTTATGTCAAGATCACAAAGGATCGTGGTCCTCAGGAACCGCACTGAATCCAGAACTACGTTCAAATGGGGGCCGTCAAGTGGGAGGAGTGCGAAATCGGCAGCAAAAACTCACGCGGAAAGAGAAGGAAACAAAATCAAAGAAGGAACAAAATAAGATGCGTTTGAACACGAAGAAAGTGAAAGGGGACAGCAGAGGACGAGAAGAGTGCCCGACACGAAACGAATTCTGGAGGGACAAAATTTAAAGAAGCGAAAAAGGAGGGGGGGCTAAGCTAGAAAGTAACACCAGACTCCTGGGTCGGACGGGAGTAATAGCTCCATCAGGATGGGAAAGGAGGGTTGAAGCGGAAACAGAGGGTTAAAATATGATACAGGGAGAAAAATGGCTGTTTCCTTTTAGGACGGCGGGGACCCTCAAAATGAGTCAGGAACGGGAATTAAATTAAAACAAAAGGAAGGGGGGCGCTCAAACCTTGATCTCTCAACAAAAGGAGAGGGCAAATAGGATCTCAAGCGGGGAATGGGAAGTTCACAAGTGTTTGTGGGACGGTGCCGGCGAAAAAAGAATGACTGGTCAATCAGAACAGAAAGAGGACAAAAATTTGGGACAAAGAGCTACTTGCAACGTGAGGCGCGACGACGGAAACGTCATGGACATGAGAGAAGATATTCTCGCGCCCCCTAAAGAGTCAGGGGGCCATCAGTACTGGGGGAAGGAAAAACCGGAATAAATCGGGAGTGAGGAAACGTGGGGAAAAGAAAAAGACTGACATGGATTTTCGGGATCATATAGAGGAGAAAACGAATTCACTGAGAGATGTGAGGGCGGGGGACTCTACAAGGAAGGAGGGGGTGACGGCCTGCGCCAACATGGGATAAGACAGATAAGAGGGAGGGGGAGTACGCTGGAGAAAAACGGGTGACGCGTCAAACTATTGGGCAAGAGGCAAAGGGGGAAAGGGGTTATGGACTTACCAGGAAGAAAAGGAAAAGCAGTTTTGGAAGCCTAATTGCATCCGGAAAAGGGCACGCAGGAACAGAGGGGATCCTTGTTCGAGAATCAAGGAAGGTTGACCGCAAAAGAGGTCGTCGCAAAAAGGACACGGGCAGGAAAAAAACCCCCGGGCAGCTTGGTACATGAGTCAAAAACTGGGGCTTCGAACATCCAGCCGCACGGACCGTTGAAAGACACCGAAGGCGTCGACTGAATAGAGAGCTGACGTACGTATAGTCTACTGCAGGGAGGGTTGGGGCGGGATCAGGGGTAAGCGCTCTAAGTATGAAATTGGGGGGAAGGGTTGGGGACGGGTGCGACGGCCACCGCGGACCAGGGGTAGAGAAGAACCACCCGCCAATGGGGTCGCGGTTCGAGAAAGACTCCGCTCAAACATAGGTCGTACCCCAATACGTCATAAGGGTGCGCCGACCTAAGGAGGGCGCAATTGAGGATCGGTTTACCGATCAAAAGGCTGGACGAAAGCACTGCCACAAGTCCCCCCGGGGTCTCTCAGATCCCACGCTGCCATAGGGTAAAAGCAAGGGAAAAAGCTCCTGCGGCAGATGACGGGGTAGACCATTGGGACCCTTTGTTACGGGGGGGGGCGACCGAGTGCACGGTGAAGTTCGGAATGTCTCACTATTCAAGGGGGGAGGGGGAGGACACGAATTCAAGGAGGGGCAGTCGAAGACGGACAGGTCAATGGGACTTCGGTGCTGTGAAACGCTCAGGATGGGTGAGAAGGATCGAGACCGTAAGATACGCAGGAAGTAGGAAGAAGTAGGGCAACGTCAACGGGAGATAGAATATGAGTAAGGATCAAAAGACAGTGTGCGAAGAGGGGAAAGCTCGACAGCTAGCTTGACGACTCTGTGATCGACCCACTCAGCAGCAAAAGAAGGGGAAAAGGCACAAAGGTGTCGTTGAAGTAGAAAAGTTCACAACGCAGGAAGGCTGAAGAACTGTGTGGACGGGGGGGGGGGGGGGGGAAGGTATGGATCGGCGAAGAGCAAAAGTCGGTGGGAAGGCGGTTGAGGAGCAAGGCGATTGCGATGAATCGCCCGAAAAAGAATCGGGACTCGGACGACCGCCTGACACTGGACCTATGTCTCCGATTTGGGCTAAAGGCGGTCTCGGCGTCTGGTCTGCTCAGCGGATTTTGGAAGACAGGCGTACAGGAGATGGAGTGGGCCTCACCTCCAACTTGGTTGTTGGGGCGACTGCAGTCTATTAAAGGGAAAACAGATGATTTACTAACGAAAAAAAGAAAAGGGGGAAACCTAGGCTCTGGGTCATTAAGGTTGGCTAAAAAGGGAATTGCAGCTGAGGGGGTAAAGAGCCGGCACGCGGACCAATGAATTCAGGTGATAGCACCCAGGGAATGGATTACGTAGTGCTTGAAAAAGACAAAGGGTGGGCAACCGCAAGACGCCGGAAATCGATAAAAGGTCGTGTTCCGTAGGGACTGGAAGGGGGGAAGGCAATGGGGCTCTCATGGGTAAGTTCCTCGCACGAAAAAAATTTTTCAGTCGAGCCGGGGGGAAAAGAAACGAGAAGCGGGAGGCGCAGGCCGTTAAAAAGAGAAGAGGGGGGTGCTTCAGAGGAGGACATTCTTAGAAGGGAACGGCAATGGAGAGGCTGGGGGGTGTTTCTTTGCAAACTTAAAACAGTTGTAAGGCGTAAAAGTATCCGTGAAAAGACCACTTTAAAGGGGCAAATCAACAAGGGGGGGTCAGACGGCGGGAAACGCTCAGCGATCAGAGAGCATAACCTCCCGTATGCGGGACGAACGGGAGCGCGGGGGGTGGTCAGAGACCCGTTCTTTTGCAGTCACAATCAATTGCCTTCACGGGTGGGGAATTCGGGAGTTCACACAGGGTTTCGTTCACCGGGGTTTGAGGAGCAGAGAGCTAAGGGGGCAAAAAGGAGGGCAGACTACTTCTTTACCATCACACACAACAAAGGAAAGCACGAACCAACCGCCAAAAGAGCATCTCTCTAAACAAAAAAACAACAAGAAAAGAGAGAATGAAAAACTTGGCGGCGGTGAGGTCTTCTGATGGCAAGGGGGGGAAAAATCGTTGGACAGCCTTGGGAAGAAAACTCCGACCACACTTAGCTAGACCGTCTGACCCCACTGTTAAACGAACAATGGACGTGTGAACACGAGCCTGTCAAGATCCAAACCTGATTCTGAAAAGAATCCGGGCCTCCAGACCAAAGAGAGGGCCTTTCAATAAGGGGGTAAGGGCATAAAGGGAAGGAACGCCGGACAGCGATGGACCCGTGCGTATGTTCACAGGGAGGCAGATGTATGAAAGAGAGTGGAACTGAACCATAGGTTTCGTCAAGAGGGTGCTCAGGGAAAAGAGGAATCGCACGGGCAAAAATGTCTAATGAGGGAAAGTTAAGCTCCAACAAAAAGTCTGAAAGGAAAGAAGTGCGAGATCAGAAACAAAAAGGCCCCGCCTTCAGAGGCGTTAAAGACGAACGACGGACTATGAGGAGAGGCTGGCTAGTAACGTGGGTAGGGCCAAAACTTTTCCAGACATTGAAGAGGCGGAACGGGAGGAGTGCTCGGCAGTGGGGAAACTCTTTGAGGGGAGGGAAAGTCCCCTATCTTATAAACTCAGAGAAGGGGGCTCTCAACCGATTGGGTTAAGGGAGGTGCAGGAGTACCAAATACAAAAGAACAATCGTGACTCAAAAAAGTCTCATAAAGAAGGTGAACTTAAGGGACGGGAGAAAGCTCACTCAGCCAAAGAAAGGACGGAGGATCAGCCCACAACAATCGCGGAAAGCAAAACAGGACACTTAACAGATGTCTGACAAACGCGCCATCGAAGGGAGGGAATCACAATTTAGAGTTAAGAGGGGGGCTAAAAAACGGGGCAGCCGCACAGAGTTGAATTTCAAAGGTAGAGATTTTGTCGGGGTCGGGGCGCCATCAAGCTCAAGATTGAAAATAGCGACCTTGCCACCTAAAGGGAAGAAGGGGGGCGAGAGACCCCATACGGGTCAAAAAGACAAGAAAGGTAGGGGAAAGAAGAAGAGGCATTCGAAAAAACGGAGAAAAAAAAGTAAAGAACCCTCTGGCTCTGATGTGAAGGTTAAACCAAACATAGTCGAAAGCAATCTCACGTTGAGTTCAAATGTCAACACTGATGGGAAGAAGTGTAGGACGATATCTTTCGAGGGGAAATTGACAGAGGAAGTCGAGACCAGTGTAAAAAGTCAGCGACGAAAGGAGTCTATAAGATCGAACAGCCGGCGCTAACGAGAAAAAAGAAGGAAGCTCGACAATTCGGCCGGGAAGGATACAAAGATCGAAGGTAGAGAGGGAATCGGGGGAAGAGGAGCACCTAGAAGGGGCAGCTCCTTGCCGAGGGACCGAAGAAAAAGAATGTAAAATGCAACCTAAGAGAACAAGAAGAGAATGGTCGCGTTCAAAAAAGAGGAGGTCAGCAGGGGGGGGGCGTTGTCTTGATATGAAGAAAATCAGGGGCCCAAGTGAGGTAGGAAAGGTGCGGGGCATGTGATTTGGAGAAGACGCCTGGGAAGCGGGTCACAGGGAGTCAGACAATATGAGGGGAAAACGAAAAAAACGAATCTTATAGGCCTTCAGAATGGGGGGTTGTAGCGGAAGCTTAGGAAAAAAGAGAAAGAAATGGTCATTTGAGGGGAGGGAGAAGCCTGAGGGCGGACGAAGGGCGGTGCGGGCAACTTCAAAGGGGGGTCCCCGAACCCGGGATGCTCACGAAATAGGAATCAGGCCAACGAGGACTACTCACTACGATACGTCCATCAGAAAGATGCTTGTCAACGGGAAAGGGGAGTGTTGAGGTTAGGAAGAAAAAAGTAGTTTTAAGAAATGTAACAGACTGCGGGAAGGGGGTGGGGGGAAGACTATTCGTATTGTAGTCGACGAAATTTTCTGTACGGAAAGGGACCGACCAATGAAGGTGGGAAGGAGCTAAGTCAAAAGGGTTAGGAACCAAACAAAAAAAAAAAAAAAAAAAAATGAAAAAAAAAAAAACACGAAAAAACAAAAACTCCACAACCCCCCAAGACACGTGGGCGTAAGATATTCATTTGGTTCCTTATAACAGAATCGATTTGCCGACTGAAAGTCCCAACATAGCGATTCCGTTCGAGTATTCCGAACTTGGGGAAGCGTCCTTGTGATGCGGTCGTCAAGACTGGAAAGAAGCCAAGACCATTATCTTTAGTAGAAACCCTGGATGCATCAAGCCAGAAAATTGCCGGGTAGTAATGGGACGACGAAGGGGCCATGTACCCATCTTGCTTAGAGCCTCATCTCAAAAATCGAAAGAAAGGAATTCATTCTTCAAACGAAAAAGGGCGTCTTGGGTGATCCAGGATGATCAGGACTAGGGGTACACCGATGCGTACATATCTCATCAGGATGGGGGGAGGGGGTACGTCAAGTTGTCAAGCCAGAAGGAAGCCGCCCCGGGAGTCTCAGGACTGTGCTTGGACAGGTAAAAGGGAGTGGAAGACTGAGTACCTTCCACCAAGACTTGGGAAGACAAAACGGGGAGGGGGGATAGAGCTCACTAGTAGGGGATGAAAAGAGGAAATACGTGTATGTCAAACACTGGGGGGGGAAGAAGACTCCGGCAATCGGCCTTTTCCCATAGCTAATACAATTACAAGATAGAAGGGTTAGTCCACAGCGAAAAAGCGAACGAGGGTGTCGACGACGGTCACCGAGGGGAAAATACGAGGGGGAGATATTAAGATTCTACTCCCCTACCGAAAAGTGCCGACTCACTCAGGTGAATGCGAAACAATGACCAGATCTTCTTGGACAGGTGAGGGAGGTAAGGTTAACTATATATAGTCTGAACTAAGACTCGAACTCTTTGAAACGGCGGTCGCCTTGAGGAAAGGTTCTGGAAGCGGAAAACTCAACTCCAGTCATCATCAGCGGGAGAGTGACGCGGATAAAAGGGGGCAAGGGAAATACACCAAAGTTGGCCTATGGGGCAGAACTATATTCAATGTGAGGAAGGCTGAGCCTAAACTCACGTAATTTGTGGTGAAGACAATACTGGCAGCATGGAAAAGGGACCTTAAAAGGGGTAAAAAAAAAATTGGAGCAAACGAAGTGGTAGGGCGGAGGAGAGGACCCTCAAAGCAGGTCTCGAAGAGGCACTAATGGGGACCAAAAACCTGAGAGGTGAGGGGAGGGACCGGGAGTTAGTCACACACAAAAGAAACAAAGAAAGTTGAAAAGGCGAAAGACTGGGGACAATAGGGGAAGAGCTGGTCCGACTGGTTTTGGGTATTGGGACCGGAGGGAGGGAGAGGTGGTAGGAGAGAGAACTCCTGGAAATTTTTGGTCATGTGGGGAACTGGGAACAAAACCTCATGCCGATTGAATCTTCATAGATACCAGGAAAAGAACTTCCCATTGTGTCCAAGCGGGTAGAAGAAGTCATCCTCGAAACTCTCCGGAGACATCGTTGAAAACAAAACGTCGAATTTTCTCCTGAAAGAAAAGGGTCGGGGCGCAAGGCTTGCGTTAATTGGAAAAAGGGAGGGAACAAAGGCGTAAATACGAAAAAATGCACAGCGCAAAGGCCACATCACTGACAGGATAAGCTCAAGAAGCAAAGCACGAGTTGAAAGAATGAACGAAAGGAAGCGGGACGGTATACTAAGGGGGTTGGAGTGAGACAACTGGGGAGAGTAAATTCGATAAAAAAAGGCGCTTTCTCATGGCAGCAATAGGCAATTTTGAGAAGGAGCCCCAAAAGAGAGGGGGGGAGTCGAAAGACTGTCGAAAAAAGGACGGCAAAGGTGAGGGACTCTTCCTTTGTTAAGGTTGGACGGAGCGACAGCTGTCTGCTCAACGCCAAGAGAGAGAGGACCGGGCAGAATTGTAAAAGGGAACTGGCAACTGGACGGCCCCAAAGGTTAACTTGGGGGAGGGAAGATGAGGAAAATAGGGCACTACACGGAACTCTTCTTCATGGACGATGTGTTGAAGTGTCAACTAGAAATCAGCGCGCCCTTTCAAAAAAGAAGGAGTCGTTTTTCGTCCAAACGGTTAAAAAAGCCGGAGGTTGAATGCGTAGGGGGACCGTGGTAAGGGAAAGGAAAGTTCGATCTCACCCTTCGAGGGTGACGAAGGGTGGTGAGAGAATTGCAGGTAGTTCATGAAGCCCGGCACGCTAGAGGGAAGTCCACGAGGAAATCGAAGACCAGGAAAAAGGTTTCAGAGGAAGACCGCTTTGCGACAGGGAATGGAATCTCCTGGCGATGTCGTCGCATCAGGATCAGGGGGATAAGGAGGGTTTTCAAAAAACTCCCGACCTGAGGGTTGGAGATACTCGAGTAAAGCAAAGAGGGGGAGTCTGAAGGGACGAAGAAAGAAACGGAAAAAAGGGGGGAACGATCCAAGGAATTCATTATCTTTTTGTGGAGGAAAAGTGGACAGCGGGTGGGAGCGCAAGAACTAAAGAACCATTCTTCGGGAGCACCCCGTGGCGAGTAAAAATAGAATCAGGGGAGCAAAAATGACGAAAGACCTTTCGATACGAGAAAGCCGAGAACGAAGGGACTACTTGGAAAACCGGGTGACAGAAAAGCTTCGCCGCGCTCCATTAGCTAGAAAAACGAAGCAGGGAACTGGGTTCTCCGTTTGCACGCAATGTAAGCGAACTGTAAGCAAGGGAAGCAGGCTAATCTTCAGCCGGTTGAAGCTTCAATGTAACGAACTAAGCGGCCAGGGAAAAAAAAGAGAGGGGGGGGGGGGGAAACTTCTTTACAAACGTAACCTAAAAGGAGTCAGAAAAAGTGCGTAAGAGAGGGACAAGAAACCAGGTGAGCAAGGGGGAAAAAATCAGCAAAGAGAGCAGCATGAGGCTGTCCTAAAGGGGGAGTGGAGGGGGTTTTCGTTTGCTCATACACTGCCTGTAAAGAAAGGGTTTTACAGGTGAAATCGGTAAACCAGTTTCGTAAAGCTACTCAGTGTTTTGGAAGGGGAAGAGTCAGCAAATTATAAGCAACGACATGGCAGAAGACAAGAAACACAAAAAGAATAAAAAAAACCGAACGCCGAGC
>Ga0179593_1607894_pt1 | contig 12944 bp, 20 predicted proteins | sample CZODoug2_1_08_16_FD_185931 | JGI IMG/M metagenome (GOLD analysis project Ga0179593, IMG submission 185931) | Vadose zone soil fungal communities from Angelo Coast Range Reserve, California, USA - CZODoug2_1_08_16fungal (PacBio error correction) | ecosystem: Environmental > Terrestrial > Soil >...
TAAAAAATGGGAACCCCTGATTCCTAGAAAAGAAGGGTGGGGAAAAGACAATGTAAAAAAAGTTTGCGCAAAGAGGTGCGGGGCAGCGGGCAGTTTTGTTATCCCATATAAGTGGGGCATCGATCTACAGATCAAAAAAGGATAACACTTTCGACGGAAACAAAAAAAGCAAGGGAAAGGATTCAAGAGGGGCCACACGAGTCCTACGACAGGAGATCATAGAGGGAAAAAGGAAATAACACCACTAAAGTGCTGGGGGGAAAAGAGACATTAATCAAGATGAAGAGAACAAGGGGAAAAGGCACGGAAAAGAAGACCAGTCTATCACCTTTATATGACGAAGACAAATGCTTTGCACTAAGGTGACATAAGGGCAAGGAAAAGGTGTGAGTGGTTGGGGGAGGAAACCAATAATGGGGCGGTGTCACATCCACTAACTCAGAAAGCATCACCAAAAAAGTTGGTATCATGTTGTGGATAGGGGGAAAAGGGGAAAATTTCAAAGAATACTACGAATAAACTTTCGTCGGGGAAGAAAGGAGTACCTCTGTCAAAGGAAGCCTAAAAATAACGCATCAATCAGAAATCTAAAATTTTGGGAAAAAGCCTTTCGAGGAAACTTGGAAAGGAAAAAAGGGGTCAGAGGGAGATGCCAGGGGAAGGAATTAAAGGTATCAACACGTGGGAAAAAAGAACAGGGTCAAAACTATCGAGACACAGAACAAGCTCTTGGAGAACTTGCTGGGGAAAGAGATAAAAAAGAAAAAAGAAAGGTGTCGGGAAGAGAAAAAAAAAAGCCGGATGGTAGTCTTGCCAGAAAAAAAAAGGTTTTCACCTCAGACTGGTGAACCCATTGTCGTCTTGGGGGAAAAGGATTGTTAGATAAGTGAAGGGCTAGGGAAGGGAAGAAAAGGGGGTACCTTAAACGTGCACATGGATCCTTCACAGCACGAGGGAGTATAGAAGGGAAGAACCACACTTTTTTTCTTCTGGGGAACTACTTCCCACACAGAGAGCAGTAGGGGGGGATAGGAAGAAAGAGGAGAGAGGTGAAAGGGAAGGGGGAGGATGTGCCAAAGACTATAAAAATAAGGGCTGCGTGGGTCTCAAGGAGCAAGAGAAGAAAAATACTCGCTTCTTGAATATAAAGAAAAGTTGGGGGGGATTGTCTCTGTGGAGTATTCAGCGGGAAAAAAGCATATCTCAGGTTTCAAAAAACACTTTGGGAGATAAAACGCACATTTGGTTCTTGAGTTGAACTTTTCGATTGGATGGAAGAGTACTCAAAGGTTTACTCTCTAAAGGGAAAGGGGGGAAAAAAAATAGTATAAAATTCTGAAAGAAGATATCCAAACAAGAAGAGGATCCAACTGCTTGGAATGGGGAATACGAACACACAAGAAACCAAATCCCTTGAGTGACGGTGGGGGCTGCGTATGAACTCCTTCAAAAAAGGGGGGGAGAGGTTTTGGAAAAAGTAGCCATGAAGGCAGGGGATAATACCGTGAGGCGCCAGGTTGTTTCTCCGGTTCAGCTTCAAAAAAAAAAAGCCCCCCCCCCCATAACCAACCCGCACCACACAAAAAAACCTCCAAAAGGGGGGGGGGTTATAGAGCGATAACTCTGAAGAAAAACGGAGGGAGAAGACTTACCACCCGAAGATCCACAAGCATGACTTCAGGACCGAGGAAGAAGAGAAGATCTTCCTAGAAATGACAACAAAGAAACGGGTACTTGGTGCAAAAAAAAAGAGAGTTCATACTCAAGAGTAATCCCCGCAAGGTATGGTTGTCAGGGGTCGAAGAAAGGAAGGGAGTTCCCGAAAAGGAATGTCTTGAAAGGACTCTGTTTGAAAAAAAAAAAGAAATTCGCAAGGAGTACCGGGGAGGAAAAACTCTCAAAAATCGAAAAAGTTTCCAAAAAAGAAACAACAAGAAGGATTGAAAATAAAAAAGAGAAAGAAGTTTCACCAAAAACCAAATAACGGAAAATCCCCGATGAGAGAAAAAGCCAAACTTGGTAAAGGACAAAATTCAGCAGCAAGGTGCTCTAGATGGCTCCGTGAGACAAAAATGAATGGGATATTATGTAAAGTAAGATGGGGGAAAAAAAAAGTTCAAAGTGCCAAGAAGAATTAATTGTGTGGGAGGAGACTATAAAGACAAAAGGGGGGGGAATCTTCCAAATGGATATACCAGGAGGAGGGAAAATGAAGGACAACAAATGGGGAAGGTGAGAAAGGAAAGATGATATACATTGTAGGGTATAATAGAAGGATAACCATCAATGGGACAACAAGACGAAATGGAAGTTCACCCAGGGTGGAAATAAACAAAAGGTCGAAGGGGGGATAAAAAAAAAGACTTGGAGAGGAAAGGAGGGCTTGGACACTTGAGAAAGTATGGGTGAAGAAAATAGAGAAAAGGGTTAGGAAGATGTATATTTTCGGGAGAGCTTGGGATTACCAAAGTAGACAAACGGTAATTCGAGGGAGATGAGAACAATAGTAAAGGGAAAGATTATGGAAAAAAAGCAAGAGAGGACTAACCCTCGCTAATGAAAGTATCCTTGGATTGATTCGTAGGGAAAGCAGTGAAATTTGACATAAAAAAGGCACAGAAGGGGGAAGGGAAAAATCAGTTGAATGTAAAGGAACACCATGGGGAGAAAATGAAGGTGTGGGAGTAGGGAGCGTTATTGGATGGGAAAAGGCAAAACAAAGCGGTGGGGGGGGAAAGGGGAAAATGTAGGAAAAAAGTATGGGAAAAACTTGAAGAAAGAACTTACATGTTCACACAAACGTCACCCCTGCCGGAGGCATCTTCCAGGGACAATGGTCTCAGATTAATAGAGAGAAAGGAAATTCAAGGGGTATACATATTAAAAAAAAGAATGGAGAGGAGGTGGTGGGGTGTGGGGTACACTTCGAGTCATGGCTCAGGGGAAAAAGACAGGTTGACTAGAAACAAAGAGGGGGAAACTTGGGAAAGTGCGAGTGTATACACAGGGTTGAGAAAAAAGGGGAGAAAATGCAGAGAGGACAAGAATCGTGTTTCACCATGAGAGGGAAGCCAAAGAATTATGGAAACATTAGTGACATGGGGTGAAGGGAATAAAGGTTGGACCTAGGTCACTTGGGAAAAAATTGATCAAGCTCAACAACACAGGAGGAGCAAAGGGAAAATAATTGTTTGAAATGGAAGGACATAAGAGAAGGGGTGATAAAGCACATGTCAAAGAAATACCCTAATGAGGGTGGCCTTCATCTTATCATGGAGGTAGGTGTCATCTAAGAGGGTGGGGAGGGGGGATCGAAGAGGAACTTATAACAGGCCATATGAAAAAATTCAAAAAACTGGAAGAACAAAGGTAAATATATTCCGCTTCTTGGGCAAAACGAGAGCAACACTGGGTCGGGGGAGGAGACGAAATCATGAAAAAGACCAAAACCTCTTTGTTTATAGACACTTTACCAAAAAAAAAATCTGAAGGGGGGATAACCATAAAAGGGGGGTGAAGAGAGAAGATAAGGCAGCCTTTAAAAATGGCTTGCAGCGAACGAGGGAAGGGCGAACAATACTGACTCAAGGTTAAACAAAAAAAGCATATATTGGGGGTATGCACAGATACATCAAGACATCTGGGGGTCAAGGAATCCCTTGGAAAAGAAAAAAAAAAAAGATAAACGCGAAAAGAATCAGAACAACTTTCAAATTTTGTAGGTGTGGTCATGGCTTTAACAAAGCCAAGGAGGAAGTCTTGGGTTGGTACAGGGGAGAAGCCCGGGAAAGAGCTGGCGAAAAAAAAAAATAACGCATCAAAAAGTTTGCGAGGGAGATGAAAACACTTGAGAAGTTTGCTTGGGAACCTGTCAGGAATACCTAAAAGAAAGAGAAGAGGAAAGGTAGTCCTAAGAAGAAAGGGACAAAGGAAGGGTGGTAAAAAACATCGATCAGGATAGAGCTGCTTCAAAAAGAGAAGCCTGTTCAGCGGGGAAACAATTTCTATCTTCATGGAAAGACCGGGGTGGAAGAGAGGAACAGGGACAGAAAAAAAAAATTAGAAGGGTGCAAAAAATGTAACTTCAACATGGATGGTGTTGGACGGGACAAGGGGGAGAGCAGTATACCTGCGAGGAGAAAAAAGAGTATCTTCATAAATAGTAGGGTCAAAAAAAGAAGGGGGCTGGGGGAAAAAAGAAATTGAAAAAGAAAGGGGTACTCTGGATGAAAACAGGAAGATACCACACGGGGACGCGAGGGGGGGGACCTACTTCCCACATCCTGAAGGATTGGTATCCTTGCTACAGAATTTAAAGAGAATTTGAAGGGGGAAAGAGGTCAAGGGGGCAAAGAAAAAACTACATAACTGAAAAAGGACTTTCCTTTTGTCTCAAGGAAAAAGAGCACCATACCTTTAGCTTACAGGGAAGAGTCATGAGCCCAGTTGGCTGGAGGGGGAGATATTCATAAGGGCCTGGGAGAAAAAGAACGTGGAAAAAGAAAGAGAAGGGGTGCAAAATGGACGGTTCTAAGAGTCATGTGGGAACGGTTTCCGTATTCTTGGAAAAGGGGGAAGAGATAACAAGTTACCTCCTGCTAATTTTAAAATAACAAGGAGAGAAAATGCCTGAAGCGGCCTCAGAAAAAACATATGAAAGGGGGGGAAAAAAACAACTTGGAAAAAACACTGAAAGGACTTACCGTTTGGGGGGGGGGGGGACGTGAACATCTCCTGGAAGGGGGGGGGGGAAAAAAAGGAAAAGGAGGGGGGGACTGTAAGAAAGAAAAAAGGTTAAGGAGATCTTGATACAATGGATCATAGCCTTTTAAAAATTATTAAAAAAAAAAAAAGGGAAAAAAAAAAGGAAAAGAAAGGGGTGCTTCCTTTCATCGGCACCATGTGAAGGGGATTATAGGAGTGGTAAGTGAAGAGAGACAAAAAGAACAACAACAGGGAGAAAAAGAGAGGGAAAAGAAAAAGAATAAAAAAAATGAAGAACAGGGGAAAGGGGAAAGGCTCGAAACATGAGAAAGAAAATGCACTTATAGGCTAAACGAAAAGACAACAATACATGGTCCAAACAGAAAGAGGGGGGTCAAAACAAAAGGGGCAAAAAAAAAGAAGGGGAAATGTTTGGGAAAACCAGTTGGATTTGTTGGATACTAGGAGGAAAAGGCAAGTATCTACATGTTACCACCATTAAGCAAAGGATTGTAACCTTAAAAGAGGAAAACTCAAGACTCGAAAGGGGGTCAACTTGAAAATGAGGAAAAGCAAAGTAAAACGGGGGGAAGGCTACTGATGATAAAAAAAAGAATCTGTTTTGGAGCCCCAAAAAGGAAAACAAAAAAAAACCGCATTAATATCGAAAGGACCAACGGGGGATCAATGTGCTAAAAGAAAGTCTGGGGAAAAAAGAAAGAGGGTAGATAGTGTAGACATAGGAAAGAATTTTACACCACTGGCAAAAAGATACATGCCATGTGAAGAAAAAAAACAGAGAAAAGGGAAAATGATGTTGGGGAGAGTGAAAAAGGGGGTAGCTTCCAACATATAGCAAATACAAGCCAAAGGGTGGAAAGGGATTCATAAAAACCCGGAAAGCAGTTAGAAGAGAAAGTTGGGCTCCTATAGCAAGGTATCTGGAAAAAGAAAAGGAGAGGACACCAAACGGAAGGGAAAACCGAACGGGCTAAATGGGAGAGTACCAAAAACGAATATAGAAAACACTTTCTAGCTGAGAAAGAGATAAGAGGGGGGGTTGAAGCAACTTCTAAGAGGGAGATAGTTTTCAAACTGATCGGGAAAAAAAGGAAAAAAAAGTTAGGGGGTTTATAAGCATTACAGGTAAGGACAAGAGGAGGGGTCAGACATAAACGCAGAGGAGAAGATGAAATACCTTGATGGGTGACGGGCCTGAAAAAAAAGGAAAAAGAAATTGTGAGGGAAGTATGCAGGAGGGGGTTGTAATGTAAGCCATGAAAAAAAAATGGAGACCAATTTTGAGGTTATATGGGGGGGGGGGGGGGGGGAAAGGTGACCTGAAAAAATTATCTATGAATAGCACAAACCAGAGAAGTGGTTGTGAACCCCAGTGAGCAACTGGTTAAGCCTCTACATGGGGAGAGGCTAGCTGCAAGCAATGTGATGGAAAATCTGAAAAAAAGGGGAGAAGACTTCAAGAAAAGATGAGCAAGAAGGAGAAGAAAGACACTTTCGGTGGGTGTTTGGGCACTATGATCTCCTGGAGAAAAAGCAGACCGTGTTGCTCAACACTGAGGAAGAGAAGGGTGAATGATGAAGTGTGACAAGACTAGTAGATCGTGCCAAAAAGGGGCGCGTGTTGAGAACAAAACGAAGGAAGATGACAAAGAACAGGAGGACAAAGATACGAAATAAAAGGGAAGTATTGAAAAAGACAAGGTTCTCACCATAGATGAATCAAGGACTTTAACATCAAAGGGGAAACAACAAACACACGTAGGAGGCGGGAAAAAAAAAGTTAAAGATTGTTTGAAAACACCCAGTGATTAACCGAAACAAAGAAAAAAGGGTGGGGGAAAAACTGCCCAGGAATAGCTCTTTGAGCATGAACACGATGTTCTGGGGGAAAGAGCATGCCAGTGGGGGGTTATGCACATAGAAGCATGTTATAACAGGTCACTTACAAGATAAAAAAGGAATATGGGAACACAAGCTGCAAGAAAAAATGCAGTGAGAGACCACGGTCGGCGGAATAAGACAAGATCATAGAGAAAAGGGGAAAAACCACCTACATGCTCGTTGAAAAAAGGAAAAAAAATAGAATCTGGGAAGAAATTTGAAGGGAAAGAGTAGTATAAGTGAACCATGATTCATAGGGATCCTCATCACATGCTTTAGGGGGGGGACATGGAAGCAATATGAGGAAGGGGAAAACAAGCAAAGAGGGAAGCAGATCCGAGTATCGTGGAAAAAAGCACAGAAAAACGGCAAATTGGATCCTGTGGGGTCATGGCTTTTACATGGAAGGGGAATCGTTCCAGCTGTAAGAAGAAAGGGGTTAAACGCTTGTACAAATTTCAAAGGCAACATACAATCCAAGGGAGGGCAATAAAAAAAAATTTTGCCAGGCGAGTTTAACAGGGGAAAGGAAGGTGGGGGGTTGAGGAAAGGAATGAAAAAAAAGGGGAAACAATAATCTGAAAATCAGAAACGCGGGGAAACCTTACGTGTGTTAAAATCCCAACTCTTACAGAAAACCTACGAAAAATTGCATACCAAGCCTTAGAGGAAACCTAGAATAACTCTTCAGAAAGGAAAGGGAGAGAGAGGAGAGCAAGCCTGAAAAATTCTTCTTCAAGAAAACAAAAAGGGAAATTTTTTTTCAAAGCAAGAAGCTAACTTCCATTTCGCTTGACAAACAGAAAAATGGGGGAATCGAAGTAAGAGGTGAAAAAAAAAGTCTTTTGAAGGTTGGCTTGGGAAAAAAATCACTTATAGGGGGGGATTTCCATTGGAAAGACCAAGGATCAATTCTAGTTTGGGGGAAGAAACTGCCCACACATCATTTTCATTAGGGGGGAAATCCTGGAAATGGGTCTCGAAAAACAAGAAGGAAAAATTACACAGCAAAGAGAAAGAAGAGGCGTTGGGCTCTTTGCTGTGGCGCAAAACATCTAGAGCACCATACATTTTCTGGCTTCGTGGAAGAAGGAAAAAAATTTGCTAAACTCAGGGAGAAAGAGGGAAGGAAGGGGAACCAACATGAGCATCATCAGTATCATCGGGGCAAGGGGGGGGAGCTACAACAGTAGAAAAAGGGTGTTTCTTCAGTTGGAAGAAAGTGATGGGAGAGTGCAAGATTGCAAAGAAGGCTAAGAGGGGGGGAAAAGGGGTATAAATTAGAAGAAAAAAAGTATAACAAACAATAGGAAAAGGATCCCACTGGGGGAGGGGGGGCTTTTGGAAGAAAACAAAGGACAAACCAAATACCTGGAGGTGACTTACTTGGGGGAGGAGACATCTCTTCAAGTGTGAAAGAAGATAGAGTCCTGGGGGAAGGGAAGAAAAAGGATAGCCTTCACTGATTCCAGAAAAGGGGCGGTTTGCAGTCCAGTGCATCGTCCAACTGACTGTGGATTATAGGGTGGTAGTGAAAAAAATAGAGAAAACAAAAAGGATAGGGAAAGAGAAAAAGGCCACAATAAAAAAAGTTATGTAATATGAAGAGGAATGAAGGAGCGGCCTAGGCACTTAAAAGAGGATAGAAACAATACATTCCAACACAGAATAGCAAAAAATGGGGGTGAAAAAAAGGAAAGATGTAGAAGAAAAAAGAAAAAGGTATTGGGGGGAAGTCTGTATTCCAAAAGACAAAAAAAGAAGTGGGATCCGTCCAAGAGGAAAGGAAGAGTGGATACTAGAGGAATCCAAAAGGGGAGAGAGAGTACCACATAAAAAGAATGCAACTCTCAAAAAGGGAAAAACACAAGGGAGCACAAAGTTGGAAAACCGGAGAAAAGGATAAAGTCCAAAATAACTGAAGACTTCCAACGCAATGAAAAATGAAACCAACTTGGAATAAGGAAACGAGACAAAAAGAAGCGACAATGTGTATGTGGATGGCTTCCTTAGAAAAGAAAAAAGGGGGAATTTTATTTTGAGAGGGAAGGGGGTAAAGAGGAGCTTGTGGGAACAAAGGATACATGCAACATGAATAAAGCCAAACCCCTAATGAAGAAGGAGTTGGTGTTCCCAAACTAAGAAAGTAGACTCCAATAGGAGGGGAAACAGAGATTGGAGTGTGGCCCGAAAGAGTAACTCACAATTTAGACCAGGGGGAAAACCCTCCTCTACACTTTTAAGTAAAACAGGACTTACACCAAGCGAAAAGGAACCAGATTGAGAGAAAGCAAAAAGGGGTGTTAAAAAGGGGTACAGAGAAGGTGAGGATCTAATATAGAAAGACAATATATATCAAAGAGGATAGGTAAGCACGCTCTAAGAGGGGGAAAAAGACGAAGTTTAAGAGAGATTGATGACCAACAGTAGAATGACGTAACCGGGTCATATTAGGTGTATACTTCGCCAGTAAAGGGGGACGGAAAATGACAAGCAATAGAAAAGAGGAAAAAGAGGGCATTTGAAAAAATGAAAAAGGGGATGCGTTATGAGGAAATTTGAAAATTTTCCGGACCAAGGGGAACATGAGAACTCCTGTAAAAGAAGGATATTTTTGACATGGGGGAACGGAAAACACACGCGAACTTGGAGGGGGTCGGGGGGAGTGGGAGGGGAAGGGTGTTAACAAAGAAAAAACCCACCAAGACTTCTGCTTGGGGTGACCTTGAGTCAGTATCTGGGAAAGGAAAGGTTCACGATAGACGGAAAAATGGGAGGAAAGGAGGATAGAAGAAAGACATAGAAATGGTTGTAGAAAGGAGCCAGGAAGGGGAATCATAAAAAAGAGCACTTGAAGACAGTGGGGGTCAGATATCTCATAGAAAGAAAAAGCACGGAATATATCAACAGTGGTGTAAGAAAGAGGAACTTTGTGACACAGGGAGTTGATCTGTAGCAATCAGGGACAAAGGAGGGGATAACCAGACAAAGAAAAGAGAATTATACTATGAAGCAAAAGGAAGGTTGCTACCGCTCGTGCATGGGAGAGGTGTTTAGAACAGATTTTCCGTAAAGTAAAAAAGGGGGGGAAAAGGAGCTTAATTCGAGAAAAAAAGAGGATGAAAAGAGAAAGAGGGGAAAAATGGGTTTTGAAATGGGGACCAAGTGATTCTCCTACCAAAGAAGGGGGGGAAATTATTGGTAGACACTGAAGAAAATGGGGACAGAAAAGGATTTGGAGGGAACACGAGGGAAGATTCATACATGGGGGTACATAGCTCCTTGGGTGGTCATCATACAATCAAATCCTGAAAGTCAAAACATATGGGATTACACCGGGAAAAAACAAGAAAAAATGCGGTGCGAAAAGTCCGAAGAAAATATCTAACAAAAAAAGACACCACCTAAAAAGCGATTGTTAATGAGACGAAAGGATACTCTGCGAACAAGGCAGATCTCGGAAGGTCTATCAGGCCGGGTAAAAAGGAACCATTCTTTTGGCCTAAGAGAATAGGCTCAACCAGATCTGAAGAGGGGGGAAAAAAAAGCATATGGGGTTGGGGAAAGAAAGATAAAGAAAGGGGGAGGATAGGGGTCAAAAAAAAAGCAGAAAAAAAATTTGTAATCCAAGGTGGGGGGGGTGTCCTTTCCATGCCACACGATAGAAAGCAAAGCTTTCTACTGCATACTTCCCGGAAGGAGGGCGGATGGGAAACTGAAAAGGTCAATAAAGGGAAAATCCAAGGAAGAATTTTGCAAAGGAAAAAAGGACACGGGGACTTGTCATTCAACGTGTGCAGGAATAAATAAAGGGGAGACAAAATAGGCGTGAAAAAGAAAGCTAAGGAGGGACAAAAGTACTGTGGACTCGTTCAGAAAAAACATCACCACGCAATCAGGCTTCAACCCACCTTTCGTCAGAGGATGGGGTCTTATAAGGAGGGAAAAAGCCGAAGGGACACTAACAAACGAGGGGGTCAATCAAGAAAAAAGAGGGGCTTTTGAAAGGGAAAAAGGGTATAATCTCCAGAAGCCCGATTAAAAGGTATCTTCATAAATGATGGGCAAGAAAGAAAAACGCCAAATGGGGAGTCCAAGGAAAGGATCAGACCATTGAAGATACAAAAGGTTCTGACGATGTTGGGAAGGCCCACACATCATTAAAAAGGATGGTGGGGAAAAAGGCCTTGGCAAGAAGGACTCGGGGGTCACAACACGGGGAGGGACACATCCAAAGAGAAAAGGGGAAAAACTCGTTGGGCAGCTTGGTGTCTCAGAAATCTAGAGCACCAATGTCTGCTTCTGTAAGGAATGAAGGAAAAATAGGTTGAGGTCTGTGAAAGATGAAGGGGCTCCAAATTGGGGAAAAAGGAAGGTGCACTTTTTGGGGGTCTTCACACAAAGGGGGGAACTTTCTTCATGTGTTCTTCGGGTGAGGGGTTCTTGAGGGAAGTTAAGGGCGAATCAAAGGATATTGAGAGGGGGGGGGAAATATATAAAAGAATAGTATCCAACAAAAAAGGGAGGGACATGATCCAAGGGGGGAGTGTCGGGGAAAAAAAAAAAAAGGACAACCAAATACCTTGAAAGGGGAAGGATTTGGGTTTCTGGTAAGAGCTCAGGGGAGGGAAAAAAGTGAAAGAGCGGACATGGTGGGAGCCTATAAGTGCAAAGAAAAAGATCAATAGCCTTCATGAGGAGAAGGACGGTTCTTCAGGGCAGAGCAAAAAAAGGTTATTGATTATAGGAGTGGGAGTTGACCTCAGACTCAACAAAGGAGGGGGATGGAGAAGAAAAAGAACACTATAAAAAACAGCGGAAGGAAAGAACCGTTATGGAACATTGAGTCTAGAAGAAAAAAAGCAGCCTGGAAGTAAAAAAATAAAAAAAGCATTTCCAAAAAAAGAGGGAGGGTTCAAAAAAGAGGAAAAGGAATCACATGAAAGGTATTGGATGGTCCAGGGGTTCGTATTCCAAAAGACCCAGAACAAAGGAAGGCAAGAAAGAAAGTGTACAATAGGTGGTGAGAGAAGGACGAGGAGAGACGGGACCACCATATGGAAAGAGGGGGATTAAGATCAAAAAAAACAAATTTCCATTGAAGGAGTGGAGCTCCCAAGGTGTAAAGATGAAAAAAAGTTGCAAAAGAAGAACGGAGGAGAAGGGACAAATCGTGTGGGGGGGAGACCAAAGAGGAATAGAAAAAGATCATGAAAATATGAAAAGTGCTCTAGAATGGCGAAGAAAAAGACTAAAGCCAAAGCGATTTGGGGTAGGCTTTTGATGTGTAGAAGGAAAAGGGTTTGGAAAACGTTCATGAGAAAAAAAAAATAATGAAAGGGGGGTTCCCAGGGTGGTATCGTCCAAATTGATAAAGTAAACACTATATAGAGGGGAAGAAGAAATACAAAGCCCAATTGGGGAAGTTTCTCTGAAAAAAAAAAAACTAGGAGAAGAGAAGTGAAAAAAATACAGGACCTCAAGGAAAAAAAAGACGAAATGAAGTTCAAAGAAGAGGGATTTGCAAAACAACCGGGCTAGTGTTATTGAGAATATTTACAGAAATACAATTGAAATCAGAGAAGAAAAGAAAGAAGAAGGATCTATAGGAAAGCTGTGGATCTTTTTCGACGAAAGATGTACCAAAAGGAAGTGGGGGATCCCAACCTAAATTCGAGGTTTAGGACAAGAATATTATTGTTAGACTATTATGAGGCCGAACGGTAAGGATAAAAACACATGGAAAAGGAAAAGATTTGAGGGATGAAGGCATTGGATTTAGGCAGCCTAGCCTGAAAGAGAAAGGTCAAAAGAGGGCTGTAACCAAGGGGAATTGAAAAAGGCGATATGGAAAAGAGAAAAATGACCACAAAAGGGTGGAAGTGGTTGGATGAAGCAGAGAGTTAGTGAAAGTGCCCCTAGCAATGATTGGTTCAGGGGAAAAGATAAACCCACCAAAGGGCAAACGTGGGAAACACAAGGAGTGGCCAGAAAAAGCTGGAAGGAGGGGCACCATGGTATAACGGAGACTAATATCATTAAGGCAAGGTGGATAACCATATCAGATTGGAAAAGAAGTCTCATAAAAATCAAACTTAGTGGGATGGGGAGAAAATGAGAAAAAAGTGTGAAGCAAAAAACGGAAATCATCTTGCACAAGGTGACCAGTTGTGAATCCGCATAGGGAAGTTGTTATCAGGTAGAGGGAATCTGTAGATAGATCATGAGGACTAGAAAAAACGGGAGCGTTTCCGGAGGAAAGAATTAGGGTTTTCGGCGGGACATTTGTGGCAGAAATCACAAGGGTTATTGGGTCACTTGTGTACAGTAAGAACGCA
>Ga0179593_1286314_pt1 | contig 12943 bp, 14 predicted proteins | sample CZODoug2_1_08_16_FD_185931 | JGI IMG/M metagenome (GOLD analysis project Ga0179593, IMG submission 185931) | Vadose zone soil fungal communities from Angelo Coast Range Reserve, California, USA - CZODoug2_1_08_16fungal (PacBio error correction) | ecosystem: Environmental > Terrestrial > Soil >...
CTGTAACTGGGGTGGAAAAAAACTTCAGGTCGCCTTTCAGGAAGAGGGACGGGATAACAAGTGAACACTAAACGAAGCAGCAGTGGGATTGAATCAATCATCATCTATCCAAAACTCTACTCGATCAAAAACTGGGAGCTCTAACCGTCGCACAAACAAGTAGAAGAATGCAACCGCCAGCAAACCTTCTTCAATCATTTAGGTGAAGGAAAGGTTTGAAACTCCCCGTCAAAACATCAATTGGGGGGGCGCGGAGAGTGTCGGAGAAAAATCATATTAACGAAGGTTGTACGAAAAATCTGTGAGCATAAATTCACAAGAAAAGTGTCACAAAAGCCTCGCATTCAACGACAGTCTGTAAAGGCAGAAGGAAGAAAAGGTAGAACACAATCACTGTCTGACAAGATGAAAGGGGTAGAGAATATTCTTGTAGAGTGGTTTCGTGGATGAATGCTATCGCCATGGGGTGCCGAGGGGTGGGTTGAAAACAAACTTTGAGAAGACGGGGCGGGGGGACTGAATTTCTAAAAGGACTTAGCCCATCACGGAGTCGGGTTTTTGCGGTCCGCAGGAAAAGAAGTTTGACAGGTACAAGAAAAGACATATGGACGCGAAAAAAAAAGTCGGAACAACTCCGAGCCAACCGACTAATCGGGAGTACAAGGAGAAAGCTCTCCTGTGGGTCTAGTGTAATTGATGTCGAGCTCGCGTTAAAGGAGGGAGGGCCTGGGGTATTTGACAGGACAAAATCAAAGCCAACTTATAATAAACCGACCGGCCCAAAAGGGGGAGCAAGCCGGGACACTCGGAGCCAAGGGGTTCCCTTCACACAGTGCGGTTGAGAATTCAATTGGAAGAAAAGTGAATAGAAAACGGGAGACACCAGGAACATCAAAAACCTTTTCCTCGAGAGGTGAGGGCGCAGTCAAGCGTCTCGTCAAAGGGGGAAGGAATCTTGAAGAGGGCAGAATGGAACTATCCGCTTTGCGCGGGGGCGTTTCTACCTCAACAGAATTTGGCAAAAATCCAAAATACAAGGTAAAGCAGTGTGGGGACGGAGGGAAGGCCACTTCTGCCCTCCAATCCTTTAAAAGTTTTGGGGGTTGTACTGGAGGAAATGAAACGTCCAAAAATGGAAGTTGTTAAAAAATGGACAGCGCAGCAGAAAGGGAGGAAAAAAAACCGGGTGGAAAAACTAAAACTCAGAAGCGGAGGGGAGAGGAATGTCGGAAGGGATTTTGAGCTTTTTAACAAATCAGCTCGATGAACAGTAGGAAAAGGGGGGACCTGCACGTTAACGGCATGGGCAAAGGTCAAATGAAGGGACAGCGACGCGCACTGTTCACTCGCCCCCACCTGGCCAGACTCTGGGAAAGGACATCAGAGGAAACAAGGGGGCCACCCTGTATTTTCAACGAAAAAAGAAGAGGACAGCTGGCGACACGCAGAAGTAAAAAATGATTGCACCGGAGTACATACACCCGGCGCCGTTAGTTCTGAAGGAAAAAGGGGCGGACGATTGCAAAGCGCGCATTCTCACGTCGTTTGAAACAAAACGGACAAGGCACGAAAAAAAGGGATCGAGCACGGGGGGTGAGGTTAACAGTAGGAGCTGCTGGGAGGCAAATGGCTGGGATGTTTGTATGCCGTGTTACAAAGACGGAGCCAAGGGGGAAAACGCTCGCTATATGGTTGCAGTGGGCAAGAGTAGGATAAGTTCAAAAAGCCCAAACCAAAAAATACTGGCGCATCTTTAAAATGATCAGAAAAAGATAACGCTTGCTGGGGAAGAGGATGCTGGGACGCAACATACTCACAGGTGTGAATAGACGGGAATTGGTACATGAGGGAAAATCGGAACACTCTTGTTTGCGCTTGAGGGGGGGGGGGAAAATTGTCCCACAACGAAAATTAAAGAGGCGGCCCTTCAGACTTATTTACCTGCAGGAAATGGGGGAAGGTGGGCTAGGATTCAGTCGCACCGATTCGCGCGGTTTGGGACCGAGGGGAATTCTGCGAATGAAACAACATTTTCGGGCTGGGGTAAAGAAAGGAAAAAAAAGCGGAAGTGTTTTCAGATCAAGGACACAGGCCCTATCAAAAAATCTCTGGGGGGGATTGTTGGGCGAAGAAGGAACAGCTGAAGACTTCGTGAAAAACCCATCCACCATCAAGGGGGAAAAGGAGGAAGAAGGAGAAATGGGGATGGGCCGGGGAATCGGTATCATTCTATGGAGGGGTAAGTGCTCACGCAGAAGCAAAACAGATAAAGGCCAAACCGACGGGAAAAACGAAAGAGGGAAAAAAAGGGAAATCTACCGGATATTGCTCCTAGGAGCGATAAAGAAAAATACGAGCCGTGGGCAATGCGTTAAGGGGAAAGGAAAGCACGAAATCGTTCTTTGGTAAACTTCGCTGGGGGGGTAAGGTAAAGAAGATCTCTAAAAACACAAAAATAAAAGAACGGAGGATAAAGAGATCCATCATTTCTTACCGGGGGACGAAAAGCCGAAAAAGGCACGTAGAAAGCTATTGGAATCTTCGCTGGGCCTGAAAGGAACGGGCAAACGCGCAACGTAGGTGCGGATGACTTAAGCGCACGCTGTATTTTGGGGTAATGGCGAAGTGTTATGTAAGAATGTCGGGTCTCAAGGAAACGCTCGGGGGGTCGGAGGCGTTGCAGGGAGGGGGGACCGAAACGATGATCACCCATGCGGGGAAACAGGCAATGAACCAGGTGAGGAAGTTTCCATATTCCAAGGAGGGAGGGATTGTCGAGAATAACGAAGGGAGCGAGACGTCTGCTTCGGAAAACGCACAGAAAAGAGAGCGGTCTGATTGCGTGTTGGACAAGACGCGCAACAAACAGGGCGATCGGGGGCCGGCGTGGAAAAAAAACGACAGAAAATAAAAATGAGATCATTCTAACCAATCAGGAACCCCAAGATGCGAAGGGAAGAAGGGGGGGCCGAGAGAAAATCACCAAATTAGTGTCAAATGACCAGGGGTTGCCCGTCCTAAGGCATTCCTAAAAAGTAAGGGGACAGGGGTGTGACAAGTTACTAAATGTTTCACAAAGTACGTGAAATCTTAGAAAATCCGGCATGAAATTTAACCAAAAAAGGGGAAAAAAGTGCCAATGACGGAACATCCGCGAATAGCTGGGGAGACAGGGGACGAAGAAAAGGACGCTGGCTCGGCCAGGGGTGTGCAGGGGACTTCCGGGGCTAAACGAGCACACACGAAACCATCCATCTAGCGGGCGCGAACGAGGTACAGGCTAAAAATTGAAGAATGACGACACACGGAAAAAGAGATAAGGGTAACACTCCTCCACCCTGAAAAACGTGCTAGGATAACACCCGTCCTAAACCCGCTTATTCTAAACAAGGGAATAAAGACCGAAATGGACAGAGAAGTCGCCATGGGCCTTTAGAAGTAAATACGCAAGGCGGCCCAGTCCTGTTAGTTACAGGGGAAAACAGCCTGAGAAGCTGGCGATCGGTTCGCGCAGTTTACAGATCCGGAAAAAAATGGATGTCAAATAAAAAAAAACGAGGCAATTGGGTGTCGGAAGTCAATTGCGCCTTGACTGGGAAATGTCATGTTTTTCAACCGACCGGGATCGGGGCACGTGAAAGGCCAAAAAGGGGTAGAGGCGCTCTCTAGGGCGTTGGGGGCGAAAAAAACTCAAGAGTCATACTACATGACCACAGAAGAGAGGGAGACTGAACGGGTCTATTTTTGTCAAAAAGTTGGGGGGGGGTGGAGAGCAGTGGAAAGCGGCGTGAGGCCAGGTGGCATCAACGTACTACGACTTGTCTTGAAGGAGGGAGGAACGGAAAGAAAGACCAAAAACGCAACCCACAAATGGTATCGAAGCAGGGTGGGGGCTGAGAAGAGTGCTCTACGCAACGCAACCAAAAAAGGATTGTAGCCCACGAACCAAGCAGGGGGGGAACGGGGAAGGGAAAGACCAGGCTCAACGCGCGGGACCCGAGGCGGCACAAAATACGTGCCGGCGAAAGGGAAGAAAGGAACCATCAAGGGAGGAGACACGCCCGGCGGGCGTAGTATTAAGGGTGGAGAAGTTTTGAGTAAATCCAAGTCACGGATTAAGAGAGGGAAAAGGGGGGAGAAAAACCCGCCCTGTGGGGGGAAGAAACAGGGCGAAAAGTTGGTGTTCCTAGGACATAACGAGCAGGTCGCTGAAACGGAAGAATGAAGACAACGGCGCGAAAGCTGCCCAAGGGCTGTAAGTAAAGAAAAAGAGACAAAAGACAGAACGCTCCGACAGATTTGCTAGACGGCAAGAAATAGAGCTGACGAACGCGAAAAGAGCCGCTTGAATCACAACCAAAAAAGAGGTCAAGTAAACCGGGGGAGAGCGCAAAGCTACGGCAGAGGCAAAGGTTTGGCTTGACGGGTCACTCTACATAAGGTTCATCGAAGCTCCTAGAGAAACCCTTATCAGCCGGATGGAAAAGGCCGTTCGGGGCAAAAAACGACGGAGCCCTGTTGAAGCAGTCTATCGAGCTCAAACCTCATCATCCATACCTCAACCGAAATAGAGCCCACAATCAGGGAAAAAGTTTCAGGGTTCCTTTAGAAAAAAAAGGAGATGGGGGGGAGTGTTAAAGTTACCTTGCCCGGGCCTGCAGAAGGGCGGGGGAAACAACGGGAAGGGGGGAAAAAAATTTAAGGTTTACTGCGCAAGAGTTGTACTCGAATCCAAGCGAAAAAACGAGTAAGCAGACAGAAAACAAATCCTCACTTCAGTTGGGGGGGCTGAAGAGTTGGAAAAAACCTTGCCTCAAAAAAGTATTGAAAAAAATTTTCTTTGCGAATATTTACAGAGGGGAGCTTACAGTCTGAATGCGCGAGGCGAAAGAGTATGATTGTCCTTAGAGGGCAGAAAGCGCATGGGGGGGGGGGTGATGGAAAGTATTGAACATCTGTCCCACACGGTGACGTAAAACAGAAACGTGGGTTCTCACTGCACAGTTAAGAGATCAGAACCCACACAACAACAAACGAGGAGAGAGGGTCAAAGTTATCTGTAACGGTTCGGGAAACGGCCGGGCGATCTTCCTGAAAGTAAGTGACAGATGAAATACACTGGTCCCAAAAGCAGCGAGGGGCGGCGCTACTGCCCCATAACGGAGCCGAAAGCTAGAACTGAACAGAGGAAACTAAACTCGCCCCAGCACGCGAAAAAGGCACGACCCAAGCGAACTCAGGGTCCCAGTTTGGAAAGAAAACTTTTTCAAAGCTTTGTACAACGAGAAAAGGGAGTGTCTCGAAGTATCTCTGCGCCGGAGGGAGAAAACACTCGATTCAGCGGGGTTTCTGGGTACAAAAGAAGCTTTGCGATAAAAAAAGATCCTTCCAGGCACCCTAAATTTGACCCGCAAAAAAAAAAGAATACAGAGACATCCTTCGCAAAGGGTTAAAAGACCGGTCAATAGGGGAAGATCCCCCAGGAGTGAGATCGAAATAGTATTGTCGAAGGGGGGAGAAGTGCGAACGCTTGCTCAGTATAAACACCTGGCGCAGGGTGGCGGGGGAAATGGAAAGGGAAAAAAAGACAGAAGGGCCCTACAAGGGAATCGCCAGGGTTTCACGATCGCGCGAAAAAAAGGCGAAAGGAGAAGTTTACCCGTTCCAAACTAGCCACGTAACAAATGGAAGAGAATGCGTTCACGACTACCAGAACACGACGAAATTCCTACCGTTTCAATCGCTACGACGATTCAGAAAGCGTGCAGATACAAATATGTCGCTGTTAGGCGGTTAAAAAGAAGTGGGGAGGGTTGCGACAACCTCTAACCAAAGGTCGGAACAGGAGAAGAACCTTAGAAGGTATGGGCCTCGTTGAAACCTAAGAGCGGGGGAAAAAAGGAAAAGTGCGGAGTTGCAAACTCATGGGGGTCATCCGCGGAGGAAACGTGCAGAACACAGAAAAAACGGCCGGGACTCATCGCATCAATTTGGATGTTAGGCAGCAAACCAGAGAGAGGGCACGTAAGCGTGCACCGCGGCAAAATGAAGTCCTTTATGCGGGGTCTACGGCCCAAGAAAAGGGGGAGAGAGCAATACCCGTCCGAAAAGAGGTTGACGGAGTAGGGGAAAAAAGGAGTGAAGCAAACAAGATAACATTGTGGGTTGGGTTTGGTTTTTCTGGAGTCCAGAATTTAAAGAAAAATCAAGGGCCAACCTCGTAAGCTAATGTAAATGGCAGACGTCGGGAGCTAGCAAAAAGGGTGAAAAGCCAACGCGCCCTTTTACCCACCCACAACGAAGTCGCGGCTGGGGGGAATTCAGTAAGATCGGATTGCTGGGTTGGACTAAGTCAAGATTCAGAGGAAGGACGATAAATCGGCAGGGGAGGAAAAGGGGGGGGAAGATCAGTCAAATGGGGCAAGAACAGAGATAGAAAGGGGACGATGGACACCGAACGAACACTTGGGCGTCCAGGTGGCAGAACGAACTCCAGCAACTAACGGACATGGACACCGCGAGTACCAGATCGGAAGAATCGTACCTGCACGGGTTATACCACGAAGGAAAAAAAAAGTAGGCAGCCTAGGATTACACCCGAGAGAAAATTATGTACGTTCGGGAATCCACAGGCGAGTGAACTCAAGCAGGCATTCTCGAGTCTGCCAAGGGGCAGGGTCAGATTCACGCAACTCTGGGGGGTATCGAAAGAGTGTGAGATTGAAAAGGAAGATGGACGCATGTATATTAAAAAAGGCTTGTGTTCCCGTGGATTAGGAGGCAGTGAAATAAGAGACGCGCAGGGGGTTTTAAGGTTTCAGTACGGCTTGCAAGGGCACCATTCATACTGGGGCCCTTCCTATCAAAGTTTTCCTAAGACTTAGAGGGCCACCAGTAGGTGCTTGGCAGCAATGGATAGGAAGGACAATGCCAAAACCACGTTCAACCGAGGGCCCGGAAGGAGAAAGCTTCAACAAAGGGGGGGTGAAAGAAACTCTCGCGGGGCGAAATTGTAAACAACGGAAAAATGAAACGCCGCCCCTCACTGTTAATGACTGCAAGGGGGAAAGACAATTGGGCGAGGGGATGATCCGGAAGCCACCTTCTTCACAGAGGGGAAGGGGGGGAAAGGCCGTCGGCATACATAAAGGGATCTCCATGGTGTGTCGTCTATGGGAACCGACCGAGATCGGGGGTTCTCTGCGAAGGGGAAAAAAAGAAAAAGAACAAAATCTAATCTGATTAAGAAGGAAGGGGGAAAAGAAAATTCGTGATGTTGGAAAGCCCATCACATCCCGTTTCCATTCTTGAGAGGGAAGGCATAAGGGGGACGGCAGGGGATGGGGGGAAAATGAGCATCTATTTAGTGTAGGCGCACAGAGGAGCACCAAAGAAAAATGACCAACGTAAAAAAAGTACGACGCGGTTAAAACAACTGAAAGACATGAACAGGGGAAAGGTCATGCCTACTTGGAGTATTAAGTCCAAAGAAACTATGCAAGTCATGTTGGTCCCTAATAAAGCAGGAAAAAGAGGACAGTTGCGTAAGACATTACTTTATCGAGGGGGCGGGGAGGTTTAAATGAGAGACTCAAACAACACACCGGAGGGGGGTAGCAAGGGAAAAGGGCTTACCGTTAAAAAAGAAGCCAGAGGATAAGGAAAGAAATTGCAGATGCGCCATTACTTGCAATAGAAAGTAGGGGGACGATGACGTAGCAAGCAATAAAACGCGATGGTTCCAGCAGGGCTCAGGTGTGGGGGGAAAATTTCGGTTCCGACGTGGCCAGTCAGGGAGTGGGAGAGGAGTTTCTCAAAAGGGGGGCACAAGAAAGGCAGAGTATCACCACAATGCCAACGAGTCAGATCCCAGTTGGGAACATGCTTTAAATAATATCTTTAGGAGTGTGCGGGAAGGGGGTAGAGGATAAAAACCGCGCGAGCCCTTCATCAAAAAAAAAAGGGCGTCAAACCGAGGTGTTTTAGGTGTCCCGCTGTGGGGTGCCGTTAGCGAAAACAGGGGGTCTAGGCTCCATTTTCCTCCCTGCAAGGACAAGAGCAGAAATGCCACAGGGGACAAAAAACGGAAAGATGCGGAATGCTTGGGAGTGAAGCGCCCCCCTTGGAAGCAAGTCCTTGCAGTCCGTAGGGGAGCAGGGTACGCGAAAAGTTATTTAACAGTTCGGAAAGGGAGAACAAACGATTTTAAAAGAGGGGACCGAAGGGCTCCTCAAGGACAACTTCGTATGACCAAAGTGAAGATGGACATGAAAGGTCAGACAGCCAGGGAGGAAAGAAAGATGGAGGGTATAGCGAATAGAAACCACGGGACGAAGTACGTTCACTCCTAACTTGTGGAGGTTGTTCCGTCTGAAGGGGAGACAAACTCAAAAATCCTCACTCGGAAAAGGACGAATCGACTTCAGTCATTTGGACCCTGCATAACCAACCGCGCAAACGAACATGTGTCCAAGCGACGGCAATGTGCAATTGAGCACTAGTCAAGAAAAAGGTCAAGTGCTAAGGGAGGAGGACCCGCATTCAGGAGTACAAGGGTGAAAGAAACGCCGAGAAAGCATCAAGTAAATGTGCAAATAGCGCACGTTTCATGGAAAGGGGGCGCGACAATACGACAAGCGAAACGTCCGAGGATTGTATACTTGGGAGGGACCTTCGGTAATCATGGACGGGGAAACGTCCTTATACCTGAGGGAGGCCATCAAAAGATCGGGGGAGTTGGGCTGGCTCGTGGGTCCCACGAAAAGTTTCAAGTCCTGTAGTTGAAAAAGGAACAGGGCCCCAATGTCTTTAAGTGGGGGTAAAATTGTACCTTCGCCTAATGTCCTTGGGGAAAGGAAAGGGATCGGGTGAGGCGACGACTGTCTCGGCAGTCGAAAATCTTCTTGTGGGGGAAAAAATTGACACCCGCTCAAAACAATATTACGAATGCCAAAATCGCTTTCAGGAAGTGGATACATGGGGGACTGTCGTTGGGGGATATGGCTAATCATCCCATGGGGTAGTTTAAAGAAGGCTTTTCCATTTGGCACTCCACCAAGGGGGGGAACTTACAGGTGTGGACTGATGAAGTTATCCAGACACAAAAACAGACAAACCACATGTAGAAGTGAGGGAAGAAGCTTGAATAACGCCCAGCTTACACGGTATGGTTCAGAAACGAAGCTTGGGGGTTTAGTTGAGGGAAACGAAAAAAGGGGCACTTCATGCTGAAACACTCTCTAAGTGCCCCGAGACGGGAGGAGAGGGGCTGCCTGTGAAAGAAAAAACAGAAAGGGAGGAAAGAGAACTGTCTGTCGTGTGCGGGTGGGGCACGTGGGCTATCACTTAAACGACTAAGGGAGGTTTTGCAACAAGATAGGCCCTTGCCCGCCTATACCTCAAAACTGGGTGGGGGCGGGGGCATCACCCCGGAACCCACCAAGGGTGGGTGCCCTTAGGACCAATCAAGAAGTCCGGGGTCATCGGGGGAAACTAAGGAAAGGGAGCGAAAACCGGGAACGGATATGCCCTTAAAAAGACGACACGTTACGGTATGCGATTAACGGCCGACGCTGTCCCAGAGGGGCATAAAAACGCAGCTCTTATAATGACGGGGGGGAAAACTTCACCAGCCCGGTAAAGAGATGTGGCGGCATTGACAGGACTCTGAAGTCGAGTTCGAGGCGAGGTGGGTAGACCGGGGGGGAAGGGCCGTGTCCGTTTTCTTCAAGCGATCAGGAAACCACTGAACACCATGCATTGAAAAGAAGGCCGGGAAGAAATCCGGCCCGGAAATGTTGTTCATACCCCGACAAGTCGCTGAGAAACGCAGAAACCCGAACGAATCTCGCCCAAAGGATAGCACCGTTTGAAAAGGATGTACTCAGGGGGAAGGGCCATGAAGACCTGTAAATTTACATGGCCTGCTATGCGGTGGGGGGAACGTGTTATGTGGTATAGGGCGGCTGACGCACAGTCTCCGGCGTGGGGACGCATCGGAATCCAACGGCCTGAGAGTGGAAAATAAAAATCGACGAAGTAAATACACAATTTGCCTGGGATGCTTGCCTCAAATCGTGACGACTGAGGGGATGGGGGGGGGTGACATAGTCAACGCTTCTGGGGAGACACCATCGAGTTCAGGATAGTCCAGGGAGACTCAACGTCTATTCTCCTGTGGGGGGCGGGTAGGGGATATAGCAGAAAAAGAGCGGGGGGGATGTTGTTCTTGTGGCTGTGCAAAATGGGGACGCTGTCCACTCAGGGGTGGAACGAAATGATACCGGAATTTTCTGACGGAAAAGGTAAGATATCTATCGGCACCAATGATGGGAAAAAGATATCGGGAAATGGTCTTAAAACTTCCGTTCAGCTGTCCCTACATAGTGGAACAGAGGGAAATAAAAATAGAAAAAAAAAACACATTTGACGGGGCGGTAACAAACAATAACGTAGCACCGCGCTAGAATGAAACTAGAGTTCGACAAAAACAGAGACCCCTACCAAAGAGCGTCAAAAAGAAGTTTGAGGCAAATGGGTGGGAACCGCCTTTCAACGACAAGGGTGGGAGCCTTGCATTAAGGGGGTCAGCGGAGCGTACTGCTAAGTACATTGAAGAGTTGACACGCAAATCGTGGTCGACGACGATCTGAAGAACCAGCATTTCCAACAGCCCTGAGTCATAGGCAAAAAGGCATGTCTACATTCTCAATAGACCATACCGGAACACATGGGTGAAAAGCTGGAGGGGGGCGAGAGGGATTAGTTCATGGGGGATTTCGGGAGGGGGGCTTGCGAAACTTCTGACTTAAACTGAAAGGCCCTGAAGTGTGTCTGGAAACCCTTCGGCCCAAAGAAAGAACAATGACTAGAAAGAGAATGAAAAAAGGGACGCGCAAAACTGTAACTCCAAATAAGGCGCCGCCTCAGGCGAGCATGCGACCCAGCCTCAGATTATCGGGAGAAGAACAAACGGAACGAACGCGGCGCCAAGTAACTCGAAAGGTCTCGTCTGCGTTGCAGGATAACCAGATGCGGCAAAGCTCTCTAAAGGGAAAGAAAGGGTGCTGGTCTATTCGAAGCAGAATCAAGTGGGCAGCCCCGCGGAAAGGCGAAGGAAAAAACACGATCTTAGGACTATATTTCATCTCAGGGTACAATATGCCCGTGGCGTGTTACCATGACACAAGTCGGGGGGAAAGTTGAAAAGAAAAAGGGGAACCCCAGGGATGAGCGGAAACCGTGGACACCTAAACGCCGCTGAACGTCGGGACAACACGAAATCGTTTAGCTTTAGGCAAGAGGGGACAAGGCTTGGAGAAGGGGGGAACCTTGAGATTTGCCGAGAAGGACCTTGTGAGGGTCTACTGACCAAAAGCTTGCAGGTGCAATACCAGGAAATGGGTGTGAGTGCAAAAGGATTCTGACCAAACAGCACTTATAACCATTTTGGGGGTTGGTTTGTGGGAATCGGAGTCAAGGAAAGAAATGTTGGAGGCCCGTCCAAAGTCCTGATACGGTAAAAATGCAAAAACGCTACGCTAGCACCCTCAGGGGGGTGTAAAAACTACAATGAAAAACAGGCCTTTAACAAGTCGAAAAAACAGGGGGGAGGGGTATCATTGAGGAGTCGTAATATAATGGAGGGGGGGGATTACCTAAGAAATACCCTAGCTCATTATTAAAGAGAACTACCCGTCGGAGCAGGGGAGGACCAACAAATGGGGCCTGGTCAAAAATTCAATCATGGGACAATCGAAGAGACCTGCAAGTTATAAGGAACGACAACCAAGTGACACGAAAGACGACCATCTAAAGCCAGAGTCCACACATCGGATATGGGAAAAACGGTCCGTACAGAACCCAAATAGGGCCGGGGGGTCGACGCGGGTAGTAAAATACCACCAGATGGAAGCATGGCACGAAAAGGAACAGTACAACCCAATACCATTGGAGGAAGTCCAGGAGGGAAATGGAGAAAGTCTTGGGCCCAAGACACATGAGAGAAAGGTCATGGGGGTTCCCAGTTTTGCAGAGAGGAAAGGCGGGCTCCACGGGATAGAGCACGAGGGTATAGTATTATGGGCAAGTCTGGAGAGGTACTGTCAAAAAAGTCTGAGAGGCTAGGCAGTTGGCAATACTCTAGACAAGTAACCGCGAAGAGAAATGGGGGGAGGTGCGAGGGATGCAAACACAATTCAAGAATTGGAGGGGCCCGTCGAATGAAAGGGGCTAAAATGATCGACAAAAAAAGAGATGGGTTGCAGGCCGTCTTCCAAAGAGCAACGTGTCAGTGCCCCGCGTGCCCGGGCTGACATCAATCCGGAAGAGGGGAAAAAATCTCAGACTAGCGGGACGAAAAGGTTTGGACCAACTGAAATGAACCTGACCTGAGTACGGCAAGGAGTGAAGAAGGGGGCATAGGTTCGTACTCGGAATCGATTCGGGGAAGGAGCAGGGGGGGGTACCGCAGTATTGAAATGGCTCCAATGTCTAGTCCGTATGGTCGCCGGCAGAGGAGAGGGGAAATGTGTTTTCGCGAAATGAACACGACGTTCAGAATAATAAAAAAATCGGGAAGGAGTGTTCCTCAAAAGTGCAGGCGGAAGGAGAAAATTCTGTGAAAATCTATAAACCCAAAATCACAACTGAGGAATTCAAAAAAAGGGGGTTGGGGGTGTTCAAAGGAAGCGTATCGGCAGGGGAAAAAAGCATGTTGCTTGGGGGGGGCAATAGAACACAGCAGCCACAACACGACGACCTCCTTACTGACCGGAGAAATAGTGAAAACAAACGGAGCAAACATAACCGGGGGCGTAGACGGATCAGGGGTGACATCCTCAAAATACGGAGAGGCTGACAAGTTCAGGGGCAGTCCCAGCGATCGGAACTCGGAAAGGACTTAAAAGGGGGGGAATTTTGGGGAAGGTGGGGCAAGGGGTTG
>Ga0179593_1459824_pt1 | contig 12943 bp, 19 predicted proteins | sample CZODoug2_1_08_16_FD_185931 | JGI IMG/M metagenome (GOLD analysis project Ga0179593, IMG submission 185931) | Vadose zone soil fungal communities from Angelo Coast Range Reserve, California, USA - CZODoug2_1_08_16fungal (PacBio error correction) | ecosystem: Environmental > Terrestrial > Soil >...
GATTGCACCAACAAGTTCAGGGAGGGATTCGGCGGGGAAAAAGGGAAAGGGAAAAAAAACCACGCGAGTTTGGTGGGCCTGTGACGTAGTTGTCAGAATGGACAGAAGGGAAGGGCGCATTTGGCCAACCAGAAAAATCCCGAGACAGACAAGAGGCGGCACTAATGGGAAGGGAAAAAAAACTTAAAATTTTTCAACTGCCAGCTGGGGAAAAAAAAACGGCACGAAAAAAGAGTTGTGGCAGCGGGGGGGGGGAGGAAACAACAAATCGACCCTCGGCTAATGATACCACTTAGACGCCTCTCAGAGGATAAAGAATAACGTTGGTCGGGGAAAGGGCGAAAAGAAGAAAAAAGTTTGTGTGGGTTCAGGGCAAAAACCCTTTTGGCTTCTTTGTGGGACAAAACCAATTGGGAAGACCAGGTCAAGAATAAAAGAGAATGACGAGGGAGGGGAAAAGGGGTCGGGAAGGGGATGAGAGTTAGGTTGATTTTTGTTTCCATGAGGAAGGTACCCCCTTAGAATCTGAAAGTCTGCTGCGAACACCCATGCGATGTAAACGCCTCAGGGCGACGACCGCCTTTGAAAATGTTAAATCAGGCTGGGGAAAAAAAAACCGCCGGATCATTGGCAGGGGGGCCACCTGGAAAATTACCTCGTTCAACTATCACGCCGCAGCCGGTTGGCGGGGTAGGCCGTGCCGTGTGCAGGACGAATTAAAGCCTCAAAACAACCGGAGGAAGAGAGCGATCGCCGCGATCGCTTCAAGGGGAAAACCAAAAGGCAGGGGAACAGTGAAGCAGGTCGACAATGGGGGGACACATGACCGTGCAGCTCAGGGCGAAGATGTCCCTTGAGACATGAAGGAGAACAGAAAGTCGCTTGAAATGCAAAGAAGTGCCGGCATGGAACACAAGGAAAGGAAAAAGAAAGAGCAGAAATGACATTGAAATGGGCAACCGAAGAAGTACGCAGTCCAGCACGAAACGGGGCGGGATTGGGTTCCACAAGGGGGGGGGCAAAAAACGCCAAGGGCAGCAACCCGGGGGGTTTGCAAGGGGAAGAGAAAAAAAAAAGGGGTGGGGGATGCGGTCTCGAAAACGGATTGCGCTTGAAGCGGCCGAGGCGAGATAACTGGCATCCTGGCCCGTTGCCCTTTAAAAAGGGTCCAAATTATCAAAAGGGGGTCCTTGGAAAAAGGGGTGTCAAGGTAATCAGTGCAGAACTGGACAGCCTTCATCGTCCATTAGCTTTCTTCGGAAAAAAGTTCGAAAGAAACAAACGAAAGGCCCCAAAAAAGAGGGGAAAAGGTTAACGTGGGGGGAATATAGAAAATCCCTCTCCTCGGAGTTGGTCAGTTGTCTGTGTTCTGGGCACGGGGAACACCAGTCAAAAACAGTGGGGGTTTTGGGAACCCGCATGTGGGGGGGGGGGGAGGGGCACCACGAATGGGGAGGGAACCTTCAGCCTGCGATACTGAAGGTCAAATGTGTGGACAAACCAGAAAGGGCTAAAACATAGAAGTGACCGCCGGGGGGAAGAAAATTGCGCGGGGAGGAACAGAAGGAAAAGACGAAAGTAGGTTTCACGTAAAAGAAAAATCACAAATTCCTGAGCAGGGCCGGCCCCGGACAGAAAGGAAGGGTAAGATTCCAAAAACGATCCACAGCAAAGGCCTGCAAGGGACAAAAGGAAAAACAAACATAAAACAGAAGAAAAGAATAGTGGTTTTTTCCTTTTCAGAAACCCTGGGGGAACCGCGTCCTTTGGGAGGGGGGGGGGATGAGGTTTTGCCTTGCCCGACCAGGGTTGATGAAGGGGGAGCTTTGGAAAATGGGAGCAAAAACCAGAAGTCCGTGGACCTACGCACCTGAATGGAGAGTCCAAGCCCGGGGTCATTGGGCTCAAACGGGTAGGGGGGTTGTGACACACGGAAATAGAGAAAAGGTCAACACTACTCCAAGACCGAATCTTGAGAAAATAAATACAAATCCTCTGGAAGACCTGGAAGATACATTAAAAGACCCTGGGGATCAGAGATGTGGAGTAACCAAAAAAAAAAGAGAGGACTAAGCAATAAATTCATGGGCAAACATTGACTGGGTAGTCCAACCGACCCAAGGCAGACAAAACCTTGAGAGGAAAAAAAAGGGAGGAAAGGGCAATTCAAAAACATGGGGTCATAGAACCCGCATCTTATAAGAGGGTCATCAAGTGAAAGTCCTGATAGAATGAAAAATTGCAGCAAATAAGAACAGGAACTACACCTGGGGAGATGTGGTGGAACAATGAATGAAACCGTGGTGCTAGTCAAAATACGGTTTTGAAAATTCCTGTTGTGGGAGTCAGCCGAATTAGGGAGAAAAGGGCCAGAGTCGACTGGGGAAAAAAAAAATTTACACACGATGAACAACGAATGACAACATAGATAAAAGAGAAAAGAAAATGGAACGGAGGTCTGCTTTTGGGGGTTTCGGGGGAATGGAAGGGCAAACACTATGTGTGGGAAAACGTAGGTTCGTTTTGCAAACACAACTTTGCGGCCGGGGACACTGTGGCAATTCGCCTTGGGAAGCACCATTGCGGACATTTGCGATGGGGGGGCAAACATGGGACGCACACAAGGCAAAAAGTAACGCCGAGCAAGATCACCGACTCAGGCCCCTAGCACCGAAGTGGAAGGAAGACCTCGCTTCGGGGTGAAAAGCTGGAACAAACCGAAGAACCTGGGCATTGTGGCGATGAGGAAAATGGAAAAGAGCCCCGCCGTCAAAAAATAGAACAAGCAGGTGGGGGAAGGCCCTTTCGGGGCTGGGGCGGGGGGGGGGACCGCAACTTTTTATGGAACGAGCCCGAGGAGGCCTGGACCATTCCACGGAGAGCTTAACAGTTGTGCCCGGGAAAAGGAACCGTGGGGGGGGGGCCGCGATGGGAGAGGAAGAGAAAAAGAAAAAAGAGCGGTTAGTCTTTAGACCGGAGGACGCTGGGCCAGGTGAACCGCAAAAAACGCGGAAAAAATGAAAAGAGTGGAAAGAGGGAAATAGCAAAAAGAGTTCCAAGAAAAGACCCTCAGATGGGGAACACGTCCGGCTGGGGCCCATACAGTGGGAAGGAGAAAGTTGAAAAACTGGGGACTCCTGATGGATACGCTGGGCAAAGCCCCCTCGCACATGGCACGAATTTGGGGGGGAGGAAATCACAGTTACCCAGACAGCAGTTTTACCTTCTGGGGGGGGTTCACGGACGGAAAAAAAAAGATGGGGGGGTCTCCGCGGATGGAAAAGGTCTGGGGGGAAGGAAGAGGGGGGGGGAAGACCCAGAGCGTGGGGCCGAAACGAGAAGTGAAAAAATCCATCAACCCCGCGCTGGAAAAAACGGTGGAACCATGGAAAAAGGTGGTTTTCGGGGAAAGTGGGCGGGGGATACACATAAGTGGTGATGAGCAAAAAGATTGTAGCAGCGGCCGTAAAATGCTGGTGCACGTAAGGGGAGGAACAGGCAATCAAAAGACAGGGGGTGAGCAAGGGGAACGGGCTTCCGCCCAGAAACAATCTGTCGATTGGGCAGGAGGCGGAGAAATACTCGGAGTTGAGACTCCTTATGGGGAGAAAGGCGGGGGGGGAGGGAGTGGTGAAATCTCTCAAGACCACCGTAAAAGGCACAGAGAAAAATAAATTTCAAGGAAAAAGGAACCGGGAAAGGATAGGATGAAAACGCTCCAAGTGACGCCTCTGGTGTGGGTCTGATAAAGAATTATGGGTACTAAAGGAAAAACCTTACTGTGAAAAAGAAGTTATGCTTAGGGGTTCTGACCAGCGGGGAAATGGGGCTCCAGAAAAAAAAAAAGTCAGTGGAAGAACATATCGCCAAAGGGAGAGCGCATGTGGAGGGACCGCCCCCATTTTGAGTGAATTCAGGAAGTCGCGGACTTAGACAAAGAAAAAAAAAAAAGGAAGGTTGAGAAAATGCAGTGACCGACGATAAACCCTCCTCCCCAACTGGGGGACACAGGTCACAGCAAAGTTGCGCCAGGGAGTGAACAGTGGGGAATAGTTTTAAATTCGGGGGGTGTGCAGAAAAGGGGTTGGGTCAACCCCCCGGCCTTCAAGACAAAAGGAAGCCTTACCAGAGAGATGGCAAGGTCCAAACACACGTGTGGGGGAGACCAAGGCTGGGGAAGTGGGTTAGATAAGAGGAAATGGAGGGGGTGAACCTGGGAGGGGTGAAGACGACGGGGGAAGTGGTGGAATGGAGAAAGGGAGGGAAAGAAATTGGCCTGAGGGCACGGTGAACGCAAAAATCCTAACAAAGCGGGTCCTACCGCCGAATACGAAGGGGGGAAAAGACCTCCGAGGGGTATGCGCCGCATAGGAAGAAGCCCCCATATGGCGCCTGGATGGACATCACACAAAAGATCCAATTGACGAACCTGCTGGAGGGGGGAAAATCTTTTCCGGGTCCGCCACAAAAAAGGGAACAAGACCCGAAAGAGGTGCCCAACATACATGGAGAGGAATTCCCACCGCCTTAACGAAAAAAAACAGGGGGTTAAATGGACAGCAGAAAGGGACAAAAAAAAAAATCAGCAACGGGAGGTATAGGGAAAAAAAAAAAGAAAAAACAGAAATGGGCTGACCGATTATAGGGAAAACAAGCACCTCAAAACTGGGGACCAAAAGGTCTCGAAGCGAAGCCTTCAGGGGACGGTTTGAACAAACGAAAAAGAAAAACAGGAGAAAGGGTATTGGGGGGATCAAACTGCCATGGGGTGAGGGAGGGCCGGGCAATATCCAAAGAAGGGCCGGAGTAGGGGAGACCAGCTGCGTTGCCTGAAGTTTGGGAGACCCAAACAAAGATGTGGTGCAATCAGGATGTTTGCACGAATCATGAATGCTTATGTGGGACAAAAGTAAAAGCGATTTGGAGTTTTGATCAAAGTTTTTCTGGGGACAGGCCGGGTAGAATCGCAGAACAAGGGATAAAACAAAAAAGCAGAAACTTGTTCTCACTTCCCTATGAAAGTCAATAAAACATCACAGAAAAAAGGGATTCAACAGGGCAAAAAGGACATGTCCGCAATGGGACGGGGCAACAGGGGCCCAGATGGGGATCTCAGGAAAAAAACTGCAGGACAAGAAAAAGACCGAAAAACCCCAAGGAAATCGGGGGAAACTCTTAATTCCAAAATATCGACAATAACGGGGTACAGGGTCATCGGTTTTTGAAGAGGACCCTAAATAGAACCAAAAAAAACAGAAGATTAGGGGGAAAAAGGGACTAGAAAAAGCTCGTTGGAGGGATCGAGGAAAGGGGGGGGGGGTAAGGAGTCAAAAAAGGGCCAAACATTAGAAAAAAGAGAAAAAAGCCAAAATAACACCGCCAAAATGACGAATGGCCTCACATTAAGAACGAAGAAGAAAAAAAAAGAGGGTGAAAAACCTTTCCCCTAACAAAAGAAGGGAAAGGATTCTTCGGCTGTGGGGGGAGCCGTGGAAAGCTCAAAGGGTAAAGGTCGTTAAAGCTTTTGTTTTTGGGGGGGTTTGGTTTGGGGTCCAAAAAAAGGAGAAAAAAGGTCCCGAGTTCAGTAGACAAAGCATCTGTGCTTTTGGCGCAAAGGTTAGTTCGAAGAAAAAAAAAAAAGGACGTGAACAACCGGAGAAACACACAAAGGCCGAGGTAATATGGAACGCACGTGAGGGGGGGGGAGTTCGGTTTTAAAGTAAGGGACGGAGGTTGGCAGGGCTCGAACGGAGTTACGCGACCTCTATAAGGGGTATAGGGGGTTCAGGGGGGGAAGGGGGGGGGACACTTCTTCTCACGAAAGTGTCAAACGTTCGGATGGAGGTGGGAAGACACGCACGTGTGGGGGAACCTCCAACTGAAACTGCGGTCAAAAAAAAAGGCCGACAGATGAAAAAGGGACACAGTGTTCGAGGACAAATTCGACGGAGACAAGCAAATGGGGGGGGAAGTCGCAAGTTATGCCAGAAAATTCGTAAAGAAAAAATGTCTTTGGTGGAGGGTTGACGCGATTGGGGGTCTGCAGGTCATGTGGTAAAAAAACAGGTGGCGCTGAAGGAGGATTTGGTTACAAGGGTAGAGGAAGTCCCCATGGTCATTAATGTTTGGCAAGTTTTATAGGATCCATGAACAAGGACGGTTCTAAAAATCAAATAAAAAATTGGACATCGCTAACCACGGGAGGGAAAAAAAAAAGGCAAACAAAAACTAAATCAGCCAACCAAAGGACAGCCAAAAAGAAAAAAGGCACCTTGGGGTTCTATTGGGTGTCTGGTGAACTGCGGGGTTTAAACGGTGACCACAATGGCGCAGCAACACTGCTTTGGAGCAGGTTTTATATACCCTTGTCGTAAACGGCCCGCCCAAAGAAAGGACTATTGTGTGTGTGACGAATGGGCAAAACAGAACAGGACAAAAGGCTCCTGGTAGTAACAAAAAAATTGGGTGGAACCCGTGCTTCAAAAAAGGGGGGAAAGCCGACCCTGGTGGGGTAAAGTAAAACGCAAGGGTTCCAAACAGGACTTAGTGTAGCAGGAAAAAGTGTTCCGACAAATCGTTGGAAACCGAAAACAGGGGTGAAACCAACCCAAGAGCAAGGAAACTACCTAAAACGCGCTTAAAGACCACTCTTTTCCAAATTTCAAAAAAGGGGGGGAGGATTCGGGCAATAAGGGACAATACAAGCTTCTGGAGACAGGGACACGGTCGCATTGTTTGGCAAGAGGAATTTGGAAAGGCTCGGGGCAGGCTCCCGAGCCAACAAACCGAGGCAAAAGGACATGCAAGTTTTTGATGCAAGGATGTGAACGGACCAACTGGAAATTTAAATGTCGGGCCAAGACGGAGTCTGGGGCAAAAACAGGGACCCCGTAAATTCCTCGGAAAAGCGGTCTATGACAGCAGCCCAGAACCCGATGCAAAGCGCAAATCACGTTGCGACGCACCGTCCCCCCAGTGGGGTCGATCATGCGGGGGCAAACCGGGCGGGAACGGAGGGACAAAACCAGAAAAAAAGGCGAGAGAAAAAAAAACCGGATACTGGGAAGTGACGTTTTGTTTTGGGGAGTGACTGGAAGTTATAATGCTTTGTAATGAATGAAGGCAAAAGGGGAAAAAAAAGCTCGAATGCGAGCACGAATTCTTTCAAAAGAGGGGGGGACGATGAAGGTCATGTACTACTTCCGCCATTCTGAATGGGGCACAATGGACCGTGGTTCAGGGGAAAAGAAACGGTGCGGTAGCGAGGGGGAGAAGGTCGCGGAGATCACAAAAGGAGAGGAGAAAACAGCACAGGCTGGAAAAGGCGCTAACCGCAAATGCATCGGGGGAAAGTGACCAAGGGGTCGACCATAAACTAGAAAGATGGTGAATAAAAAGGTCATGGCTGCTCGCACCCATATCTGGGGGGAAGAGAAAGAACTCGGCGAAGGCAAAAAGAATCCCAGATAAAGGTAAACAGCATCAGTAGAAGAAAAGCCAAAAAGGAAAACTTCACAAACAAACGAAAAATTAAGTCAAGCTTTATTCTGCCGGGGACGTGTCACCAAGGGGGCCAAAGGGGCGCCCACCCAGTGGGGTAAACAACTACGGGGCTGGAGGGGAAACTGGAAAGACCTGTTAAGGAATGCCCAATCTGGTATCATCGCCGAGGAGAGGCCTTCAAAAAAGTGACTACAGCCCGGGGGGGGAGGGCAGTTTTGAATTGGACATAAAGAGGCTCTGACAGCTCAAACACGGGAGCAAAGCTGGAAAAAAGACCAGTCAGGAAATCGCTGAACATCGAAAAATCGAGTTGGAGGGGGGGGGGGGAAACGACGGAAGAAAGGACTTTGGAGCGTGGCTTAAAGGGGGACTGTTTCAACATTGCGTGGGTTGTTTAAAAAACGAGGGGTTTTTTGGAGTGACACAAGGTCGGGGAAACTTAAAAACAGGGATAAGGATTTATGGGGAAGTCATGAACAAACAAGTGCGGGGGAAGCCGGGGGAGGAAAATAAAATGGCACTTGGGTGATAGAAGACGACAGTAAAGGGTTAACGCGAAAATGCGCAGAAAACGAAATTGACCGGCGGGGACGAATAAGCAAGACAACCGAAAGGGGGGGGACGCGCTTTAGAAAAAAAGGGGAAACCGAAAAATCTCCCCCAGGGAAGAACTATACGGTTGCAAAAACAATGCTCCCGTGCCATTGTGGGAGGTAGTTGTTAAAACGGAAAACCAAAAGGTTCCCAGGTGAGCTTGGACAAAATTTATGCCATTCTGAGCAAACAATCGATGCAAAAAAAAATTTGAAAGGGAGGCAGGATTTGTAAAGAAGCAAAAAACCTAAGGAGGGAACACGACGAAAGAAAAAACGAAGAAATATCCGACAACACTTACTTTCAACAGTTCAAAAGAATTCAAAAGGTCGTCGCGAAGGCCCCTGCGCGAACGCGACCTTTACAACCAAAAGGGCTTTATTGTCAAAATCAATCCCGAGAATTTGCAAGGGGAAGGTACTTCTCTGACGGTCAAAAAGGTTAATAACAAAAAGTCTATAAGAATGAAACGCAGCCCGTGAAAATGCTCCATCCTCAACAGGTTGAATACCTTCGCGGGGAGGGGGGGCAGTGCCCAGAAGACCAAGTCGAGAAAGGAAAATGGAAGCACGTACCTAAGGGCGGACTGCAAAAAACTATTTGAAAGAATGAACAAGGATCAACAGATAATAAAAAGGAAAAAGGAAAGGCAATGGATTGTTTTTCGATTGGAGGCCATCTATTGCTTTCCGACCCTTTGGCGGGAATTGTGCGGTGGGCATTGAAAAAAGGGGGAGATGGAAGGTGACAGAACTAAAAAACCCTCCAGTTACGCCGCAGAAGGGCAACCAGGAAGCAGACCCAGGACTCGAGTTAAAGGGCAAAACTTGGGCAAACTCGAAGATGAACTGTTCACAGTGGCTGATATTCCTGAAAATGGAAGATCAAAACTGACAAAGGTGGCCAGGAATTACTTGGGAACCGCAGGGGGTAGCCGGGAACGCAGCATTAAGGAAAATCGATGTGAAAGGGTAATTACAACGCGGGAGGGAAGGGGGGGGGGGTTTATAGAAGAAGGTTGATCTTTCACCCGCGCATTCAGGAAAAAGCCAAATTCCAGGAGGGGGGACTAGAGGGGAAGCACCAAATGTGCAATGAAAAAAAGAAAATCCAGAGGGGACACGGTGTCGATCGAAGGAAAAACCAGGAAAAAACACTCGAGAGAAGGCCACGAAAGAAGGCAGCTTTGGGACATACCAAGTTCTGCGGCCGTGTCCGGGAGGGGGGGGGCACGGAAGAGATGAACGAGTGTGAAGCTGGGAAAGAGAAAGGCATAAAAAAATAGCATTGAACTTCAAAAAAAATCGCCGCGACTGACGTGCCTTGAGCGGGTTCAAAGGTGGAAAAGTGGTGGGGTTAGAAAAGTGCGCAGAAGTCCAGATTGAGGAGAAGAGTGAAAACCTAGGGCGGGTGGAAACCCCCAGACACCAGGAGAAAGGGTAGATTGCCAGACAGAAAAAAAAAAAAAAAAAACAGAAATCTGCGCCTGCGGCGCAATAGGAGTAGAAAGGAGGGGCTGCGGCGCGGTTAGCAACCCTCAAAAGCCAGGCCAGAATGGGAACACAAAGTGGCCGGAAAAAGGGAAAAAGGGGGGGAAAAAAGTACCAAACCCGGTCGCCAGAGGGGGAGTCAAAAAAATATGTCAAGAACCATGTGAAAGGGGGAAAACTTTGGGGGGGGGGATGGAACTGTAAAGTCGCGAAAAAAGAAAGGACACAATATCTGCCAAAAACTGAACCCGCATCTATGGAGTAAAAGAAACCAGGGGGGGCTTTAATCGGGGGGCCAAATCTACGGCTCAAAAAAGAAAGAGGGAAAGAAAGCATCCTAGAAAGCCCCCTAAGGGGGGGAAAAGTCACTCAGGAAGGACGAGCCCGTTTGGTGGCATATTGAGATTCAAATGCAGGAACGGTTTGTTGACGGGCCATAAAAAAAAGGCCACGAGAGAGGGGGGGCAACGTGTAGAAGGGGCTTCGCAGTGGCTAAGAAAAGCGGGGGGAAAAAATGTGGGCGAAAAAGGGGGGGGTTTGGAAAGAAATTCAATCTGCCAAAAGGGCAAACTGGAGAAACCCGAACCAGCACAACTAAAAAAAAACTAACGCATACAAATGGGGAGAGGAATGGAAAAAACTTTCAGTCCGGTTACGATGGCTGAAGGGGAATTATAACGGGAAGGGGGGGAAAGGACAGGTGCGGATGGCACACTCTCAAAAAAAAAATCTTCCACATACTGAGGAGAAGGAGGACCCAAAAAGCCTTAAAAAAAACGTTGAAGGGAAAGAGACATCCTGGGGAAAAAAGGGAAGCTGCGAGGTTACAAAAGTTCAACGCCAAAGGACTCAGCAAAAAAGCAAAAAAAAAACAACCTGTGGTTACAAGAGCGAGAATCCACACATTCTGAATGGTCGTAAAGCCGGACCGGAACCAGGAACTGGGGGTAAAGGACAAAAAAGGCAGAAATGGGGACGTGGGGGCCCATCGAAAATGAAAAGGTAGGGAGGACCTGCTCGAGGTGTCCGTCCCGATGGGACGCAACAGAAAGGGTGTTCAAAAGCCATATGAATCGTCGGAGGTTTAAAAGGGAAGACGGCATTGAAAGGAAAATTCAGGGAAAAGCCCCTGGAAAAAGAAAAACAAAACAGCTAGGCGAAAAAGAGTCAACATCAAAAAGGTGTCTCGGGTTCAGAAAAGATTAATCCCCACAGTCCACAAATGTGACTAGATCCGGGGGAAAAGGGGAAGGGGGCCTCGGGACTGACACACAAGGGGAAAAAGGACAAAAAAAGGCGAAAAAAGGAAACATGAAGGAAGTCTTAAAAAAAAATCTCATTTCTACCGGATCACCCATGCCCGGATAGTTTGAAAAAAAAAACAGCGAAAAAAAAAAAACGCGGGGTAGAGAAGGGGAATACGTAGGAGCAAGGGGGGGGTGCGACACGGTGGGATAAAAGGGAACACCAGTTTGGACACAGCAAAATGCAAAAAGACGAAGGGGATCAAAAAGGAAAGAGCGCCAGGAAAAGGAAACAAAAAAATCCGGGCAAGGATTTCCGCGGTAAAAAAGGATTGTGTGGGGGAGTGTTTTGGGGGTAAAATGAAAAAAAGGGAGAAGTCGTTTGTGGGTGGGTGTGGAAAACATCCGCAAGGATTTCGTGAATCCGATTCAGGGGCAGAACCAGGGGGAGGGCAACCGGGAGAATAACCAAAAAGGAAAGGAAAAAGGAAACAAAAGAATTCAAAAAAGGAAGGGGAAGGGACGGGGGGACTGAGTAGGCATTCCTGAGACTTTTCGGGCCACAACACACCAAAAAAAAAAAGCAGGGGCGGAAAGTTTATAATAAAGGGTAAAGAAAAAAAAAAAATGGGGGGGTTCAGGTCCTTGGCCCCGGAACTTCCGGGGGACAAGTAGCTAAGGGATGGGGGGGGGGGGAAGACCAAGGGTGGGTTTATGCCATTGTCGTCTGGCTACAATCCAAGGGCCGGAGAGGGGAAAATCGCGCAGATTAAAATTAAAGGAAGGAGGAAAAACAAAGTCGTGTGGTAAGCGGCTAGGGGGGGGGGGAGGACTTAATGGGTTTGGAGACTTGTGAAGGAGGGGGCATGGGGAAAAAAAGAAAATTAAGAATGACAAAGGGAAGGGCTGCGGTGGTGTTGAGGATCATTATGGTGAGAGTCAAACCCTGGGAAGAGCGCAAGGGGAAAAGAACAAGTTGAGAAAAACGGGCGGGAAAAATAAAATCCCAACCAAATGAAGCGCGAATGCGAAAGAAAAACCAGGAGTTTAGGAAAAGGGGGGGTGTTTGAATGTGGATGTTTTACGGGGGCAGCCCAGTAAGCACAATTTTCGTGACAGGTTGGGAATCGAAATTTGAATCGCGTTAAAGTGAGTAAGGCGGAACAACAAGGGGCTCAGGGGAAGGCACCAGAGAGAAAAGGGTAACGGCTGTTCTGTCATCACACGGAAGCGGGGTGAGTCAGCAGGTAAAACGAAATGGGGTGGACGAAATAAACGGAGCCGGAAAAACCGACCTTAAAGTATCAAGAAATGCACATGAAGACAAAAATGAAAACCCAAAAAAAGAAAAGGTTTAAAAAAACAAACGCACTGGTGAAACGGCGTGCACCGGAAGAAAGCCAAAAAAGAGGGTGCAAAAGGAGAAAGGGGAAGAAAGGGAGGTACAAAAAAACGGCAAAAAAAAAAAAGAAAATCAACAAACTCGGGGACAATTTGGGGGTTGGCGATTTAGGCTTCGCCCTAGATCATCTAAGAGATAAAGAAGACTGAAAGTGTGGGGGGAGTGGGGGGACACTGATTGGAAAAGGGGAAAAAAAATTCTGGGAAAAAAAATCTTGTACACGAAATCATGGAAATGCTCGGGGCCGCGGGGGGGACTACAAAAAAGGAGGCTCAGAGGGGACGGTTCAAAAAACGATAACCAAGTTTTATAAAGACAAGCCGCCAAAACCCCATTTTTGGTTCGATCAGTAACCGGGGGGGAAGAGGTTGGGGCAAAAAGACCGGCAGGGAAAACGGCGGGAACTGGGATTAGGAGGGAGTGTTTGGGCCAGGGGGCATTTGGGGGGAGTTTATTCTACTGAAAATTTGGGGGGGGGCAAAAGGAGAACTATAATGGCCCATGAAATAGGGACAGAAAATCTGCGGATGGCACTCGGGAGCCTTCCATTTGTTACTCAGTGGGGGGAAGCACGGGGGAAAAGGGGGGGGGAACAAACGATCCCAGGGGGGTTAATCAAATGGTAAAAACATCCAACTGACGTCAAAAAAGGTGTATCACGAAGGGCCAAAAGGGAGGGGGGAGGGAGCTTAAGGGACTAGACCATAGGG
>Ga0179593_1498955_pt1 | contig 12943 bp, 16 predicted proteins | sample CZODoug2_1_08_16_FD_185931 | JGI IMG/M metagenome (GOLD analysis project Ga0179593, IMG submission 185931) | Vadose zone soil fungal communities from Angelo Coast Range Reserve, California, USA - CZODoug2_1_08_16fungal (PacBio error correction) | ecosystem: Environmental > Terrestrial > Soil >...
TGCTAAAAAGCATGTCCTTGGGGGAGGAAATCTCCGGGGCCAAGGGGTATACGTGACCGGAAGGGTTTGGAGTCTCGAATGGGAATCAGAAAAAAAAAGAGCAACCAAAAGGGGAAAATATCAAAATGCAAAACCGATAGGGAAATGAACAATCCTACAGAAAAAAAGTCGAATCTATCAAAACCTCAGCAAAACAGCAAGGGGCACGAGTTAAGTTACCCACAAAAAAAAAAGAATCGTGGGATGCATAGAAGGACAGTAAAAGAGACCTACGGGAAAGAAAAAGAAAAGTCTGGGGAAAAAAACCATAATGCATAGCACCAGAAACGACAGGTGGGATCCTCGGAGGAGGGGTGGTACAGCAAGGGTCACGCTCGGGGAGAGGGGGAGGGGAAAATCATCAAGACGGCCGCGACGAACCGGGGGCACACGTGGGAATGAAAATAGGAAAACAGGCGCATTCGGAAATAACCGATTTCAAGCTAGAAAAGAAAAAGCGTGGTATTACTGAAATTGTAAAACAAATAACCAAAAAAAAAATTCATAAAGAAAGGCGAGCAAATGGAAAAACCATGGGGAATCACAACGGCAAAAATGTGTTACGGTGCACCAACGCCAAAGCAAGAATTGGGGAGAAGACAACGAACACAGGGAGACCATGAAAAAAAAAAAAAAACCGGGGTGACAAGAAGTAAAAAATTAGTACGACGAGCTAAAAGGAAATGCACATCAGGGGACGACAAAAACAGAACAGCTTAACGCCGAGATGGGGTGCGCCATTGGGCATACACGGGGAGAAGCCTTTAAGTGAAGAAAAAACAAAACGAAAAACAAACGTATGCAGACACTCGAGGTGAGGAGACGCCGGGTAAGAAAGCAGGAAGGTTAGTGTCAAGAAACGGCTCCAAAAACGAACCAAGAATATGTTAGAAGAGTTTGGAATCTGGGCCAGACCCAAAAAAGCGCGAGAAGTTTCTGGCCCTGGGAAAACGTGAGGAGGCAGAAATCAGTTTGGTAATTGGTTTTCCACAGCTGTCCTATAAAAGGGAAATGCTGTGTCAAGGGTCAAAACAGTCAGCTTCTCCCAGGGAAGTACCAGGAAGCTTCGTGGGATAAGGACTGAAAAAAACGCGGACTGCTTTCGGAACAAAGAGACAAAGATGTCCCATTTCGCAAGGAAAAAAAAGTTGACTAACAATAGACTCCCAGTCAAAAACAACACAACACCCCCCCAGTATTGCCCGGGAAGCACCGACTAAAAAGTAAAAAAAAAAAGTTGGTCGTAAACGAAAACTATTGAAGAAGGGTAGAGCCGGGGGCAGACGCGACCAGAATGTAAAGGAAAGAGAAAAGCTGTTCGCGGGCTAAAACTATTACGGCTTAGGTTTTCCTTTGTGATGGTTTGGTCTGGGTTTTCTGGGAAAAACAAACGGTTCCAGAAAAAGAGCATGCTTCGCCTGGAGGGCGGGGAGCCAAGAAGAGGTAACAAAGTCAAAAATTTAGCGTTACACAAATTAAAGTTGCAGCAAGAGATTTCCGTGGGTTCAGTTTTGAGGAAGGAGGGAAAACAACATTGGCCAGGCTGGGCAAGACTGGTTCCTCTCACCTAAGGAGGCAACAAGAGGCAAATCGTGAACACGAAATGACACTGTACTAAAAAAACCAGGCAAAAAACAGAAGGAAGCTCCGTCCAAGTTCAAGGAACCACACTTCTCCTAAGGACAAAAAAAAAAAACGAGAGAAAAAAAGAGAAAGATAGTGCGGGGGGGGACAACCAGTCCAAATAGATACGAACTAGAGAACGAAAAGCCGACCGGGATAGCAGGTGGGGAAGAACGAGTAATCTGGCAAAGAGGGGGGGGGGAAAAGGAGCCAAAAACACAGTGGGGGTGGGTGGTCAGCAAAGAAGTGACGGACACACAGAAAAGCAAAATGTTGTGTCAGGGATAATGTGGGGGATCTAACCGAACTAGAAAGAGAGGGGACTCATCCCAGGAAAGCAGAACTCAGGGGAGAAATGCAAAAAAACTCGCGAGGGGGAGGAACGGAAAAAAGCCGAGTGAAAGAAAAAAGAAAAGAGTCAAGAGAAACCATAAGAGGAGCAAAGCCCGGTGTAAATAACGATAGAGCAAACAGAAATCGACTCGTCCCCCTATTCAGCGCAGACGGAAAAAAGTGCAAAAATGTCATGAGAAGAAAGGGGCCCGGGAAGCAAACGGATACGGCATTTCAAACCGGGAATAATGGGGATGGAGCCGTCAAAAGTGGCCCGAAGGGAACTGGATGGGGCATGTCAGCAAACTGCAGGAAAAAAAGAAATGCTACGACCTACTTTCCCAGAAGCGTAAGAAACTCGGGGAAGGCAGAACGAAGCCTGCCGGCGAAGAAAAAATTGAAAAGCCACGAACAACTCAAAAAGTATCCTATTTGGGAAAAACCAGAAAAAAAACAGTGTGCACTAAAGGGAGTCTGCAAAAGGAAAAGGGGAAATAAAAGGAAAAAAAAAAAAGAAGGGGGGCTCTGGTAACTGGCCCAGAAGCGGGAAAGTTGCCGAGGAAAAATTCGTAGGAAAAACGGTGTGGTGTTGGGGTAAAAAAGGGGCTTGCTGCGCAAAAAACAAAATGTTTTTCTCGGGGAAACCAGATGCAGTGCAGCCGTTGTCCACGTTAAAACGGGGCGGAAGAAACCTAAGGGCTAATGGATAACAGGGTAGGGGTGCAGGTGTGGGGGGGGGGGGTGGTCCTGGGTTCCATGGCGAAAAAAAAAAAAGAGAAAAGGACCGCAGAATGCTGAAGGAAAAGGGGGGAGGGCCGGCCGAAAACCCTCAGTTTAAGGTTTAATCTCGTCAACGTCTGTCAAAACTGACGAAGGCGAGCGGTCCCGGAATAGTGGGTAGAAAAGGAAAGCAGCAAGAAGGGCGTGCCCTGGTAAAAAAGGGAAAATGCTGGGAAAAAGAGAGTTTACAGGGGGACCCAATTATCACGAAATGTCGGGTGAGAAAGAGATCTGTCACAGCACGGTTTAATCAAAACTCTGCGTGCAGCACCATGACTGACTGTGGAAGGATGCAAGGGAGTCCGGAAATATTACACCACAAAAAACAACTTGGAACCCCGGGGAAACGAAAAACACTCGGCGAGGGATAGGGGAACAGGGGAAAGATAACACACTGAGAAGGCCCACCGCCGGCCCATGAGTGGATCCAAAAAAAAGGCGAACGCTGAGGGAACTGCCCCACTAACATGGCCGGGAATAAGGGTGATTGAAGGGCCTTAATTTAAGAGGGGAAAACGGACAGCAATCTCATAAAGGTAGAAAGTTTTTCACGCGGGGGCAGGGAGGGGGGGGGAAATCCACTTAAATAAAGGCGGGCACACGGCGGCTAGGTTCGGGGGGCTTGGGATTGCAAATATATTGCGGTAGGTGTGTCATGCAGAGGAGGTGGGTTTTGTGGGGAAGGGAAGTGGGGGAAACACAGGGGGGCAGAGCGAAGATGATTCGAAAAGAATAGCAAACGCAAAGATTATGAAACGGAGAGGGAAAAAAAACAGAGTCATGCTAAAGTCAAATCGCGGCAAAAACACAAAAGAATGGAAGGAGAAATGGACACAAAAGAAGGCCAGTGTGGGAGGAATAGAAGACGGGGGAAAATACAAAAGTGGGTTGCGGTTTGGGGAAAAAGATTTCGAGGTGGAGAAATAGGACTCCATCAACCAAGGGACGAATCAAATGGAAAACCGCATAGGGGCAAACAGACAAGAAAGCAAAAAATGGGGGAATGAAAAAGGCCAAGTGAAAGCACCGAACCTCCAAGGAGAGGACGGCACGGGGTGAAAGGGGGGGAAAAGCAAAAATATAAAGGAAAAACGACGAATTAATAGAGAAACAGGACAAGTCACTGAACTAAGAAAGAAAGAACAAGGGAAAACCTGTAAAAGGCGAGTCTGACTGAACGGCGCCCACCAATGGAAAACAAGGGTGGGACTGAATCCGCATCTTGAAAAGGGGCCCCAAAGGTCTCAGACACCGGTAACGTGGGGGGTACCCGCCAATCATACCGAAGGCTAAGTGCAAATAAAAACAATGAGATAAAATACAAAACAAGGAAGAAACAGGGTTGGCCAGGGGCTGCTCACAGGGGAAAAGTCTTTCAACGGTGACAACAAGCACCTGACGGATGAAAAATACAAGGACAACAAGGTGCAGCCTTGCAAACATGAGGGGCGGCGAAAAAAGGGAGGGAAACCACCCTCAGAAAAGGGGGAAACTGACGACAGAAAAAGGACCGATAAATAAGCAAGGTGGGGGAAACGACGCGTCAATAAACGAGAGTGATATGGCAAACAAGACAGGCGCGAAAAAAACAGCCAGAATTCACTGAGGGAGAGGAGGATGCTCTTGGGGGGGGCACAGTGGGTTCATAGGAAAACTGGGAAAACAGGGGAGTGGAAAAGCAAACCATAATTGGGGAGTCAGACATAGGAAGTCCTGTTTATGAAGGAAAAGGTTCCCTAAGAGGGGCGGGGACAGGAACAATGCGCCGCAGAACCCCAACTGGACAAATGTATACAAATCGCCATAAAATAAATCGCGGAGAATCGTGTCCTACGTCCCGGGACCAAAAGGAAAGACGACACAAATACGGTTTGCAATGGTGGGGAAAAAACAGAACGGGGTTGATCAATAGGGGGGGAGGTTTTTAAGGGCTTTGACGAAGATGCTCAAAAAAAGCCCAGTGGGCAAAACAACAGGGGACTTGACTGGTCGGACAGGAGTTTCAGGAAAACAGGGACGAACTCTGGAAAGGGAAAAAAAGAGGCATTTATTGAGGTCTCGGCTCAAAAGAATGGCCAACGGGACGACACAAGAAGGAGGGTGAAAAGAAAAAAATATCTGGCGAATACATGTAAAGGTAAAAAAGGGAAGGACGACACATCAACCGTTTTGGAAAAGGTCAACGGGAAACCTTCGAGGGTTTAAATGAATTTAAATCGCCAAAAAAATTGACAGAAAAAAGGATGGAGATCAATAGAAAGAGGGTGATTGGACCGCGGGGGGCTTGTTTGAACTTTTTGAGGGGGTTTTGAGGAAAAAAGGGTGTTGGAACGCAAGGCTTCCGGGTATCCGCGAAAGGAGCTGCCTAACGCACTATGCTGGACCTCGGCCTCTCCAGCCAGGCTGGGAAAGTCAACTGGGGCACTGCTGAATGGGAAAGGAAAAAACACATTTGAGTGGAGGGGGGGGCAAAAGGGCCGATTGCCCACGACACAATCAAACTTTCGCGGCATCCCTCCACTCAACCCTAGTACAATGGAAAAAAGAAGACTAAAAAACGCTGGTACTCTCCAACGGCAGCATGTGGGAAAGTCGTGCGGAGACGGTGCACTGGGGGCAAAAAACCGCCCAAATTAGCTCTCTAACAAAAAAAACAAACGTAGGGAGGAAGGGAGGGGGAGGCAAGGAGACAGAAGAAACCCCGAGCAGCAGGGCGAGCCACGGGGGGGGGGGGAAGGAAACAAGCGGGGATAGGTTCAGCGGGTCAAAAAAGTCCACTTGGCCGTATGAGGGAATAGGAAAACAGGGTTGGGGGGGGGGGCAAGACTCCGTGGAACCAAAACGAGGGGTGGGAGAAAAATGCACGCTGTAAGAGGGGGGAACTAGGAAAAAGCTGGGGAACAAAAAAAAAAGATGATCACAGACAGCGGCAGACAGCCTAAGTTGGTAGGACAAAAAAAGAAAACGGAACTTGAAGAAAAACGAAAAAAAAAAAAAATAAATAAAAAAAAAAAAAAACAGCAAAAAAGGAAAAGCCGGACTCGTAATTGATGGCGGCGAAAAAGCAAGGGGGTCAAGAGGATGAGAGGCGCAAGCGCACAAAAAAAAAAGAAACGTTGTCAGGTGCAAAAAAGTCGAGGTGTCGCAAACGGAAGCCAAAAACGGGGAGCCCTTCAGTAAAGGGGACCGTGAAAAATGGTCTGGCAAACAATTAAAAGAAAAAAGGGATTTGCGCAAAGCCCAAACATGGTAGACAAAGTGACGGGGGAAAGTCAGAACAGACTTCAAAGCAAGTCTCAGCAAGACCACAAACGAGGTTGGAAAAGACAGGGGGGGAAGAGGGCCAGCAGAAAAAGAGTAAAAAGAATTCAGTCAAAAACCTCCAGGGAAATGATCAATATTGAACCGCACCAAACGGGGAGCTCCCGCGACGAAGAAAAAGAAAAACAAAACTATTCTTTCAAAGAAAGTACGGGGGAAAGGGGTGCACCGATCAAAACAAACTCTTTATCACCCTGGTGAAGGGTTGGGTGGACTTGACCAGAAAAAAACACCCGGTGGGTCCGGGCCCGGACAAAAGGTGAAAAAAAAAAGAGAAAGGGGGCGGAAATCACGAGACTAAGAGGGAGGAGCAATACAGGGCCGTTTGTTTTCCGAAAAAAAACCCAGCCTTACCAGTAACTTCAGGGGAACAGTAGCCACAAGAGAGATGCAAAAAAAAAGAGGCGTCAAGGTGTAGGGAAGCAGCCCCCGCCCTGGTGTGAACAGACTCTTACGGAAATGAAAGCCTACCGTAAAAGGGGGAGGAGGACCATGCATCGGGGAACGGGTCGAGGGGGGAGGGGTAAAGAAAAAGTCCTCCGCGTGGCCCATAAAGAAAAAGCACCCGAGAAATGTGGGGGGAAGAGACCACAGGGAAGGGTTGAGAGAGAAACACAAAGGGGAGTTGAAAACACGAAGAAAGAGCAATCGCGAGGCCAAAAGTAGTTTGAAATGGGTCACCTCATGACAACGAAGGAACAGGGAAAGACATGTCCACAAAAGGGTGGAAGGACCCTGGAGTAGACGCCTGCTGGACTGGGAAAGCGGGGTCCACTTTTCAGACACGATAAACGTCACGGAAAAGAAAAACCGCCAACAACGAGGCCAAATAAAAAAGATGGTCCAATCGGCCGAAAGGCTCCTGTAAAAAATTGAGAAACGAATGGGAAGGGAAGGGACATGACCTTGTCTTGGGAGGTGGTTAGGTCCGTAGTGCGAAAAAGGGATCAACCTGGGGAAAAGATTAAACTGTTGACTTAATTTACGCTCAAAACAGGAGCCACATTTGGTATTGAAAAAACTAAATGAACAGCGGCAAGAAACGGAAAGAACAAGGAAAAAAGGAGGAAAGGAAGGCACCGGGACTAGTTCTGGGGGGGCGGGCTTGCAAGAAATCAAAGGGGGAGGGGGGGGGGTTTTTGGGACACAAAAATGTGGGTGTGGAAAAAGGGATTGGACGACAGGAGAAAAAAAAATGTGGAAAGCGAGGGGGTTAAAGGCGGCCTTGTACACTTCTAAAGAAGGAATATTTCAACAAAGACAAACGAGATTGTTTATGCAAAAACCTGGGCAAACCAACACAAAATTCTCAGAACAGTAGCGGAAAAAGAAAAAAAATGAGGAGGAAAAGGAGGGGATACCGGAAAGCCGCTTGGGAGAGAGGACCCCCCGGTCATAGTCTTCGGAGAATATTCAGGGTGAATCAAAAGCCCCACTCAATCAGGGAAAAGGAACGAATAGAAAAAAACCGGGGGGGAAAGGTAAGTGCATGAACCAAACCGACCAAACCGCCATGAAAAGGGAAGGGGGGCAGAAAAAAGTCACAGAACACAACAGAGGAAGGGAGCAGGGGATTGCAGGGAGCGGGGTAAAAGTAAGTGAGCCAACCAAGTTAAGGAAAAACAGAACGAACGGTTTTGGAAAGTGAGGAAAAAAAAAAAAAAGCTGAAACAATCGGAACTACGAAAAGAAAAGAAAAGCAATGTAAAAATTAAAGGGGAGAGCCGACCAATCCACCCCGGAGAGAACTGGGGGGGGACCTGAAAAGAAGCAGCCCGGTTTCATTTCAAGGGAAAGGGCAGCCGGAAGTAGGGGAGAAAAGCCGGACAGGGCAAGGGAAAAAAGTGCGTCCGCGTTGAAAATGATCACGAAGGGGAAGGGGAAAAGGAGGAAATCGGGGCCAGGTTGCCCGAGGCGGGCCAGCGTTTTCTCTGGAGGCACAAACCGGGATGGAAGAAACTATACGAAAAGGGACGGGGAAAATACCGGAGCTAAGGGAAAAAGGGGGGCAAAAAAAAACCCGGAAAGTTTGGAAAACACGCACGGCGACCGTAAAAAAAAAAAGACGAAAAGTTGACGCGCGAACTAAATCTGCACTAGGACACAAAAAGGGAGGGCCTCAGTAACCCCATCAAGGAAAAATAGAAGAGGGCTTGCCGTGGTGAGAGCAGGGAAAGCAGTGCAGGAAAAACACCTAGGAGGCATAACAAGACGTCGGATCGCGTTGTAAACAAAAAAAAAAACAAGATTTTCATGGATGGGAAGATCCCAAGGACAAGGGCACGGAGGGGCACCGCAAGGTCCCACACAGAACCACAGGTTGGATTAAATTGGTCAACGGACCAGAAAAGAAAAAAAGCGGAGTAAAGGGACTGGAAGTGTAAGACACTCGGGAGAAAGGAGCAAAAGAGGGGGGGGGGGGAAAAGGGGGGTGGTTTCAACCAGAAAGGGAAGCAGTTCCCTGGGGGGTTCAGAAGCTTCAAAAACTGAGTCCAAATCCCAGGCGTGTCAGGGGGGGGTCGGACCAGTATCTTCGGAGGGGGGGGAAGGCCCAGGCCGAGACACAGGCGGTTGAGGGCCCCGGCTGGAATTAAAAAGTGTGAACCATGCGACAAGACTGAATGACCAATAGGAAAATCCCGTTAACCGGGAGAGACGAAAGCTCAAAAGGGGGAAGGCAGGAAAAAGGAGAGGGGCTCCCATGAAAGGCAAAGGGAAAAAACATTCTGCCAAGGTTCAGAAGAGAGACAGATGGGGGACGAGCAAAAAAGGAGAGTCTTTAGGTGGGTCAATGTTCTTTTGGATGTTTTGCAGGGTCCTGAAACTACAGGAAGTGAACGAAAGGGAAAAAGTGGCGACAACTAGGAGGGGCCATCCGATTGACTCAGACAAGTCCCAGCGGGGTGAAGCAAAAAAAAAAAAAGGTTTGTCGCGAATGATCACACATGCTGGAGGGCAAAGGTTGAATATTGCAACAAAAAGGCGGAGGGAGGGGATACGGAATCAGTCACCGCTCATCGGGGAAACAGAGGCAAATCGAAGAAACGCGGAAGAACCGGTTAAAACCGCTTCCCGTTAACTCTTCAACGAGCGGGGGTGGCAAAAAAAAAGAGTCGAGAACAAAACAAAAAATGACAGGGAGAAAGAGTAGAGATCGGGGGCGGGGGGAAAAAAGACAAAAAAAGAACAGGGAAACAAGTAAAAAGTGACAGAACTCATGCATTGAACGTATAATCAGGGGAAAAATCCGGGAGTGTCCCTCTTGGGGGGGTACACTAATGGGGGGAAGAGAAAAAGACCAGAATTGAAAGTGGGATTGAAGTTCGAACCTTGTACACCCAATTGGGGTGCAAAAGACACATTCCAGTTTATAATTGTGACTCTACAAAGGGGGAGGGGGGGAAATCAGATGCCGAAAAAGAAACGCGGAGAAAAAGGGCGCAGGGGTCGGGGAGAACGGAAGGAAGACAAAAGAAAACTGAAAACCACGACAAAAGGAAACAGGCGGAGGGAAGCAATCGAGTCGAGGCCGAACAGCTCGTCAGAACTCCGGAAAAAAGGCGGCGAAAAAGCACGTGCAAATTCCAGGATGAAAATAAACGTTTGTTCAAAAAAGAAAAAACATGGGACAGAATAGTCGACCAAGGGAGGGCGCAATGGGGAGGGGCCACGAAAAAAAGGGGGAGAAATAGTACATTTCAGGAAATACAGCCGAAGACTACCAGGCAAAGGAAAAGAAAAAGAAAATTTAGGTCCGCACTCAAGGCGGTAAATGCAAACTCACGGGGGGGACCAAAGTCAAAGAAAAGGGCTGTCGGAGGGGGGAGAGCGTCCTAATAAATGAAACCAACGAACCGAACAGGGAAATGGATCCAAGACTGGTTAACAAAAATCAAAAAAAACAACTATTTTGTTGGGAACACTCCGATTCCTCCGTACAGGGAAAAAGGAAACGAAAGGAATCCACCGAAGCAGGGGTATAAGGGGGCCCGAATAACAATCTCGTTTAACAATCGCGACGTGCAGTGGGACTTGGCTTCGCGACACATTGGGTGAAGGGGACAAGTGAAAGGATAACGTGAAAAAGGGAGGGTAAACGGAGATAAAGAATAAAGATGTAAAAGCCATCCAGGGGGGAAAAGGTGTGGGGGGGGGGGGCACTCCTGAGGGGAAAAAGGCTAGAAAACACAAGGGAAGTGCAAAAGAATCCGCAAGCAGAAGCTGAGTCAAATGGGTGAAAAGCTCAGGGGGACAAGAACTGGGGGAATCGAACGGGAGGAAAAAAAAGGCGTGAAAAACCGGAGCCCTGATGCATCGGTAGCCGTACAACAAAGGAGAGGGCATAGGAAAAAAATCGCAGGGGAGGGGAAAACCTAATGAGCAGCCCGAGGAAGGGACAAAAAACTCAAAGGGGAATATAAGACTCAGAGAACCGGTGAGGCCAAAAATAAACCCTCAAAGAAATCAAACATTGAAAAGGACCAAAGTCAGATGTTCAAATCGTGACCCCCGTGGAGCAAAGAATCGGCCTATGAAGGCCAAACTTTGGGAAATTCACAACGAAAGAAGCGGGGAGGGAGGGAAACGTACCCAAATGGAACGAGACAGGACTATTTTGGAACAGAGCAGGGGGGGAGAACGACAGAATGTCAAAATTTGAGTTCCGAAGAGTTAAGAAGGGGGGGGAAACTGTTCAGACAAAAAAGGGGCTTCAAAAGAGCATTTTTTTCGCGCGAAGTGTAGAAAAGTGAACTCCAACTGGTAAAGCCGCGCGGCCGGTTTTAGGTATGGGGGGGGAACTGGAAAATAATAGGAAAAGTGGGGGGAGGGTGAGATGGTTCAATGAAGTAGTGGGAGAACTGAAAAAAAAAGGTTTGTACATTGATTTACGGTGCAGTGGCCAGAGAGGGGGGGAAGATAAGGACAAAATCTTAAGGACTATTGAAAAAAAAAGCAACAATTATGGAAGTGCACCAACCCGGCGGAGAACCAAACAAAAGGCATCCTACCATCAGAAAAATAGAAAAAACACACAAAAAGGGGAGGAGAGGGGGGGGGGAAAATAGAGAGCTGTTGGGACCAGCCGGCATGCACTTTTTAAGGGGGGGGGATCAACGCCCCTGGCACATCAGAAGGGGGGGTGAGGTGGAATATTCAAGGTGAAGAGAGACCCCTCCGCCGCAACGGACGAAAATAAGGCAAACCGCCATAGTGGCACAAAAGTAAGGCCTAACCGCCAGAGTCACATGCTGCAAAACAGAAAAAAGGAAACATCGGCCGCGCGCCGGAAACGGGGGAAAAAAATTTGACCAAACCGGAGCTAAAATGAACTACGGGGCGAATTAGAAAAAAACAGGAAAAATCCTGGGAAACAACACTTCATCCAAAAGAAAAGGAGGGTCAGATGAGTAGGGGCGCGGGAAAAAATAATCAAAGACGGGGAAAAGGGCAAAGTGTAACGTCCCAGGACCGCACCTGGAATCGTGAAGACCGAAAAACACCAACCCGGCGCCGAAAAACCGGAAAAAAGTTCGAATGATCCAAACTGGAGAAGGCGGTAAAAAGAGTTGCATAAAATAGAAGGGTGATTGAAGGCGGTTCGGTCGTTATGGGGCAAAACTCACCCAAAGGCTTGGGATGAGAAAAATCTATGCTACAGCACGAGCCTTGGCCACAAGGAACTCGTGTTAAAGGGGGGGAAACCCCCGCGAACGCAATTTGAGAAAAACCAGAAAAAGGCGAAATGCAGAAAACCCGGTTTTTGTGCGAAGCTTTTTCAAAGCTAAAACTAGCTAAAAGGGGGGAAAATGGGTACGCCATACCCATCGATTCAAAAGTGTAAATTGGCCAGGGGGGGGGAGGGACCCTGGGAAGCAGGGAAAAAAAAACTAACGGGATGACAGACACTCAGAGTCCTGAGAGCCGTTTTTAGAATACTCTGGATACTATGCTTAAAAAACCCCATGGGGGGCAACGATCTAAAGGAAAAACACGACCCAGGGTGAATACGATGGTTTGTGGGGGGGGAAAAGGGGGCCCCAAAGAGCATCGCCTAGGCGGACGAAAAGCGTCTTGGCCCGGTGACCCGTGGGCAGGGGAAGACAACAGATTTTTTCTGGTTTGTGTTCAAAAAACCAAGGTTTGATCATGGGAAGGGGGTCAAGGGACTGGAGTCTGGGAAACTAGTGTGGAGGGAAAGGACCAGCCAGTCACTGAGGGCACAACACGGCGGCTTTCGGCCATTGAACCTCGCGGGGGGGAATAAAACAAGACCTAGTACGTCGCGGGAATGAATTCTAGGGACCAGGCTCAACTACAAGGGAGGGAGCCAAAATAAGCCTCAAAGACCAAGTATGCCGGAGAAGCCAACATGACGAAGAAAGCCTTCCCCGGGGGTTGGCTGCCGGGAACCTACTGACAGAAATAAGTAACGCCTCCTAAAAAGCCATGAAAAGAAGAACGAACTGAACAAAACAGCAGCAATGCACTAGAGCAGGGGGGTTGAGAGGGGGATTTTGGGGGGAAAGTTTGGGGGTTGGGTGGCAAAAGGGTTTTCTTCACGATTCTGTCCCCATGGGGTACCCGGCAGATGCTCCCTGGGGAAAAAAGAGGTAGGGGAGCGAAAGTGACCAGCTTTAGAGTACAAGATGCGAAATGGGAGAACAAAAACAGGTAGGGAGGGGGCAAGTCGAGGGGCCAAACAAAAACTGGTCACAGGGGATTTGCACTGTTAAAAAAAAACCAAAATCATCTGCCAAGCAAAGCATATAACCAGAGGTCTATCAAAACTGATTAAAAGGGGGGGGGAAGATAGGAGGTGTCAGTCGACGGGAACAGGGGGAAAAAA
>Ga0179593_1437302_pt1 | contig 12942 bp, 12 predicted proteins | sample CZODoug2_1_08_16_FD_185931 | JGI IMG/M metagenome (GOLD analysis project Ga0179593, IMG submission 185931) | Vadose zone soil fungal communities from Angelo Coast Range Reserve, California, USA - CZODoug2_1_08_16fungal (PacBio error correction) | ecosystem: Environmental > Terrestrial > Soil >...
GGAAGGTCTCATAAGGTCTGTTCCCCAGAGGGAAACATTGAAATATTTTAAGGATCAATCGTCACTTGAGCAGTATCCCGTGGAACGGGGCAGGTGAAGGGGTGCCGTGTCGCGTCTACCTCCTCTTGTCAAGGGGTCACGAAAGGGAGGGGGGGGGGGTTGAATCACTTTCGAACCAAAAAGAACAAGGGGAACTTGCTCATCACGACACCTGGAAGATCTCGGCCATCAGAAGTCTACCTCTAAAGAAGGGAGAGGAAAGGCTGTCTTCCATTCCATACTGAGGCCTACGCAAAGCACAAAAGACGTAGTGGGATGAAAAAGAGGGGGAACAGTCGCAAGCAAATGGCAGATCTGCGCAGAGGGAGAAGGAGGAGGAGGGAAGATCAGACAAAGCGCTTGCAATGAACTATAAATATCAAGGGAGAATTGTAAAGGAGGCACATGAGCCGGAACACAGAGACATGACTTTTGCGGCATACGAAAAGAAAGGGGAGGGCAGGAGCTCGTGGGTTGGAGAGCCCGGGGGGAGTTGAAAGTCTGACGTCTATCTTCCCTCATGATGTCGGGGATGGGGGGAATGGAAAGTTTGTGTTTTGGACCTGACTTAAACCTCACCCATCAATAAAAGGTAACGCCGTTAAGTAAGTCTACTGAGGGGGAGAAAAACGAGAGCTCTGGTTAAATCCTGGAGGGCCATAGGGCGCAGGGGCCGTAATTCGGCTTGGTCGCGACGTCTAGTGATCTCCTGATACGCAACTCACAGGTGAAAAAGAACATCACATAGTACGTCAAAAGGAAATGGATGATGGTCTCCGAGAGAGGGTACTCATCACATGAACCGTTAATCTAAGATCACTCAACAACAGACTATGACTCTAAATCCCTTGCACGAAAGTACCTGCACTCAAGGTAAAGGCCTAGACCTATGCCTTACATATTCTCGAAAGAATTCTCATGTGGGGCCTTGGAGGATGTTCTGAATGAAGGGATCCCTTTGGCAAAATCGCGGCAATGTCCGTTGGCGCGTGTAAGGGCGTAGAACTCGCGTGGCGCGTCTACGCCAAGTTGGGACCTTAAGTTCTTCCAGCCACCAATCATAGGTGTAAATAGGAGAGCGTCGCGAGAAAAAAAAAAGAAGCCGGAAGCAGACATGGAGCAGACGGGAAGAGACTCCAGCTCGAGCGAATGTTACTCGGCCGGCGCGGACAAGGTAACAATCCAGAAGAGGGGAAGAGAAGCGGGCATGACGCGGGACTGCATCATTATAGGAAAAGCTAAAACAACAACAACGGATTCTTATTAAAAGATAGGATCAGCCCCGAGTCTGACCTCTTAAGGAAATTCTCCATCGAAGTGAGAGTCCTTGGCTAATGAAATGAGTCAAAAAAATGCGGGCTCGAGCTGCTATCGAGAAAAGCAAGGCTGAGCTAAAATTGGAGAGACTTGCTAGGTGTTATAGCGAAGATAGCCAAAATTGATGAATGGGTTGGGGAGAACTTAAGGCCGAAACTTTCCTGCGACGCCGGACCCGCCGAGGGAGAAACGCCTACACGGAAAACGAAAAGAGACGATGTAAGAGACCATAAGCAAGCCGACATTCAAGACAGCCCACATGTCAGAGCTTGTCGGCGGAAACGGATCGGAAAAGAACCTTCAGCGCATCGAGGGTAGAAAGGACCTTGAGGTGAGGGTAAGGGTTGGTCACGGAAAGCGAGAGGTTGGCCGAGGCTACTTTAGTCCGCCGGATGTCTGAAACAAAAAAATGAAGGAAAGGAAAATAAACGGACGGAAGAAAAATGGGTCTTGGCCGGTAAGAGAGAAGACCTGCTTGACTTTGGGATTAACGATAGACGATTCCGTCGCGCAGGCGCAGGCATTCCGGAATTAAGCCCAGCGGGGAAGAACAAGATTGGGCAAAACGTCTAACTCCAATCAGACCTTCTCAAGAAAAGCGAAGCAGCGGCAATTGAAAAAAATGGGAAGGTTGCCGTTCTGCACCGTGCCAGCGGGAACTTCAGACACAAAAACGACGAAATACGTCATAGTAAAAGCCCGCGCCGAAAAAAAGAAATTACGGACCGCCGAAGTGCCTTTCATACGCAACGCACGTCATTGAGGTCTTTCCTGCCGAAGGCCATTTCATGGAGAAAGGAGGAAAAAAGTGGGGATCGGCTTAAAAGGGCCCGCTTTTATAAAGCGACATCGGCTGTCTTAAGAAAAAAGCGAGCATCTGGCGACGGTACAACATCCTGCATCCAATCCCGTCAGTCTCTTTTGCGGGCGGGCGTCGCACACGGGACTAGAACGGCTCAGTGTCTAGGGTTCATAAGGCTGTTGGACGGCCAGGAAAGGGGGGGAGTGAGGTTGACGATCTGGGCAAAAGACCATTATGATTGTCTGGCTTGATGAACTCAGGCCGTCGAAAAAAACGAATATCCAGCACCGACACGGAAACCGAAAAAAGAAATGCTTCCAAACGGAAGCGCATGCCGTGCGACCTCCTGGGCGTTCTTCGCACGCGGATCTAGGGTTAAAGAAGGAATCGGCGGGACACCTTATTTTCATATCGGGGTTCGGCAAAAAAAAAACCAGGGAGAGAGGGGAGGAAAGGTGGAGGAAGAAAAAAGGAGAACTCGGCAGTAATTTGTGGCAAAACCCGGGAGCTCGTCGATGTGGGTTCCTGAGTAGGGAGCCTCGACGCCCGACGGGTCGTCGCGCCTGCTGATGTTGAGGGTCGGACCCCGGATAAAGACTTCGCTCATCTGCTATGTACAACAAAGGAAAAAGAAGAAAAGGAGAGAATCTCCCGGAGGGGTCTCCTGGCTTAGGCGGTCGGCGCGCTTGGCGTGCCCGTGAGTTTCCCATCGCCACAGTTTGGCCCTTAAAACTGAAAAAAAACTGAGCAGGAAGGGAGACGAGCGTCGTATCACCTACGCCGCCTCATTCTGCCCGCTGAGGGCATTTCACCGTAAGCATCCAAACAAAGCGTCGTGCCTAGAAAAAAGGAGGGGGGAGGAGGAGGGGAGCGGAGGGAGAAGAAGAGAGGTCACGTACCAACCCCCAGATCGGTTTTGGGACCACGCGATCGCTCTCACCCATCTCTCTCAACAACCAACAAACACTGAGAGGATTTTTATAACGTGCCCAAAAAAACTAAAAAAAGGGGGGAGGAGAGAGTGAAGAGACTAGGGTGGGAAAAGGGAGCATACAAGCAAGTCAAATCTTAGTATAAGGGTGAACGGTCCAATGAACTGAGAGAATGGGGTTTTGGGGGGGGAGAGAAAGTTGGGCAGAACATTATGGGGGGGTTCTTCCTTTATCTGGAGAAAGAAAGGGGAAGGCTGCAAGTCAAGGAGGAGGGGGGATTGCAAAGGGTTTCCTTATCCCTTTTAGCCAAAGGGAACGCCGACGAAGTACAAGATACCGAGATCGGACTCCGCTGGATTTTAATAGGGGGAGGGGAAAGAGGGGGATTTCGAAGGCCCGGGCATCTGCTCGTTCTCACGATGGTGACGAGGCCTACGAACAGGAAGGGAGGAGAGAACACATTTTCAGTAGAGGGAATACCTTCATCAGTCTACTATCGAAAGGAGGGAAAAGAAATGGACGGAAAGAAGGAAGGAGGGAAAAAAACACTCAGCCATCAAATCTCATTGTTCCGTGGAAGACAACGTATCAACAATCAAAGGTAAAAGAGGGAATTAAGAAAGAGCCTTAAACGGCAATAAAAGAAAAGGGGTGTCAGCGCCGTAGATTGGCTAAGGATCCCGTGGGATATACGAGAGGCATTGTAACACGTAAGACCGGGTCATGGGCTACCTAAGAGGTATCTGAGGGTGTAAGGAAGGGGGGGAAGGAGGGGGGGGGGGATCACTTACCGACCATCACCGTAGGGCCCGATCGAACAGAAAGAAAAGAACAGGGAAGAAGAGCGAGGACGGTCAGAAAGGTAAGAGGGAACCCGAATGGGAAAAAAAAAGAGGAGGAAGGTCAGGATCCATCTTCAGGCACCCCAATAGACTTAGGACAGGGAGGAGGATCGGGAACTCGCCGGGGTTTATTTAAGAGGAGGAAAGAAAGAGGGGAGAAGAATCGGGACTACTGCATCAAGACTGCCGGCGGCAAAAACAGATCAAGGCCTAAAGTGTCGAAGTAGAGGGGAAGGGAAAAAAGTCAGAAGAAAGGGGGGAGTGAAAGGACGGTTGTCGTCTCTACGGCACTCAGCGGGAGTAATCGTCTTTGGAAGAGGCTTTTACTACAGCTGATCTAAGAGAGAAGTAGGGAAATAAGGGGGGGAAGCGTTAACACTTGTTTGAAACACGTCAAAAGTAAAAAATAAAGTGCAGGGAGGAGCCTGGGTAAAAGACTACTGGGAGGATATCAGGGAGAGGAGGGAAAAAACGGTCTTCAATTCAAAGGCACGGTTGGGCTGGGAGCGAAACGAGGAAGAATAGAAGTATGCAGTCAGGGGACGAAGGAAAAGGGTTAAGAGGTATCGGGAAACGTTCTTGAACGCCGTGATGCTGAAGGATGAAAAGAGGAAAAGGAGATACAGGAACGCGAACACATATCAGAAAAAAAGAAAAGAAAAACAAAAGTAACGGAACCCCTCATTAATCTCCCGAGAGGGAGAGAATAAAATCAAGGAGGCGAAGAAGGAGCCAGTAAAAGGGTGGAAGGTGATGCAGGGGGGCGGACCCGTGGTGAAAAGAAAGAAAGCGGTCGGAGGGGAGCGGGGGTAGGCTTTGCAACTCTGCTTTTGGGAAGGATGGAGTAAGGAAAGTTTGGGGGTTCAGTTCAAAAGAAACCATAAAGGGGTAGGAGAGGACTTCCGGAGCAAGACGGAGGGAAGAAAAGAAGAAATAAGGTTAGGAAGAGAAGGGTATCTTCTGTAAAAGGAAAAAAACGACACTAATGAAAGTAATCTTCTTTTGCGGGAAATAATAAATACCATAAGAGGAGGAGGAGGGGAGTGAACGGTCTTCATAGGGAAGGGAAAGTATCATCTCAAAGTCCGAAAAAAACAACTGAGGAGGTATTAAAATATATATATAGACTCCGAGATGAAAGACAACCGCGTCATGAAACTAATATCAGGATGGATTCCGGGGAAAAGCATTAAAATCCTATGTGACCTAAAAGATTGCGTTCCGTCTCGACGATACAAACTGGAACGCGGGATATGATACAGGAGAGGGGGGTGAGATGACTGCATTTAATTGGAGGGGGAGAAATACAGGTGAGAGGAAAACACCTCCGGAGGGTAGACACTAAAAAGGAGACCCGGGCCGCGATGGTCACCAAAGGGGAGAAAAAGCCAGAAGGAATACCGCAAACATTTCCTGAGAATGCGGGTCGGGGAGATAGGGAGTCTTGTGGGCGAAAGAGATCGACGTCACCGGCCTGTGAAAAGGAAGGGGACGTACTGGGGGGGCCAAAAGGGAACAGGAAAAGGGGTAGATGGAAGGGTTTTCCGCAAAAATCTAATGATTCCGAATGAGGGTCTTCAGTCCAGGAGTATCGAAAGGAACCCGGCAAGGAAAATGAAGGGGGGAGGACGAGGACGAGAGAAGCGCCGACCTGACGGGACGTTGATGGTAAAGACGGCGAAGATCGGCCGGAAAACAAAGCACGCGTCCTGCCCCTTGAATCCCAGCGGAACGTGCAGGCGATATGAGAGGACCCCAGAAGACTAATGGAGGAACTTCATAGGGCATAAGCCGCACTGGTGGGGGGGTAGTTGCTCGGGGGGGTGCCCACCCAAACGTGTCCAGGGGGGGGGCAAATTACAGACGAATGCGCTGGCCAAAATAGCTACCGCGCGAACCGACAGTGCTGGTCCCAGACGTGGGGAGGGAAAACTGGAGGGTTCCAAAGCCGAGGAAAGTCAGTTACAGGGGGGGAAATAGTCGGCAGACTGCACGCGCTTGATGAGTTCGGCTGATCCGTCCTTCTTTGCGTCGAGAGAATCATCTTCGAAGACATTAATTGCGAGAGAAGAAAAAGTCGGGGGGGGAGAGGGGTTCGCGGGGAGGGACGGGCCTTCAAAAACGAGGAGCCCAGGGTGCAACGAGCTCTTGGGATATCATAATGAGGGATTGGGGGGGGGGAAGGAGGAGATCTGAGGAAGGGGGATTTTGGAAAAAGACCAGGCTTGAGGTGGTCTGGTGGAAGAACTTGGGAGGACTCCCAGACTTGTCGCACCCCCGGAGGGTCGGAACTCCACAGGCAAAAAGAAAAGTGAACTCGATGGGAAAGGGGAAACATTGCTCCGCAGGTTACTCAGGGGGGGAGAGGCCCTCTCAAAAAAGTTCTTGAGGACAGGGATTTGAACCTTCAGCGCTCGCTCTCAATGGGAAGGGTGCATAACTGGGGGGGGGAAAAGGGAAAAGGGGAAGGGGGAGATTGGGCTGTTTTAGGGAACTCTTCACTCACGTTAGGGACTTGAGCTCCGATGTTGTTCGATAGTAGCCCTCACGCCCAAGGTTCGTCCCAATGTTGAGAGGTTCGGCCAATAGGGGAACAATTATAGAAAGGCGAGGGCACTGCTCGTAACTTTAAGCCAAGAGAAAGTAACAGGAAAAAAAGAGTCTCGACAGGCCCGACGTCGCGGTAAAAACTTGGACTTGAAGGCTGGCGTGCACCTTGTGGGTTTTCCATCGGCCAAAAGGGTGGCCAAAAAAGTAAAAGGAACCTGAAACCTAAAAAGAGACCAAAACCGATCACGCCAAAAAAAACATCAACCTCCTTAATTGTCCCCAACTGGTCGCAAACCCATCGCTCGTGGAGACACGCACGCCGCGTTCGGCGTTGTAAAGTAAATGGCTCGCCGTATCCCGGAAGACCAGTAAAGAGGACGCAACACGAAGAGGGAAAATAAAATCTCCAATATGATTAGGGTAGTATCGGGGCAGTGGACTGGCGGACGGGCTTAGACGCGGAGACAGTTTAACCATACATCCCTAAAAGGAGGAGTTTTCTGGAAAGGGAAAAAGAAGGGGGGGGGTGACGATGAGTGGGTTACTCAATTCCTAAGGAATGGACTGCCGAAAGATCGTCAAAAAAAAGTCAGAACCGCGGGTGATTTCGCTGGCCACGGTGGCCAGTCGCCACACTTTACGAAAGGAGAGACAAGGGACCCCTCTACGGGGAATTAAAAAAAGGGATATGGGAAACGGTCAGCTGCTCAGTAACCCAGCAAGGAGCCGAGGCGGGCCTTGGGCCGCAAACTCAAAAGTTCAAAGTCCGGTCGGAGGACAAAAGGAGAGCGAAGGGCAGGCCCTTCATAGAAACATCGGACGCACTAAACGAGAAAACAAAAAAGGGAGAACGAGAAAGAAGGTGACTCAGACCAAAAATCTCAAGGGAAACGACACATTCACCTTCAAGGAATGAAAGAGTCTCTGAGACGAAAGGTTCCCAACGCGTGCACCAAATAACGCACCAGGGGAGAGTTGCGCGCAAAGTATCCGCTTAGGTGGGGGGGAGACAAAGGGGAATGTTCTTCGGTTGAAAAGAGTGCTTTAACTCAGCTGTCGGTGTCAACGACAGAGGAGGGAGTTACTGCAAGTTCTTCCATACCAACTCTTATGGCACATAGCGTCACCATCAGACGACACAAGAAGAGACACCAATCAAAGGAACCAGCCTCGCCAACCTTAATTCTGAAGAAGGACCGACGCCGAAAACACAACAGAGCGAAGGACGGGGAGGACAGACTACCCATATGACCGATCTGAATAAGGAACGAGCCGGTCGGGAAGAAGACTGGCAATCGGCAATATACAGGGTAGAAATGAAAGCAGGGCCATGATGCCAAGGGGATCATACGTTAAGGGGCTGCAATGCACTCAGGCTGGCGTAAGGGGGAGAAATGGCTATACTAAAAAGAAAAACGCGAGTAGTTAATCGAAAGGGGCACGGGTTCCTCCAGCGTTGGAAACGACGGCAACTTCAAAAACCATCACGAACGTCCAGGATGAGCCAGGAGATGATGAGGACGTGAAATCAGGTCTTTCACACAGGGGCTTCAGGGAAAAGGGAATGCCGGTCAAAGTGGAACGAAAGAGTGTCCGAATTACATCAATGGTCGGCGACTATCAACTTTTAAGAAACGGAGAGACCCATCTTGACCGAGACCGTTATGGGACTGAAAGTGGACGTCAGAAGAATAAAGGAATCTCTAACAACAGACCGCGGAGTACGTGAAAAAAAACCGAAACCGCAGAGAAAAAAAAGAGAGGGGCATGAAGGGGATCAGAAAGAGACCGATCTCCGATTCAGGAAATGTGGGGGGTCAGAATGTCGGCTGTGAGCCGTGGGAACTACCCGGGCTTTTCGTGCGGTCTTTTAAAAGGAAAGGTGGGGCCACGAGGAAAAAGTTAGGGATCCTGAATGAACTCAAATCATCATTTTCGAGATCGGTCAAGAAGAATATGTAAATATCCCGTCCATCTCTGTAAGAAGAAGATCTAAGAAAGAATTCCGGGACGGGCTTTTTGCAAGGATGTGAAAGAAGAATGATCGAGCAGCAGACGCCTGGTCAAAGAAACTCGGAGGCGTATAGACACGAGGAGGGGGAAAGACTAAGAAAGGGAAAGCGCAGTACGAGATGAACGACAGATTTCTATACATCTTCGGTGAATCTCTTGGAACCAGAAAACCGAGAAATTCTTAAATAGAACCAAAAACCCCCCCTACCTTCTGGTCGGTTCAGGCGTCGTTTGTGGATCGACGAAAAAAAATTAGATTGGTGGTGGAGAACTTAAGACAAATTCAAAAAGAAAGGAAAATACACCTCCTGAAAAACCCGACACGGAAAAACCGAATTCAGAAGCACGAGACTGCTACCGGACATTTGTGAGAATTCCTGTAAAACATCGCCAAGGACTAATAGAAGTATTATGGTGCAGTAATTACCCACGAACTTTGGGTTGCACGGTGGGCTGAGGAACGGGATGGGTGCTCTGCAGTAATTTAATGAACGGCGAAACCGAACCGTAGACGAGAAAAAAAGGGAAAAAAGAGGTTAGTTGATGGTAATGCTGAGAACGTCACCAGAAAAATAGAACGAAAGATACCCCTTGAGAACGAAAAACATTGAAATAAGATAGCGGACGCCTCTCACGCGAGATCGCGAACGAACGGCAATTTATGTTGTGGGGTGCCTGTAACCGTCCCATCGCTGGGCAGTAAAAAGAGGACATCTGCAAGAACGATAAGACCAGCAAAGGAGGGGAGAATCTTCCAGAGTTCCTGTCTGCGAGAAACGTCAGAAGCCGGGAGTTCCAGGGGAAGAAGGGTCCCGGAGTCATTTCAGGAGGCCGGTCTCTGCATGACATTGATGAATTCTGATAACGCGGCCGTCTTCTTGCTCATACAATACTTCGAGATAACGAGAGTGCATAAAAAAAGGAAAGGAAAAGATCATTGGGTTAATGGAGGAGGAGGCCCAGGAAGAGGGGGTACCAAAAGGCCTTTCGAGTTCTTGCGGCGAATGACTTCTGCCGCTAGGAAAGAAGGAAATGTGTAGTTCGGGAGGTGAAGATATGGGCAAACGAAAAAGGGTGAATAACTGACTCCGAAATGCCGTCGAGAACAAAATAAAGATTGATCACCTACAAACACGTCCGGGAGGGAAAGGAACCATGGATAATCAGAACGTATAAAAGGGTTGGTAACAAGTCTCGGGCACGGGATTGGGCCTTCAAATCCTTCCACCTTCATACTGTTTAGAAAAAAAAGGGGTAAGAATGGTGAGGGGGGGGGGGGGGACTGAGTGACCAACCACTCGAAGAAGTATGGTTCATCATGAGCCGTCGTGTTGTGTGAACGGATCCCAATAGTTAGTCCGCTCGGGAGGTAAAAAATAGAAACAAAAGAAAAGAAAGGTCAGAGAAGGAGCAGACCAAAAATAAACATCTATTTACCGTCCCAGAAGAGTAGTGATGGAGCGCTGGCGGGCCACCGTGTGTCACGTGCCAGCAATGAACAAGGGCTGGGGAAGGGGAGAAAAGAGCGAATGGAGAGAAGGGAATCACCGGCCGAGGAGGGCCAACGGAATTTCATTCTTCAAAACGGTCAGCGCAAAAGTTACGTGCACGTCTACCCCGATACACGGGCTTTTCTTGCTGGAATCGTCCAAGGAAAAAGAAAGGGACGGGGGGAACCTGGGACAAGAGGAATAGACTCTAAAAATGGGGAATCCGAACGATTAGGCACAATTGGACTGATAATGCTGCGTTGCCAACGATCTGGACGACGAACGGAAGATACGTCAACCGCAATCGGATCGGGGGGGGAAAAGGGAGAAGGAAAGGAGGGATTTGGGGGGTGGGGAAGGAAAAGTGGGGGGGGACTGAAAAGGGCATTGGGGAATTATTTGCAGAGGTATTGGAGCCGAGAATCGTGAGCAGCAGGAGTGGCATTTGGCCACGTGTCTCGGAGTAAGGACGCAAAAACAGCGGAAAAGCAAGAAGAGGAAAAAAAATGGTAGAAGACTTGTCTACCGAGTTTATTCGGGCGGTCAGCGGCTCCTAGGCCTCTGACTTTCTCAAGCTGTGGGAGGGGAAGGAGATCAAATTCCTAGGGAGGAGACGAAAAAAAAAAGAGGCGATTTCAAAAACTTCATCTCGACGACGTAGCTCAGAGGCATATTCACTGGAAAGAAAAAAGGAGAGAAGGGGGGTAAGGGGGGAAGGAAAAGGAACAATTTAGAATCGTCCGCTGAAGATGAAGGCCTCAAGATCCGAGCCAGAACATGATGCAATTAAGGGAGGAGAAAAAAAAGGTTGTGTTAGAAAAAAAAAAGAGAGGAAGATTTAATGCAGTTCTCCTCGTATCTGGGACGTCCAGGAGTCTCAGTGCAAAAAAAAGACTAATTGGCGGGCTCTGGTCGAAGCAACCTTGGAAAACATAATAATGCACTCAGGACACAGGAGAGGAAGGAGATGGGATTAACTAAGAAGAAGGAAGAAGAAGGAAACAAGAAAGAAAGGAGGGGGGGGTGGAATATCTTTGCCCAGCAAGATGTGTCGAGATGAAACCTATTATAAACAACGACGTAAGAAAGAGAAGGGGAAAGGAGCAAAGGAAAGAACCGGTACTAATGAAAAACAAGGAGCCTTAAACGCGGTCTTCAATGACTTTGGCGGCGCGGGGAACTCGAGTGGGCAGGGAGGAGGGGAAACAGGGGGCTAGGGCGAGAACTGAGAGACAAGCGCGTTTATTAAATTGGCCGTGCAAACGTGTGCCAGCAGGGCAACATTCCCCAAACAATACTCAGTGAAAAGTTAAGGGAGAGAGACGGGAAGTTCAGAGAGAGAGATGAGTTATGGCTTAAAGGTGAACTTGAGGGGGATTTGTCACGCCTAGAAGCGAGGAGAACTTAAGAAGGTCTACTAGAATCAGATACTGAAAAAGTCGGGACTGTTCTAAGGGAAAGAGGAAAAGAATGGGAGGAAAAAGTCCATTAGAAGAGATCGAAGCCGAAAAGACGTCTCTAACTTGCCGTTTCCAAAGAAAGGAACAAGACACGTCCGAAAGTTCATCTTAAGGGGAAGATAGAAGATGAGCAGGATTCATAATTGGTGGCTGTCCATGGCGGAGGGAATGAGGGGCAGAAAACCGATTAGCTGGGAAGTGGTCTTTCTTAGTGGATTTGGGAAGGGAGGAGGGGACTGGAGGCACTTGGGGGGAGGAAGGAATTTCTTCACCACACCAATCAGCAAAAATGGTCGGGCAGGAAAGAGCGGCGATCAAAGACAGCTTAAAAAATCCAAGGGGAGAGGTAATGCAGAACCATGAAAGATCGAAAGGATTGATGTTTCCAGACGAGGAACAATCCAATAAGGGATTCGACAACGTTCATTAGAGCTAGAAAAAAGAAAGGGGGGGGGAAAGGAATGGAATCAAGGGGGAAGAAAAAAGAGAACACACGCATCTTCGAGGTTGATATGGGGATTTCCGAGTCGTCAAAGTGGCTCGCGAATGGGATCGAAAATAGGATGAGAAAAGGGAGGGAGAGTCCTGAAAAGAGGATGGGGGCGATACTCCGAAGAAAAAGTAGTTGGTTCGTTTATACGTAAGACCTCCAGCAATTAGAAAAGAAAAGACGAGGTCGAAAAAAAAGACAGGAAAAATTGCGAAAACACTCGCTCGAAAAAAGGGAATCTCCGACATCCAAGTGAACCCTTTCCGACGGGGAAAGGGGGGATCTGGGAAGGCCCAAGGTAGAGCCAGGACGGGTCCGAGTTGGGTCCTGTTTTGGGGGGGGGGGCGAAATGGAGAGGGAGCGTCCGGTTGTTGAGAATCTCGGGGGGGGGGGCTTGGGGAAGGGAAAAGGGGAATGAAGAAGGATGACCCGAAAGAAAGTGGATGCCGGCTTACGAGGAAGGCAGGGAGTCCTACCCAGGTGTTCGGCGAATAGGCACGAAAAGGAAACCGACGCAGTCACGGACCATGACGCAACTAGGGAAAATTAGAAAAGAGGAGGGACACTGAAGGAGGGAAGAGGTCAATTAAAGACTCAATGTTATTTGGTTTTAAGGAATGTACAAGTGGGACAAGGCAACTAAAAAGAGATTCAACGGAGAGGAGCTCCTAGGAAAGGAGGAAAAAGGGGAGGAAGGCAAGAATGTGGGGCACTTCTTCTCCTCAATTTAAGCCACATTCCGGCTAAAAAAGGCCAAATGAATTCGACGTTATGGGATCTCTAGAAATAAGAGGGGCGCTTAGAAAAGAGGAGGAAAGCATCTGGAAGAAGGATTCTTAGAAGGCAGGATCCGCCCAGGTATTCGAGGGTGATGTCGGAAAGGAAAAACCCAGCCGGAAAAGGATTGGAGAGGTCGTCAGTTGGGGGGGGGGCCGCGAAAGAGGAGGAAGGGGAGGGGGGATTTTACTATCAGGAGGAGGGATTTTCAAGGGGGGGAAGAAGAGGCC
>Ga0179593_1567975_pt1 | contig 12942 bp, 13 predicted proteins | sample CZODoug2_1_08_16_FD_185931 | JGI IMG/M metagenome (GOLD analysis project Ga0179593, IMG submission 185931) | Vadose zone soil fungal communities from Angelo Coast Range Reserve, California, USA - CZODoug2_1_08_16fungal (PacBio error correction) | ecosystem: Environmental > Terrestrial > Soil >...
GGGCGGAGAGAAAGGGATGGAGAGTGATAGGAGAGTGGGGGTTGTGGGGGAAAAGGGGGCGCTCGGGAGAGTAGGGATCGGAGGGGGTATAGGAAGGGGGCGGAGAGAACAGGAGTGGCGGTGGGAGAAGTGAGCGAACACGAAAGCGAAGGGGGGCGGCAAGGAGACGCATTAGTGGGGCGGGCTGGTAGAGAAAGGATGAAATGTGTCGACCCTATCTATAGCAACAACGGAGGAGGAAAATATATATCTGGTTGTACGCCGAGAGGAAGGGGGAGAGAGGAGAGCGGCATCTTTCCAGTAAGGAAGAAGGGCCGCGTGGTCAGATAGGAACACATCTACTCTATCTAGGGAAGTCGGTGAGTTCGTGAGAGGGAAAGGGGGGAAGGGAACGAACTCTTATACAGGAACGAAAAAGTCGGATCTAGAAATGTTCTCTCTCGAAAAAGAAGAAGAGATGCATCTCTTCTTCTCTAGAAGGGACGAGATCGTCGAGAAGGGAACGAAAGCTCTGAGCGAAGGGGGGGAGGGGGGAAAAGCGAAGACTCTCGCCCTGAGAGAGCGTGGATACGTCAGAGGGTCTCTCTTAAAGGAAAGCATCGCAGGAGGAAGACTTTTCGGCTACCATGGCGACCGAGGACTGAAAGGGCCTCCCTTCGGAAAAAGGAAGATGCTTCCAAGGGATAACAAGTGAAGATGGGCATCCGGGTAATTGCGCGCCAAGAACACGATCCTTGACGGGAAAAGGCCGTCTTCTGAGGAAGGGGATTTCTCAACGTCGAGCGAAAAAAGAAAGGGTTGGTACTTCCGGTAAGAAATCGATCTGAAAAAAGCACCGCACGAACTTTGGATTTTTTAGGCAAGGGCCCAGTCCGTTGAAAAAAAAACTTTTTCCCTCTCGCGTTGGCGGGCGGTAGAAAATCGCTCGCTTCATCGGGGTTCGCGTCGGAGTCCTCGAGAACGCCACGAGCCGCGCACATTCTCAGTATCTGCTATAGGCGAGAGGGTCAGGGGAGATCTGGGAGAAGAATCCTTCTCCGAGAGGGAAAACAGTTCGTTCAGCGGAAGGGATCCAATAGGAGGCTGACGACCCATCCGCTCAACGTCCGGAAGTTCGATGAGGCCTTCTCTTAATGAGGGAAGATCGATTAGGTCGATGGCGGGTTGACTACAGGGGACTCGTTCGAAAAATAGGAAATTGAAAATCACGGCTAAGGGGAACTCTAGGCTTTAGGCAACCGTCGGGAAAAAAGACATATCCTATTTGGGAAAGGGGGAAAAAGGCTCGTTCGGCACGACAAGAAAAAAAATAAACGTCGTTTCGTGGTTTTGATGGGGAGACGCTCCCGAAGGGGGGGAGGAGATTTCCTACCCTCAAGAGCTGCCGAGCCAAGAATGAAGGAGCTGGTCAACCATCTATCCGGCGTAAAAGGGACGTTGAGAGGGGGTTTCCGACCCAAAAACGCCCGATCGAAAAGTCGTCGTATCACTGGCCCCAAAGGGAGGTGAGGAAAATAGATGTGCAAAGCCCCCGGGTGAGGGGGCGTCGACTAGGGGGGCGCCGTGAGGCTCCCTCGGAAGTTGACAAGAGAAAAAAATCTGAGGGTCGACACCGCAATAGAGAACGAAGGAAGCCAACTGTAACAATACGAGCTCAAGGAAGGAGAACGTCGGAGACTTTTGCGCCTTTGCCTCAAATAAGAGAGGAGATGTCTATGAAAGAAGAAGGGGAGGGATTTTCTCTTCTCTCTGAGAAAAAAAAATCTCTCATCTTGCAGGAATTAGGGGAAGGGACCTACGGAGCCTGCGGAAGATAATCGGGCAAAAAAGACAATCTCTCTAAAAAAAAGGAGTATTAAATAGAGAAAAAGGGGGCCTCGTTTAAAAAAATTCCGGCCAAGAATTTCCGCCTTCTAAGAGGAAGGGAGACTCTTCCTGGAAATGGGGATATCCTCTTTCGGAAGGGGGCTGGCATTGCCGAAGAGAGGACCGCTAGATTCTAGGAGAAGGCCACCTTTCGCACCTCACGAAAGGCTCCATCCATCATAAGGGTCACTCTCTCTTTTTTCCGCTTGGACTTTCTAAGCGGGAAGGCGACGCGATTGCGGCGGAAGGGGGTCGGCTCCGTAAACGTTGCAGAGGAAACGACTGGAGGAAAAGGGAGGGAAATGGCGGAGACAGGGCTATTGCGAGCAAAATCGCAGAAAGAGTCTTTTTCCAGACTACTAAGAGTCAGTTCAGGTCGGGAGCTTCTTCCTGTTGGGGGAGGGAAATCGATCGCGAAAAAAAACGCAGGGTAAGGATCGAGGATGGATCTTGCATACCTCATCTATCGGGGGGGGGGAGAAAGGCCTACAAAGGGGAAGGAGGGTGCGGCAAACTCCCACGCGTGCCGCGATCACCAAACCAAGTAAGAGGAGGGACGGGGGGGCATTTGTCGGAAAAATGTGGTCGCGGGGAAATCACGGGGGGGGGTCGGATCCCGCAAAAGAAAGCATCTAGGAGGGGGAAAAGCCTTGGGTCCCACTTAGAGGGTTCGTCACCATGGGAAAGAAAGACGAGGCTCCTCTAGAAGTACGGCGTTTTCTAGCCTTAAAGGAGAAAGCCGCGCTAGGGAGAACATCTGCGCAGCGGGGGATTGTTCGGGAAAAAAGAATTGTCAAAAAACTCCCGAAGAAAAGTGTCGAAAAGGGGGGGGGGGGGGGGGGGGGTGTGGAAAATGGCGGCTGGAAGGAGGAACCTCGGCGGGAACTACATCTCCGTGCAAAGCCTCGTCGGCAGGCTCTACTCAGTCCTCGTTTCTGCTCTTCTTTAAACGAAACAGGGAGGTTATCGATCTATTGTTCGCAGGAAAAGCCGCTCTAGGGTGATCTTGAGCGTGGGACCTTCCCACACCGGAAATTGAGCGTGCTTTGCTTCGAGGGTAGACTACTACTGAGGGGGCCTTAGAGGCCCACTGACCAGCTTATCGAGGGAATTCGCTTTTTAAAGAAAAGAAACTCAGAATCTTCAGGGGGAAAGCTAAGGGGAGAGTGAATGTAGTCCGAAGAAAATTCTTCATCGTCACGGGCCTGGTAATCAAGGGCCTCGGAAGCCGGGTCACTTTAAGGGGTATCCATTCTTGAAAGTTACTAGAATACTACGAGGGCCGGCATCTCTCTCTATCCGGGTCTAGTAATCACAAAGCTTCTGATGGGGTTCGAAGGAAAATGTCCAGGTCGTTTAGATGAAACATTCTGTCAGAGCTAAATCTTTAAAGGTCTCGACATCTCTAGGGGGGATTCCTCCCTGGGAGAGTCTCTCGCTCTGGCTTCAAGCGCTTCTCACAGATTTCGCTAGAGAAAAGGGGGGAATCTTTCGGGAAAAAAGGCCCTTCGGTCGTGGTCAAGGGAAGTTTCGGGATCAAACTAACTCACGGACTTTCATGGGACTTATCAGCTTCGAGTTCTGAGGAATTCTCTAAAATTTGCCTTTCTAAAACTTCAGTCTATTCCGATATGAAAGAAACTTCTCTCAAGGGGCTGTCCCACACTTCCTTCTCTCAAAAACTTATTACTTCTTAAAAGAAAGAAGGGGACGTCTTTGGGGAGCTTCTCTATCCGGAGTCTGCAATCGTCCATTAACAAGTACCGTGTCAGGGGAGAATTCGGGGATCAGAGGGGCGAGATCTCTTAATTCCCTTCGTTGTTTTCGGCTTCATACAAAAGGGCAGTTGCGGGTGAACTCAGGGGGGGGGGTGACGTCCGTAAATTCGTTCTCGGTGCCATGGCTCATTTGGGGATCAACAACAATTCAGTCTACATCTCTGAGGGATCCTTCCATAGAGAGAGAACGTTAAATACCGGGGTATTTGCAAACGAAACGCTTGACACAAAATCCCGACGGGGATTAGCGGAAAAAAAGAGCTCTCTTCTAAAAGGGAGCCAGTAGTTAGTCTGCTCACTCATGGCTAAAGGGCGAAAAAATTACACGGCTAGGGAGCTGCTATCTTTCCGGGGGTCACCGTGAATGGAATGTTCCTGGGGCTGGCTACATCCCCGGTACCATTCAGAAGGGGGTCCTGTAGTAGAAAGACTCACGGGTCCCTGGTAAAAAGGCCTCTACGACGACTTCTGTCGGTCGCGCACAGGGAACCTCAAAGGACGTGGGAGCATGTGGGGGGTTTCTCACGATCAAGGGGGTTCCAAGCGTAGGGGCACTATTCTAGATCGGATAGCGGGGGGGGATCGTCTCTTCAAACAGTCAAACTAAAAGAACGTCTCATGCCGGGGTTCTTCTATCGGGAGAGAGATGTCGTCGGAAGGCTACTATCCTCATTCCTCGGGGGATTTAGTCCTGCTTCTTCTGGGAGCGTCTTACCGGAGTAAAGCAAAAGGGGGGAAAGGATCATAGTGGGGAGTGGCTCAGCTGAAAGGCCTCTCCCTACGAAAAGTTAGTGATGTACTGCCATGACTCGTTTCTAGACCGTGGCCGGGAAAACGGCTGCCGAAAGAAGTGATTCTTTAGGGGGGGGCGCTGGAGAGCGCTCCCGATCCTTAGGGAAAAGTCCGGGCGGAGGGGAATAGACAAGGGAAAAAAACTCTTACCGGGAGGTTTAGAGGTCGAGCCAAAGGGGAGGAGGGACCGTAACACTAAAGCCTTTGCGTCGGAAAGAAGAGAATCTGACGGGAGGCCATCTCTACTTAAACAAAGGAGTTGTCTCTTCGAGGGAACGACCAACGGAGGGAGCGCCCCGAGGGCGAATTCGTAGGAAGAAATGGCCCAGACAACCGACAAATTGACGCGCAACCGAGGTCTGCCTCTAAGTCCCGTCGGGGGGCCCTTCTTAGAAAAAATTTTGGTAAAAGTATCTAAAGCCAGAGGAGGGGACGCCTCAATCAGGAGAATAAAACTGGAAAACGCTCTTACCTATATAGAAGCCCTTACGCTTGCGCACGGGCGGAAAAATCCTATATAGACAGGGGGGGGGGGAGGTCAACGATTCTTTTATTCATGGGAAAAACGCGGGGGCCCAACGCTAAAGAAAGCGATCTTCCCTATCTGAAAAAAGGGGCCCCTCTCAATCGGGAGCGGCGGGGAATTACTAATGGACAACAACAACAAGACACTATAGATATATTAAAGCAGAGGGGGGACCCTATGAGAAGGGAGCATGGTCTCGGCGAAGCAAGAAAGATCTCGTCCGTGGAAAGGTTGAGATCGCCTGGAGCTCATGCCTAAAAATGAGGAAGCCCGCTCTCTATAACTCAGCAGGGGGGGCATCTTCGGAGGAGAAGACCATCCTTCTCTCTCAGGTAACGCAGGGGGGTAAAGGAGGTCCCAGGGGGCGGGGGGGGTCTATCTTGTCTCGGATGGAGGGGGGAGGGGGAGGGTAGGGAGGGATGGGAGGGGAGAAGTTGTTGCGTGAGAAAGGGAGGCGCACGTCAGGGAGACATGGGGTAGTAACATATGAAGCGGAAGTAAAAGGAGGGAATAGAGAGAATTCAGGGGGGGGGGGGGGGGTACAGGTTAGTAGAGACAAGGAAAGAGAGTGATGAGGGGGGGGGGGAAGGGAAAACCGGGAGACACGGGGGATGGGGAAGAGTGTGCAATGGGGTGGAGAGGCAAAGTGGGACGGGCGAGTGAGGAGGAGGCGAACGGGGGTGGGGGGGAGGAACGGTGAGAGTGAGATAGGAGAAAAGGTTGGGGCGGGAATTTTTGGGGGGGGGTGGTGCGGGGTGTGGTGTGGGGTTGTTTGGGTGGGGGGTGGGGAGGGGGGTGGGGTTGGCTGCTTAAAGGGGAGGAGGCAAGCGGTGGACTAGTAGGTAAAGAGGGAATGGTCCAGAGATAGGGGGTAGGAAAAAGAGCGGGGGGTGTGATACGGCCGTCGGCGGGGTTTGTCTTCTTCAAAGAACGATGGGCGAGTGGGGAGGTCTGTCGAGGCTTCGCTCTTCCCAGATCAGAAAAATTTCTGTGACCTACTAAGGAAAAAAGTCTCAAGGTCTGGGGCGGAGGGAAACACAAGTGCGATTGACTATCGGGCGCTCTGGGGCCATTTATACTTAGGTGGAAATTGCTTCGAGGGAAGTATTCCGTGGGGGGGGAGGGCAATCTACCTCAAAAAGTGGAATGATCTCCTATGCCGACCCAGCGAGAGAGGAGAGGCGAAAAAGAACTCTTCGGCGCAAAAAAAGATGTTCTCGCGGAAGGATCACAAAAAAAAGGGAAAAAAAAAAAAGGTCTCGAGGGGTGAGGCGTTTCGAAAAAAAGGAAATCGGAAACGATCTTTCTCTCGGGGCCTAAAAAAGCAAGGGGATTTCTTGGAAAAAAAAGCCTTGTCAAGGAGCACTTACGAAAAGAAGACCTATGAGGGCTCATCCGGGGGGATCATCGGGATTCGTCGAGTCAGAACCTCTAAGAGCACGCAGGAGAAATCTGAAGGGGATTTTTTCGGGAAAAAAGCCTATGATCACGAGAGCCGGGGGATCAAGGAAATGGCCTAGCTTCATTGCTGAGGAGCTCTGTCCCTTCTGGAAAAATCGGTCGAGATACCTCAGACCGTCTGTCTACTTGGGGGAGAATCGGGCAGCGTGAAAGGAGAAAAAAACACCCGCTCTTAAGGCGTCTTGGAGGGAAAAGTGCACATCCTCGAAATTATAGGGGGGGGGAGAAAAGGAAAGGGCCCCTTCTAAGGCAGAAACGCCTTAGGCGTTCTTTTTCTGAGTCTCTATACGTATATTCTTTCCAGGGACCCTGGGACTCGGGGGGGGATCTCTTTTCTAGAAAATGTTCAACAGGCCTTTGTTCATCGTCGAGGGGTGTACTTTTTCTTAAGTGAGATCCCGACCTTTCTTCCGAAGGATTCCCCTTTTTCGGAAGATTTTCCGTAATCAGCGCTTCCGTCTCAATGAACTTTTTCCTTTCGGAGTATACCTCGATCCCTTCTTGCGCTATCCCCTTGTGGAAAAGCAGAATAACGAACTGTCTTCGTCTCAGATCCTCGGAGAAGATCTAGGGAACGTCGTCTCGTTGGTCACTTCGGGCTTGGGGAGGCTTTACAATCTCGGGTGGGATTCTTGGGGGGTTGGATTTTGTGAGGGGGGGGGGATGAGAGGGAAAGAGAAAGGTGGGGTTGGAGGCGAGTGGGGGGGGATAGGGAGCTCTGGGTCTTTCAACCTTCTCTCCGGGAGAAACAGCTCTAAACTTCCACAACGCCTGTCCGTCATTCTCCTCTGCCCCAGTACCGACGGGATCTCCCTCGGAACCCGTGCGTTGCCTCTCAGCGGGATACCTACTCCATTTCTTCCTTTCTCGAGTCGTCTCTCTTAGTACACTAAACGCAAAAGTTTTTGGCTTTCTAAGGATAAAGAAAGCGACCCGGAGGGATTACTCGGGAAGAAACCTAACTTTTTCCCGCTTAGGGGTGGTAAGGGTGGATGCGGGAGGAGATCTCTCGGTCTTCCGTCTAGTTCAACGATCCTGAAAACGATCTACCTAAAAGGGGGTCTAATTTCCAAGTATCGTAAGCGGGGGTGAAGGGGGGAAGAACAAGACGGGAAGGTGTGGAATAGGGAGGGGAAAGGAGGGAGCTCTCGTCCTGGGTGAAAATATAGCCCAAACAGAAGGAAAGAGTCCTTTACCTGCAGGGGATAAGTATAGGTTACAACAAAAAACCGGGAGAGTAGAAGAGGAAAGAGTAGCGGGGGGACGAGTCCGGGTTCTGTAGCAGCAGACAGACTGGCCTCGTTTTTCCGAGCGGCTCGGAAAAAAGAGCTTCTTCTTCAAAAGCCCCTCGTCAGGGGGAGGGGGGGAGAGCTACATTCAGGAGATCGTACTTCTATCGAAGCCACAAAACATGTGGGGGGTCGTTGGTCTTCATAAGGACGAAAGGGAAGAGGAAAATCCTTAGCACGCCAAAAAAGAAGAAAGCCCCACCCAAAACAAAAAAAAAAAAACCGGGCTCTTCGGACACGCGTCTCCAAAGATTGAGGCGAAAGAAATCTCTTGCTTATCGGGGACTTCTTAAAGAGTTACCTCCCTCGTAGGCATTTTCATCTAAACGCGACCGAACGACTCGACGAGGATATACGAAAGAGAGAAATGCGAAGACAAAAGTCGTTTAGCAATGGCGAAAGGGCTCGAGGACTTGGAGCCCCCCGTCGGAAAACGGACCGCGAGATAAAAATCGTACCGGAAAGGGAACGGACTACATCCACGCAGATGAACCATGGGAAAAAAGGGGAGGGGCAGGCTTCGCAACGCGAAGAGCTAAATAGGGGAAGACGGCAAAGAACCATCGACTAAGAAGGGAATCTCTAATCACACAACTTCTTTACTTTGGGGAGGTAAGGTCCATGCGTTGACAAATACTGTGCGATATGAAAGGGGGGAACTATTCTCGACAGGTCATAGGGGGGTCGTCTTCTCTTTCCAAGAAAGCCACGAAGTCGAAGATCTGCTATCGAGGGGTCAGGAGGACTGGGGAAAGATAAAAAAGAAACAGCATCGGGATTCTCCTTTCTGAAATAATCTTCGTCGAAAGATCCCAAAACGGCCTCTGAGCATAAAAGGGGATCTTAACTCGAGCTCGACGACGTCGGCGGAGGTCTCTGATTGGATGGGAATCTTTCTAGCAGAGGTTCCGTGAAAAAGGACCACGTTTCCACTCTATTCGTTGGGGGGCCGCGGGTGCAAGAGAGCCATATCCTGAGGGGGCGGCGCGGGAAAAAAAGACAAGGACCGCCCGCGTAATTTTCATCCGGTCGGGAAAAAAAGGTGAGGAAGAAAGCCTGCTTTCTTGAGGGGAGAAAAAAGAGTCTTGGATCGTCTATCCTTCCAAAGAAAAGGGGAGAGTCTATTTGCCCCTGACTTCGAAACTATCACGTCCGGGGAGTCGTAAATCATTCGTTGGGAAAGCCCTCGAGTTGAAAAGCCCCTTGTGCTAACAGGACCGCCGCCCTTCGTCGAAAAAAAAAAACTGTGTGAAAAAGACGACCGCCGCGGAGGAATTCGAGAAAAGCAGCGCTGAAGTCAGCAACTGGGACCTACGAAAGGAGGGAGGGGGGGCTTTAGACCGACGAGGGCGCACGGTGCCGGAAAAAGAGGCGCTATAAAAAAAGGTAGTCACTTCTCGAAAAAACCTTCTTTATCTCCAACGATGAAGAAGGAGGTGTCTTCTGAGAAAGAAAAGGGGACAAAGTGCTTCCTAGTAATCGAGGAAATGTCATGAAAAAGGGAAAAAAATAAACAACAACCACTGAGGAACATAGAACGATATTGAGCTCAAGAGAAATGTCTGAAAAAAGCATTTCCTCCAAGCCTCTCTCTCCTGGGGAAAGGGGGAAGGGGGAGGATCCGACGGGCTGGAGCATCCTTGAAGAACCCTGCTTTTCTGGTCTCAAATGCTCTCGTATGAGACCCCTGGAAGATTCTTTCTTTTCTCAGAATCTCTCGGGACTGGGCATTTGTGGGGGGGGTTTCCCAAAGGGTACTTCAAGATGGAGAGACTCTATGTAGAGAGTAGAGCTCCTTCCCCCCGGGGAAAGAGAAAGGGCTCCCCTTACCGGTAACTGGGGAGGGAAGCTTCCTGAAAAAAGGGTCTCCTCTCTATCTTGGGGAAAAAAAAAGTGCTTGTATGAGACCTATTATCGGGGGGGAAGTCGTCCTTGGTCTCCTCTCCAAAAAGCAGGGGAAGTGTTTCCTTCTCGTAAAGACATTTCCCAACTACCTCTCTATGTGGGGCTAGACGATCCTGGGAAAGGGAACTCTTCGTGAGTCTCCTCCCCCGGGCTTGTAGGAGGGGGGACCGTTAATCAAAAAAAGAACTCTCGTTGGGGAAAAAGGGTCGTGTACCGAATGCTCGGCCAACAAAAGAATGATCTGGGAAGGTCCCCGTCCTAAGAAGGTGGCCAAGGCAGGGGAATTGTAGGGTACAGGCCACGCGCTCTCGTAACCCTTTCTAGAGGATGCCGTGACTCCGGAAGCTCGTGGGGAGGGGAGCAAAGGGAAAGAGGGGGGGGTTGGGGAGTAGTAGATGCGGGGAGAGAGGGCGGAGGGGGGGGGGTGTTGTGAGAGTAGGGGATGGCGAGCCTCGGGGGGGTGGGGGGTTGGGGGAGGGGTGGGGAGGGGGGGTGAGGGTGGGATGGGGCCACAGGGAGCAGGTGGGAGGATGGGAAAATCCTTTCTTCGTTTCAGAGGAACCCACAATACACGCCAGAAAAAAAAGAGGAGGGTCTCTCCTACTCCTCGGGGTGCACAAAACTAAGGAGGGAGTAGGCACTCTTCTCCTCTGGGAAAGGGGACTTTTCTTTTGGAAACGCGGTATGAGATTTGCGGCATCAAGAGGGAGAAAAGGGGGGGGAGGGGGAACCTCTTTCTCGTGGTGGGGAGAGGGTGGGTGGGGTAGGTGTGGGACAGGCGAGGCCATGCTGTAGGAAAGAGGGCGGCACTTGGGGATACCAAAAATTCTTCTCTGGGAGATGCCGCTCCTAGGGGATCTCTCCTGTAGAAAGATAGATCCGGGGTGAAAATTGCTACTTCTTGAAAAGAGACTCTTTCATCGGGGAGATAAATAAAACTATGAATAGAGGTCCGTGTCAAGAGAGAATAGTTAACCATTAGAAAGACTTTGCAAAAAAGTCTATTGGCAGCGGTCGGTCGTTCTCGGGTCTAAGATCAAGAAAAAAAAAGAACACACGAAAAAACACACAAAGGTCTAAGGGGATCGCGAAGGGGAAGACCCTAAGAAAGGGGGGGCCGGGGGAAGAATTTCGAGGGGATGTTGAAGCCAGAAGCGGCATTGTTCAGTGGATGTAGAAAAAGTCCCCGCTGTGCCCGGATGCAAGAGGGCTTCCGAGGGAGAATCGAAAGACATGCTTATCCTCACGGAGCTCCTAAAGAGCTGCTCGAATAGTTCCCGCCTCTCTCTATAGGAGAGAGTCAACAGTCTGGAAAGATCTTTTTCCAGCAGGGGAAAAATGGGGGAAAGTAAAGCGGCTCCTCGGAGGGGTAAGATCTCCTGGAGGGGAAGGAGTAACTCCTCATGGGAAAGGAGAGCTTCTTTGCTCAGAGAAATGTCCTCGGAGGGGAAAGGACGGCTTTCTCCTTTAGACCAGGGCTAAGGAGTTTCTGTAGAGCTCCCCTCCTGGGGGGTGGGGAGTCCTCTACGAAGCCTTTGGGGTCTCGCAATCATTCGAGAGAAATCTTAAAGGAGATTTTCCCGCACGATTGAATCCTCAAAATGTCTCCGCAAAACGATCTTCTATAAAAAAAACTTAGATGACTTCCTCTTTTGGGGAGGGAAGGATTATTCCGGAGAAGAGCATCGTTCTCATTGGAAAGACAATACGGGAAATCTAAGGATCTACTCTATCGAGAACCTGCTTTGAGTTTCTTTCTTCCTGACCGAATACACCGCAACCAGCCCGCTTGAGCCCGAGGGGCGGCGTTCGCGAACAACAGCGGGGAGGGAGGCGGGGCAGTGAGCGGACGGGGGGTCGGGAAATGGACATGGTGTGGGGGGGAAGCGCGGTGGGGGGCTGAAGGTGGCAGGGGAGAGGTGTATATGAGGGGGGGGAAAGCAAGGGAAGGGAGTGATTGCCCAGAAAGGGATGAACTCTTCCTCAGGGACTCCTTCTTATCTCGGGGGGGGGCCTCTGAGGAGATCTCCTACATCGAGGGGACTAGCAGGAGTCGAGCCTTTTACCCATCTGAGCTCGGGGGGGGGGGGGAAGGAAAAAAAACTCTGTAAACAGAGGAGAAATGTACTAGAAGAGGCCGACTGTAGAAACGGCTATTATTGCTCGATTCTTAAAAAAAAAGGGGGCTACGCCCGAGGACTTGCGCGAAAAACGCTCAAAAAATGAGAAAACTGCCACGCATGTCACCGTGAAGAGGCAGCAGGGAGACCTACATCCACGCTCCTGCCACCGAGGGCATTCTGCAACGAGAAAAAAAGAGCAGAGGTTCATTAGAAGCACCAGGGATATCGTCGTTCTCATCACACTGCCAGAAAGAGGTGCTGACGGTGGGATGGGGGTGGGGGCCAAGGAAATTCTCACTCTAAAAAAGACGTCTTCGGAGGATTTGTGCACGAGAAGGAGCGCTATGAAAGGGAGGTGTTTCTCGTAAGAAAAGCTTCCTCGAGCGAAAAAAGAAAGTCGACCCGAACGAGCGGCTATCGGAGGGTCGAGAGCTATCGTCCTCCAGAAAAATTAGCAGGGAAGCAGCTGTGAGGGTTCATTGTCTGAAAGGGAACTCCCGAACGGTCTTTCAAGGGGGAAACAGTTCTCTCTGAATTCGAAGGAAAAAATCTAGGGGACCGGGGGATGATTTATTTTCTGGGGCCTGAGAGAGAGATCTTACTTTGGAACCTACAGGCGGAAGGGAACCTCAGGCCGTTAGGCAAGACGGGCGGGAAAAGCACTGAGGTTACGAAAAAAAGCGCGGCGGCAAAAAAAAAGCGTAAAAAGTCTTGGTATACCGAGCCCGCGTGGGCCCTGACCTCGCCGCGTTGAAAAAAGGAAAGGGAAAATCTCCCAGGAAGCTGGGGCACCTAACGACCTTCCAAAAAAAGGTCGCGTCGGGGGAAAAAAAAGGAAACCCAACGGCCGAAAAAAAAGAATACTCCGCGAAAATCACGGAACTCAGAATCTTTGAAGTCTCTGATGTGAAGAAAGGGGTTTCGGCCCAAAAAAATACGCCAAGTGGCAAAAAAGACGTCGGGAAAACTGTTTGCCCTCCTCTTCAAGAAAAAAGAAATCTCGTCGGAAACCATCGACTTCCACTGAAAAACTACTTGAATAAGAGATGCTGTCTGAAAACCGAACTTTTTCCGAAATCAGAGGGAGCTATTGCGAGCAACAGGGAAAAAGCGGCATGTTCAAAGAAGACTCAACTCTCCACTTCAGGAGGAAGACTTCTCCTTCCTGACCCTAGTCGGGTCAAAAAAAAGGGGGAAGGAAT
>Ga0179593_1260797_pt1 | contig 12941 bp, 17 predicted proteins | sample CZODoug2_1_08_16_FD_185931 | JGI IMG/M metagenome (GOLD analysis project Ga0179593, IMG submission 185931) | Vadose zone soil fungal communities from Angelo Coast Range Reserve, California, USA - CZODoug2_1_08_16fungal (PacBio error correction) | ecosystem: Environmental > Terrestrial > Soil >...
GGGGGGTGTGGCCGGTAGGGGAGTTCTTCGCGATGAGGAGCGCAGGCACGAAGGTGAATATGGGGAGGGGTGGGTGAAACACACTGAGATGACCTCCGAGCAGTTGGGTTGAAATCTGGTGGGGGGAAGTGTGGCAGAGAAGGCTTAAAAATTGGACAAAAGGGCCGGAGCACGTTCGAATAGAAGGAGGGGTCTTCAAAAGCCAAACCGACGACGATTTTCATTGGGGGAGGAATCGTCAATCAGGAGGCGGGCCAGCGGAAAAGGCAGTAATGGGAAGGAGAAAAAAATCAAAAAGAGGGTTCGAGGGGATTGCTAAAAGCGGCTGCGGAAGGGGACGACAAGGCGGGCGGGCTGGGGGGGGGGGGAAGCAACAAATACTCCCAAACCAAAGAGGAATTCGCGTCATGGGATTCCTCCAACGGGTCAATGAGAAAAAAATAAAAAAGTATCCTGTAAAAAAGGACAAAAACCTTTAAAAAAGGACCTTATCTACCGACAAGAAAAAAAAGAGACCTAGTGGGGGAGGGTTGGACGAAAACAAGCAATAAAGGGAAAACTAGGCGGGGCCGTCGGCAAAGTGGGGGGGGGCGAGACTCCTGATCGTTGTTGTGGGAGCACCAGAAAAAATAGGTGGCCGTAAGCAACGGACTTCAACCGGTGGGAGGAGGAGGAGATGGGAAGGTTGATCTTAAGGGGCTGAAGGCACCTACAGGGTGCAGTCCTATATTGGCGACACCAAAAAGGGGGGAAGGTGCAAACACGAGAAAGTTGTAAGAAACCCGATAAAAAAAAGGCAGAGGGTAGCCCAACAGGGAGAGCGCAAAACAAATAAGTCGACTCACCGAGGAAGGGTTAACCACTTTGAAACCGTCACTATTTGGGGGGGATAAGGAAAAAAAAAGTGTGCCTACGACATTGGAGGAAAGGAAAACAAGCCTCCACGGCGCGGGGAACCCAAGGGTTATTCTGGGGGGCAACACGTGGCATTGGACGGGGGCGTAGAACGGTCCCCGGGAAGTTATAATAGAGCACATAAAAAGAAGGCATTTCTTTACCTCTGCTCCTGCAGGGAAATCCGGTTGCTGACTACTCATAAAAAAAGCCCGATCACGGCGAAAAGTGAGGGTTTAGGCGGGCTCTGAAACGCGGATAGAACTGCAGTCGTTCGACGACCTAAAAAGACCAAAAAAGAAGAAGCCCACCCCCGTCCCCCCCACCCAAACCCCAACAACAACAAAACACCCCCAAAACCCCCAGCACCAAAACCCCCAAACCCACAAGAAAAACCCCCCCAACCAGAAACACCCCCACCCGCCCCAGACCAGCAAAAGTGGGGAAAAAAAACAAGCGCCACGCACGACAACTCCACACCCCCCACTAATATTTCTTAATTCGCATAAAGCTACTACAATATAGTGTTGTCGTCAAGCCGGCTCGACTAATAGTCGAACCAATCGGAAGCCTAGCAATAAAAAAGTAGGACAAACCCTATTCCCTAACATTATAAGTGAGGCAACTCCTCGTGGCGGGGGAGTTCAGGATTATAACCATCTCGCGGGTTTATAAGCTGAAGAGACAGATCGAGGGTGGCAGCCGAACATTCAACTGAAAAGAAGGTTTCAAAAGTCTGTGCGTCACAAAAAAGCAAAAGAGGGAAACGCGAAAACTAGGATCCCTGAGGGGGAAGGAGGGAATCAAACCTTCGACGCACGTGCCTGGTCAGTGAAACGTCAGGAAAGGAGGGATGAAAAGAGGAATAAAGGAAGTCGCCTGAGCAGCAGAGACCTCGACAGAAGAAGACGAAAAGAATAACATCTCCGCGCGTTGCCACGCGGGCCGACAGGCCGGAAAGAAGGACCAAGAATGAGACTCTCGCGCCCGGAAGAGCACGGCCTTGGAAAAAAATAAGCCTGCGCCCTCGAAAGTCTTAGAAAGGGAGGGGGGGAAGTGAAGGGGGAAAACTCAGAACGAATCGCCGAAATACGGATTCGGAAAAAGGGCTCCTATCTCATTAACCTACTAAAGGAAGGAATGAGGGGGGAATATAACTCTCCTTTAATTCAGAAACGCGGATATGGGGGTAGCGCAGAAAGCACACGACGGTCCCCCATGGTTAGAGGCGCGAAGGAAGGAAACCCAGGGGACGCGCCAATCGGTACACTCTGCAGACACACTAAAGTAGACCCTAAACTGCTTCTCCGTAGGTTAAACTATGTGAAAAATGCGCAGGGAAAAAAAAAGGAACTTCATCGAAATCCCCACCAAAAGAGAGGGGAAACAGGGGGGGAAATCACTGTGGTGCCGCTTCACAAACCCAAAAAACATTGACAAAACCCCCCCACCACCCCCCACGAACTCACAAGATAACCGGAAAAAAAGCACCAATCAGCCTAAGAAATAGCACTGAGTATACTGAAATAACCCTCGAGGATCACAAAAGAGAGAGTAAGATCCCAGGGGGACTCCATGTGAGAATCCAGCCGTCGCAGCGCGAAAGAGAAAGAGCCCAAGGATAAACCACCACAAAAAAAAAGCCATCAGGAACAACATTATAAAAGGCGATCGAAAGAAGAAGTAATATTACGCCGCCAAAGTCCTGGAACTGGGATCGAGAGGGCATCGTCCAGGGCGTCGGAACGTCTACAAGCATACTAAGACGACGATCACGGGGGTTAGAAGCGCGAAGAAAAGCCAAAAGACGCTGCGCCGAACTAACCACAGACCATCCAAACGAGAAAAAAAATTTTCCTTCACACTAAATGGTCCATAAAGAAGCGTCAGGGGGAGGGGGGAGCAGTAATTCAAATAAAAAAAAAGTCGCGGGGTCGATCGGCAAAAGAATATGGATCGGCTGAAAGAGCGATCAAAAGCAACCTTATTAGAAAAAAGAGAGATTGGGCAAGTGGGGGGATATTACAAAGCTGCCTTGCAGAGAGGCACCAACTATGGACGTCAATGACAAGAACGAGAGGAGGCGTTATGCACGAGTGTGGGAAACCAGGGTCCAATATCGTCGCTGTCTGTGTAAAAGTGGTGGGGGGACAAGAGGGAAAAAGGGGTGTATTTTGGAGCGGAGCAAGGCGAGATTGGGGATTATGGGGGTCAGACTGTGACAGAAAACAGGAGTCCGGGAAGAGAAGCAGGAAGTTGACGGGAAGTGGAACTAGTTGGGAAAGAGCAGATATCCTTTTTGGGGAGGAGCATGTTGTTGCTGGGGGGGGGGAAAACAGTGAGTTCGTGCGAAGATTCCTTTCAAGGGAAGTGGGGTAGATCTAAAAGGAAAACGAGAAAGGGTTCGCGGGTAGAGAGGGGGGGCCGTATTCCTTGAGAATGGAGAGACTTTACTGAGGAGGGAGAAAAAGGGCGGGAGGGGTCGGAGTTTCAGGGCGGTGAGACGTCTTTGGCGGCAGGGATGGCCTGGACAAAAGGGAAGAAGGCGAGAAGGCGGTGGTGTTGGTGGGTTACAAGACTTAAGGAAAGGGGTCTGTCCTCGAGGAAGGCAGAAACCAGTGTTGAAAACCTCAGACGGCGCGCGACAGTTCGCGGGGCGGGAGCCTGGGGTCAGACAGAAGGGGCGGGGGGGAGGCTGAGGTTTGGCAGGAATGAGAGCATCCGACCATGTGGCGCAGTCGGGGGAGGGGATCTACAGAAAAATCTCCGCGCAGGCAACGCAACGTTGTTAGTACAAATCCATTCCCGGAGGTGAGATGGCGGAAAATGCAGATTCAGAGGGCAGATAGAATCTGGTGGTGGGAGGGAGTGCTCCACTTCCGCCAAAGGGAGGGGAGCATGTAGGAGGGGGCTAATGGAGAATAGTGACCAGAACGGCAGAACAGACTTGGAAGGCGAAGCGCGGGGGGGGAGCTGTAGAAAGTGGGTGAATAGAGGCTCGTCAACCTGGCACGACTTGACGAGGAAAGTCAGAGCTGAAAGGTTAGTAATAGGTCGGTTCTCGAACCTCTCTCCTTCAGTGAGGGACGAGAGGTAAATCATAGTCAGCGTCTCTCACCGAGAGTGGAAACCTAAGAAGGCTGGCAGAAAACGCATGGGAATGCCAAATGCCAGTCCTGAGTCAAGCCGTTTCCGAAAGGGGGATCAAACATGTAAAGGGAAAACGACTGTAACTTGAAACCGGCTTCGATGACCAGAGGCCGGCAACGAGGAAAAGATGGGCTTTCGAAACCGGGAAGAGGGGGGATCAGCGAAGAACGGGCCAAGACGCGTTTAAAACAGCCGCTACAGGGAAATAGGGGATGTTCAGATTGAGCGGAGAGAAAGGGGCCGGCTCGATGGCGGTCGGAGAAAGTGAATTCCTATTTCAGTAGAGAAAGGGAGGGTTGCAAAGCAATGACAGGATAGGGGGTGCGTAGTGGGGTCTGTTCGAAAATAATGATGGCGGGGGAGAGTAGGAGGGGTCAGAGCTGGATTGGCCGATTAGCGTCTGGCACGGGGGGACCCAGGTCGGAAGTAGTTGGGGGGGGCTAGTGCCTGCGTCTGGCAAAATGGTGGCGCGGAGCATTCATGGGCAAAAAATTTTTCGCGGTGGCGGGGGTTACTGCTGAATATCAGATCGACGGTAAATTTGCACGAAATGAGGGACAAGGAGGGTTATAGAAAGACAGAGAATCCCATGGAGGGGACGGAAGCTGCAAGGTGTTGCTGACAAGAAAAGGGTCAGGGGGTGATCGCCCGTTGGACACGATCGAGTGCGGAAAAGGGGGGGAAAAGCGGGTGAAGGTGCGTAGGGAAGATGTTTGTGTGGCAGGAGTGTTAACAGGGGGGGGTCGGTTCCATCGGGGGTTGTGGAACGAGAGTGGGGAGGGAAACTGCCAACGGGGGGGGGCAAGCTATTACTGAAAGAGGAGGTAATCGAAGCAACCAGGGAAACATGGGCGGACGAAAACACGGTTGTCATTTGTCACAGGCGCTTGAATCACCCGCTTCTCCCAAACAAAAGAGCGGCGCCCGTAAGATAAGAAGAACGAGTGGGTTAGACTTTTCACGGGAGGGACAACGGGGGAGAAACAATCAATAGCTTAAGAGTTGGGGGGAGGTGGCGTGACGAATGTGGGGGGGGGTGGGGAAAGTGACGGATGGACACCGGAGCTCTGGCGTCTGGGGGAAGACTAAAAGGTTTGGAAAGTCCCAATGGACAACCCGCGTACTCGCACTGTTGGGAGGAATGGGTTGAGGAACGAATCTTACCTCCGACACGAAGGCGCCAGGGAAGCAGCCAATGCAGGAAATCAGAAATAACAAGCTCAAAAATTCCACTTCACAGGGGATTCAGGTCTCGGTTTGCCTACGATAAGGTGTGAAGGCGATCCGAATCAGTTTTGATGCACTTTACGTCGTGATGGTTGTAAGGCGGGATATTACAATAGAAGCGTCAGGTAGAGGGGGGTAAAAGGACACGAAGTAAGCAGGGAAATTCAATCGGCACCTTGGAGAGGCGGTTGGTATCAACTATGAGGGGGAAATAAATCATCCGCTGAACTGAAGGACTCAACCGGTCTACCACAAACCAAAAACCTCAGAGGAGAAAAAAATCTAAGTAATTCACAAAAGAAAAATTTCCTGCTACAGCAAAAACAAAGTAGGATGAGGGGGAAAAGATAGGGGTGGGTGGTGGTGGGGTCTTCCGGCGGCACGTTCTGCAGTAGGGAGGTCGGGCCGGGGGGGCTTCCTTACGGGGGGGGACAGGGCCAGGCCGATGTACCGGTCCACGACAGTGATTATTTTATTTGCGCCAAAAGGAAGGCGGTGGGATGGGGACACCGACGCACCGGAAAGCAAATCGACGACCCACACGAAACGTGCGCAAGTGGGAAAAAAAAATTGCCAAGGAGCAGGAAGCTAAAAAAAAAGATCGTCGGTACCCTCTTCCTGCAAGAGGGGGAAGCGCAAAATGGTCTTGCGTCGGGGGAAACGAAAGTTTCTGCGAAAGGGGGTCAGAAAAGAAGTTAGTAGCTTGGAACTATGCAAAACGTACTCTCAGCAAAACTGCTGTATAATTTCTCTTGATGGGGGTGGTTGACAATTAAAAAGTTAGAGAAAAAAATGGGGGCGAAGGGGATAGAGGTGAAATACTAAACCTACCCAATAAAGAAATCGTCCTCCAAAGCAAAAAATCTCACGGGTAAGCCTTTAATTTGGGTAACAGCAGGAAAAAGGGAGTAGAAAACGATCGGGTCGGAAGCATTTATCGCCCGGAAAAGGTGGGGGGGGGGAGCGGGCATTGGGCTGTTTGCTGACTAAAGAGGTGGCAATTGCAAAAGTTTCGAATGCAGGGGTCAAGGGCGATTCGATGAAACACGTTCTACGTAAGACTATGGGTCTGACCAAGTTGGAGTGGGACGAAACGCTCAAAAAAACGATAAAAGGAAACAAAGAAAGGACAAGCTCAAAGGCGAAAAAAAAAACCCACAGATTCGACGAAAAAGTCCAAAGGTAAAAAAAGCACTATTGGCTGATCGCAACTGGGACAGCAGAAAAGGGGTAGAGGACCAAATACAACACCAGAAATGAACCACAATGGTGACTCGAGGGACATCGAAACGTGCATGTGGGAAGGGGGAAGGAGGCACGCTAGACGAACCGTTCTCGAAAGTATCCAAGCCACGAAGAAAAAAAGTTCTCACACCCGGAGGAGACGAGAAAGCCATCGACGACGAGACCGCCTAATCGGCGAGCACGCGGAAAGCAATGAAGAGGAAAAAGCCGCTGGGACGACCTCGTAAAAGCCACGAAAGTAATTGATTGGCCACACAAAGAAAAAGAAAAACGAGGGGAGAACTAGCACCCGTAAAAAATAAGAGAGGGAAAGTCTGCCCCACTAAGAGAACGGAACCCGCTAAACGAAGAAAAAAAAATGAACTTAAAACCTGCAAAAAAAAAAAAAAAAAAACCTGGGGGGGGGGGGTGTCCAAAAACGCACGCATGCGATTAGGAGAGAATCAACAATAGCCAAGGTGGGCGAGGGCTCTGCTGGGCATGAGGATTTGATCTAAGAAGGGGGACCGGTTCACAAGACTGGTTCACCGCAGCCTGGGAAACGCTAAAACCCGGATGGAAGGGGTGGGGGGAAGAAAAAACTTGACCACGTCTCAAGGGTGGCTGCCCTCTCCTCGACCGGGAAAGTCGAGGTAAGGAAGCAAGGTAAAAAGAAACGCCGTGATCTCATTGCCCATCCAAGACCCGGAGACAGCACCCTTAATACATAGAAAGCAAGGGGAAAAATGCGGTACTCCTGACAAGCCTCTGGAAAAGCGCTCTGAACAAATAGGAAAGGGGAAGATCGATAACGAAAAAAGTCAAACCCCGAAAAAAATCGGCTGTTCCTTAGGGGTGTACAAACTAAGGAACGCCTACGAATATCGAAGGCCACTCGAATCGCCTCTCCGATCGGGGACGGCGGCCGGGCTGTGGGGCCAAAAGTTCGGTGAAATGCCTAGCTTCCATGAGGGATAAAAAGGAAGAATACCTAATACACAAGCGATTAAAAAACTTACCAAGCCACGACGACCAATCGGGGCAGGAACCATCCGCATAACCGTCTAAACGCTGGGTCAACGAGGGGGTAGGGCGGCCTAATCAACCTGTGAAGAGAGTATAAAAAAAAAACAAAAAGGGAAGGCTTTCCTCGAACGGTATGGGCCGAGGCAACCACCACAAAATAATCGAACCATTTCCAAAGAAGGAACGGGACAACCAAGCAATGCGCCGGACCGAGCGGAAAAGCGTGGCGATTGCTAACACTGAAAAACAATTCGAAAAAAGAGACCGGAACCAGATCCTTCAAAAAGAGTGGAACGAAAGCAGGGGAAAAAAAAAGAGGACAACAAAAAAGACCTCCACACCACATCTCATCAAAAGGAGCATGGGGCTCATTGAAAATCGAGGGGGAAAGACCGGAAGAAAAAGTCATGGTGGTAAGCCGTCTTCGCCCGGCGAGCACGTACGAAGAATCATCTCAGGCAAGGGGGGGAGACCCCTCCTCAAAAGGAGGCTTCCGTCGTAACGCAACGAAAAGCGGACCGGCCGGGACTTCACTCGGAAGAAGAATCTAACGCGGGATGGGGGAACGTACTCGGGGCAGGTTTTCTTAACAAACTATGTGAATAGAACTGCAAAAAATCATTAAACACCAACGGAGGAGAAAAGAAAAGTAGGATTTCAAGCAGTGGGGGCTAACTGGGTTCCTATCGACAAACCGCGGACGCCAGAGTCTTGAGGAAAAAGAGAAGGGGGGGAAGGGATGTGCCGGAGGCATCTTCCGTGGCGGGACGTTTTCAGGACAGCGGGAGGACTCGGAGTGGGGGGAGGTTGATCGGCGGCGGCCGCCAAGATGAGGAGGTCGACGTACCGAGCCTTGCCAAGGCCGGAGAAAGGACTTTGGCGGTAGAGTGAACAGAGGCCGTTGAAAAAGACGAGGGCCCGTTGGAGGAGGCATGGGGGGGGGGGAAGTGAGGCTATTATGTAGGTGCTGGATCTTGGGCAAGCCGGATCCCTTTTGAAGCTCTAAATGGAAGCTCAAAGTCGGTCTAGCAGGGGGCGGTGAATCAATCGCTGGGTGAGAGAATAACTGGTCGTTGAGATTGGGATCTTACGGGCAGAGTGGGAGGTCTGTTAGCCGTCGCAGGGGGGCGACGCGTCTTGTGGAGTTCCGAGTCCCGTAACGTAAACGGAGCCGCCATACGGATTGGTGTTTGGGGTCCGCTTTAAAGAAATTCTGGGGTCTTCTCGATCGCGAGACTGACCATTGAGGGCAGAACCTCTGAGAGAGAAAGGTGGAAAAAACGGTGAGGGGAGGCTAAGTTGGTCCCTCAAGTCGGGTCTAGTTAGCGGAGGTTTGAATGGATACTTCGCACAGCCATGGGGGATGAAGGCGGGGGGGAGGTAAGAGGTGAGGGAAACTCTACCTGAAATGGATTCTCAACGAAAAAAAGGAAGCAAGCACCAAACCAAGACGCCGTCGTTACCGAGAGAAATGAGGAGGCATGAGAGTCGGAGGGGGGGGCAGGGCGGGCTGTTAATGCGTCAAAAACGGGAACGGACCCAGACAATAAAAGCTTAGCTCATGCAGGTACAGATAGGTCAAGGCAAAAAACTCTGTTCTGCAAAGCGCGAGAGAAATACGGGCTGGAGAAAAAGAGTCGACTGACACGAAATGGTGTTGGGAAAACAGCGTTAAAAGTCCATGGACGAGGCTTCAGGAGGGGGGGGGGAGGGTCGGTTGGGCCGACTGAGAGAGGACTGTGTGGACGAAAAAAGATAAGACAGGATCAACTAATGAGGGCCGGGCAAGAAGAGAGGTGCGGGCAGACTGATTACACCTACAGCAGGGATGACAGGGCACATTCTAAAGGGATGGGTCAAGGGAGGGGGACAGAAACTGACGCTTTGGAAGTGACCGGGCGGAGCCCATAGGGCAGAGAGGTACGAGAAGTGTAAAAAAAAAAACAAACGGAGTGGGGCGTTAGCGAGACTGACGTCAGGTTGAAAGACAAAGGGAAGGGGTTGTTCTGGGGCAATGTTTAAAGGTGATGGTAGGGGGAGGCGCAATGGGCTCTCGGGGGTGGGGAAAAGGTTAAAACGGACTATACAGTTGCAAAAAGACACGTCCGCGAGGGTGTCGGGTCGGGAGAGAAAAGTTAGGAAACCCTTATGGCGTGTCTCGTTGCGGTCAGGAATAAGGGCAACTCGCTTATTGCATACAGCCTTTGGCGCAGATGTATTTCGAAAAAAAAAAAAAATCGGTGCCTACCACGTTGGCGAAACTCTCGAGGGGCCAAACCGGTGGGATGTGTGGGGGCGGAGGTGGCTTGGGTCTCCTCCAAGAATCCGGCGGTCGAAGGGTGCAGGAACCCCTAGTCTCAGGACTTAAGAGGCGCAAGATAAAATCAAAATTTCTCCGAGTCACTTGATCTCTTTGGATTACAAAAGAACATTGCGGATGCCAAAGGTGGGTGATGACTCAATTGGGACGTAAAGGGGGGGGGTGATATCATATTTCGGGTCATCTTCATACTTTTTGGGGGGTGCGAGTAATTTCGTTTTTTGGAAGTCGTTTTTTCGAGGGTGTCGATGGGTTTTGAAGAGAGGTCGCAAACCTTAAACGTTGCAGAAAAGAGTAGGGAAAGGACAAGAACGTAGGTCTGAAAGCGAAGACGCAATGAAAACGAGAGCGACCACGGGGGGAGTTCGCATGTCGCTTCTGCACAACTACGAACGGAATGCAACAAAAGAAAGCGGGGGAGAGCCACGCAAATGAAAACGGAAACGAGCGGGGCTTTTCGTGATTGAACCGAGGGGTCAAAACGCAGAATATGGGATTTGGGAGGGGGCGACGATTAGAAGTGTGGTATGGTTAAAGGAAAAGTTCAATTCCGGGAACTGGGTTGAAAGGACTAAAAAGGCAGGTTCGAGACCTCATTCTGAAGGCATCCAAAAAGGACCATGCCAAGCGGAATCTCTGGGACTGGGGCAGGAGTTGGGTAGGCCAATCTGCAAAAAAAGCACGAAAGGGGGAGTCAACTGTAAAAACAAAAGTTCAAGGGAAAGAAAACCGCTGGGGCGAACCCAGCACAAACAAACTTTCCATGGACCGGACGGCGGGCCAAGAGCGCAGGTGGGGGAGAGCAAACCGCCTCGGCAAGTCCATGGATCCCTAGTGGGGGGAAAACTCTGGGGGAGGGAACACAACGAGTTCTCCGGGTCGGCAATAAGCAACATACGTCGCACCTCCGCAGCAGAACTCTCTCCCTTCTAAACCGAGGTGTCTGACAGGAGGGGAACTAAAAAAAGAATCGTCAAACCGATCGCAGGCAACCGCCCTCATTCATAAAGCGGGGCGGAAAAAGGCCACAAAAAATACAATGCACTAGCAAAAAAAACGGCTTGTATTACTAGCATTGGATTGGTATCCTTTCGGGCGGGAGTTTCATGACGGAGACAGGTATAATGCGTACTCCGCGTTGGCAGAGAGGAGTGCGTTCCCCTTTCAAGGGGTTGAAAACGAAGCCAATGGGGGGTGATCGGTGAAGGGTCTAAGGGGTCGGGGATGGGAACACCCGCAAACAAAAAAACGGGGCAAGATTCGTAACCCAAGACGACGGCGCGTACGTGGCGGTCACAATGAGGAAAAGCGCCAAGATCTGCCACCACGCGCCGGGGCCAGGTAAATGTCCGGAATAAAAAGGCAGTCGAGCGGGTGGACAAAGAAATGGCTGGGATAAATTTTCAACGACGAAAACGGGGGGGGGAGGGAGGACAGAAAGAAGAAAATCGACTAAACTTCTTCTAATGGACTAGGGAGGGAAGGTCACTTTTATCTATAACCCGCTAAACTAAAGTGAAAAACTAGAAAGGGAAAAAGACAAAGGGAAATAAATCAATTCAACTCCCCGAAAATTAAACCTTAAAGATATTGAGGGGTACAACCTTGAAAAGAAGGAAAAAAAGTCTACGCGATAGTTCGGGCGCGCAGGGGCGGATAGGTAAGGGGTTTTGGTGGGGGGGGGGTTGTGGAGGAACTGGCGTGGGGGTAAGGAGAAGGGCGAGTGCACGCCAGGGGGGCCGAAAATGTGGGTGGACAGGAGAGGTCGAGCACCCTACGGGGGAGACGGCATACAGAAGTGGGGGGGGATTACACACCTTTTGGGGGGGGGGGGGAAGTTGCGAACGCCAAAGTTCAAAAACCCTAAGAAAGAAAAAAAAACTGGTACCCAAAGCTAGCGCAAAAAAAACTTGAAACGACAACCGCGGGCCGTTGAAAAGGTCACACTTGTATTACGAGGGGTGCCGACGAAATGGAGTTTCCTAAAGGTAACCGAATCTCCATCTATTCAGCCAAATTACAAACCTAGAAGGTAAGACCGCAGTGGGCCTAACTTCACCGTAACAACTAAGCCGGAAGCTAGCTCAACTCTTCACCGCCGAAAGGCACGAACAGGGTATGACCGCTAGGCTAAACAAGCGGCATCCGGGGACAGGATGGGGGGTTACATCTCCTCCTCAACAGAGCGAACCGGTCTGTCGACTCTCCTCTGCAAGAACTGCTCCCGAACCCGAGAGACTCAGCGGGAACTGTTTTGTACGGCACTACATGAGCAAACGACGGACTGCAAATGCAAAACACTAGAAAAGAAGTCAAGCCGCCAAGAAACAAACTGAGCTAACAGTCAGAATCAGGCCTCTAAAGGGCCCTTAAAACCCCCCAAAAAGAGGGAGAAACAAGCGTTGCATAGGCGATGAACCAGCTCAACGCGGTTCACTTGGAAAGGGAGGCGCTCTTGGCAAATCAAAGTCCGGAAGAAAGCCCAAGGGACACTGGGCCAAGAAAGACAATCACTTAAGGATCCCCTGCGGAAGCCGGGGGAAAGAAGCCTTCTCCGAAAGGGGGATCTTGCGCTTCCCACGCACACGAGAGGAAGCGTCGAATCAATCTCGGGGAAAACTGCACAGAACGAACCTATCCTGGCAAAACTGAAAGAGCCCGGCGTCTGAAAAGGCGTGCCGCGACAACTAGAAACAAGGGCGGGAGGGGGACAATCAGGAGACGCGCTCGCCAAAGCCCTGTCCTCGAGAATACAGGAATGCGCAACCTACATCTGAGGGGTGGGAACCTTGAATTTGAAACGAAAAAAAAAAAAAACGCCCTCCTGAAATAGACGGGAAATCGCCGTCTCTTAAATAGACGTGGGAGTGTAACAAGAAACGCTCCCGTGATGAAATCAAAAATCGGGTCGTGGGTCATACTAAAAAGCACACGAGAAGAAACTGGGTGCTAGACATTATGAAAGAAGAGGAAAAGAATAACCGACGAGGAAAAGACCCAAAAGGATCCGAATGAAACTGGGAGGAGCAAAAAACGAGCAAACCGGAAGGTCGAGGGGCCGAGGAAGAAGTCCCTTGTCATCAAAAATTCTTAACCCCAA
>Ga0179593_1326166_pt1 | contig 12941 bp, 20 predicted proteins | sample CZODoug2_1_08_16_FD_185931 | JGI IMG/M metagenome (GOLD analysis project Ga0179593, IMG submission 185931) | Vadose zone soil fungal communities from Angelo Coast Range Reserve, California, USA - CZODoug2_1_08_16fungal (PacBio error correction) | ecosystem: Environmental > Terrestrial > Soil >...
GTAAAACTAAGAAAAAACTAGGCTGCAAAAAAGCGAAAGGAAAAAAAAGCAAAACTCAAAACTAAGAAACCGGGTTGGGCCAGTTGGATGTTGGGAGAGAGCGGGAAAGCAAAAAAAAAAAACCGGGGAAATTAGTTGAAAGAGATCTCAACAACGAGAGGAGAAAAAAGATGCGCAAAGATCGCAGGGGGGGTTTTGGGGCTGGTCCCAAAAACGACAGCCAAATGGTCAATCCCGGTGCACGGACGGAGGATATCGGAGAATCTAATGTGCACATAGGGGGGGGATAGCGGTCAAGTCTTACTTCCGCGATGATGTTCAAAATATAGGCTTGGGGGAAAAACGGGGGAGGAACGATCGGGAGCAAGGTCCGTGGTTCGCACCGTCTGGAGGGCATGAAAAGGAGAAAGGTGGGGCGAAACCGACAAAAAACTCAAGAAAAGGGACGGAAAAAAAAACCAAACAACTTGAACTCAGCGTGGGATCTAAAAAGGTGCTAATACGCGTGAACAGTTCTCTCAATGTATCTGTTGAAAGCTTACCCACCATATTTGGGCAAAACGCCACGTAAAGTCAGTGTTGGGCAACAGGGGAGGCTTCTTAGTCTGGGGTGGAGAAGGTTCCAGTAAAGGGGCGATTTTGCTAAAACCACGGTCCGCAGGTCATCGTACATCAGTAGATATGTGTCCGGCGATCTGGGGAGGGTGACCTCTAAGAACATCGCTGGTACCGGACCAGATCGAGGGGCTTCCTATTTTTCAGACGCAAGCGAGGGGCCTCTTGAGGGTAAAAAAGGACCGTAAGTTGAGCTGGGAGGGGGAAAAGACAGTTCTGCGTGGAAGTTGGCCGGGGAAGGGAAGGTTTTATTGGGGCGGTATGCAACCTCTCTCGTGTGTTGAGAATAGCTCGGGGGATCTCATCAAAAAGATAGACGAACGGTAGCGGCTGGGTCAAAAAGCAAACCCATGCAGCAGCAGAAAACAAAACAAAAACCACAAAAAAACAGAAACAGGAAAACCACAGCGGAGGACTCGAATTGACGGGACTTGGGGAGGGCGCCGGCAAAACCTTACGAAATCACAAGAATTGACCACTTTCACAGACCCTAAACAAAAACCATCGCCGTTAGAATGGGCACGATCCTCATCCAGGGAAAAAGTAAAAGCCAAAGATTCAAACCCAAAACCGCATACACAGAAAGGGAAAAAAGAATGATGCGCGTACGAGCGAGGGAAAAGAAAGAGACGGAGTCACCAAAAAAAGCGGTTTAGAAGCTGGATCAATCTGCAAGCGTGGCGATTGTGAAAAAAATAAAACGTTAAAAAAAAAAGCGGCTTTCAAGAAAGAGGGTCTTCTTAAAAAGAAAAAAAAGGGGGGTCCTGGGTGATCGGAGAGGGTCAGTTTAACAGAATGAAAGGAAAAAACATTCGCTCGCAAAGTCCAATTAAATCAAAATCTGTATTTCGTGGGGTACTAAAAAGCCGAGGGGAGACGTATGGAACAAGGGTAGTGGAGTGGTGGGTCGACGCGAGTCTCCAAAGCGTTAAGGGACCGCTCCGCCCAAAAAAGGATGGGGATGGGTTAATTTGAAGCAATTTTACGGTCTTAGGACAACGACGGAAGTCCGGGGGTGGAGCAAGAACGGTAAGGGGAACGAAGGGCAAGGCAAGGATAATGGGGTTGCTTAGAATCGCTTGTTTGGCTGGACGGGGTCGCTGCCCGCAGAAGAATCACTGAAAAAGCAGAGAAAGGCAGGGAGTCGAAAGCAGGAAAAGGCCCCCGTCAACGAAAGCGAAGGGGGAAAAACCAAAGGAAGCAAAGGGGACCTTCCGACATGCGCCAAAAAAGAAAAATTCCCTCTACATCAAGTCTAAGAGCCCAAGGCACGCCATCCACTACCCGATCAAAGCCGGCCAGGCGGAAGGCTGAACCCATAAACTGAGGAGAATTGAGAGGGCAGAAGAACGGCAGGAGGCCGCTGTGGCATCGAATGGCAGACGCAATCACGTCAGAGGGAGCGCGAAAAAGCACAGAAATGTTCAAAATTCAAAAGAACTGCGGGCAGATCGGAGGCAGGGATATCGGGAGAAAAGCGGGGGGGGGGCGAGGAAGGACCCAAAGCTTCAGTTCAAGACCACGGCCTCAGGGGGGTAAATAGGACGGACATGCAATCGAAACCGAAAAGGACCCTTTTCGTAGCTAACCGTGTCCAGAGCTGCGCAAGAATTAAATGGAGACCGGGAGGGATGGCGATTCTGTACGAAGCAAAATCTCCTCCTCTTGCTGGGACAAACATACCATGATCAGGAACCCGGTAGGAAGGGCGAGGGGACAAGTGGCAGGTTCGGGACTCTGGGCAGGACTATAATCGAAAATCAATGAAGAAACCAAACAGGTCAGGAGGCACTGAGGGGAAAGAAGTCCAAAATGGAAGCCTAAGCACTCAGATAAAAGATACCTGGCCTAGGGGGATCCCGGAAGAGCGATCGGGGGGGAGGTCGGCGGGAGATCTGCACACACCTCGATGGCAAGAGCAAGCCGGGACCGGGTCCGTCAACGTAACGAGGCTCCTAGTCGAGGGGAGAAAAGGGGGTCCGGGGAATCTTTATGGCAATGGGGAGCAATTGGTGGACCGCACCGGACCCTCTTTAAAAGGGCGAAAGGCGAAAAATCCTTTACAGAATCACACGTGGGAGAAAAACGCTAATCAGAGGCAAAAAGGGACTCTCAAAAACAACCGGAGGAACTAGAATAGCTAATAGGAATAATACACGTGTCTAAAGGGACGAGATAATAGGTGAACGAGCGCGGCGTTAGGCACAGGCCCGCGAGTAAAAGAGTTGGCACCATGCAATAAAAAACGGGGACCTCGAAATCATCCGCAAACCTGAAATGCGTCCGCGAAATAAAGAGAGGCAGTTGCAGGAAAACGGACAATCTTATAACAGAGGTGGTGGCAGCGAATACGAATCACGATAAACCCGTCATCGCAGAAGGAGGGAAAAAAAAGCCGAGTCGCCTAAGCGGGGGGAGGAGGGAAAAGTGGACGGAGGGTCCCAGAATGCCGCTCAAAGACGTAACTTGAGCAGGCCGGGAGGTCAGATGAGCCGCAGCCTATAACAAAAAGCAAAAAAAATGGTCGACGGCTTGACTTAACTAAAAGGGAAGACTTGTCAAAACAGAACGTCAGGTCGATGTCGCGATAGCAAAGAAGAAGGCCGTCATGAACACCACGGTGCGCATATCGGCATAGGGGGAACGAAAACCGCGGGGGCACGCGGGGTGGAGTCATGTAAAAAATGAAAAAAGGAAGTTCAACGTCGGCACAAATACAAGGGGACGGGGGGGGGGCACAGGGGAGGACACGAGTGGAGGACGATCTGGCCTAAATATAGAGAAAAGGTAGGGCGTAAGGAAAAAACGAATATGTGTGAGGCAAGGAAAAATCTCACGGTTGATTGGAGAGATCTGCAAAAGAACAAAAGGAGACGGGGCGCAAGTGACGTGCGTCCCTCAGAAAACCGAAGTGGTAAAAGGTGGGTCATGCAGCAAAAGAGGAACTTTCTGGGGGCTTGGGGGTCTTGGGTTAGTAGTACGTGCATGGCAGGCAGGGAGCTTTATTCGGAGGAGGCCGAGCGTGAATTCCAGCACTGTTGGGAAATCCGGAAAGGGGAAGGGGGGAGACGCGAGGGGAGAGAAGTGACCATCTCCTGCTAGGCGGAGCGGGATCGGGAGGAGGAGTCGTACCAGAGAAAGCAATGCCTACAGAACAGAGCAACCCAAATACTGGGGAAGATGACTCGCCTGCATAGGAGAATTAGTTCGGAAAAAAACTCCAAAGGTCCAGAAAAAAAACGGAGGGTCGTGAGAGAAACTACCACGCAGACCAGCCCCTCAGAAAAAGAGGGGACATATAACTTAACCACCGCCTCGAAAAGCGCAACGCAAGTCCAACTCCAAACGAAACAGGGAAAAGAAAGATTCGAAAGCCGACTAGATAACAAAAGTACATAGAATTATGAATGGACGAACAAGAACGGAAAGGGAGGAGTGAATTATTAGAAAAACAACGCACGCAGAGCACAACATGACCCGCGAAGGATGGAAAACATAGTATCAAGTGGAACTTTTTCGGACTAAGGGAAGCTGTGGGGCATGGAGGGGATCAAAAGGGCCAAAAAAAGCGTGAGTACAGGCGAACGACGCGTAGTTAGGGGGGACATCAGTGCGCGAGAGCAGCAGAGAAAAATTACCTCAGCCACGGCGCCCGATAAAAAATGAAGGCGGGGGGAAATATAAAACTGCGGGCCTGAGAAAGGGCGGCTCGTGCCGTATGAACTGTAAGGTTGGAAGGCGAGTCGGGGTCGAATACAAGCAGCGATCAAGGACTTTTAGGCTCGCACTGAGGTCAGACAAGAAGGCGCAAAAGACCCAGGAGCGCCTTAATTCTGGTGGAAACGTGCGGGGTGCGGATTTCTGAAATGCCACCTGGCGTGTGTACTAGAAAGCTAGAACAGGACTTCTGTACCGGAGAGATATTATCAAACGAATACAAACCCAAAGAGGGGAGCTGGACACAGACCAAAATAAACGTCCAAGCAACGACGGCCACAGCAAGAGGGGGGGGGTCGGAGTAAGACCAGCGCGGTCAAGTCAAGGAAGAACCAAGGGCTAAGAGTGTCATGGCAAGGTACAACCGCGTAACTCCAGAGGGAGACGGGGTGGCGAGGACAGACGGGGTTAATCACCAGAGAACCTAACCCACAGAAAAGAGGGCGGAGGGTCGAGTCCAACGGCAAGGCATCACTCCTGAAGAAACCGGAAAAGGCCAATAAAGAAATAAACAAAGGAACGAATTTTCTCGGACAAATAGTGGGGGTATAACGCAGCAAAAAGAAAAAAGGATTAAGCGATGATTAGACAGCACATCCCACGTCGGCGGGGGCAAAGGTGGGACGGAGAAAGATCGGAACTTGATATAATACGACAAGGCGCAAGAGAAAGATCTCACTAAAAACGGTGTCGGACCGACGTCCGAAAAACAACGAAGGGAAAGACATGACTAACAAGCAGATCAAGAACATAGGCAAAAAAGGAAGAGCAAAAAAAACTAGGATGCACAATCGAGCTAGACGCACTTGGAGACCGGTGGATGGGGAAGGTGGCTGGGTTGGACTCTCTGAAGCAAACGTAAGTTGAAAAAAACTTCAAAAAAAAAAAAGGAGAAGGAGGAAAAAGAGAGGGAGAGAAAATAACCGTTTTTACTGTGAAAAAAAAGCAACGCAAACAAAGACACGTCCGGCTCGAAGCAAAAAGGCCATCCTTCCTTGGCCCTCTCGTTTTGTGGGGGGGGATAGCACTGATCATTTGTGATTCCGCAGAAGAGATGTGAGAGGGGGGATCTGCTTGTTGCAAACGTGGAATTGAGGAGTGGTCAAGTAGGGAAGTAGGGGGGGGCAACACGGGCGCGGAATTGCTGCGTCGTGGCGGGAGGGGATTAAAGCAGAACCACTGGGCAAGATTAGAAGAACCAACGGGGAAAACAGGGGGAAAAATATTCCGTTGTAAAGAAAGAGGAAAAAAATGACGGGAAATGACAACACACGAATTTTGGTCAACAAAAAATCCAATGTACGATATGGCCGGACGAGCGGAGATGAGTGAATGGGGACCGGTTGGGCGGAAGGGGAAGTTTGATGCGAAGGTAAGGGAGTGGTGTCCCGCCATCGGCATCATTTGGGGAGTGCAGGCGATCAAGGGCGTGCAAGAATGATTCCCGATGTACCAGTGGGGCCAGCCGAAGGGGGAAGAAAGGGAGGAGTCTGAGACCTCGTTGGAGAGAGTAAGAAAGCGTGGTCGGGAAAAAACACGAAACGTGGAAGGGGAAAAAGAAGGGGTGGGCTGGAATTGTCAAAAAACTATCATGGGGTAGGGAGGGGAAAAAAGCCGAAGGGAGTCCTTTTGATAAACTCATCAGCAAAGCGCATCGAAGAAGAAGGGGGGGGTGGGTTTGGGGTCAGGATCTTAAAGCGAAACAGGGTCATTCTTAACATCACACAAACCAAGCAACGGAGGGACAAATGGCATTTAGGACGCCTGGAACTGGAGGGGGGAAAGGGGGGCGCAGGCATTGAGCACGGTAAACACTAATGGGGGGGAAGCAGGAATCTGGACCGATCGCGAGCAAAAATCCGAAAGTGCATCACGGAAAAGGAAAATAAGATGCATAAAGAGAACCTGACCCCGCATCAGCATCAAGGGGGGAAGAATGGGGAGCCGGTTATCTCGTAAACTAGACAAGCGTAAAGGATGTCAGAAAGAAAAACGTGCGGCAGATGAGAAGAAAAGAGGGGGGACGGGGGTGACAAAAAACACGGAAAAAAAATAGATGAAAAATGAACCGTATCCGGATTTCCATCCTCATTGGGGGGGGGACAGTGGGGAGAGGAGAGGTTTGGAACTCTAACAGGTGCTTCGAAGGGGAAGTCTCAACAAGATACATTAAAAAAGGGAGGGGGTAGAGTAAGGTCGTCCTCCAAATTAAGATTTAACTCTATTGGAGTTGCAGTGGGGGGGGGGGAATCTCGCGGTCGCTAATTTCGAGCGAAGAATAAGGCAAAGCACAGCTTTTCAGAGGAGTTAAGGGGTGAAGTCACACAATTCAGTCTGAGAAAGACGACCAGGGGGCGTGGAAAACTGAGGCGACCAACCAGCGAGGAATTTACCGCATTTAAATTGGTTGAAACTCGGCGGAGGGAGTGTGGGTTGACATTAGCGGGGAGATGGGAAGCAATCCGCAACCATCACGATGAACCATCAGGAAACGGGGAGTAGACAATCAAGGGGAGAGAATGGACTGGAGGGATAAACCCCAATTCTGCGAGGGACTTAAAAGACCCTCGCGGGAAAATTTTCAAAGCGCCCCCCAGAGAAACATCCCTCCCCTTACCACCAAGGCCAGATCTGGCATGTCAGTGACAGAGGGCTGAAAGGAGGTTACGTCGTGAGGAAGGTTGCCTCATTCCGCCTGCCGATTGAAGAATAAATGGGCTGGGGAAGGGAGGGGGAACAACGTCAATCGGATAACTAAAAAATTAAAGTACCCTTATCCAAGGGGAAAACCTATCACCGCAGATCGAAGGCAAAGAGAGTAGAAAAATAGGCCAAACCACAAACTCGGGTCCGAAAAAAGGACAATCATTCAAAGCTCAACCATGAAAGAAAACTCCTTGATACCGCACAAGAGGTTCTGAAAGGAAAAGAAGGCCGTCTGCGCAAGGTTATATGATCATGAATGATTTCGGAGATGAAAGAGAAAAAAAGAGCCCGCTAAGGGAACGGGACAGATAAGAAAGGGGCCAACGAAAGTCAAACGGTATCGGCTGCAAGGTGGGCGTTCTAAACGCGGTGCTGACAACCGAGATGCAGCAAAAAAACTAAATTGGGAATCAGGGAGGGGACAAACCGTCCAAAATTGCCGAATAAGCCCGATTGCTAAAGGAGACGGCTATTTGCTCTACAAACATTGAGTAGCATGGAGCGGAGTATTTATCTATAACTTCCCCCAAGAAATCTGCCCCGAGACAAGCCGGAATCTTCACCGGAGGGAGCCTTTCGCGGCGAAAAATGGTGCAGTTTCTCTGGTTGGACGAGATTGGGTGGCCACACTATGAATCTCCAGCCTGGAAAGCACGATTCCTATCCGACCACGCTCGACACCGAGAAGAGTAGCGCAATCGCTCTACTAAAACACGAGGACCAAGAAAGAAAGGAGGAGCGTGGCGATAAATAGAAGTCTAACGGTGGGAGCATCCTGGGGGCGAAAGCACTCGTTACCAAAAAAACGCCCCAAGGCGCCAAAAGTTACCAAAGAGAAAGACCTCAACACCAGTTAGCAGCAGAAAAATTGAGTCAGGGAGGACGGACCGGACTGGAGAGGGGAGGAGGAGGGTCATATCTAATTCCACGAGCCAAAGGCGAGAGGAAAGGGAGTTAGACAATATCAGGTCTCCAAAAAGACTGTTAAGGTTTGGGGGAAAGAGGGCACCACCTAATGAACACCACTGAGCGAGGTTGAGCATGCCGGGGCGTAGTTGAAGTCACAGTTAGAAAAGTGACGCCCGTTTAGAAGGGCATGGGAGGCAACTGGCCAAGGGAGGGAAAAGTGTTCCAGCAGGCGTGAGTCAGGCCGAGAGAAGGAAGAGAGTGCAATCCTTCCCTTATCAGAAACCACACAAAAAACGCAAAGGAAGAGTGACCGAGAAGAACAGGGGCATGTTTCGGTATCCAAGGAGGTGCGAGAATTCACACTTCAACAGGAGGCCTCCCAAGGACAGCCAGGGGGAGTGGGGGTCCTTATTCAGTAAAACAGGGCATGTCGACGGCTCTGGGAATGCACGAAGATCGCGAAAGAATTGGATAACCAGTAAATTGGTTATGGAAGCACGAATGGAAGGAAGTTATCAGGAAGCTCATAGCCGGAATTCACGCGGCCGCCGGGGGGCATGGCGGAAATCCAAATCCGGAGTGATAACAAGGCAGGCAGCCAAATCAGAACTGGGAGGTGGGCATTGGGGTGCAGTGTATTGGATGGGATTTATTCCATGAGCGGCAATGAGCGATTTCGTTGCAGAAAAGGAGAATGCAAAAAACAACCTTGTGTAGCGAAGCGGAGCGCGTGTCGCGAACGCCCTGCTCTGTTACCAAGGCCTGGAGCGGAGCGGATCGGAGTCGGAAGTGAAAGGAAAAAAAACAATGCTACGCAGAGGGCAAAACACGTCAGGATGATAGAAAAGGAAAGAGGAGGGGAAAGTGAGCAAACTACATGAAAAGACACCACCAGAGAAGAGAAATGGAAGGGAAAAAGTAAGCCCAATCAGCGAACAATGGCTCAGGAGACTTAAAGGAAAGCCAGAGAAGAGAACACTGCAATCGAAAAACAAGAGGTAAAGACGCGTCTAACGCGAGAAAGAGTTATGGTAGGAGAGAAATTAGAGGAAAGAAAAAGGGATAGCGATCTGGGATGGAGGGAAGAGGGGGAGGGCCAAGGATGGTGGGGTGGGGAGGGGCTGGGAATGGGGAAGGAGTGGTAAGAGATGAGAGAAGGAAGCGGGAGGTAAGGATGTTGGGGGAGGGGGGAGGGAGGAGGAATGAGGGGAGTGAACGGAGAAGGGTGCGGAGGGGGAGGGAGAAAAGGGGGAAACTTAAACTAAAGGGGAGTGAGGGGATGGGGAGAGAGAGAGGATGGGCGGGGGGGGGAAGGAATGGGGGGGAGGGTGGGAGGGGGGGGTGGAGGGGAGGTGAAGAGTGGATGTATATGTCGGGAAGAGAGGGAAGGGAATATGTGGAAGATGAGGGGAGGGTAGAGGAAAGGAGGGGGAGTGGGGGAAAGGGGTAGAGGCTGTGGTGTAGGAAGAAGGAGGGGGGAAATCGAAGGGTTGGGGGGTGGGGGGATAGGTGAGTGGGGGAGAAGAAAGATGGGTGGGAGGGAGTGGAGGGCGGCAAGGGGGAAGGAGGAGGGAAGGGGAGGGGGGGAGGGCTGTTTAGTAGAGAGGGGGGGGTGAGGCCGTTAGAGGGGGGAAGATGGTAGGACGAGAGGGGGGAAAGGGGAGGAAGAGGGCGAATGAGTCAGATGGGGAGGTTTGTGGAGTCGCCGGGTGGTGGTGGGGGGCGAGAAGGGCGGAGTAGTGAGGAGGGGGGGAAGGGGGTGAGAGGGAGCGGGGGGGGGATAAGGACGGGGGGAGGGGAGGAGAGAGGGTGGGAAAGAGGGAGGTATGGGGAAAGAGGGTAGAATGTGTATGGGGGTGAGAGGGGAGGGAATGTGAAGTGGGCGGGGGGGAGGGGGGTGGGTAAATGGGGGGGTGGTGGGGGGGGGAAGGGGGTGGTGGGGGGCTGGGCGGCGGGTGTGGGGGGGGAGAGGTAAAAGGGGGGGGAGGGGGGAACAATAGGTTAGGGGGGGGGAGGGGGGTGGGTTGGGGGGGGTTGGGGGGGGGGGGGGGGGGGGGGTGGGAGGGTGGGGTGACGTAGGGGGAGGAAAAGAAAGAAGGAGAGGGAGGGGGAGAGGGGGGGGGAGAGGAGAGGTTTGGTAGGACGTACGGGGGGCAGGGGATGCAACACTAAGAGGGGAATGGCAGGGGGGAATAAGGTGGGTGAAAAGGGGGGAAGTTAGAATAAAAATGCGAGGAAGAGGAGAAATGGACAGAAAGGTGGGGGGAGGGGTGGGAAGGGGGTAGGGGGGTATGGGGGCGGGTGGGTAGGAGGGGAAGAGGAGGTAGGAAGGGGAGAGAAAACCGAAGGGGTAGAGGTGGTACAGAGGAGTAATGACGGGGGGGACGGGATACGAGGGGGTGAGTGGAGAGAGAAGTAGGGATGAATCAGGGGAGGGGTAGGGACGAGGGGGGTGGAGAGGGTAGAGGGAGGTGGGAGGTGGGGGGTTGGCTGGGGAGGGGGAAAGAGGGGGGGTAAAGGGGGAGATGGGGACGATAGGGTAGAGGGGGGGGGGAGGTGTGGTTGAGGGGATGGGGGGATGGATGAGAGGATATAAGAAAGGGGGGGGGAAGGGAAAGGGGAGGAGGGCGAAGGGGGAATCGGGGGGGTACAAAGAAAGAAAGGGAAGGAGTGGGGGGTAAGGGTACAGGGCGAAGGGAAGATGAAAGGGCGAGGGGGAGAGGGGCGGAAGTAGGGTAGGCAGGGAGGGAATGGATGGAGGCAAAGGGGAGAGAGGAGGGTATGCGAGCGGAGATGAGGAGAGAGAACGTGGGTGAGCCGAAGGGAGGTTGGTGGGCGATGTGGGAAGGAGGTGGGTTAAGGGGTAAGGGTAAAGGAGAAAGGGAAGAGCGGGGGGAAAGGTGAATGGAGGAGATAGGATCGGGTGGAGAGAGAAAGGGGGGGAGGGCGGGGGAATGGGAAAGGGGGTGAAGGAAAATGAGATTGGGAGGGAGGGGGAGTAGGAATAGAGAAGGGTGAGGTGTGGTTAGGGATGGGAGGCGTGGACGTAGGTTGGGGAGGGGGAGGGTCGAGGAAGGGGGAGAGCAGTAACACGGAAGGTAAGGGGGGGGGGGATGGGGGAGAAGAGTGGCGAGGGAGGGCGTGGAGGTAATATATGGGAAGGGGAAACGGGGGTTGGAAGATCGGAGGAGGGATTGAAAGTAAAAGGAGGGAAAGGGGGAACTGAGGAGGGAGAAGGGTGGAATTGAGGAAGAAGGGGGCGGATGAAGGGGCGGGGGGGCGAAGGTAGGAGAGGGGTGAAGGGAGGGTGGGGAAGGGAAATAAAGGGTGGGCACAAGGGGATAGGGGGGGAACGATAATTGAGAGGTGTGAGGAGGATAGAGAGCGAAGGAAGAGGGGGTGAGAGGGGGAGGAGGTGGAAGAGAGAGGGTGGGAGCGGGGGAGAGGGGAGGGGTGGCAGGGGGGGAAGGAAAGGGGGGGGGGGGGCGGGGGAGGTAGTGAGAGGGTGGAGAAGGGGGGGAGTAGGGAGGACGGAGAGGGGGGGGGAGGAGCCTAGAAAAGGGGATGAGAAGGGGAAAGGCAGGGGGGTGCAGAAAATTAAGAAAGGTGGGGGTTCTTCGCAAATAAATGGGGGACCACCCTCCCTCAAATGTCCTCTTGTATTGAGGAGGGGGGGACATTCCCCAAAGGAAAGGGAAGTGAATTTGAATGCATGCCAAACAAAAAAGAAGCCACAAAAAAACATCCCCTCTCGGAAAGCAGACCAGAGTATAAGGTTCATTTTCAAAGCGATGGGAGGGGGTGGGTTTTCAATATGAAATCAAAGAGGCTCAAATGAAGAGGATAAGCGCCGGAAAAGTAGGTTTTGGCGGAAACCGTTAAACGCGATCAATTGTCGGTTGAAGAACACGGAAGAACAGTGACAAAATCATGACTTTTTACGGGGATATGAGGAATCCTAGTCGATGGAGGAGCTGGGCCCGGGAGCCGGTACAGTGTTTTGCTCGCTGGCGAGCCTACGGTGGAAAAGCAGCAAGTCCGGGGATCTAGAAGTCTAGAATGGCGTTACGTACACCCTAAAAAGCCCTTCAAGCCAGAAGTAAATTACGTGCGCGCGGGCGGGGGGTGATGAAAAATTTCTGGTAATGTCCGTTAGTGTGCCGAGGACAACCGAGAAATTCTATGCTGGAGAAGAACTGCTTGTAAAACAAAGAAGAAGTAGCAAAACTCCATATCGACTTGAACCTAGGAGTAAATGGGGAATAAACCTTTCCAACTGTTCACCTCCCACTGAAAGCAAGGGGCGACACCAGGCCCTCTCAGCCGGCCCGAATAAAAGGTCGTGCGTCCAGTCCCAGCGCGGTGAGTCACTTCACTTCGCACCAAGAGGGGAACTCAGAAGAGTAGGCCGTCGGCAAAAACCTAGCCCTCAAGATCGATAACGAGACATCGGGGGGGGAATGAAAATTAAACCGATATCCTGCCAATACCACCAGATCGATGAGTACATCACGGGAAGGGAACAATACAAATCCTGCAGCAAAAAGAACAAAAGTCCACCCAGCACTAAAAAACTTCCATGGACTTTGTCAAGGGATTTCCCATAGGGGGGGTATGTTACCGGGGGCTACCATTAGAATAAACCGCTATATAAAGGGGGGGTTGGGGGGTTGGCTTCAGACTATCAAAAAAGGGGACGTGGAAAAGGGGGTGGAATCTCAAAATCATCTTCAAACCGTGGGGAAGTATATCGCCAAAGGGAGAAAAGAAGCATATCTCCAAGGTCTACCTGGACCTTCAACGAAAAAGGATAGAAATCAGGGGAAAAAAGAAGATAATGAAAAAAGGACTGCGGGGAAGGCACCTGAGGTCGAAACAAAAATAAGACAGAGAATGAGGCAATGAAGACTCTGGCACCAGGCGTGCTACGGATGGACAAAAGGGGGGGAGGTCTGGGAGTCAGAGCTTTAAAAAAAAAAAACCGAAATAGGGCT
>Ga0179593_1349135_pt1 | contig 12941 bp, 19 predicted proteins | sample CZODoug2_1_08_16_FD_185931 | JGI IMG/M metagenome (GOLD analysis project Ga0179593, IMG submission 185931) | Vadose zone soil fungal communities from Angelo Coast Range Reserve, California, USA - CZODoug2_1_08_16fungal (PacBio error correction) | ecosystem: Environmental > Terrestrial > Soil >...
CACGTACTCGGCCGAAAGCGAACCCAACCCCGCAACCTAACCAAAAGACGTTAACGAAACGGGGCTAACCAAGCACGAGCCACCGTCCAGGCTTCTATCGGGGACAAGGACCGCTCCCGCCGAACATCCATCATCTACCCCAAACCAACACATATACGTCCACCGGGACGTACAGCCCGTGGACTCATGTTCCATACGTTGCAGGCACGGCACAACCCGGGGAGACAGCACACAGAGAACTATCACTCCCGGGGAGGGTCCGCACCAAAGCAGATCCATACGAGAACCTCCCAAGCCGACGAAAAACTGAGGCCCGCACAGCTCCACAAACGGACTACTAGCCCCACCGCAAACCGGGCGTGCCCAAGGCAGAAGGGGACACAGCCACCCAGACGCGCCATAGCCCCCTACTCACCACTCACTCTCTATAAAACCCCTTTCCCGCCACATGCCCCACTCATCCCGCCTGCCCAAAATTGCAAGTTAGACGCCCCGCAGTGAACAAACTTGAATTGAAGGTCCACAAACACCAGTGCAAACTCCGGGCGGAGAAAACGAAAACCCGCCCGTCCAAAGGGACCCCACCGGGGGAGTACAGCGCGCAGGCCCCCCCCGAAGACCAAAGGCACAGTTACAGTTTCACATCCACCTGTAGGGGAAAGGGCCCCACCCGGGCCCCTCACTTCTTAACACACACGCCGACAGACAACTCAGAAAAGGTGCTTTGTCCAACCACCGCATAAAACCAACGAAATCGTATACTGTATAGTGAAACATGAGAATAAGACAAAGAAAAAGAAGGCACCGCACCACACGAGACCAAGCGGCGTGGGGCGGGAGCCCAGGGGGGTGACGTGGGAATCCTATCGAGAAATGCCGTGTAATACTTATTCTAGACTTTCTTATGCCGCATCCGTGCGAACCCCAACGTAAACATCTTCGCCCCCACCAGGAAGTCACTCCATCACGAACTACAACGCCCAACCTCGGGAGTTGCTGCCGCGCAGAAAAAACCAAGGGAAAAAGACTGTCCACCAAGACAACACACCACCACACCCCGGAAGCCACACCCAAAGACTAGGGAAAACGCGCGATCACACAACAACCGCAACACCAGTATAACCAGGTCGAGCATACATTGCATCATTGAACAGCCTTCCCGGGGACCTACCGACCGCTCCAAAAGGCGGCACATGCCACCGGCACCCCAGGGCACCAGACGGCGGACCCCCATAAACAAAACAAAAAATACAAAACGCACACCTGGCCAGAAAACAACATAGCAACAGACGACGCGAAGGGCAACTGACAGCTGACAGAGAAGGAAAAAAATTCCCAAACGGGAAACACGTCCCCCCGTACCTCCCCCCCGACACAGAACCAACCCACCCGAACCCCCTCCGCAGCACCAAGCCAACCCAAAAAAAACCTGAAAAAAAAACCCATTTTGGCAAAGACAAATATAGATAACGTAACTCAAGAACACCCAGAAGACAAAGGAACCCCGAGCAAGGGTAACCGCACCAATCAGAAGAGCGGCGAACGGAGCAACCAAAAGGGACCAACAACCGAATGCATCGCGCCTCGTTCTGATCCCACCAGGCGTATATCGAACCCAAGAACACAAGCCAAAAAGAAAACCGCCTCGCCCACAAGTGGGCGGGAATTATCCCAACCGTACAAACAAGAAGGAATGGGAAGCCTCCAATGAATCCGACACCCGAAACCGAGCACCCCACACAACCCCCCACCACAAAAACGGCCCCTATAACACAGGTGCGCCACCCACCCACGCCAACCCACAAACAAACCAGACAAAAAGTCAATGACCCCCGACATAACCCCACCCAGGCTTAACAAATCCTCAATTCGCACCGCAGCTTATGTATTCGGGCACCACACCCCCAAACAAGTACCCCGCGCACCACTGGCTCACCGCCCCCAAGCATCACCACCTCAATATAGCGTCAACAAACCCCCCACACCAAAAACAAGGATGGACAGAAAAGAAAAAGACTCCCTCAACACCGGTACAAGAACGCCCGGCACAGAGAACCCAGGGGCTAGCGAACCACGACAGCAACAAGGCACCCCAAAAAGCCTATGAACAACCAAAAGACATACACCACCCGCCTGGAGTTATCCAACACCCCGACGACAAAATCCGCTGACACCCCCCCCACCCGGCCCAGTGCCATCCAACTCAAATCACACACCCCAGACGAAAGAGGCCTAACATACACAGGTCCAAATACGACTGTAAATCGGCCACGAATATCAACCTAAACCCAACCCAAATCGACAACACCCCACACAGGGAAGCCCGAGACTCTAATAGGGCGCCACGCTAACGCTGAGCCAACAACCGGGCAAACCGAGTAGGTTCCACCCCCACCCCCCACAAACTCGCCCCAAGCACAAAAAAAAACCGCTGCACAGCCCTCCTCGTGTAAAAACACCCCCCAAAAATTCACCAACAAGGACTTACAAACTGACAGAAGCACAAAAACCCTAGAACGTACAAACAAACACAAAAAAAGGCAAACTATAACAAGACATATACATCACGACGCGCGACGTGCACTATACGCGGAATGCCGGCCCGCAGGGGATCAACGACGACAATACACCAAACCCCCCAAGAAAAAAAAACAACAAAGACACTACACACAAAACCAAGGCACGATCTTCGCCCCATCCGCAGGGTGGCAAATCAAACCACAGCGAGGCGCAAGTGCCCCCCACCCCCCCCCCCCCCCAAAAAAACATGGTGTTTCCACCTAAAAACTGCGGACGAAAGAAAAGTCTAATCACAACCCCGCGCTGCTCCTATACCCATAAGAAGGGAAACACCCCCCCGGCACACAAGTCACGCCACAGAAAGAGTCGACTACACCAACCCCAAACGAAACCAAAACCACCCTTGGGCGTGCCAATAAACCCCAAGAAAAGAAAATAGTAAAGGACCCCACCCTGCCACACGCCCGAACACACGCATATATAGCACAAAACCCCGCCACACCCGGGCGCTGGGTGGGACCAAAAAGCAAAACCTCGACGCAACCCCGTGTACGTTGCAACACAACAAGAACAACCTTATCACGACGCGCGCCCGGGCCGGAGGCGCGGAAAAACCAAATCGAAAGACCAGAAGCACCAAGTCGCCACAGGACCCCCCCCAACCAATCCGAAACTGAACACTGCTCACCCGCACCGGAAGGGAGCGGCGCCGACAGGGGGACTGCTCTCCCAGTGAAATCTCCTGCATGGCAGGCAAAACCGACTGTCTGTGCGTACGTGACCCCCGGGTGCCCCCCCGCCGGTAGGATTATACCCACCACCAAAAGACCTGAGCCGCAAACCACCGTGAGACAAGCCCGACTGTAAACCCCCATCCCCAAACCCATAAAGTGAAAGGCACAAAACCAAAACAAAAATTACACCGGGCGGGCCAAAAAACGCGCCGAGCACACTGCCAAAAGGCACCCCGAGAATGTGATGGTAGATGTAGCCGCGCCCACGAAATGGGACCCACCCGCGCGGGCACACGCCACACGAGCTACGAGAGATTGGTCGAGTCGGAGAAGGGGGGGGCGAGTTCTCCGGCGGGGGGAAAACCAAGGGCGAGAGCGTGGAGAACCACTAGCGCCCCAACGGGGCCGCGAGGTCAAGCACCGCCAGCAAGACAAATGAAGCCCTGAGACATAGCAACATCACCCACGGAATGCATCCATCATGCGGAGACCTACGCAGACGCCAGGCGAGCAAAGGCGCTTGGCCCGAAAAAAACCGGAGCCAGGCCATCGAACCAACAAAGGCTGTTCAAAACATCAGACCTGGGTGGATCACCGACGGGCCTGCGTAAGGTTGGGGGCCGGACAAAACGAATCGCGAACTGAGAAAAAAAGGCAGAGCAATCCCAAACGCTACAGTGCTTCCCGCCATTAACTCGACGGCGCATATACGCCAGGCCCGAGAGGGTCTGTCAAGCGGGGCCGAGGGGGGGCGACAGAAAAACCTTGGATTAGGAAACGAAACTACACACCTACGAACAGCGGACAGCGGGCGCACGGGACGGGAGACAATCGCGGACCCGACGCAGACAGATCCGCAAACAGACACCCCCAAAACACTCCCCCAGCATATCAAACCCCGTCACCAAATTTTACCAAGCGGCTGGGCGATCCCTTCGCGGAGCACAAGGTTCAGCGACGAGACGGGGGCCATCCCCGGAAGGCTTAGGAAACCCGATCGTTCACACAGCAGGGAGGTAAAAACACCAGTCAGAGCACAACGGGAGCACCAGGAGTATAATTTAAGAAAAAGGGCGCGTGCTGCCCAATCCAAACCCGCTAAGCCTTCCCCTCGGAGCAAAAACCAATAAGAAAACCCCGCGCAAACATCTGTCACACACCCACCACACACTCGAAGAGTAACATCGAGTCTTGGTGGTACCGACGGCCCATCTGGCATCGTAATTGACAACGCCCCCCAGCGCGGCCACCGAACAGCAAGCTTCGGCTAGCCCCTAAACCCAAGTTATGCTTTAGGCCACAGCGCGGCAAGCCCCACTCAAGAGCCGGGCGAAAACAGATTACCTACCCTCTATAGCACACGCCACGAAAGGCAAGAAACCGGCGGAACAAAGCCAATATACCCAAACCCCCAAAAAGAATAGATCAATAACCTCACCCATAAATAAAAAAGTTACAAGGACGAGGCGCGGCGGACACAGGGGGAACGTGTAGGAAAGGCGGGAGGTCAAGCAGGGTCGCCAGCCCCATACACACAAAAAGCTGTACCGAGGGCGTTCCGCGTCTCCACTACCCCTAAAAAGCACTACCGCGCGTGTCGACGGGCGGGAACAGAAACCGCGCACACTGGCAGTCGCCCACACAACCGCCCGGCACCCCTACAAAAAAAAGTACCAAACGCGCGTCTCCAAAGGAAACCTAAGTCGAGCACTGTCCTGCCTACCAGGCAAACAAGGAACCCCGAACACCACCAAGACCCCGGACCAACGAGGGACAGAGAGAAACCGACAATCCCGCCAAAACCCCACCACAACCCCAATCAATGCGCCAGCCCCGCACACACACCATTCCCAAGGGCCGACCCCTCCCAGACCTTCCCACAACCCGCGAGAAACCACCCCCCCCCCCCCCAAAACCCCTCCCCGCAACAGACACAATCCCCAACCACCCACCGCCGTCAATAATAAACCAGCTCAAAAAACAGACGACTACGCGGCAAAAGACCCCCCGAAACCCAACCCTGAGGAACAAAAGGAAGGACACAACGTCGCCACACCAACAGGCACCGCCACAAGGTACGAGGGCGCTCACGTCTAGAAACCTCCAAACCAAAACGTCTCGACCCAATGCACGTTCCGGCCCGGACGACCGAAAGACCCGGAAAAAAAACACAACACGCGGGAAACGAACCCAATGCACCCGCACACCAAAACAAACAAGAATCTACACCCACCCCCCCCGCAACTAAAGCTCCACCCGCGCCCACCCACCCCAAAAACGCTCGTGCGCGCGCGCACCGCGGGCTTAACTCACGGAGAAACATACAACTACTGCAGCGCGTCACCACACAAAGACCTCTAGCCAATTGCACCAAGAAACACCGCACCCCCCCATTTCCCCTTATGACCGCTGCTATGTACCGCAAGCCGAGCCTCCCAGACACACCCCCACAAACACACACAAAACCAGGAAGAATCAGGAGACAAAATGTACAAAAAATTCAAAAAACAGTGAATACATAACCCTAGCCAAACCCAAACGCACCCGATCCGCGGCCAGGAAATTCAACAGCGACGTAAACCTAATCCAACAGTCTCCAGATCGGGAACACGGCAAAGTACAACTCCCGACAACGCCCCGCCAATGTCGGTATCGTGATCAGGTAATTCATCATGGCGCCACCCGCGAAACAGCCGCGATGGAATGCAACGGAAAGCCATAAGAAAGACCGTAAACACGACACTACACACACCGCAACAAAAAAAGAAAGAAAATACCACATTCACCCCTACGTAAGTGAGAAACGTCGCGCGCCCCGCTAAACACCGGCGGGGAGATACGCCTATGGTGCGCGAACCCCCGACGCCGACAGCACGAGGGTACACAAAGGACGAACCACAAGACTAGTTAAAAATTTTCAGCACCGCGCCCACCACTCCCCCCTCCCAGCACCAGAACACACCAGGGCAGGTAACCGGGGAAACCACGTTCAAATCCTTTCACATGTGGAACCAAAAACAGACAGGGTTATCCCCCACCCCTCGGACCCCCCAAACAAAAGGCCACCGACGCCGCGGGGAAGAAGTGCCCACGGACCAATCCAAAACATAGGCACAAAGTCCCTAAGTAAGGTACACCGGGGGGGATCATTCCGGCGACGCCGCGGGACGCCGCCCCGGGACAGAGTTCACACGCGCAGCGCGGCGCGCGCAAAGGCAAATAAGAACAATCGCAAGGCCTCCGACCAACCACCCAGGTCGCAAACACAGAAGCTAGCTAGTATTTGCAGACCCATAATAGGCGCCCAACACAGCACCACCAAAGAACAGAAACACCGAATTCACTCCACAGCGCCCAGTCCCAGTGAGTAACAGACTGTTCACCATATATCTGAAACGTACAACTTTTGTATAACTGACTCATGATCACCGGTTTCCCCCCCGGCGCGCTCTGCCACACACACAAATACGCCGGGGTACAAAAAAGCCCCGCAAAAAAGAAAAATAAGGGCCATCTTAAAGCTACCAGCACAATGAACACCACCGGCCGACCGAAGGACCATCACTACATTCCAACCAGAGGACCAGGAGTCAACACTTACGCGCCACGCTGCCTCGCGAAGAGTCCACCAGACAATCACCCGAGACCGTGAGGGCAGATATGACTCCGACCCCGGAATTATTCGCGCGCAGCAGCAAGGTCGGGAACAGGAAAAAATAGCAGCGCGAGCCGACGGCAAGTCCCCATCAAACCGTACCCCGGACAAGATCAGACGGCTTACGAGGCTGCTGGGGAATGACTGGGCACGACAACGTCACGCACATCGGGACCATCCCCAAGAACCTGGAAATAACCACGGGAAGCAACAACACCCCCACCCCACCCTGCAAAAATCCTTGCTCAAGCTGGAGCGACTGCGGACAAACTCCACCCCCCGGAAAGCACGCACACGCGACAGTCGCCCAGTACGAAAAAAATCTATAGGACCGTAGGCAAAGGAGTAAAAGGTGGAGTGGCTGGCACCGAACAACCCATATGGTTGTCAAAGACCCATAGAAAAGACCACACAGCGACACTGTCTAACCCTCACCGAATCACATGGACCCCGCCGGACGGAGAAACCATTAACTCCTTGCGAGAACAGATCCCCGGCACAGAACACCAAAAAAAAACGGCATTACCCATTTCTACCGGTAACACCCCGGACAGCACACGAACCGACACGGCCCGGCCGGCCCATCGGGCCAAAAGACATCCCCTCTCTGCGCTCGCATTAGACGACACACCCATCCTGGATGGGCGACAACGATCGCAAAGAGAGGGCAAAAAGGAAAAAAGCGACATCGTTATCCATGCAAGGGCAACAGCGAAAAGTGCAAAAAAGAATTGACCCAGCCCAACACCAACAACCCCCCGCGCACCGAACGAGCGGCAGATGCTGTCCATCAAGCCGGACAGTCGCACAACGAGGGCCTCACCAACTCTCAGCTCACACACGGGGGCCTCATAACGCTCCATTCGTTCCTCAAGACTCCGGAACCAAAACATCAACCCCCGCAGACCACCAGACAACGAAGAAAGCGCATATGCAAAAACTCGGAAGCGCCAAAAAACAAGTGGCGAAAGAAAGCGGTGCCCCAAGAAGCGTCTTGAACAGACCAGAAGCCAAACAAAAGTCATGACACGGCGCCGCGAAACAAACGGTCTAAAAAGGGAAATCAAGCCACCAAACCCCACAAAACCCCCCCAGTACCCAAGCAAGCCGTGAACCGAAGACGACACCCGCGCTTTTGAGAGCGCGACACAACCACACGCGCCAAACTTCAGCCAAATCAGCAGGAAGACGTCTATCTAACGCATACACTTTAGTTAGACAAACCCACACAGAGATTATGTTCAGGCACACCCGACGGACGCTAAAAAGGGCGCACGAAAAGTAAGGCGCTTGGGACCGTCAGCCCCCGACAGCAGCTCAGACAAACAACACACACCCTCCAAAGGCGGAAACAATACTCGAGCACCGTTAATGGCCGCGCTGACCGCACTACCAAGAACACCACTGAGAGGTACGAGAACGCTTCGGAAGCACAAGTAACCCGCTTGGATTCCCAGAAACCCGGACCTAGCTGTGAGGGAGGGGTTGTCAAAAAACCTTTCAGGCAAGCAGAACACCGACCCGCCCCTCCCGACTGCTGGAGAAGGGACAGGGAAGGTCGACTGCTTCCACCATCTCCAATGAAGCGCTGAAAAAGTGGGACCAGCGCTGGGTTACGGCGGGGTGGTCAAACACCACCGGTGGAGTAGTCACAACAGGCCAGGGGTGTGACCCCCAACAGCAGGACAACACACTCGGCGTAAAACTGCAAGAAAGAGAGCAACACAGCCACAATCCCCGGGGCGGAGGCACAAAGAATATCAAGCTCCGGGAGCGAAGAAGCCACGCGGCGCGCCACTTAGAGATTACTATAAACCCTCTGATGTGGGAGGGTCGGCAAAGCGGCAGAGGCAACCGAGGAATATGGCCACAGTTATCCCAGGCTGCGCCAAGATGAGTATCTGAACTCAAATTAAACTTGCTACCTCCCCGGAATGGAACGACCAGAGGGAAAGCAAGGACGGGGGCTACATGAATCACCGGCGAAAAAGTGCAAGTGGTACCTCCCACAAGCGGGACTACCAACCCATCCAATCTGACTTACCCCCCCCGCGCCACCCGTCGCATGAAGGACGGCAATACCTCAGGATGAGAAGGGCGAAGAAAAGAAGCCTCCCGTACACTAATGGAAAAAAACCAAAAACTCGATCAGCGAAAGGCAAGGTGCCAAACACACGGCAAAAAGTTGTCAAACGGAATCAGTGCGCAAGTCAGGGGTTGATTCATACGAAATCAAAGTAGTGCATCGTCCCACCCCGCGCCTGAGAGATCGACGGACTTGACCCGGCCAGGACACCGCCCGGCTTGATCTCTGGAACAAGGACGCAAGCAGGGCCATCCTCCTGGGGAACACGCAGACAAAAAAAACGGCCACAAAGGAGCAATTGGCAGCAACCGTTCAAAAAACACTGCTCTCCTAGTCTACGAGAGCGCGCACTCAGAACGCGCGATGCCCGCGAACTATCAATTCGTCAACAACAAAAAAATTGTTAACGTGTACCCAACTTTGGGCAGGTCGGATGAACATGGTGCTTTCCAAAAGAAGGAAGGCCCGGTCACAACACAAGCTTTTTATCCACACCTCACGCACGCAACATCGGGGGGGCAGACGAGGGGACGAAAAACCAATCCCGGCGCTGTTCGGCAGCGACAGCGCTGCCCTCGAGGCCCGAAAAAGATCACACAACAATCACCCATCCTCTACACACAACATCGAGGACGACTGTCTTGGGCACGAAACAGAAAAAGCATTCAGCGTCGGCGACGAGGACGCGAGGAGGATTCCGATGGCAGCAACCATTCGGCTGCCAATCGAAGGAAAAAGTGACCTGAGTCCACGCCAGCGGGGGACGGTAGAAAAAAGGGCAAATAGAATTAGAACTGTGGGGGTCACCGCTATTCTAACACAGAAAAGCCTGAACAAGGAGCACCACCGGGGACACAAAATGGTGACAACGAACAGGACCCCAAAAACATCACGACAACCCCATTGACAAGATCGTGTCGCTCCCTCTGGACCCGGCGCAGCCTGCCGCTGCGAAAAAAAAAAAAGACTCCAAAAAAGACAGGCACACGAAGGTATGGAGTGCGCATTGTAAAAAACCCAACCTAACTTGTGGGTAGGCGCGGGGACAAACAGAGTCGCGAGGAGGACAGAAGAACTAGTCCCCGTAAACGGAAAGTCAGCCGGCAACCCTCTCACCGTCCATAAACAGAACCCCCCCCCCGGAAGTCACTCTCCATCGGACCCCCACTCGGGGCTCGCTACTGAACACAAGCCGGATGTAGGCGCGACCAAACCCAAAATTACACCCCAACTAAATCCGCAGACAGCGACAATAGACGGAAGCGTAATTGCGCACCAACCCATCCAAGGTAACCCCACATATAAAAACGCCCCAGCATACCATCAACTCACAAACCGCGAGCGAAGACAAAAAGACCCCAACAAACCACAAGCCGCCATCCACCCCCCACAGACAACCGCCCAACCCCAAGGAGAAAGTGCGAAGAAATTTGCGTGGGAAATCGCAGCAAAAAAGGCTCGTTCCGGAGCGCGAATCGCCGAACAAGGCTTTCCGTCGTTCCCACCGGACGACGCAAGGACAAACCGAGATCACCTCGCACGCGCGCAAAAAGCAAAACACATTGCTGAAGCGGACAACCCTGGAAAGGAGGGTAACTAAACGGGTCCCACAAAAACACAAAAACGATGCACTGGAACGAAACGGACTAGCAACCCAGCGGCCAAGTCACATAAACGCGGAGGAGCGTTATACCCCACAGACGTCTACCCAACCAATCAAAACACCACAACCAAAACGAAAGAAAAGAGGACGAAAAAAGAGAAGAAAACAAGGAAATAGCGCCCCGTGCACATCCAGTCTCAGACCACAAAAAACCCTACTTCGACCGAGGCAACATCAACATTAGAAAAACACGGCTCGAGCTAGCATGCTGAAAAGAAGCGCGCTGGATCCATTCTTCGCCGTTGATCCTACAGGAACCCAAACACACTGCCCACCCGACACTCAGCAACGCAGACGCAGACAAGAGTACAACATCCGGACAACGGAAAACACACGCGATGGAACGATTTCGGAATGGCACAGACTAAGGCCCGGTGTCAAACAAGAACACGTGGACGGGCGCACCACGACGCTTTGTAACCGAATCCGAAGACATCGCACTGCTGAAACCACCCATTCCCTCCCACCTGCCATTTCAGTTACAACAGTGCCCACCTCGGCATTTCAAGGGCCACCCACAACCCCCGGTCCGTGGACCCCACTCGAAATCGTCAAAGCCGAAAGCCGAACTTCCTCACCGTGCGAAACGAAGGGAAAGACCAAAAACGGGGGACAGGAAAAACAAAAAGCAAACGGTGGACCACCCACCTGATCCAAATCGCAGCTCCACCCTCAACACGGTGAACACACCAACCACGACCCAAACAAAACCGCCGCGTGGAACGAGTACACCCGCGAGCGCAGACAAGGAATGCGAAACCTACCCCGCCAGCCCCGGCGTGAAGCTACCAATTGACGTCCTGGCGTTAGTGCGTGCCGTAGAGGCACCGGGGGGGAGCCAGCCGGACAAGGTTTCTGCAAACAGCCCCCAATCCGTGAGGCCGGACACGAGGGCGCCCAAACGTAAACAGCCAATTCGCCAGCCGGAACACTCCGACAACAAAGCGCCGAACAAAAAGTTGCTTACGCGAAGAAAGCCCCCTAAACGCAACACATAACAAACCCCCAACAAGGCACCATAACCGCAAAAAGCAGCAACTCGGTCCAAACCAAAAGAATTGAGCATAGGGCGCCAGGTGACCCCATTGCAGTCCGACCCCCAAAGGGGACGGCAACAGCGGACTGCACACGCACAGACGTCGGAAAAAAAACACAACAGAAACGACAGCAGAAATATTGCGCTTGATAGCAGGACGCAAAAAAAAAACCATCAAACCTTGAACATCCCCAGACGAAAGCAAAGAAATCCAACCAACAGCGACAACAAAAACCCACACGGGTAAACCGTTGTGACGAGAGGCCGCGGACAGCAACCCCTCGGCGTAGCAGTACAGACGGATCCACACTCCCGCGGAAACAAGGATCTCGCACCTGCAAATGGAACCAGGAGGGGAATACGGAAGGCCCAGCGCGAAAACACGGACAAAAAGAAAAGAAGAGGCCTGGGGAGAATCCGTTCGCATCCTGCCAACCCCCCGCCAGCGAAATATACGATGCAACTCCTCTCGATATTGGCTCCCCAACTCACCCAAAGCATGCACAAGCTGGCAAAGGGGTGGACACAACCCACCAGCACAGAGCCCCGAAACCGCAAAGGAGTTCGGGCCAAATCGCAAAAAAGAGGAAACGACGCGTGCTAAGCGATCAGCCACAGAAGGGAGACACACACAGTCGAGCGGAAGAAATCACAGCACGTTACGCATAGGACATCCCACCTGACGACTCACTCGCCGACCCCCGTGCCTTCTCCACCGCTCTCCGACGGTGCGATGTGTACAAGCAAAGCCGGGCACTCGCCCCAATGAGTCTCCACGACAGAAAAATCTCAGCTAGGTTCAGTAAAGCGGCCAGGTAGTGACAAAAAATCTTAAAACCTACCCCCCCTCCAAAAATCTACAACCGCAACAACAGACGTCACACAACACAAAGGAATGACATCTCTCAACGCAACTCTGGGAAGGATGCCCGGACCAGCCGGCGCAGCGGCGGAAGAATAAAACGCGGCAATTCTTCAGGTTTCCCGGCTCGAAGAAAGAACACCGCGAAACCAAAAAAAGAACCGCAGCGTAATCCAGCACCGGCGAAGGTTTCCTCGCGCACCACCTCGCCCTCAAAAAAAAAAATCAGGACAGGTGACCTCCCTCCCCGGCGACACCGAAAAAACAAGGCGCGTGACAAAATCAAACATAGATAAGGGGGGACACCGGCGGACATCACTACCAAGCTACAGCGAGCTTCCAAGTGCTAAAAGGGCAAGATCCAGACGCACCCAGAGTAATCCAA
>Ga0179593_1428420_pt1 | contig 12941 bp, 13 predicted proteins | sample CZODoug2_1_08_16_FD_185931 | JGI IMG/M metagenome (GOLD analysis project Ga0179593, IMG submission 185931) | Vadose zone soil fungal communities from Angelo Coast Range Reserve, California, USA - CZODoug2_1_08_16fungal (PacBio error correction) | ecosystem: Environmental > Terrestrial > Soil >...
GGAGAACGGGGGGCGATTCTGGGGGGGGCGGGCTGGGGTGTTGGTGCTGAACCTCTCGAATGCGGCGAGTCCACGCATTGGAAAGCGCAAGGAAATGGGGAAGGAGAAAGCAGGGGAAAGGAAAAAAAAGGGGGTTGGACTTCTCCCCGCACCAGGGAAACTACCAAGTAGAAGAGGTCTCCGTCGGAAGATGGGAGTTGGGGAAAGCGGGTCAGCAGCTGGCGGTATGAATGGATTCGAACAATCCTTAAAGATTCTGTCATTTGACCAAAGAAGGAGAGAGAGAAAGAAGGCAAAAAAGGAGGGATTGCTCGTAAGCCTTCGCGGGAGAAACGTACAAGGACAAGGAAAACAAAACCGGCGTGTGCAGAACATAAAGTGTGCTGAAGTGTGGGTCAGAAAAGCACGGACGGTTCAAAACCGAATGGAGGGAATGGGTCAGGGGGGTGATGGGAGCGCAAAGAAGACGAAAGAGAAGGGAAACTTTGCTGACGGTCTTACTTTCCTGCTTCGCGTTGTATGCTGGAAGTGAGGTGTTTAAGGAAGAAAAAAGAGGAGGAGGGTGTTAATTAACAGAAGGGGGGGAATCACGGGCCATAGCTATTGCCAAGACTTCGATGCATGAGAGCGGATGTTCGTTCAGAGTGGGGGAAAGTTAAACAGGGGGAATTTTGAGAAGGCGCGAGAGGGGACACGGGGGGAAAAGGGGAAAAGAAATGTGTGATGAGACGATGAATGCGGGGTCGAATTTCCTTTAAATCCCAAACACCGTGCCGCTGACAACTGGAAAGATCGTGACAAGACTGGGAGAAGACAGGCAGAAGGAGCAGATGAGGGTGGGGGAAAAGGAGTGCTCGGAAAGGAGGAAGGTTGGGGTGGCGTTTGCGAAAAAAATCAGCAGGGTTCAGGAAAATGAGTTTCGATGCAGGATTACAAGGGGCGAATACAAAAACAAAAAGCATGCACAGAGGAGGTAACAGAAAGGGGGCCAGAACCGGGACTTTTCAAGGCAAAGGGGAAGAAACAAAGAGTACTATGTGATCACGACTCGACCGAAGAGCCACCAAGGCTCTTGCTTGTTTTCAGAAGGAAACGGGGGAAAAAGAGATTCTGCAAAAGAAAAAGGGAAGGGGGGAGAAGGAGCTGACAACTCACATAAGAAAAGGTGTTGGGGGGGGGGTAACGAGGCGGCGAAACAAGGAAAAGAATTAAAGATGTCGCATGAAAGAAAGTGGACTTGAAATTTCGAAAGTAGTTGAATTGTTTCAACTAAAAGTACTTACCAGGCAGAGAAGTACAGGGAGAAAAATATCGGAAGGAGTTGAGGGACGGGAGAAAGTTGTAAAATAAGAACTGACGGAATACAATAATTAGACCGTTCTAGTGATTCAAGTGCGTAAGGTGGTTTTTTACTAAGAAACAGGGGATTTGATGAAGAGGAGGGGATGAAATGTGGAATGGTCAAGGACAGGGTAGAGAGGAGAAAGAAGAAACGTTTCAATGGGGAGAAAGAAAGAAGAAGGCGTCAAATCACGTATCGTGAGCTTGTGCCGGAACCACGAAAGTAGGAGTGTTGAAACGGGAGGGCGAAGGGAAAAGGACTGTTTAAGAGGAACCTGAAGAAAAAAAATATGGGTGGGGCAATAAGAAGTTGAAGGACGGAGGGAAATGGACTTTCTTTGATGTTTGTGCGGGCCTCGGGAAAAGGGAGAAAAAAAAAAATAATAAACTGAAAAGGGATTAGAGCGACCACAGGGGTGCCAGGGTGGGGGACCAAAAGAGCAGCTACTTCAAGGGAAAACATAAGAAGTAAAACGAAGAAGTTTGGGGGGGCGGGTTTCAGGAAACCTTAAAGCAGAATTTTCTAATAAACTGGTGTCAAAAAGAGGGGGCGTGTGAGAAGGAAAAGTGGGGGAAGGGGGTGAAGAAGGAAGGGAGGGGAAGATCGCTCGCGGATGTAAAAAAGGGGGGAGTTTCAGATTGTGAGCGTGCAGGGAAAAAAACTTCGGTCGAAAAGGGGAAGGGGCCTGAAGCGAGAAAGCGACGCGGGATGCTGGGAAAAGAAGGGACCAGAGCTTGTCGCCCAAAAAAGCGAGCTCAACACAAAAAGGGAGGGTCGTATGGGAGGAGACAAGCAGGGGCCTCTTCAGCTCTCTTTCGGGCAAGAAAGCTCTCAGGGACTTCAACCACTCCAGAAAGAGAAATAACCGAAGACACAGGGAAAAAAATAAACAGGAACCTTAGGGAAGACGGAAAGGGGGGAAGAAAATGGCGAACTCTGCAGGGCCTCAGACCGGTTCACACGAACCATTAGCACAGTTATGAACAGTTCTTTGGGTACCGGAAAAAATCTAGAAGTGGGTAATTGAAGAGCAGGGGTTTCAATAGGCGGGTTGTGGAGGGGGGGGGAAAAACCTGCAAACGAGGGAATATGGAGGGGGCGTCCTTAGTCTTAATCCCTTTGGGAAGGGCGAAAAAACGAAAAAGCAACGAAGGAAGAGGAATTGAACCCCGGCAAAGGTTAAAGAGAAGGCACAAAAAGACTTGGGAAGTCGGCTGAAAAAACAGTAGAGGCCATCTAAAGGAGCTCGTGTCACAGTGAGGATTCCGCAGGCTAGTCGACGAGCCGAAGGGACTTGACCGCAGTAGGACGCCAGGGGAAAAAAGGGAGGGGGAGATCAGAACAAGGAAGATGGAATGAACCATTGACTTCAAGAAAGAGAAAATCCAATTCTTCGGGGGGAAGAAAGTAACTCAGACTGCTTAAGGAAAATCAAACAATGAGTCCGGAATGTCATCCGTCTGTATTCGGAGTGTAGAGCAAACTAGTGAAACCCCGCGAGGGGAAGGGAGGAAAGATGATGAAACTTAGGGTGCCAGCGGCGATGTGCGCCAGAAAGTCAGGAAAAAAACGAAATCCACGCATGTCAAAGAGGGAAGTTCGCGCAAGGAAGTTTCCCTTCTTCCCTGTAAAGATCAGAGCATACAAAAACAGGTGCAGGACTGACAGACGAGGAATCGAAGGCAAACAATCAAGAAAGGAAGGTCTTAGACGTCGCTTGAAAAAGAAAAAGCCCGCCCTGGAGCTAAAAGACGCGCGAGATTTTCAGTTACCAGAAGGAATTAGAGCGGATGCCAAGTGAACCGGCTCTAGGACCCTAGTTCGGAAAGCCCGGTTGTGGGGGAAAGGCAGGTGGCTAGCAACAGTGGAGCATAGGAGACCGTTAAAATGATTTCCAAAAAAGAGAGGGAGAATAGGGTTCGAAAAAAAACAAAATGCTCAGGGGCCCGAGCACTTTCCTGCAAAAAATGGCCAAGTCTTGCTCGGGGACTTGTCAGACCTTGAGGAAGGAGGACGGCCAATGAAAAGGGGACAAGGCACAGTCAGGGAGGGGCGAAGAATCTTCTTGAAAAGGAAACTACGAAATCCAAAAACAAACACCATCCCCTTCGCGAGGGTTCAACAGCCCTCCCCGTGCATCGGCGCAGGGACGCCACATTCAAACAAGGGTAACTGAGAATAGAATCCTGAAAAAGGAAAGCAAGGCAGGAGCCAATGAACAAAGCAGAAGTGAAAGAAAGAATAGGAAGGAAAACAGGGACGAACGGCGGGAGGGTCAAAAAAACGAAAGAAAGGTGGTGATCCGTTAACAAATCAAAGATCCCTTAAATCGCAGGGGAAAAGACATGAAGTCACGACGGAACGGAATAAAAAGAAGGAGCATTTAAGGCAGGTCTTAGCATGGAAAAAGAATGAAGCCGAAAAGAAAACTGGAACACCGTGCCATGAACTGGGGGGTTATTGCCAGGAAGTGCTGGGACAGGGGACACGAAATGGGTGGAAACAAGAGCACCCGAAAGGGGGGGACGTTATAGGATTCAAGACGGGGTGGGAGGTCCGGCAACTGGTTCCTTGATATTCTACCGATGTATCATAGCAGGGAAAGGAGGGGTTCGAGGAAGTCACAAGAGGACTTAGTCGAGAAGTGACGACAGAGATCGAGCAAGCTGAAAAGAAAAAGAAAAACAGACAACCACCAGGGGGGAGGAAAGAAAAAAACCTTCTAAGACCGTGTAGCTTTGCCCATTGTATGCAGGTTGAGTATGTGGGGAGTGCCTGCATTGCAAAAGGTTATTCCCGCCAGAAGGGTTCCGTGAGAGCGAGAAAAGAGGGAGAAGGAGAGTGAGAACCACAACCGCGCAAAAACAAAAAACAAAAAAAAAAAAAAAAAGGACATGAAACTAAGTCAAGAAAAAAAACAACGAGGAGGATTGAATAAAAGAACTGGAGATTCATGGTTTGAATTCTGGGGGTGGGTTGGCGGTGGTGAATTAGTCCGATGACGGAGAGGAGGAGACCTGAAAAAAAGGAAAGGAAGGGGGAGGGGGGAAGAACCTTAAAACAGAAAGCATGAGAAAAGCCCAAAGGTGGACCAAATCCCGGGGGCAAGCTACACAAGTATGAGAAGGGGGAGTTCGGCGGCAGGGCTGGGGGATCAAAAACGTTTCTGTTTACTTGCGGGATGGGAGGAACGTAACGAAGGGACGGAGAAAGGAGTGCGATTTGAAAAAAAGCGACTAATCGAAATACGGCCCGGATGGATTGCGATCAATCGCGAAGAACACGTAAACACAGGGGGGCCGATCAAAAGGGTGGAATTCGACTGACGAATACGGAAGAGGGGAGGGTTGGAATAAACAGAAAGAGGAAAAAAGACGGCGGGCAAGACCAAACGATGGGAAGAGCCTTTTCAAACAGTGGGGTTTGAGGGGAAAACAGAAAAAACTAAGAGAAGAAGGCGACCAAGAAGTCTTTTCTTTGATCTGGGCATGCGGGGGTCGCTCGACAGAAGGGAGAGGGGTTTGAAAAGGGAATCCATCTTGAAGGCGGGGGGGGAAAAAGAAACCAAAAGGGAGCGACTGAAAATGCTAGGCCTCACTTGAAAAGGAGAGGACGGTGGGAAAACTGGCGTGAGGAAGGGAGGACTCTTCATTTGCATAACACGTTGGGAGTTCTCGTCTCCAGGGAGCAACGTTTTGTGGAGATTGGTTGAAAACCTAGGAGGATGGGGGGGGAGAGGAGAAGTTAATTGGGATTTCAAAGAAATTTCAGTGTTACGCAAAAAGACTGAGGAAAAAAAAAAAAAAAAGGAAAAGGTGGGGGTCTTGAAGGACGGGACGTCAGCTAATCCGACATTTTTGAACACTACACTGGAAGGTTGTGGATAGGACAAAAGGAAAGAAGAAGTGTGGGTGCGGGGCGACCCAAAAGCGAAGCAGTTTTCAGGCCCTCTGGGATTTCAGGGTCACATTCATTTATTACACGTTCCAAAGGGCAATAAAAAGAAGCACACTTGGACCAGAAGGGAGATAGCAAGGAAATGGGGAAGCTTGGTAACGAATCGATCAGACTGGGAGCTCGCGCGCGAGAAAAGCAAAAAAAGCTAGAGGAATTTTTTTACGGACCAGCAAACGAACATTGAAAGGATCTAAGAAAAACTTGGGTGGGGTGAGAATTAGCTTCAAAAAGACATGGGAAAATATGGCTAGGGGGGGAAAACGGAATGTGAGAGTGGGAAAGATAAGTGTCTGGGGAGGGAACATAAAGGCTGTCGGCAAGTACCTTCCCACTAAATGAGTGTTTGAAGGATCATCGAGGGTTTAGTAAGACCCACAATACAAGAAGGATTAAAACATGTGGAAGGAGGGAATCGAAGAAAAGCAGGCTGAAAAGGGATGCTAATACATTGGGTATTTCGTATTCATTCAAGAAAAGTCATTTGATGAGTCTATGTTGAAAGAAGCCGCAAAAGGCAAAAAGGGGGAGATAAGAACTTCATTACAGGACGTCAAGAAACTGGGAGGTATAAGAGGGGGGGCTTGGCTGCCGGGAAAGTTACGAGAGTCGAGGTGGGACAACGAGAAAGACCTTTATATGGGCTGAGAGACCTCCCTTCAGGAGCAAATTCATATGTACCGGGTGAGGGAGGAGGCAGCGAAATAGAGGGGGGGGGCGGGTTGGGGGCAAAAGAGACAAATTGGAGGAAAAGAAAAGGACACAATACACCAAATGATTATCGCCCCGCTTGTTTGTGACCACAAGAACTCTCCCAAATTCGGAACAAGTATGCTTAAGGGATAGCGATGTGAAGGAAGGAAAAAGGAAAAGTGGGGGATGTGGGGGGTCGGAGGTCTATAACTGGGACGGCCAGGGACGGAGACGGAGTGGAAAGGAGTGAAGAAAAGAAAAGCTGAACAATACTTTAGTAATACTCTGGAGTTAAAAACCTTAAGGACTTTCGTATTTTCGAATTTGTAGCCCGTCTTGGCAGCCGACGGGATGGGCCGGGCAACGGACATTGGGAAGAGAAAAAAAGAGAGGCTGCGAAGAGGAAAAGAGAGGGACTCTCACCAACTCGTCAACACAACAACCACTTATATTGGGAAGAGAGATTTGCGGAGGGGGGAGAGAACGAGAGGGGGGGGTATGCAGATGAAAAATCACAGAGGTAAGGGACCACGAAACGGAGCCGGTCCCTCCCAAAGCGGCTCCTCCGAAGGAAAAAGGGTCACCCAAAAAAAGGGGGAATAAGAACAGGAAAAGGGACCGTGAAAGAGAGGTGCTGCCTCAGTCAGGGAAGAGTTATCAAAACTTTCCCTTCCATCCGTCTTCACACGACCCAAGGTCCGCAACAGTAGAAAACAAGAACATAGGACGGGAATGGTGACGAAAAGGAGAGAGAAGGTTTTTACGGATAAGGGCAAAAGAAAGGAGAGGGGGGGGAAAGCTTGGGGGGTCCCAACCTGCAAAACTCGGACAAGTGGTAAATCCTCTGTAGGGCTAGATGGTCGATGCGCGAACAAATCCATCAAAAATGAGGAGAATGACCCATCAGCAAGTATCAGAATGGCCAAAGACATGGAGGGGACTGAGCACAGTCAGTTATTCCATAAAGTGGGAAGGTTTCCCACTTCGAACGGAAATAAAGAAAGTAGGAAGGAGTGCTTGAACTCCTTAAGCGTATCGAAACGGGGGGGAAAACGGGATGCGGAGTCAAATAAACGAATGACAGGTCCCCAGGACCTCTAGAGGAAAAATGAAGCGCGAAAAAGCCTTTCGGCTGCAAGAAAGTAAAAAATCCAATTCCTGAGAAGAAATTTCTGAACTTGAAGACTGGATGTGAATGTAAAACCAAAAGAGGAGGAAAAAAAGGAAAGAAACTTTGCCGAAGTACGTAGGTCGTGAGTAGTTGCCGCGCTGGGGATGGTTGGGTAGAAGGCGAGACATCACGCTTGTCCCTGGGAAATTGAGGCAGTGGGAAAAGGGGAAGTTTAGGGGGGCGCGAACGAAGACAAAAAGTTTAACGACTGACCGAAACTAAACAATAGTAAGTCATCGTCACGTGCAGAACGGGAATTGTGGGTCTGAACGTCGCTGGAACAAAAAGCAGCAGGGAAAAGTCGCGAGAGAGAGGTGAGTTTACAAGTGAGCCCATGGAAAGGGAAGAAAGTGCCATCCCGCTACATAGTGGACCTAGGGGAGGGAATCAGAGTGCTTCAGTTTTCCAAACTGCCTTTCGAGGGGAAACTTGAAAATCAGGACTAAGGGAAGGGACACAGGACAGGGAGGAAGACGGGCTGGGAAAGCGGGGAAAAAAAAAAAACCAAGTGCTCGATCTTGGGAAAAGACAGTCCATCATAAACACCTACCAAGCGTGTCTTGGGCTTAAGAGGGAAGTCCACGCATCAAGAAAGGAACAGCGGCAGGAAGTTGGCGAAAAGGAAAGCGTCTGCAAACCGGAAACAGGGATAAAAACTCCGAGGCAGAGGAACGAAAAAATCGCTAGAAAACGCCACAGGAAAGGGTACTGGGTCAACAGGATGACTGAACGCCACCAGAGCCAAGAGAAAAGACAGCAGGGAAAGTGGAGGGGCAGCTAATGGCAAAATGAGTTCAGAAGGGACGGAGAGCTTTAAAAAAAGAAGGGGAGAATTAAAGCAGGCAAAAAGCGCGAAAAAAGAAAAGGCCAACCATCATGCAACGTCGCGAAAGAAAATCGTTGCAGTTCGCCCTTAGTCGCCAGTATAAGGGAGGTTCCAGAAAAAGAACAAACGGAAAAGCGACAAGGGACCCGGGGAGTGCCAGAGTGCTGTTTCAAGGAAAAAAAGATTGACACCAGCCCGCCGGCATTAGAGGAGGGGGCATCCAGCACGCGGATTTCAGTGTCCTCTGACTCCGAGAAACCGGAGGCAGACCAAAAAAAAAAAGGAAAGGGGGGTGACCTTTTCGATAAGGGAGGGGTCTTGTAAATAAATCTTCTCCAAGTAGTGATACTACCATCTTCATCACCGGCCAGCTACGTGCTCCAAACGCACCATCGTACCGGAAAAGAAAAAGACTTAGCAATGTGAGCTTGGGGGGGGACCAGGGGATCGGGAATTCCACCTATTTGGGAGTTGCATAGTGAGGGGGGGAGGACCAAAAAAAGTTTCCAAGGGGAGATTGCAGCTCAATCACTCGCCGAGTCATGAAATCACCAAACCAACGCGCAACAAAACAGCAATCGAGAAAACCATCAATGAAAAAAAAAACAACAAAAACGGAAGGAAAGGAAATCAGGAGAAGGGATAAGCATGCGCTGGTTGGGAGCAAGGGGGGGCGGTTTGGACGTGGTGGGGGGTTATGTCAGAGATGAGGAGAGCGCTGCGCCTGCGACGCACAGTGTGGGCGGGGGAGGACAGAAAAGAAGGAAACTCCCAAAGAGTTGTACTCCACCGCATACCAGGGGAAGAGTAAACATGAGGAGGGTATCTCCGTTCGGTTTCAGAAGGGGGGACTGGGGGGGGGATTCAGCGTTCGGTTTCAAGCTGGAGGGAGGGGGAATAGGGGTGACTAACTACCTAAGGGTAGAGGCTTAAGTTTAACAAAAATCTCGGAAATACTTAACTTTCAATAAGATCCTGACAGCGGAAAAGACAGCAGGAAAAGAGAAGTACGCAACGGCTGGAATGAGAAAAAAGAAAAATGGTGACTCTGGTTCAGGAGGTTAAGGAACACACTTTTTCCCCTGGTTTATAAGGGTAAGGGGGGGTGGCGTTGAGGACGAAAATAGAAGGAGAGAGGGCAGAACTGAAGAGGAGGGGAAGGGGAGAATGATACGGGGTCTGGGCGACGGAGGGGCTTTCCTCTGGGGGTTTGGTCGCATCCGGAGTTTGGGAATTATAACTACTTCGAGACGAAACGATTTCGGTTGGAATCTTGGTATGGGGGTAAATGATGGGAAATCAGTTTTCAGTCAGGGGAAGGCATTGAAAAGTTTACCATATTTAATTTATTCTGGCAGGGAGCGATGCGGGGGGGGTGGGGCGCCATGGGGTTGGTTTTTTGAAAACGAGCGAAGGAGGATGTTGGGGGGGGGGGGAAGCTCTGGATGCGGTGACTGACAGAAATGAGGGTTCATTTTGGAAAAAGCACGGAGATACACTGGGGAAAGGGGGAAGGGAACTTAAGGGGAAATTCGCAAAAAAAAAAACTTTTCGAAAAAGGAAACGAACGGGTAGGGTTGTCAGGAAGGAATGAGAGGAAAGGTTCGTTAAAAAAAATAGCTGGAAATCAGAATGGAAGATCTGTCGGGAAAAAGATGAGCTAAATTGCATCTTAAAATTCCGAATCCATTAATGAATACTCCCGCGGATTCCCCTAACTAAATGTGGGGGAAAACTTAGAACGGTGCAACGGGGGCCGGTGGAGAGCGATTCTACTATGATAAACCGAGAGAAGGAGAGAAGACGCAAGAAGAGGGGGTGGGAGGAAGAGAAGACATGTCCCTTTAGAAGGAAACAATATGAAAAAGAGAGAATGCAGACTCTCGGAAAATAAACTTTGGTGGGGGGAATTCGCAAAATAAAAGAAAAGGGGGGGAAACGGAGGGGAGGGGCTAAATCAATGTTAAAAATAGGAGGTCGACTGGCGAAAAAAACGGACAATCAAGCGGCCAAGTAAGATCCTCAACGTACTAGGCAAAATCGGAGAAAAGGGATTCATAGGTTGCTTACTAAAAGAAAGATAAGGAGGAAAGTCGGAAGGGGGTTTCGAACAGTAGGGGAGGAAGTGCGGGAAGATTAGGGGGGGCTGAGTCAACTAGTAATATTGTTTAATGGACTAGTAGAAAAGACGCAAGCCCAGGGGTGAAAGGGGGGGAAAAGAATCAAAAGCCTTAGGTCGAATGAAAGGGGGAGGAGGTCAGCCGGTTGCAGGCCTGAAAGGTCAAAAAAACCTAGCTCGAAGGGGTACCGCCGTAACTCACATTCAAAGGGCTGAATGGAAGACCGACTGTTGGAAGGAACAATTCAAGGAAGGTGGCAATTCAGATTGGCCTTTGAAGGGGGAAAGGGAAGCGCGGTAGGTTCTTGGGAGGGGAGGGGTTGTTCAGTCCAGAATTCGCTCTAAAAGTGGGAGGAAAGAAAAGAAGAAGGTAAAGAAGAAGAGGATACTCGCAGCAAGGCGTTGGGCAACAGGGGGGGGGAAAAACAGAAGAAAATCCCTCGAAGGACTTCCAGGTACTGTAAGGAAAATACTCCTAAAAGGGAATGGTTCGAGTTTCTATAAGAGCCAATTGGGAAGAAGGAAGGGGGAAACAAAAGGAAAGGGGAGATGAAGCTTCAAGTTGTAGGAGAAATCGCGCCGGGAATGGTGAACGGTTAGAGGGGGAGCTGTATGGTCGTCGATCTTTCTTTCTATGCAAAGGGCCGAAGAGGGATTGGCTCACGAAAGCACAAGGCTGGACTGAAGAGGGAACAGAGGAGGGAAAAAAAAAACACTAGCAAATAGTAGAAACAACGAAGGGGTAGGAAAGAATAGATTGCGTCGTTGGGCGCTTAATCGCTTGGGGGGTTTTCCTCCGGAAGAGGCCGCTGGTCACACTCACTGCACAAGGAGTCAGACACCTGACAAACAAAGGGGGAGGAAAAATAAGCTCGCAGCCGCCACTGGGGCGAAGCACAACAGCACCTTCTTAACTCCTGAGTCTGCCTCAGGATGAAGGGCAGGTTAAGGTTCAACAAAAGAAAAAACTCCCCAAGGGCCGGGAAAAGTAGAAAAAAAAACATAAGCTTTGATGGTTTCCTGCAAATGCGGAGGAAGGGAGGAAAAATGGGTGTCAAAGGAGGGGGGATATTCTGGGGGGGGGGAACACCTGCGTCGATTAATCCTTTCTAAATGGAAGAGTCTGGTACCACCGGGGGACGGGCAAAACAAAGAAAACCGAAAAAGCCTGACTGCCGGAAAAAAAGAAGGGGAAAAAGAGGAAAGGCCAAAAAAATGAATGTGTCAGGGCCTAAACCGTACAGTATTCCATGATGGATTGAGCGTCAAATCGCGCTCGGGGAAAAAGTTCCGCAAGAAGACTCAGGGAGTGACAAGGAAGGATACGTATTATCGGCCTGAACTTGAAGGGGGCAGAAAAAGCGAAGTAATCAACATTTAAAACTTCGATTGACTTTCAGCGGCAAGACCTGTCCTTCCGGGACGCACGGAATCCCCCTGCTGACTTAGGGGAAACAGCTTCAGGATTTCTCGGGGGGTTCTGAGGGGAAAAGCGAGACGTCAAGAAAAAATCAGATGAGTTTCAAGGGAATTTGTATGGCAACTCGGTCGAAATGTGCGCAACCAAACTCTCGGCAAGATACATCAAAGGTAACCATAAATTGAGGGGAGGGCGGCCGGAAGTTTCAGGGGGGCTGGAAAGTGGGACAAGAGCAGAAAAACGCCCCGTTCGGGACCTGAAGGTCTCGATCGTAGTCATAATGTCCGTGAGAAGGAATTGTCTGATCCTTCGCGGAACACCAGCAGAGGGGGACCGAATGTAATCGGAGCGCAGCCTTTGGCGGGATCCCCGTAACCGTCGGAAAAAGGCCCCCAAGGGGCTCCGGCTAGCGGTGGCCACTAGTGGAAAATCACGCGTGCGCTTTGGGGGCCCTGATGGTAAAAGGGGCGCCTAGGAGGAGCAATGATTTAAGCAGATTGAATCTCAGACTGAGAGGGGGCGGCAAGCGATACAATCAGGGGGGAAGGGGGGAAGCTTGACAGAAAATCCAAGTATGCAGAGGGGAGGGGAGAAAAGTGGGGGGGATTGAAGACGCGAGGGAAAGGATCAAGACCATTGTCAGCTCACTTGCATCTGGGAGGGAAAAGGAAGATATACCTCATCTCGAGAATCCCCAAAACCTCTTCGAGGAGGAACCCACCGGGCAATCGAGCGCCAACAAAGCATACACGATGTTAAAGGCAAAAGGAAAGAAAAGATGAAAGACCGCAAAAGGAACATGAAGGACAATAGCTTGCAAACAGTTCCCGGCGGAAGTTGAACAAAAAGAAAGGACATGGATCCGTTAAAAAAAACCCACAAAACGAAAACGCCAAGGCCCAGCGAACGTCATAAAGACTGAGAGGGAATCAGGAGAATTATTCGTGTCATCGCACCACTTACACCATGGAAAGCCTTTAACAGTGCTGTTGATGGGGGGAAACGGGACTGTTTCAAAAAAGTCAAGCCTGGGGAAAAAAAAAGACCCGCACCTGAAAGGGTGGAATACGTAGGAACGAAGCCAGAAGGGGGAAAAAGTGTCCAGGGGCTGTCTTGACGCGAAGGAGACGAGCAAATCCATAAGGGTCCGTTTATGGTAAGTAAGAAAGCTTCGAGCGGAGGAAACCGACTAAAGAACATCCGAACATGTGAACAGAACTGCGAAACCAAAAAAAAAGAAGAGATCCCAAATTGTGGATCTTTGTAAAGGATGGGTCCCAACTCTGGTGGGCGTTAAGGGGGGCAGGAGAGACCCAAAGAATGTACCGGGGTGTCAAGGTGGGAAAAAGGACGACGCAAATTCGGGGAAAAAAAGAAGCAAAACATCAAATCCGCTAACCACAGCCAAAAACTACC
>Ga0179593_1444922_pt1 | contig 12941 bp, 11 predicted proteins | sample CZODoug2_1_08_16_FD_185931 | JGI IMG/M metagenome (GOLD analysis project Ga0179593, IMG submission 185931) | Vadose zone soil fungal communities from Angelo Coast Range Reserve, California, USA - CZODoug2_1_08_16fungal (PacBio error correction) | ecosystem: Environmental > Terrestrial > Soil >...
GAAACTAACGTCAGGGGTGGTTGTCAGGCGGGCGGAGTTTTTATCTTGCGGGGGGGAGCAATCAGTTGAAGGGAGATAAAGCGTTAGAACATTCAATTTAGGGGAAGAGAACCTCTCTTGAAGGAAATCTAAAGAAAAATACGGGGGAGAGGGATTTTGAGGCTTCATTGTATGAAAAATCGATGGGAAGGTATCGGCCCTGGGGGGTCATCGGAGTAGGTTCTAACTCCTGACCCGATCTTTAATTATCTTGCCGCATGGTAATGACTGGAGAGGGGCGACTCCATTAGAAAAGGAGGGCCTTGTTGGGGATACTCTTGGGGCATTGGTGAAAAGAAAAAGAAAAGGAACAGAGAAGAAGCCTTGAAAACCGACGTCCAACTCTTTAAGACGACTGACAGGAAACCAAAAAAAAACAACGAAGGGGGGGGAAACCGATGCATCATCCCTTGTAGGACTCCATCGGGAATCGGAAAGATGACGGAAAGAAGGGGAACGTTTATGACAGGGGGTATAGTGAGAATTTCGGAGTACTTGCCCGGGAGATGACTAGTTGGCGGGGGCTCTGGTTTTAGTTGAAACTCTCTAGTGGAAGAGGTGCCGTAACAGGAGGGACTGACTTGCGGTAAAAAAAAAAGTTGCTATTGTCAACCATAATCCAGGATGCCGCCGTCGGAGGGACTCGGTGGAAGTTATGGAACGGACACAACGAGTTGGGAAGTCTCTCCACATCGGCCGCCCGCTGAAGGGAAAGAGCAAAAGACAGAGAAAAGGAAAGGGGCAAAAGCACGCAGGTGCCGGAAGAAGGTCTCCCGTCAAAAAAACCGAAATAAGACCCGAAAAGTCCAGTGGATTGCGCCATCGGATGGAGCTCGAGCGAAAGGGGAAAAATTGAGGGTTGGAGGAAAGGGAACGAGCGGATCAGGGTTCTGGGGTGGGAAGCTTCGACGTAGGAAGCCGGAACAAGAAAAGAGGCAAAAGGAGCTTGGCTCCTGAAGGGATAAAGATGCGGAGTCCGAAGCAGAGGGAAAAGCCAAAACCGGGCGCGAAAAAAGGTCGGTGGAATAGCTAAAGGGGGTGCGGGCGGGGCGAAGTCATGGCGGCCCCAGGGGCTGGGCCTGCACACAAATCAGGGAGGGACGCTCTCAAGAAACGAGGAGGAAATAGGAGGGTGTCATGTCTGGGGGCGGGTGGGGCGACGCCTGTGGCCATAGAGAAATTCTCAAAAAAAAAGCGCACCTGTTGCGAGATACTCCGTACCGTCCTGCCGGGAGGGAGGGCCAAAAAAAACGGATAAAAAAAGAAAAACGCAAGATGGGGGGCTCATCTATCGACGCCAAGCTCAAGGGTCCCCCGGAAGAGGGGGGAAACCGGGAGGGATCAAGGCGCGCCGTCCTAAGAGAAAACCAGTACCCGAAGCCCAAATATGTGGTCAATTTGAGGATATCAGAGAACGATAACCCTACAGAAGGGAGTATCCAATGGACTCTTCTTGGGGGAGCCGGGATGACGCGGAGGCACCTTGGGGGGCAGCGGAAGGTTAACAGGGGTCTGCTATCATCCGAGAGAAGGGCATGCACGGAAAAATGCATACAAAGTAAACCACTCGGCCAGGATAAGAAAAACCGCGCCGCGGGCTGGGGCCGCTACTTAGGAACCAAGACTACAGCTAAAACAACTCGACTGGATCCGATCACCAAAAAGAGAAAGAGCTGATAGCTTGGAAAACAGCAACACCCAGACAAAACCGTTAAGGAATCCGGAGTACGAGTAGAAAAAATCCGAACTCGCACCGCGATAAAAACCTACGGTCCCGCTGTGTGGTAATCCACCTGATAGAAATCGCAAAAAAGGGCTGATCGCGCACGGTTCAAAATAATGATTCAAGTAGGAGGACATGAGGGACGAAAGAAAGGAAGGGACATCGCTTCGAGTGAAAAAGGCCAATAGGGGCTCGGGGCGACGCCAAAGGGGAGAAGGGAGCTAATTCCACTCCAAACTTACTATTCTGCGACGATCAGATGAAAGAATGCGGAAAAACAGAAGGGAGCCCATCTAGACTCCCAAGGAAAGGGAATGCATCTTTAAGAAAGAAGTTCAAAAAAGGCAGCAGACGAAGAAAATGGCTGTCGATCAGATCGGTAAGGGAGACGGTTCGAAGGAAAGGGAGAGAGAGTGGGGTAAGAGACCCTCAAGAGAGCCGCCCCCACACGACAAGCCGACCGGGGGTCCTTACTTAAGGCAAAAAAGGGGGTTTGAATCCACGAGATGACGAAAGGAGTCCACAGTCCGCCACAAACCGGTCAGGTCCAAGAAGCATCCCGGGCAAAAAGGAAGTCAACATCCTCGGAAGCGCCATGGGCGCTTCAACGCGCGCGAGCATTCGTTGGGGGGAGGCTTGGAAAGTCCCTGCGAACAAAAAGACATCATCCAGCAGGCCAATTGTAAAAAAGAAATTGCCAAAAGGTGAAAGAAAAAAGAACAAATTCTTGGAGGGGGGGGAAAAGAACCGCAGAGGCTTCCCAAAGTCCTTTACGAGAACTCCGGAATTCTGCCCTCTACGTGAAATGAGGAGGAAAAGGGGAAGGGTTTCCGCTTCTGTTCACGTGAAGGCCCTTCCTGTGAAGGAGGAATCTGCCTATGACAGCATCAGTTTCCATGAACTACTCCTTCACCAAAATTGGGGGAAAAGGAGCCTACAATTTAACTAATGGGTTTAGGACCAACTTGGCTCTTGCAAAAAAAACAACTGTCAGACGAAGGGGGGAAAAATCCAGATGAAATTGGGGGGTGTGGTGTGGTATTTTGAAGGGGGGGGGGGGGGGGGGGGGGGGGGGGGGGGGGTTGTGGGGGGGGGGGGGGGAAAAAGGTACAAACCTCCCGGGAGAGGCAGTTCGGACCAAACCTAAACCTCTCGTCTCGTACATTAAAAAGGAACCAACGCTTCTCCGCTCGATCTTCAGGGAGGGACTTGAGTGGGGGGCTCCTCCTTAGCTGGAACGGAGCAGGAGGAGAGGGAAGAGTCGATAACTAACTCACTTCTTCCTGAAAAGAAAACTTGATAGCACCCTCAGGGTCGGGCAACAGGAGAGGATAACAGTCCTCAGCCGCTCACTGGTCGTTGTACTCTAGGCGAAAGAAAAGAACAGGTAGTGGGGGGGAGGAGACAAGTCCCGCTTATCCACTAAACCAACAGAATTAAAAAAATAGATCCAAGAGAAAGATAAACGCACAGAGACCATGCGCCAGTGGAGATCCATCATCCTTACACTCATTTGGCTCGGTAGACAAAAAAAAGACAAGAGAAGGGGGGGAAATAAAAATTGCTGATCCCTTCAAAGAGAGGCTTATTAGTTCCTTGCCGGGGGGGAATGTGTGGGGAACCTAGATCAGGGGACCCGTTCCAGCTAAGTCTGACCCAACTTCCTCCCGGTACGATCCTGGCGGCTGGTTTTTGGTTTAAAAGAGAGTAGACGGGGGAAGGTGGCATCCCGGCCAAAGCCCCCTACCTTGTGGATAGTTTGGGGACCTCTACCAGAATCTGCCTTGAAGTTCAAGCGCCCATTGGACTAATGAACTCCCGATGCGCGGGTAGGGGGCAGAAATCGAAGGAGGCATCGAGGGAATTTTGGATAATTGCAAAGCCTCCGGAATTAACGTGGGGTCATCGGTAAGAGGACAAATGCCGAACGTGCAACTTCAGAGCGACAACGGGCAAAGAAGAACCTCTGTCGCAAACAGAACAGGCCGTCAGAAGATCTAAATTCATAAGGTCGCCACCTGCGGAGACTGGGGTTAAAAGAACCGCACGGGACTCGTACCTTTTCACTGTCGTTGAAAGGGGTAGAATTCTGATGAGTCATGATGGGTGCAACAAGAGGACATGGTAGAGGCACTAGTGACTACCTCCTCCGCTCGAACTCTAAAGGCCAATTATCGCCGGATAAGAAGGGGGAAGGGGGGGGGGGGGGGGGAACGAGACAACGTGGTCTGGGTCTGGTTTGTGGCTTAACATGGAGAAGCGCCAAGCTCAATCTGGGGGGTCCTAAGAGGGGGGGGGGGGAAAAAGGAAAAAACTTTCCTAAGGGTGGCGCCGGGAGTTTTGGTGGGGCATCTGAGGGCGCCCGCGAAAGCTCGTAATACACACATCCGAATGAGGATCCGCTGTAGGAGCGAGGGGTTCATTGAAAAAAGGGTCGTACCGGGTTTCATGAAAAAAAATCGATGTCACGGGGGTCCCTTGGGGGGACAGCAGGATCGACTCTGCGAGCCAAAAAATGGCATAATTTCCTGAAACGCAGGAATGAGGGAGAGTCAAATTTCCCGTGACGTCGCGGGTTGGAAAAAAAAAGCGGCGGGCAGCCCTTAGCGAGACAAAGGAAGGAAAAAAACAGGCCTTCTTTCACGGAGGACAAGAGCCACCTCAAGGTTCCGCGTATCAGAAACTTTTGGGCGAACCATCAGCGTCCGGACACACAGAGGGCCGGAGGTCTTTTGATCGAAAGGGGGAGAAGGGAGAGGAACTTGGACCTCTGATTCAGAAACCTTTCAATGTGGTGGAGGAAAAAGAACAGATCACTTTTGTTAGGACCAGGGTGTCAAGAGAGGTACACGTCTTCAGCGAGAACCATCACTCCTCTACCTAGATCAAGTCGGCGCTCTGATTTTGGGGATTACAGACAAGGGGGGGGACCAAAAAAAAGGTAGAGCTTTCCTGCTCCAGCTCTAAAAAAGCACTGGTTCAAACCGGAAAGGGCCGGCACCATGTCTTCAGGTACCTCATTCAAGGCGAAACAAGAAAACCACCAAACGGGATGGAAACTAGGTGAGACTAGGTCGGACCTTGAAAATTGATGGAGCTGAAAGGCATCTTTTTGCTCCGGGGAACATGTTCCTGTTTTAGCTCGAAAGGAGACGTCGCCGCTTGGGACCCGAGCGGGACCGCTTGTCGTCCGAGCCTCGTACTCATCTTAGCCAAGAAGAGAGGGACAAAACCTCGCCAGAGAGAGTTAGCACTAACAGGAGGTGCGCGTCCTTATGAGACATTGGAAAAGGCCAATAGAAATAAATAGCGGCCTACCCCCCCTAATTAAAAGAGATATCTAAAAAGATTTTTGTACTGAGTTTCACTCCAACTTGATGACTAGAGTCTTCCACTGCAGAAGGTGAGTCAGCATTCGTACTACGGAGATCTCTGGTATTGTGTGGGTATCGCGAAAGGATAAGACACGGTCTATCTCTTAGAAAAGAACTGTCCATGGTCATGCAGCGATCTGCGGCTCAGTCTAATCACAAGAAATTACCAAGTAGAAAGATGTCATGTCAGAAAGACAGGAAATGGGAAGAATCGATTCCCTAGGCTGAATAAATCCAGCAATGGACTTCAGGCTGGTTTGAGGTTATATGTATTACCAAAGCACTGCGTGCGTCAAAGATTTGGCCTTGTCGCTCAGGTACCTGTCGCGAAAGCATATTCAGGACCTGGAGAGAAGCAACACTCTTTTTTAATAAATAAAGAGGCAGGAATCTGCACAGTTCCGTGGGGAAGACCAGAAAAAATAGACGAGGCAGAACCGATCCACCTCCAATAGATGATAGGCTACCACAAACCAGAGCCTGCAACTTTAACTTCATCGTTATGGACTAAACAACAGAAAAAAAACACATGACTCTAAGGAGCACAGAGTCCGTTATAAGAGCTGAACCGGGGAGTCTCAAACAAGGTGTCATGGCTGGGAAAACCTCAAAAAGGTTAACAAAAATCGCGGAGGGAAAAGGAATAGTCTGGAGGACTCTTCTATGCCGGGCGTCTGGCCTGCCCCAAGGCTTTCACCCCTGCAAGACTTTTCTACTCAACTCTTAAAGGCAGGGAGTGGCGACGATTATTACAAGGCCAGTAGGAGAGAAGAAAGGATCCATACCTGGGGCTTACAAGTTCAAATACCGTTACCATCGAAGTTCAAGCCAATAGGCAGAACCAGAAAGAATGTCGAAAAAGCATTGAGAGACAAACTTCGGGGGGGGGTCTAAAGGTCTCAATCTAACCGAGGGAAAGAAAAACGGATACGGGGAACCATCACCGCTTTGTGAAGTCCTTGGGTCAAGCGGTTTTTTTCACCAAAAAGAATTAGTGCTAATGGAGCAAAAAGGAGTTCCATAAGCAAGCTGCACGCACCGTAAAAAGCCGACTTGAGAGAGAGGAAAGGCTGGACTTTCAGCCGGACATAATATGTAGTACAAAATAAGGCTGACTAAAAGAAAAGGGGAAAGGGAACCCCAAAAAAAATGGAAGAATAACAGGACCACCTAAGGCCCAGTTTACTGAGAAAGGGAGGGGAGGGGGACGAGAAACGCAAGTCGAACCAAAGAGGTACATGACTATCCTTAGAGGAGAAAGAGGAGAGGGGGGAATTGACAGCGAGGGAGGGCAGGGGGAGTCGTCATTGCTTTAGTCAAGAGGACCTATTCCCGGTAGACACGTAAAAAAAGGCAATTCAAAACGCGGAAGAACTTCCATTCACCCTCACTATTCGAGGAAGGAGAGAAGAAGTTACATCGGGGTGATGTATCACCCAAGGGCGTCTTTCAAGGACAAGAATGAAGAACGCCGATGGATAAGGAAAGATTAAACACCCCGACACATGAAATCCGAGTCGAAGGGGGGGAGGGAGAAGGACAGAAGGGTCTCTTCGGGAAGAGAAAAAAGAAAAAAAACGGCGCGCAACGCTTCTCGGTACTCCAAGAGGAACCTGGACTGGAGGGCGAAGGGTAGGGAAGTCGTGACAACCCGATCAGCAGTGGGGCTACTCACGGAGAACTTAATGAAGATAGGGGAAGTTGCTTGGAAACAAGCTGAGGGGAAGGGCAACAGGAAAAGACTGCCGACCGTCCTCACCGAGGGATGCGGAGGGAGACCATGTATGGGTCAGGGCGACAGTCGAAAGAAAAGAAGAGGATCTCTCTCACACTTGAGGTAAAGAGTATTCAAGAGTAGGTGCTGCGGAAAGGGGAAAAGGACAACGCCACTCGGGGTGATGAGAAAAGGGAGAACCGAGTTGATGCGGGGTATTGCGGCTCTCACAGGGGGAAAGGAGAAAGGGGGACGGCCACTAGAAGGCCCAAGATATGTGTGAGTACTCCTTTCAACTATGGGGGGAAAAGAAGGCCTCGGAGACAGCTTCAAGGGAAAGCTAGGAAAGGAAAAGCACCGGATCCGTGACGATCCAAATCTAAGCCGGTGCAATAGGAGAAGAGGAAAAGGTAGTTGATCAACGGCCCGGCCCCACTTAAACAGTCATGGGCTTGTTGTGAGATTCAGAACAGAAGACATGAAAGGTGGCAGCCCCGTGAGGGGGGACTATTCTGAAGGGGAGGAAGAAGGAAGCAGGACTGGATTTAATTACTTAGGCAGCTCTGAAGAGAAGGATCGATGAATTTTAGGGGAAAGAGGCACTGCAGGAAATACTCAACTTCATCCTCAGACCCCATAAAAAGGAAAGAGGGGTGAAAAGTGGGGAAAAGACTTGAGAGTGTAGCCTCCTCGGATCGGTCGAATCCTCTAGTTAGACCTTCTATGGGGGGGAAAGGAGGAGGGAGGCTTACTGGAGGTTCTCGTCCCTTGGCAGCTGATTTTGAGAACAGGAGGGGGAGTGGTGGAAAAGGGGGGGGGTCAAAAGGGTCCCGCATTGAAGAATCGGAGAAGTCAGAGAACTCAAATCAAAGAAGATCCGAGAGGGGTCAAAGTCCACCTGGTCATCAGCTGAATGAAGGGGGGAAAAGAAGATTGGGGTCAAGCGGTGATATGTGGTTTGAGAAATGGGAGACTATCCAGGACAGAGGGGGGGGAATGAAACCGCGGGGGGAAAACTCGGGAAGAAACGGGACCGGGGGTGGATTCCTGGACGGGGGAGAGGGGGGTATCTGTTTTTAGACAACGAGGGGAACGAAAAACATTCTGGGGGAGGGAATAAATCCAAGCTAATTCGGGTGAAGTCGGAGAATGTCCCTGGAGGCCAGTTCTGTCTGAACGAGGGGGGGAAGGGAAGTACTTGAAACGTTGTGGGTAACTTAAACATTATTGACCCTCGAGCGCCGGAGTGAAGGGGATATCTCGACTAAGATAGAAATGGAAAAAATGAATCGGAAAATTGGGATAAAATGCTTTTAGGGTTGAGAAGGTTTCTAAAAAAAAAAAGAGACAACTCAGAAAGAGAGTTAATTCCCCGAATTCAGGAAGGGCACTTTATAGAGGACAATCAAAGGAAGGGTTAAAAAGGACAAGATCAGCCCCTTGGTTTGCACAGAACTTCTCATGTAAGTAAAAAAGAGGAATCGGATCATCCGAGGTGGGGAGCTGCAGGAGGAGAATGTACCTTAACCGGTGGAAAGGAAAAAAACCTTAAAGTTGGTTGTCTTTCCATAAGGCTGTAAGGAAAAGGTAAAACGGGAGACTAGAAGTGCTGACTTTTCAAAGAGGGAACCAGAAAAAGGAACCAGGTGCCACAGGAGGCATCCGGTGGGGAGGGGAATGTAACTGGTGTTCATGCGAACTAAGGGGGAAGGAAGAGTGACTGGCCTCCCGTCGAAGATCCAAAGTATTAAGTGAAGAAATGTAAACGAAGGGAAGGGAAGATCCATATCTCTTTCTACTCGAACAAAAGCGAAATTTGCCCACAATCGAACTGATACGAGATAGATACCGAAGGGAGGGGTATGGAAAGGGCATCTTTGGGTCCGTCTTTTACTAATTGTTAACTTGGGGAAAAAAAAGACGAGAACGAACTTGCTCCGAAAGAAAATCAACGGGGAGGACCATATTGCAGGGGGGAAACGTTCGTAACTAATCAAGAGGGATATGCGGAGATAACCTGAGAAACATCGGGAGGAAAGAAATAAATCGAGCATTTGCTTCTTCTAACTAAATGGGTGAACGAAAAAGAATTCTACTCCGACAGGGTGGATCAGAAAGTGCACCATAGGGATCGAAGATCCAAACAACGGTAAGTATTATTCCAATTGTCTCTATGGGGAAGGAGGTTAGGGGGCCACAACGGGATCATCTCAGATTTAGGACAGCGCAAAAGGAGGCTCCCTTCAAAACTCTAAATGGCTCTCCTTTATATTGAACGCTCCAGGAAGCAGAGGGAGCTAATGCAAGATAAGTCAGGAGAAGTAAAAAGAGACGTTCCCAATTCCATCATTACTGGAGAGAAGGGGGTATTCAGCCTTCAAAACGAAAAAGCCTTATTAAAGAAAGGGGGGGACTTTCTCTAAAACCCAATTTTCAAGGAGGGCGATCGACAAGACCGATGGGGGATCATCAAAGGGACCTAAAGGCTTGGGTGATAGGGGAAAAAGGATTATGAAACGAATTCAAACTTGCAAGGCAAATGGTAAAAAGGTTGAGAAACTTACAAAAAACGGGTAAGTCTCAGCGGGCAGGCAATCGGCATTTGCAGGGCAATTCTTGGGGAGGGGTGCAATTAATCAAAAAAGCGCGAAGTGAAGCGGCACAGGGGGGGGAATCTGCGGGGGGCCAAGAGGGACCCTCGATGCAAGAACTACTTTCCGCTCAACTGGAAGGAAAAGGGACAATCAGGAGAATGTACTAAGACAATATCACCGGAATATCATCCGTTAAGGGGGCTAGAGGCAAACTCCTCACAGCCGAACTCTATCATACCTCAACTGTAGGGGGACGAGAAAAGGATTCAAAAACCAAAATCGGAAGAGGCTGAAACGGTTCCAGGGGTAAGAGGAGACTTGGAGGGACCAGAATGAAGAATTGAGAGGACTGTAATTCTCGTGAAGGAGCCTTCCGAAAAAGCTGGACAAAACGCTCCAGAAGGGTTTCGTCTAACAAGAAGGAGGCGGACGATTCTGCAGAACAAATCTAAAGGCCACTCCTTCTAAAGAGGTCATTTAAACGTCTCAGGGGGGGACCCAAGGAAAAAAAAAACAACCGGGTTACCATCAGGGGGGGCAGGAAGAGGAAACGACTCGGAAAAATAACTTTCGAACCATCAGAGAAGAGAACTAGAGATGGGGGGAAACTCTTCAGCTTAGGGAAACCGAAGATAAACCCCCCCTCTGGATACGCAGGAAAAAAAGAATCGAACAAAGTGAAGTCTGCGACGTCTTATGGGCAAAAACCGAAATTTGACCCAAGGAGAGGCGCAAAAATTTAACGCAACACCTTCGTTAACCTGCACCGGAGGGGGGAAACTCTCAGGAGAAAGAATAAGACTTAAAAGGAGAAAGCAGTTCGCCGGATCTCAGGAGAAGGGGGAATTTCAGAAAAAATAGAAAGTTCCCGTCCAACTTCCAACAGCAAAGGGGGACATATAACACATTTCGAAAAGAGGGGGGTCCCGGAAGGAAATGGGAAGGATTCACATACGTTTGGAACTGTTTACAGAGTAGCGCGGAAAAGCTCTCTATGTTACTAATACGGCTCCTAGCAGACTATGAAGAGAAAAAAATGTAAAGGGGAGGTACGCGGGGGGTTATTGAATGGGTACTGGGTCTTTGTAGGAAGTGGGAAGAGGCAAGACCTATAAACGGTTACCTGATTCCCGGCTGGGAAAGAGGGCATCTACTTCGGCCACCTAAACCCAGAGAGCGAAAACGTTATGGGTAAAGAAACCGGGACTGCCAAACGAAAAGGCCAGAGAAAGCCTTTTGGGACTCCACGGACCGGTAAAACAACCCACAAATACCATCCCGTTCGAAAGGGGGGTTACCTGGGTTGGTCAATCTGAGGAACGAGTAGCAGGGGGGGGGGAAAGGGATCTTCGGGTACGGGGAGTGTCCATTACAAGAATAAAGAGGAGGGCTTACTAAGAAAGAGCAACTCAAAAAAAAATTCAAAAGCATCAACTTGAAGACAACGGTCCCTCGCGACTTTAGGGGAAGCAAGGGAACAAAACTACTGCTGTACGGCTAGGGGCGAGAAAACGCATTAATTGGGAAGACAAGGAAAAACACGAAAAAAGGAAGAGAAACAACAACGGATACAGATCAAGATCTCTGCTTGACTTGGGGGGTCGGGAAACAAACAATACCATCATTTTATCAATCCGTAAACGCAGTGAGCCGGTACTTTCTAGCCTATCGGGGGGGAAAGAAGTTAAAGGAAAAGACCAAGGCAAAGTCGCCTTGATTCAGAAAGGGAAAAAATTCTCAGGGACTAGAAAGAAAGATAAGAGGGAGACCTCAGGTCGGGAGGACCCTCAAGTCCAAAGACGATCCAGACGAAAAGAAAGGGGGGGGATATGCGCGGAGTGTTGAGTGCAGGCCCGGCCCCAGGCCACCAAGTAGAACCGGATGGTAGGGTTTTTTTTGGGGAAAATAGTCTCCCCATCGGCGGCGGAAGGGGCTTTGGGCCGTAAAAATATGGTTAAAGAAGGAAAAAAACCCAATGCGAAGGGTGCGCGGCTATTGGTCCTTCGGTGACAGATCTAACTCTCAAGAGCACGGGGAAATTCGGCAGAGAAAAGGAGACTTCAACACTCTGAACATGGAAATACACCGAGGGATAAATACTTAGCTAAACTAATGCGAGGGAATTCTTTAAAAATTCCTAAATGGAAGATGGGAAGTCTCTTAGGTGGCAAAAAAAAACACCAATTCGGGGGGGGACTGCTTCGGTCTTTTCAAAGAACGGGGAGGGAACAGGCGGGGATTCCATGGTTGTCGCATTGTGGGACACCCGGAAAGGACGGGGAGATGATTCCACGAGGCTCAAAAGCCCTCAGCAAAGGAGAACGCGATTGGAACATCTCGCAGGAGAAAGAGGGGGGTGGGTTCAGGACGCGTTGCAAGTGTGCGGACGTGGAAAAGAAGGGGGTAACATGTACAGGTTGGTACCGAAAAGAGGGGATAAGATGGAGACCTAAGAACCAAGGTACCGGAGTTAGCCTTTATCGCGAGTTTTAGGGGAGGTGCAAGAGGGGAGGGGGCGAAGGATCGCAGCGAGAAGGGGATAGGAATCCTTAGAGTTTTGTCATGAGGGAAGAACATTATCGGGCAGTTCGGAAAATCATTGTGAAAATATATGGGGGAAAGTTCAGAAAGGGGGAGCCACTCTTCGAAGCAAGGGGATAGAGAAAGGAACTCGCCAGGATTTGCTGGATCTTAGAGCAGGGGAGACACGACGGGTTTGGACAGGGCAGCGTCCGAGAAGTAACTACAACTGGCATTCCAAAGATTCTTACCGGATGATCAACATTCCCCTCCTTTGTGTTAACTTTCTCATCAATGGGCATAGAAAGAAAAAGGACGATCAGGATCACAAGGAATAGAGTTTGCTGGGAATCGAAAGGTGTAAGATAGGAAAATTGATGGGGGAAGTCTAAAAGGGAAAGGTCAAGGGATGACTATACAGGTGGGTGTTCTTTGGGTCTGGCCATACTGAAATATGTGGGGAGGGAGAAACATTTGATCCGGGGAGGTTCGTCTGGTCGAGGAACCGAAGCCGTTAACTGTGCCAGAACGGATAAAATTTGAATGTAAAGGGACAACCCTAGGGGGCAGGCCAATCGCCTTTCAAGAAAAAATTTTGCCGAGAATGCAAGGTGGGATAAAACGAAAAGGGTTAACCAACTCATGGATTCATGGTTCATCCGCGGGAAAAAGGCGATCCAAAAAAAGCATGAGTTTCCCGAAGAGGTCGGACGCTTATTAGAAAAGGAAAAGAGTGAATGTTAGGGAAAGGGAGATGGGGACAGACTGGGGAACCTGTTTTGGGGACTTAGAAGGGGAGCAGAAAGCGAAATGGTCCGGGGGAAGGTCTTTTAGTCAAAAAGAGCGAGGGAAAGGAGCTCACTTAAGGAGCGCAGGAGTGAAAAAAATCAAAGAAAAACATGGCGGTGGGGGGAAAAACATGGCTCGGCCTACTCCACGTCGATGGAGACGTGTTAAAGAAAGAAGCCCCATCTATG
>Ga0179593_1636340_pt1 | contig 12941 bp, 15 predicted proteins | sample CZODoug2_1_08_16_FD_185931 | JGI IMG/M metagenome (GOLD analysis project Ga0179593, IMG submission 185931) | Vadose zone soil fungal communities from Angelo Coast Range Reserve, California, USA - CZODoug2_1_08_16fungal (PacBio error correction) | ecosystem: Environmental > Terrestrial > Soil >...
TTGGATATGCCACAGCACAAGGAAGGAAGGTGAACCCTAACGTGCCATCCAGGGACGGGAAAATAAAAGAAAAGGCGGAGAGACCATTGCGGTTCTCGTGCAACGAACTATGGGGAAAGGGGGAAGGCGGAGGGTTCGGCCTCAGGTCGACGAGCACAGGCGGCCCTACCCATTTTTTCCATCCGGGATAAAGGGAAAAAAAGGAGGCACAAGTGCAGTCTATCAATGACACAGAAAGTGGAGTTTCTATTCAGGCGCAAATCCCGCTTTGCTGCAGAGAGGGAAAAGAAAAAAGGGCGGGACATTTTCGATCTGTTTTGCAAGAGAGAGGAATGGCTCTTCAGCAAAAAGTGAAGGGGGTCTGACAAAATGAGCTATGGGGAGAAAAGAGCGAATACGAGAACCAAAATAGGAAAAATTCAACCCCTTTTACCAAAGGGGCACAGGTCGCCTTCTTCATGGAAGCGTGGTATCCCGGATCGAGGGGGGAAAATCGACAATCTTCTCCGGAGGACAATGGCCTATCTCTTTTTCCAGCAAAAAGAGGGAAAACAGGGAGGTTTTCTGTCGCGGACGCCGCTGACACACCTGAGAGAAGAAAGGAGACACGCAGAAGCTGCAAACCTTTTCAGGCGGGGGGTACCAATGGTTCGATTCCGAAGGAAAGAAAAAGGGGGGGGGGATACGGGCTCTCCTATAACGACATTTAGCACACTAAGGGAAGTGGCGTGGAAAAAGAGCGACATGGTTTTTCCACGATTGCCAACAGGACTGAGATTGCGCACCTCTACGGTACAATTTGCCCTAAGGAAGGGTTAAGAACGGCCTTGCTCTGGCAACGGGAGGGACAGCAAAAATATTTTCACTAATAAAAAGGGGGGGGAAGACGCGGTCTTCTGATGATCATAGGATCGGGGTTTGAAGAAAGGGGCGAAAAACGTTGTGCACGAGAAAAAAGTTCTTGCCGTTGAAGAAAAAGGGTATTAGGGGTCTCGCGTCGTGAGAAGGGCGCAGCCTGGCGAACGTGTCTCGGGGGTGAATGGACAGAATCCAAGGAACAGAAAGAGTTGAGATATCAGTCACCCCACCAATTCAGGAGAAAGAAGAGGCAAAGGCTTTCTGGTTGAGAGAAAAAAAGAGTCGGGCGGATGTCAACTACGCGCTGCTGCAAAAAAAAACCCGGGGGAGAAGCTATCGGAAAATCTATTTTTAGAAACGAGGGCGCCACTGTCACGTCCTTCTCAGAAGGAGACTGACAAAACACCGCGAGCGGGACAGGGAAAGATACCTTTCAGCTCAAAACAAGGAACACCGGGGGGGAGAGACACCTCGTTCCCAGAACAATAACGGGGCGACAACAACACCAAAAAAATCTCTTTATTACAACTCGCACGGAAAGGAAAAGGGAACAAGCGGCTAATATTCCCTGTTCACGAACTCGAACGGAGGAAAAAAAAGCCCTTGGGGCAGATCATTCCGTTCCGGAGGGAGAAAAAAGGGGGAGGAAAGCGGGCTACTACGTGACAACCGCCAACGAGGAAAAAAGGCCCCTTTCCTACCGATACGGGGTCTCCCAGCAGGAAAGGAAAAAGAGGGGGGAAGATACAAAACAATCTGTCAGAGGAGAAGGAAAGTATGGTCAATTCCATGCTTGGCAGCTGTCTCTTCCGAGCGTTTCAAGACAGGGGGGGGAAGTTTATCGCTCACCGCCGAGTTACAAAAACGTCCAAGTTTCAGGAATTCCGCATGGTGCTATGAGGGGAGGAAGGGATCGCTGCTTAATTGGCGAAAGGCTAAAAAGGTGTGATTCGAGATGGATGGCGTTCCTATTACGAACTTTGAGAAGAGAAAGGAAGGAAAAAGACAGCAGAATTTTAATGTCTGGCTCAGGGACGCGAAAAAGGAGAAAGAGGCTTCATGCCTGACAAAAAAAGGGGAAAGTAGGGGAATCCACTCTTTCTCTCGGATGAAAAAGGAAAAAAAGAGCCTCACAAGAGAGGTCCGCTACATGCCAGGAGACGCGGCGCTTCACTGGCGCAATTGGGGAATGTTCCCGTAAGCCGACATGGGGGGTCTTACTAATGAACACGGGGGAGAGGGCTATATACTCAGACCCGAGCAATAGGAAGTCTGGCTTTGGAAGGTCGCTTCTGTATGACCTCAGTCATGAAAAAGAAAAAATACTGGGGAAACAGGCTACTTTACGCATCTCAAAAAAAGGGGAAAAAGGGGGAGGGGAGTAAAATAAGAGGATGCGAAGGCATACTCCTGTGGGGGGGGGGAGGAAAGGGGAAAGGGGGTAAGAACATAAGCGAATACCTTTATTGAAAAAGATAAAAAAGGGGAAGACCGTTCTGCGTCTCTAGACGCGCCGATGCGTAACGGGAAAAAAAAAGAAGGAGGGGGAATTGTCTTCTTCCGTTAATCCCTACCAGAAAAAGAGAGAGGAAGAGGGAACATGTAGGCGACCTGGAGGAACTGTTCGTGTATTTTATCCTTGGGATTGCAAGAGGGAAGAGACGAGGGGGGGGACAGCTAATTGTTCCTTTAGGACGGCCTTGGGAAGAAGAGAAGGGGGGAAGGAGATCTTCGCAGACTTAGCCGAAAGAAACTCCTTCATCTCATTGAGTAAGAACGAGAGGAGGAGGGAATAGAGACACTCCATCGATTCGCCCCCGATACAGCGGGGGGGGAAAAGGGGGGGGGGTTGGATTTAAAGGAACCTCAGCTATAGCCCGTAAGGGGAAAAGAGGGAAAAGAGGGAGGAGGGACTTGGATGGGCGCAGCAAGGTAAAAAGAGGAAGACCATCGGCGCAATATCGGTGGAAAAAAAAACCAATCTGACGCGGGGAGGGAAAAAAAGGGAGGAGGGAAGATGACCGATGTTTTTTGTAAGAGGCCGGAAGGGTTAAGAATGGAACCCTCCACTCCTGATCTTTATCAGAGGCCATGTTGCACCGTGGGAAGAATAGATGTTTTTTCGTCAGGTTGGGGGGGAAAAGATAAGAAAAAAGGCAATGTTTGTTGTTTCCGTGTCTTGAGAGTGCCCCCAATTTCTTTGTTGGAAGGGGGGGGGGAGAAGGGAAAAAAGGGGAGGAAAAGGAATAGTACCCTGTCCTTATTGTTACGGGAAAAAAAAGAAAAGGGGGAATACCTCCGCTGTGTTTTTGGAAAGAAGCTGCCCTTTCAGTGTTTGTAGCTGCCGCGGGGATAGAGAAAAACGGATAGAGTTGTTTTGTGCATGCTGACTAAGTGGAGAAGAAAAGGAGTGAGACCCCATCGGAGGGGTCTCTTCTCACGGGAAGGAGGGGGAAGCAAGAGGGTTGCACATCGTTGAATAAAAGAAAAAGAAAAGAAAGCCTTTGCCGATGATTCAGGGCGTTTGAACTTGAGGGGGGGGGGGGGGGGGGAAAAAAAGGGGGGGAAGTGACTGCTTGTCAATCAACAGTGAGTGGGGAAAGAAGCAGTCGATAACCTTTCGCCAGGGGATAGTCCCCTCTACGCGAAAAAAAAGGAAAGAGTCCTCTTCCGCGTCAAAAAAAAAGAAAGAAAGCCTCCTCCGAACACCTTGGGAAAATCCCAGCATCCTTATGCGAAGCGGGGGGGGGGAAGGGGATCAGGGGGTTCCATCTGGCATCGTTACCAGATTGGAAAAAAAAAATACCCGTTGCCAGCCGGCCAGAAAAATGGAGTGCAATTCAACTTAAGTGCGAAGGGAAAGGAGAAGAGAGGGACCGGTTTTGGTCATTCTTGAGGAAAGGGGGAGCACGCAGTCCGCTGTGCTAATGGAGGAAAATAGCGGCTCCTTGCCTTCTGAATCGACCAGTGGGAAAAAGGAAGAGAAAAGGAGTGAGTCCGCGGGGAAAATGTTTGCCGCTTCTGAGTGTGAAAGGGGGGAAAAAAAGCTGCCTCTTCCGTTGTGTCCGGCTCGTCAAAAAGGGGGGGGGGGGGGGGTCCGGGGGGGGGGGGGGGGGGGGGGAGGGGGGAGAGGGAGGATTCTGTCAAACTAGATCTTCAGCTGTAGGGAAGGTAACAAAGGGTCGATATCCTATTCCAGACTTCCTATGAGGGGAAGAAATGTCCGATCCAGTGCATGGTCAAAACAAACCGGGAGGAAAAAAGAAAAGACTATGGTGCGCGGGGAAAATCATTTGTCCGCCCTGCAAGGATAGCGAGGTGAGGGAAGAAGAAAAAACGCTCATGTACTGATCAAAGAGGAAGGGTCCGCCTTTCAAAAAAGGCCTGACGGGATTGCGCAGAAGAAAAAAAAAAAAAAAAAAGAAAAAAGGGGGGTAACTAATGAACTTTTCGCGCCAACGGGAAGTAGGAAAATGGGTCTTGCTGGAGAAAGTGCCTCCTTTCGCTTCGACCTGGGCGAAAAAAAAAAAAGATCCACGAAATCTTTCTTGTTGGCACCGGGAGAACTCAATAAAAGAAGGAAAGGAGGGACGGCATTATGCCGTTATTTGGTCAAAAAAGGGAGGTGCATCCTCCAAACATCTAATAGAAAAAAAAAGAGAAGAGAGGGGGAGGGTTTGGAGTATGTCCACAGCACAGAAGAGGAAAAAAAGCGAGGCCGTTTGAAATAACGGCATCAAAGCGAGCCATTGCGGTTGCTCGTGCACCGAAGAGGAGGGGATACTTGTCCGGCGGAGGGGGGAAAGGAGGCAATGCCATTGATCCGACAGAAAAAAGGGAAAGAGGAAAGAAAAACCGTCGGCTCCGGATCAAGTTCATGATGGAACACTCGAAAGGGGGTCGATTCAGAGCGCAAGTCCCGCTTCGGCCGCCGGAGGAAAAGGGGGGTCGTGTTGTGACCGATCATTACAAATGAGCGAGGGATATAGAGTAAGTGCCTGGGCTGTGACAAGGACAGTGCGCAGCGGCGAATGCAACGAGAACAAAAAGGGAAAAACAAAGAAACCGTTGTACCATGTAAAGGAGAAGGGGGGAGGAGGAAGCGTGGTATAAAAAGTGGCCATTCTATCTCCAATCAAGAGAAAGGAAAAGGAGGTAAATCCTCTAATCATGATGGAAAGAGGAAAAAAAGGACCCACCGTATTTTTTTCTCGGGGAAGGTATTCATAATTGTTTTCCAGGCCAACTCAAAAGGAAAAAAGAGAAAGGACGAAGGAAAAGCTCTCCTCATCGTTTACAACTTTTCTAGGAAAGGGGGGAATCTATTTCAGGGGGGGGGATCTCCTATACGAAAGTGAAGACGAAAAGTGAGTGTAGAAAACCCCAAAATCTAAAATCGGATTAAAAAAAACCGGAAAAAAGGAGATTTCTCAACTCTAAAAGGGAGGGTAAAAAGAGGGGAGACGTTTCCTCCTTCTTGCCTTCATGGCAAAGGGAGGACGGCCGCAACTCACTTTTCACGATCAAAGAAAAGAGGTCTTCGATGATCATAATTATTCTTGGGAAGGGGGGGGGGGGAGGGAACAACTTGGGTTTTCGGGGAAGAAAAAAAGAGTGAAGTTTCTAATCGGAAGACTAGGCCTCTCGGGGGGGGGAAGAAGGGGGGAGACCGTTTCTCTATTTGAGGGGGGGGATTGGACCATCAGCGAAGGGGGGGAAAAAAATCATTCAAACTCAGGAAATGATGAATAGGGGGGTCTGCTGAATCTCTGCGATGGCAAAGAAGGAAAGCCACCCTACCCGTGAGAAAGAGAAGGAAAAAAGCGTGGGGGAAGGGAAAATCCACTCGGAAAAACACACGTGAGAGAGGGGAAGGCGAAGGACTCACTTTATTCATATACATCGGCAAAAAACCCGGGTGGGAAAAGAAGGTGGCGACAACACACCGAGAACGAGTAAAAGAGGGGAAAAGAGAAGGACGTAACAATACTTCATATAAGGGCAGGAAAGAAAAAAGGGAAAACTGGTTGCAAAGCGCAGAAAAACACATTGCGTTGGGTATGCAGCGGCCCTAAGAAGGGAAAAAGGAAAAAACACGAAATCTGCACACTTTCCGGGTGGACCTGATAGGGAAGAGAAAGGGGAGTTATTTGCTCCAGGCGAAAGAAAAAGATAGGTCACGGCAGCTCCTATCCAGGGACCGAAAAGGAAGCCGTGGTTAATTGTTCTCTCAGGAGTTTTCAAGAAAAGGGGGGGGGACGCTCCACGCGAAGGAGGCGCCCCGTCAATTTTCACATAAAGAAAAAAGGGAAGAAAAGGAGGATTCATTACGGTCTGAGGCTGGGGAGGGGGTCTATCCGGGCTTTGTGGGAAGGTAGAAGACGGGGATGCGTGCGCTAGAAAAAAGGGGGGAGAGAAGGAGATGCATTATCAATGCCGAATTGATGGCGCTAAAGAAAAAAAAGGATGATCGGTGCTCCGACCAAGGTTGCGGAGGAAAAAGGAAAAGGGGAGAAAAATCGTCGTCTCGTTCAGCGACACAAAAAGAAAAAAGGACGCACAGCGCTGAGCCAAACGCGAAGGGGAAAAAGGATCGCGGCGCGGCACGGAAGGGGGGGGAGGGGGAAGAAGCCTACAATGACCGCTGAAATTTGGAAGGAGGGAGAAGGGAGAAGAGACTCATACCCTCGCAATATCGGGGGGGGGGGGTCAGAAACGTTATCTCCTTCCTGTGAGGAAGAAAGAAGAAAAGGAAGAAAAAAATTCTCTCTTGTTACAAATAAACTTTAAAAAAAAAAAAAAAAAAAGGGGGGATTAAAACTATATAGAAAGGGGAAGGGGTAACAGAGCCTTTTTTGGATCATGACTGGGAGTGAGGAAAGACACGTTATTACCAATCCAGATCTGAGAAGAAAGTACTGCGTCCTCTCGCCCGGCGCCGGAAGGTAAAGACCCCATGCGACAGCGGTAATTGGAGGAGGAGAAGGGAAAGGAGCCAGTTCCTCGCCTCTAGAGCGTCCGGGAAGGGGAGAAAAGGCTGTGTCTGCGATTTGATCCGTGGAAGAAGAAGCGTGGATTCCAGCGAATGGGGGGGGGGGGAAAAAAAAAAGGACCTTTGTTTCCTGGGGGGGAAATCAAAAAGGAGGAGGAAGGAGCCTCCATCACCTTGAGAAGACCGCATCTCATTTAGGGCAAGGAGGGGGAGGGGGAGATATCTCACTCCAGAGGGAGAGATCACAATCTCCTTATAGAAAAAAAAAAAGCCGTACTGATCGCACATGCGTATCAGGGAGGGGGGGAGGAGGGTCGCATCGCTTTAACTTCGCAGAAAAGAGGGGAGGCAATATCTTTAAAAAGCTCTGAAGAAAAAGAAAACAATCTTCCCTCTGGAATGGAAGAAAGGGGAAAGGACCGATGTTTTTGTAGAGAAAAGATGCCCTGGAATCCCCTCCCCGCAGAAGCGGAGAAGAGGAGGGAGACATCCCTTTTTGCGTAACTCGAGAAAGGGGGGAAAGAAAGAGCCCTCTTCATACCCCCTGCAATGGGGGGGGGGGACGGACGGAATTCGCTTGCCCAAGGGAGGGGGGGGGGTGGAAGGAGAGTGACGTGAACATTTCCTCTTCAGCCCTATACGTAGAAAGGGGGGGGGAGAGAGATTGTTATCCGGCCGGGGTGTCGCCCGTCTTGTTCAGACGAAGAAAAAAAGGGGAATGTTGTAGCTGAACGCGGGGAAGAAAAAAGAAAGGAAAGCTCGCTTTGTTGTGAATGGACGTGTAGCGCGCGTTGCTAAAAAAAAAAAAAAGGGGGGGTGCCCTGGAATCGCTCTTCACGGGAGGGGAAGAGCCTTAGGGGGGGGGGTAAAGGGAGATCACCGCCTAATAAGCTTTTGGCGGGGAGACTTCTTTTGAACAAATAAAAGAGTCTTCACTTCTCTTCTGGGACCCAAGCAACAAAAGGGAGAGGGAAAGTCACTCAGAAGAAGAGAAAAAGAAAAAAGCACCACCGCTCTCTGACCCCCGGAAGAAACCCCGGCCCCCCCCCCCTTTGGGGGGGGGGGAAAAAGAAGGACGCCTACGAACCCGTTGGGAGGAAAAAAAAAATCAAGGGGGAGAATCGAAGACCTGCGATCGTCTGGGGGATCTTTTGGCTGGCGGCATCCAAAGAAAAAAAAGGAAAAGAAATGAAACTTTCGAAACTTCGGGGGAAAGGAGAAGGTGCGCGCTCTTTTCCTTTGTTGGAAAGAAGGGGTTTGGTCTACACGCAGTAAGATGTGAGAAGAGGAGAAACCCGTATCAAACTGAAAATATGCGACCCGGGGGAGAGAAAAGTTTGTACCCTGATGCTCGAGAAAAAAAGTCCGCGGAAAAGTTTTGGCCGAGGAAGGAGGGGGTCCTTTACCACCTACTTCCGGGGGTCAGAAAAAGAAGAAACCTCCGCTTGGGGTTACCGTTTTGGGTGTGTGTTGGGGAAAGGGGGCTTCGTCTTCTTTCCCCTAGATCGAAAGGGAATAAGAATCAATCTTGTCGAAGAAATGGCCACCTCCGAGAATAAGGAAATGACGCCTGCTACCGGGGTAGTATAGGGTGGACACTTGATTATCACTAAGGGGGGAAGATGCTACATCCCAATGAGACAGGTGGAAAAGAAGAAAGAGGATATCTATTTTTCACTCCAGGGGAGGAAGAGGCAAACCTATCTAATGAATCCTTTCTCTCTATCTGCATCTCCGGGACGAAGCCTGAATTCGAACTCAACCGGGAGCACCCGGGGGAAGGGGAACGAATGAACTTGATCGGCGACCGACGAGGGGGGGTCGGGATGTCGGGATCAAGGGAAAGTGGCCAGAAGGAGAAGACCCTCCGCCGGACAGTATCCCGACGAATGAGAGGCGGCATCGAGCGGCATGGAATGAAGGGGGGGATTTCCTCCGCAATGTGCTTTAAGAAAAGAGAGAAAACAACTAGTAGGCTTAAGATATATATGTTATGAGGGGAGGGGAAAAAAAGGGGAAAAAAAATAACTTCATCTGCCGGAGAAAAGAAGGAACCATGGGCGGTGATTCTTTGCACACGCAGGAGGGAGGAGAAGGAGGGGTCTGCGCATTTCTACGCCCGGCAAAAAACTAAGACCGACCCAAGTGGGAGAAGGGAGACTCCCGTCGGCGCGCTAAGTTAAAAAAAAAAAAAAAGTGGAGTTTCGATTCAGGAGAAGGGGGGGCCGCTGCGCTCGCGAGAACGGGCGGACAGGGGAGGGGGGAAGAAGTACCTGATCACAGGGAGGATGGGAAAGAGAAAAGGGCCGTCGTACCAAAATTGAAGGAGGTCTCACAAGGAGGGGGACCTCTCAGCAACCGGGGAGAAAGGGAAAAAAAAAGGTGACCATGAAGGGAGGAAGGGCGTCATGGAATCTTTTTTCCGAACGGCAGAAGGGGGGACAGCGATCTCCCACTCTTCTCGTAAGGGGAGTCCCTCCAAGAGATGTCTATCTCTTTGCCAAGAAAAAGAACTGCCCCACCTGGATTTTTTCTGGCGGTACTCAAAGGGATTCTAATTTTTTGGGGCATAATCGGCAAAGCCTTTGAAAAGGAAGGCTCTCTCATCTTTTACAAGGGTTCGGAAGAATTTCCTCTATTGATACGGGCTCTCTATACGACATGTAGCGAAAGAAGGGAGAAAAAAAAAGCTAAACTCGGCTACCGGGAAAAAAAAAAAACGCAATCTCGCTTCTAAAAAGGAGTTGCATTCCCTCAAAGAGTGGGGGGGGAGGTGGGAAACGCTCTGAGTGGGAAAAATTTTTTTTTTTTTTTTTCGGGGCGGCCACAAAAGATGGCAGAAAAGGAAAAAGAAGCTCTCGTCTTTCCCGAGGAAGTAAGAGGGGGAAAGAACACGGTTTTCTTCGGCAGGAGAGTGCCGTTGCAAGCGGAATCGACGTGTATTAGGTTCGCGCAGCGAGAGAAAAAAGGGCGACAGTTTCTCGCTGAAAGGGGGGGAAAGAATCCAATGACTGTTGATTGACAAGGGGGGGGGGGATATCAGTCGACCCCCCCGCAGTGGGGGGAAGGATTATTCGTGGTTTATCTGCATGAAGAAGGAGGCGGCTGGCTTCAAAAGAAAAAAGGGAAACACGATTCCATGGCAAAAACAAAATGGTCTCCACTTCATGCAAAGAGGGGGAGTCCAGCCTGCCACCACAACCGAGGGAAGGGAATGGGGGTCCAGATTACCTATCTTCAGACGAAAAACAAGGAAAGAAGCTCCCTCTTCTTTCTGCGAAAGACTTTCTAGGAACAAAAAGCCGGATACCAATCTCTGTTATAAAAAAAGACTTCCATCTTCTACTATTAATCAAAGAGAAAGACCACAACCTCCTTTTTTCAATAGGAGGAGAGGAACGCGGCAACAACAACAATTGGCAGTGGGTGGGGGAGAAGAAGGACACCGCATCAACAACCTCTAGAAGCGCACAAGGGAATGATCAATATCTTCTTGGATAGAGAAAAAGGTAACTCGCCTGGCATCTAACAAACATAGGTCAGTAGGAGGGAGGGGATTTTGCAATTCCCATCTTTCATCGTTGGGAAGAAAGGGGGCCAAAGACCTCTATTTCTTCCCGAGGGGCGCGAATTTACAAGCCGGAGGAAAAAAGAAAGGTTCACCTCAATACCTGACATGGGGGGGAAGAGGTCTATCCGTATCTTGGGGGGAGACGAAAATAGGATGGCGTGCGCCTATGAACTTGGGGAGCCATGAGAAGAAGAAGAAGTGATTGCTGCTCATTCTGCGAAAATCGAGGGGAGGCCTCGCCATGACACCAAGTCCAGAAAATTAGGAAAAAAGGCGCTGCCTTAAGATGGGGAGGGAGAAAATCGCCTCACAGCGCTTAAAGAGAACGCCGCTCTCTCGTCGGCGGAGGGAAGAAGGGAAAAGGGGGCTTCCCGGAATCCTACAATACCATAGGTCGCATGGGAAGAGAAGACGGCGCCTTGCTAATACGAAAGGGTATCATATCTGGCTTTTTTCATAACTGGGATCCGAGAAAGAAAGGAATCCAACAAGTCTCTTTGGACCAGGAAAAAAATCTCTCTCAACCAAAGAAAGGAGATGCGGGTAAAGTCTCTTTGAAAGAAGAGGGAGTTTCCTCCATCTCTATACCCTTGAGGAAAAAGGGAAAGAATCTTTCTCCTTTTCTGAGTCGCCCGCGCCTTCCGCGCACCGGAGGAGGGAAAAGGGGGAGGGGTCAATTTTCTGCTTCCTGCCGGGAGAAAAAAAAGGCGATCTAGCGTCCTTTGAAAAAGGATTTGGCTCATCGCGGGGGAAAGTGTGTATTACAGAAAGGGGGCAAGCTATTTGGAGGCGCAACCTTTGTTTACTGGGCTGAAAAAAAAGAGAATCCTTGTCAGCTCCTCTTAGCAGGGGAAAAGAAACGTCTTCTTTCTACGGGGAAGGTAGCACTGCGCAAGTGCAGAGAAGCCCAAGCTAGGGGGGAAGAAGCAAAACAAGCTCCATAGAAAGGAGTCCCTCACCAGCGAGAAAAAGAATTAATCTCACCAGGGGAAGGGACTGGGCTGGCAAGCGCTTGTAGGGGGGAAGAGATCCATCGCGCATATCGTCTTGGGGGGGGGAAACGCTCAGGAAAGGGAAAGAGAATTTACCATGACTGAGGGCGTCGATGGGGGGGGAAAGGAGGGGGGGGGGGTCTTCGCCTTTATCCAAAAGACATATTGGTATCGTACGAAAGGAAGAGAGGAGATGTTTTTTCTTCAGGTTGGAGAGAACACTGCAATTTTGTTTGTTGCAGGGAAGGGAATGCGCTTGCCCAATGGCGGGGGGAAAAGGGGGGGCGAGTTTTGAAATGTCCTGAAAAAGGAAGTATTGTTACGGAAAAGACAAGATTGGTAACGCACGGGGGGAGGGAAAGGAGTTTCTATCCTCTGGGCTGGGGGGGGGAGCTGCCGCTTGGAAGGGCGTCCTGACCTCTCGCGGGGGGGGGAGGAAACCAAAAAAAGAGTTGGAGCAGTCTCTTGGAAAGGGTGGTGCATGGAATCGCTGAGAAAAGGAAGGGGGGGGTGGCGCATCGCCGTATGGCGCAGGAAAAGAAGCTTTTGCCGAATGATTCATAGGGGGGAGGAAAGGGGGGGTCGACTGATATTCTTAAGGCGTCTGGGTCAAAGCAACAAGGGAGAAATTCACTCATCAAGAAGGGAGGGGAAAAAGGAGGAGACCGCCTATTCCCCCCGGAGGAAGGAAAAAAAGGGGAGTCCTCTGTCAACTGAAATAGAAAAAAAAGTGTATCTACACCGGAACCTTATGCTCATCTAAGACCGCTAGCGTCAGGGGAGGGAGGTGACCATCTTTTTCTTTAACACATCCAAGAGGCAAGTTCGCCACTCCAGGAAGGGGGCGCAATCTCCGTTGCGCCGCGCTTGCCGGGTTGGGGAGGGGACAGGGGGAGATTTTGGTCTACCCTCAATTCACTTTAGAGGAAAAAGAAGCGGCCTTTCCTTGCGAATCGGAAAACCAGGGGAAAAAAGCCTTCCTTTTATTAAACGGGGAGGGGTCCCTGTAACCCCAAAGGAAAAAAAAGGGGGTCCGAGTCGTCCCTCCGAAAAAAAGAAAGGGGGGCGGCTGTCTCTGGATGTGTGCAAGAAAGGAAGGCCGAATGATCATATTTCGGAGAGAGAAAAAGCCGTGCCGGTATACCACGAGGAGAAAGGAGACTGGCTCTATCCATTGCATTAACCGAAAAGAGAAAGACAGTGGTTCTTCGTATTCCAAGGATCATTTTGTCCTCCCAGGAAGAGGAAAGAGAACGCACATCCTCTCTCATTTACTTAAAATCAAAAAAAAGGAGAGAGAGACTCATCTTCTCCAAAGATCGAATCACACTTTATCACCGCGCTAGGGGGAAAGGGAGGGGAGCCGAACGTGAATTTACCTTCTTCCAGAAAATGTCATTCCTCCTTGCTCTCGAAATGGAAAGAAAAGTAGACCGACATCGCGTGTTGCACGCGATCACAGGGGGAAGGGGAAGAGGGAAAAGAGGGGAGGAATGCCGTTATTTTTTCACATTACGTATTCGAAAAG
>Ga0179593_1425652_pt1 | contig 12940 bp, 15 predicted proteins | sample CZODoug2_1_08_16_FD_185931 | JGI IMG/M metagenome (GOLD analysis project Ga0179593, IMG submission 185931) | Vadose zone soil fungal communities from Angelo Coast Range Reserve, California, USA - CZODoug2_1_08_16fungal (PacBio error correction) | ecosystem: Environmental > Terrestrial > Soil >...
CTGCCGCTGGTTAGTCGTGCGTAACAAAGGGGGAAAACCTCACAAAGGGGGGGGATACAGCGAAGGTAAGGCAGTTTAAGAGGGTGGTGGAGTAGTAAGTCGTTGATGGCCAAAACAAATAGGGGATATAGGGGAATACAATATGGGAATTGAAGCCGCAGTACCATTCTAAGCCAGTAAAAAGGCTGGGACGAAGGTCAACCGTCCGAGTGGATAACGCAACACAAGGGTCACATACTATATAAAAGACAAAGGGCGTTGACCGCAGAGGGAGGGGAAGCCCTAAGGAAGACTGTGCGAAGAGGGTCGGAAAAGTGATATGAACAAATGGCCGGTTAGCAAAGCTGACGCACAAGTCAATGTGTAGAAAAGTTCAGTACGCACACAGTTACAGCGGAGCAAGTTGTCAAAAGGACACAAAAGCATAGAGGGGAGAAGGGTAGGGTGTATGGGGGGCATGGAGTGGTGGTCGAAAGAGGCATTACGCTACGTTCAATTTACCGAGCGAAAGAAATAGACGGAAGTAGACGGGGGGCCGTTGGCTGGTGGGGAATGCTCGTGGGCGTGGGGCACTAAGGAGGACGCCCGAGGAGGAGGGGGAAAAGGGAAGTAACAATGTATGAGAGGAATCAAAAACCAGAACTGAGGGACAGGAGGAGGCACGAGGCAGAGCTCACAAAAATTCCCATGTCAAACCACAACGCAAACACTCTGGGCGGAACTCTTGTAATACATACAGGGATCTGTTGGGACACAATTCAATGGGTACCGGGGGGCTGAAGGAAGCAGGGGGGGAAAGGTGGATTGGACAGTAAGACAATAAAAAAGGTGACCGGAAGAACAGAGGGGAAGCGTGGAATAGGGGTGAAGGTATCAGGTGTGGTCATAAGAAGCAAGGTCTGACAAATCCAAACGTCAGTAGGCAAACAAAATGTGGTGTTGAGAAAAATGGCATTCCGGAACCAGGCGAGAAGGGGTGAAATGATAATCCGGCGCGCCCAAAGAGGTGGGGGCGAGACGCAACGAAAATGAGGGGGGTCATGCAACGCTAAAACGAGGGTCTTCCGGAAAAAATCACCCATGAAACAATATGATGAAAGGGGAAGACAAATAGTAACGTCTTAGGGATAAGTCGTCGACGGGTCGGGGGATAAGTTGTGAGGAAGGATGAGAAGGGGGGCACAAAATAGCATTTTAAACGGATCGGTGGTAGTTGCAGGTCAACTGCCGCACGAGCTACCCCACCCACCCAGCTTTAAAATAACAGCAGCATTATAGTGAACAGAAAAAGGGATAATCAACGAGGGGACTGACACCGGCGCCGGAGTGGGCAGCAGAGGAAAGACGCATCAGAAAGCAGTAGGGTTCCGCTCAGAACTGGAAAAAGAACTTACCACACCGTCGGACTGAATTCAAAACACGGCAGTCGGGGGAACGACAAAGATCTTCACCGGAGGCAAATCATATAATGACACTTGCAGCACGGGAGAAAGGAGCGAAACGTTTCCTGTAGGTGAATCCCTTGCTGGAAAGACGACCGAGGACCCACAAGGAAAAGCAAAGACGGGAATCGAAGGTGCGGCTACCACCAGATGAGACACAAGGAGGAAAAAATAACCAAAAACGAGGAAAAGGGACCTAGGAATTTTTCAAAAATCACAGACTCTACGAAAACAAAAACAACGGGGCGAAGGGGGGGGGTGATAAGGAATCACAGGGCCTGGACAGGTGGGGTTATCAATTTTCACGGGGAGGGGGATAACAAACGGAAGTAAGGTACTAGAATAGAGTTCTGCACATGAGATAGCACTGTGTGGAAAACTCGGCAAGGATTCAGTCCCAAGATGGTCAAAAACACTGGCCGTAATAGGGGACGAAAAAGAAAGAAGAGTCGCAGACACATTTTTCGCACTTGACGATTCAAATAAATGCACTGAAGAGCAAGAAAAGAAACTACATAAGGAAGAACTGCGAGATAAAGTAACACAGCTCAGAAAACCAGGCTAAGCGTCGGAACAGAAGACGGTGATGATCCCCCGAAGAGTCACGCAAAAACAAAGGAATGCGGGTGGCGGGTAAATTCTGAACGACGAAAAAAAAGAGAAAACCGAGGAGATACGCCGCGCGGAAGGGGGTTACCACAATCAATTATGAGGGAGAAATCATCGAACGGGAATCTCACCAGAAGACCCGATAGAATAAGCGACCGACGTGGTCGCAACTTCAGCAAGGGACGAGGTTTGCATCCCTTGCGAAATAGTCACGGCGTTGCGGATGCCCGAGGCCTTCGGAGGTAGGGGCGGAGGGGACGCGAGGTCACCTTGTCAATGGATCTAAAACATTGAAGAGGGGACGGTAAAGGAAGTTTGGGAAGGGTAAATAAAAGGGAAGATTCGAGAAAGTTCCCAGGGTGACCGAAGGACAGAAAGCGCACGGCGAAGTCTTACCAATCTCGGGCAAAAGGGAAAAACGTCCAAGTCAAGGCACAGCGTAAACTGGGTGACTAAACCGTGATCCTGAAGAAAAGGTGATCCGAATTTTGCGTGGGTTAAACAGAGGGGTGAAAATGAAGTAATGGCTGAAATGGTCTAAACCGAAAAAAAGATCGATCTGTGGGGGGAAGAAGCGAAGATAGTGGGGGGAGAGGTAAAAAGAAAAAAAAATCTCGATCAACACGCATCATGTGGTTACATACCAGGGGGTGGGTGAGCTGTAAAAAAACGCGCTTATTCCGGCGAGATGCGGGAGGCATGCGGTCAAGCGTAATGCCCTAAACGGAGGAGGAGGGGCAAAAGGGTGGTCATGGGAAACCTCCTTAGTACGCTGTACTTGGCTCATGAAACTGGGTCGTGCGCTGGTCAATAAAAAAGCAGCTAGAGGTCTCCAAGGCGGCACGTAGGGTCACCAAGATGGGGATAAGCATAGTGGGTGCTGGGGGGGAAAACCCCCGTAGTGCTGCAGCGCCGTGGTGTGGGAAAAACAGCCAGGTGCTTTGGCAGAGAATGGGGTCGATGAGCAAACTTGAGAAAAAAGAGACAGTGACTCCTCGCTTCGCACTTTCATGCGCCACTGGTCCAGACGGAGGAAGAAAGCAGGGAGATCACAAGCCCCGCCACTCAACTTAAATTGGATGGAAAGGCCGCGGCCGAAGGGGCTGAGACAGGGGGAAAAGGCCCGTTTTAAGGGAAGAAAAAAGCCGGTCGCAGGGGGACATGAAGCTGTTAAGCGCGCGAGAACCATCGAAAGGAAAAAAAAAAAAGTCAATACGCGTTAACCATCGAAGGACGTGGGGGCGGAAAAAAGGAGCAACCGTGCCCGGCCAAGATGCCAAAGCACCAAAGAGGCAGGAGTAGAAACGGCCGCGCCGAACACCTAGAAAAGTACTCCTGTTGTACCAAGAAAAAAATGAAGAAAGGCGATCCGGAAATGCGTGGCGGGGGAGGGGTGCGTCAAGGAGGGATCGGGGACACAAAAAATACAAATTCTAGGCTGGATCGACCGGACCGAGTCGGACCAAAAAAAAAAAGGAAAGAGGGCCTGATAAGGGCAAATACTGAAAGATGCGCTTTGAGACAACCACAAACCGGAGGAGTATTCACAACCGCCGGAGCGGGGGAAGTAGGGGCCATTAGACCGTGAGGGTGAATCCGTGGGGTTGGTTTACAGAAAAAAAGGGTTAAGGGAAAAGGGAGTTCAAGGGGGGGGGTGTAGTGCGGGTGTGAAAAAGAGACCGTCAATAAAACAAGTCGCCAAGGAGGAATTGTTCGTCCTCTATTGGGCCGAGAACATGTCCGTCGGCGATTGTGGTAGGAAACTCTGAAGCTAAAAAAAGATGTAATGTTCATGGGAAAGGACGGGGACCTACGTTCTAAAAGACTAGTGGTTAACGAGCTTGCGAGAAGGGCGGGGGGGGAGAAAAGTCCACTCGAATCGCGGTCGCCGAGGAGGGAAAAATGAAACGAAGACCCGTACGTACGGTGTGGTCAAACAAGGGGGAGGATCTTCGTAATTGCAAAGCGGCAGCTTTATGGTTCGTAGCTCGAACATCTTGTATAGAGTCAGATGTTAAGTTGCGCAGGAAAGGGCCGAATCCGCTGGGGGAGGAAAGAAAAAGCGGAAGTCGACAAAGAAAAAAAGAGCGCACGGGAAAAAAAATGATCCAAGAAGTTAAAAAATAGTGGACGTCCCGCCTATGATCCGAAAAAAGGGAAGACAAATCGAAAGGGAAGTGGAGAGTTATTAGCGGAGGGCTGAGGGAAAGCTCATTGAAAAAACGTTCATGGCCAAGTAAAAACGCAAGTATGGGGTTAAAATGAAAAAGAAAGTGTCAAAAATCAGTTAACGGTCAGAGGAGCGGGGGGACATTTCAAAAGGAATAAGTCTTGCGGGTTTACGTGGTGAAGGGTGGACCCACACAAGCGAATTGGGGAAATAAAAAAGGGACGTTTTAACGAGCCAACAAAGGGATGACTGGGAAAAAACATATGAGAGAACTGAGCCCGGGATCAGAAATCCAAATTTGTCGCGACCAACGAAAAACAAAAGTTCTTCGGAGGACCTAGAGAAGGACAAGGGGGGGGGGTACGGCCGATAAAGGGAGGACTGGGGGCAGTAATCCCGGGAGCAGGTGAAGGAGGGAAATGGGACTTCCGCTGCAAGATTTTCCTCGGGAGAAAGTGACTTCAGCGAACGGACGGGACCAGGCCTGCCGGGAAAATGCAAAATAAGGGAGTTTGCGGAACCGCAATGTGGTGTAGTTGTGGGGGTGGGGGTCACATAAATGGAAATAAGATTAATCGCCCAAGGGCACCGAGCGTCGGGCATACAGGAATGCCGCAAGATCAAACGAACCCAAGGTGGACCGGTCCGGCAGGTGGGAAAACTGCCAAAAGAAAAATGCTCAGGCGAAAAAGTATATCACGGAGCTGGTAATGGGCCGGTAAAAAAAAAATGGTTCACACATCAAGTGATGGAAAAAGGAGCTGGAGGCGTGATTCAAAAGAGTGTGGAAGGGTGTCGGTCGTGGTATGCAGAATAAACCAGCATTTGGCATGGAATTGAGTCGAGGAAAAGGGGAGCAAACTTCTTCGGCGGCCGCATTAAAGGCCCGATCACTCTTCGAGAAGCTGTACAACGAACGAGGATTGCATCAGGAACGCGCGCGACAGCGCAGTGAAAAAAAGGATCGCGAATCGGGGGGGAAAGGGACTTCCTTATAAACTAGCGTTTTCTGGGAAGGAGATGACCGGGAAACTAAAAGCAAAGCGTAAAGAGTCCGGAAAGCTCGGGAGCTCAAACCCGCGCCGTAAACCGGAGAACAGGAAGGGAAGGTCCAAAGACGGCCATAATAGGGAAAGTTCAAAAAAATGTAGGCTAAACTCAACCGAGGAGGTAAAGAGGGGTTTGGTTGGAAATGAATAGGAATTTCCGGAATTGGTGACTTGTGTAAGGGGGGAGATGGGGCGCAGGTTTCAGCTTCGGGGGAAGACAGCCTGAGGGGAAGGGAAGAGAGTGCCGATTGTAAAGTGGGGAAGAGGAGAGCTCCGGACAAAAAAAACATCCAGCGGAAAAACGTCTATTTACGACAAAAACAATAGGTCAAAAAAAAGTGTTCAGCACTCTGATGGGAGCCGGGAAGGATGAATAAGTTAGAGATCTAAAAGAGAGCGACATCGTCAGCAAGAAAAGAGGGAAAAGAAGATTAATAAACAGAAACTTTTCAAAGAACAAAAGGAGGGGGGGGCGGTAAATTGAACAAGGACGAACCCTAAAAAGTTGGGTCAAAAAAGGGATCACGTTATGAGAAAGCCTCGGGACGCTTAACCTCCTCACATCTCGACTACAAGAGAAGACAATTTCGGACAGGCTGGAGTAAGGGAAGGGAATTCCGAAAAAGACAAACCGATTCAAAAATTGGCTTTACGGGAAAACGATCTGTCTTCTTGTCAGGTCCGAGTTCAACTGCGATTTCAGGGGAAGTTGATGTGCTCATGTAAAAAAATTGTGGAGGCGTGGGACCGCAAAAAAGGAAGGGATTTTGAATTGGTTCAGCGTCCTGTCTTTTAGAGAATGACACTTTGGGACTGCTCTTGGAAAGGCAGTGGCGCAAGAGTAAGTGGAAGTTGCTGTAGATCGGTAAAGAAATTGCAAAAGGTGGTCCTGACCAGCGGGGGGAACTTGGAGCGGCCAAAAAGACGGTCTCAAGGAGTAATGTTTTGCGGGTCGGGGAGACAAGTAAGGTGTGAATGGATGAAAGAGGAATGACCTGGGCGTACAGTACGAGAAGAATGTGTTTGAAGGGGGAGCTGGTAATACATCGGGGGGAATGTGGAAATCAATAAAAATAAAACCGCATCTCGAACCAGTTCAAGGGGGTGTGGGCCACCATCAAAAAGTATGTGCAAAAACACGCGATTTAGTCCAGAAGATGGCGTAGGGAATGAGGAAGGGAAGAGGATCCCTGACCGAAGGTCAGATCTGAAACAAGGAAATGATGTCTTGCACCATACTGGAGGGGACGCTGTTTACTGGGGTCTGAAGGAAAGTGTTCGAAAGGGAAGGTCAATAAGCCCGAGCTAAGTAAAGCCGGGACACGGAAATTCATAAGGGAAAAGGGAAACAAAGAAGGATACCATAGGAACAAGCGCGCGTAGGATCACTGTATATTGCGCCAAAAAAAGGGTTCTTTGAATCCTTTTAGGGGGAGCTCTTCAAGAATTCAGCAGCAAAGCCTTGGCGGCACGGAAAGGGAAGCCAATCCCAAGAGCGCTGTGGTAACAATCGGGGCGAACCAAGCCAAAAACCAAAAGGTCTCCACTGCGAAGGAAAAAACCCCCCAAAATTGTGATGTACCCAACCAAGCCCGGGGGAATAGCCGAGAACCCAAAGGGCCGGGACAGGGTCTGGGGAAAGACGATTCCATGAGAAAGAAGACTGAGAAATCCGGCAGTAAACGGAGCAATCAATGAAAAAATCTGGCGCGTCTAATTACGGTCCCGGTAGCCCAGGCCCGAGTCCACCAGGGGGGGACAAAACTCTGGAATTGGTCAGCGCAGGGGGAAGGAGCGAAAAAACATGAGCCGGAAGAATGGGTCCAGAAAGGACCTCAAGCCGGAAAGGTGGGGGCGCTCAAATAAGGAGGTCCGGAACTTCCTGAAGGCTCTGGAGGGGACAACCCGCACTACCAAGGCTATCGGGTTGAAAAGGTAATGAGACAGGAAAGTAGGTGGATGACTACCAAACAACCCACGGAGGAAAGAGAGGGCGAAATTGCAAGATCGGATGTGAGACGGAGGGGGGGCGAAAGATATCAACGGTAGAGGATGTTCTTTCAGAAAACTGGGAAGGAGACGTTGCCAGAGTGTCACTAGCAGGAGCTTTGATCAGTTGGGGTATTGTTCCAAGAAAAGACGGTAAAGAGGGAATTAAACGATGGGGGAATGTGGTAGTGGCGTGGTCAAAAAGAAAATAAAGCGAATGTAAAAATAAACACGGTCCGTGAGTAAAAAAGTTGTAGGTGTCGCTATTTTGGGGGTAAAAGAAAGGGAGTACTGCTATGGGGGTTGCGGCGAGGGGAAAGGAGGAAGAGGAGGGAAAAAGAGGGGGTGCCGGGGTAAGAGGGAGTGGACTACCGTGCGCGACCAGCCGCCGAAAAATGAAAAGAGCTTGCCGAGGGTGGGACCGACTGGCCAGGACGAGGAGGGATCAGAGGATCGGGGTATTAACAGAAGGCCCGCGGGGGGGGTAAGAAACCGGGCAGAAAAGTCAGGCAAAATTACCGCGGCAGGCAGACAGTTGTTCTTTTGCGTTTCGAGCCAAGGGAAAAAAACGAGGGGGAAGGGGAGCGAGAAGGAGAGGGGCGGTGGAGACGAGAGCGTAAGAGGAAAATCGCAAAGAAGCAAGAGAAAAACCTGGGTTATAAATGGAAACGTTCATAAGTCAAAAAATGGCGTGGGGGACCCATCCTACATGGACTACCATAAAGAGGGAGGGCCGGGAAAAGAACAGAGAGACGTGGGTAACTTGAGTAGAAGTGGAAAGAGACATTTCAAAGACGAGTAGTCCAGAGAGAGAGGTCCAAAATTAAAAAAAAAGAAAGTGGACCAAAGCCGGGTGGTTTTCTTTAAGGAGGTCGAAGGCAGGAAAGGAGGGAAAAATAACAAAAGAGAGGAAAGACAGAGGAGGCAGTTTAGGCACAGGGGGGTGGGGCCACACAAGAGAAGGAATATTAGCCGAGAGGAATGGGCGGATACTACCGCAACAAGGAGTAGGGCCCAGGAACCCACATAAGAGCCGGAGTAGTGTCAGAAAAAAAATCTCAAATTAAAGGGGGTCGCGAACAAAGGCAAAAAAGAAAGGGCGGGGGTGCGAAGAGAAGAGGAGGACCGTTTTGTGGAACCAGACAGTGAGAAATGACATACTGCAAGTGTGACTACTTCCTTTAGGAAGGGTGATCCCATTCTTAACTGAGTAACCACGGCCATATTGGTAAAGATTCAAACAGCGCGGTACAAACTCTGAAGGAAAGACCTGCCCGAGACTAAGTGAAAAGAAAAATGCAAGGAGTTGACGGTTCAAAAAAGCAAGTCGAGTGGAGAAAGCATCCACAATGCAAAGAACTATAGGTGGCTCCCGGCCAACTCACGAGGGAATACAGAAAACGGGACAAAATAACTTGCCATAACGAAGAAAGTGACCTGGAAGGGAAAGGCCAAAAGGAGAATGAAAATCAGGAGCCGAAAAAGTTAATCGACAAGAAAAACGGGGGATAAATATATGTATAAACGCCTCAATGGGCTCCGTACTCGGATTTCTTGACAAGTCGGGATTCGCTGGTTGAGTCCTGGTATTACAGTAGGTGTGTGTAACCCACGCAGGGGGAGGGAGGAGGGAAGAGAGGAGGTAGTAACTTCAATGAGGGACAAAAATAGAAAAAAGGAAGATGCAATACAATGTTCGGCTAACTGACTGGGGAAGAAAAGTCATCCGTCTAACCTAAAGGGCGACAATGATGGCGTGGCAATCGCGTGGAAGGAATGTCAGCGCGAGTTTGGGGAAGAAGGAAAGTTTCAACTTAGATCCGGCGAGGGACAAAACGAAGAAGGGGGCAAAGCGATGAAGGAATGAATAGGGGCTTGGAACCTAAAGTCCTCACGAAGAGCAAGACAACCACGAAGTTGTCGCATTCCAAACCGAGGAATTTCAAAAAAAAAGAGAACTCAAAAAAAAGAAGGGAGGGAAAAAGAGATAGATGTGGTTGAAATAAGAGAAAGGGAAGGCTTGAGGACCTGAGGAGCTAACAGGTTGGAACAAAGGGGGGGAAGACTCACCTGAGAAGGGGGGGAAAAGCTGGCTGTTAGTGAAGGGGGTTAAACTAGTTCATCGAGACTGAAAATAAGTAGGAAATACGATTGAGAGGTACTAAACCTATGACGCCGCATTTGGAGAAGGTGGGAGATGGGCGGAGAGGGAAAGGGGGGGCAAGGCAGATTCGGCAGAAAAACGAGAGTCTGAAAGGAAGCAGGGAAGAGAGGAGCGAGCGTCCCCGATGAAAGGGAACATCCTCCAAATGAGGGGGGGGGAGGAGGATAAGAATGGAAGAAACATCAACATGAGGGGGAAAAAAAGAACGCGAGACCTAATGGTGCATCAATTGAGGAGAAAAGCGTCAAACGGGAAATAAAAGCGGGCGCTAATAAGACGTTTAGGAAAAGGATAACTTTCGGAAATTGGAAATGACGGCAAGGAAAAAGGGGAGTAGAGGCAGATCTTGTGTGCTGGGGGGGGGGATGACAGGATGCCAAAGTGAAAGGTATTCCATAATTACCTTTTCGTAGGGCGAAAAAAAACAAAAATTGTAGGGGGACCGAACAAAGAAGATGGGAGAATTTACTCGTCCGGGAGTTCGAGAGAAAAGGGAGGGGGGGACCAGCGACAGGTATGGTAGGCCGCTGGTCTGATTCAAATACTTGAATTGAAACTGAAAGGCATGAAACAGCGTAACCTTTTAGAGGGGGGGGGGGAAGCACAACGGTGCATGAGAAAGGAAAGGAGAAGAGACGGGGGGGAGTGGGAAAGGCCAAAGTCAAGGGGAAGGGCTGAGAGGGAGGAAGAGAAGGGGAGACTCTCCTGATGAAATACATCTGTAGTGAGACCAACGTCCTCTCACGTTCAAACCATTCTCGGGGGGGAAAAAAAGAACTGGAAACAAGAGGGGAAAGAGTTATTCCGATAGGGCGAGGAGGATAAATACAACGGGATTCATGCGAGAACTGACCGAAAGGCGGAGGAAACAAAGGTGGAGGACGCCGGCGATAAAAGCTGGAGGGGTGTCTTCTTTTTCTAGAGAGGGAAGAACTCGCGATAAAAGTCTCCACTTGATCGAGGCGTGGCAAAGGACCCGAAAAAAAGATGGTCGGAAAAGAGGAAAGAGGGAAAAAACCGTATTGCTGCAAGACTTGTAGAGGAGACACCCGCGAGTTTTAAAAAGGGAGAAAGGTCGTGAGCAAACCTGACAATGTGCATACGCGCGAAAGAAAATTAGTTCACCCTTATACATCTGGAGGGCCCGTAGCCCAACGGAAAGAAAGTAAAGTGTCGGGAAGAAGGGGGGAGGCCAAGGGGGGATGAACAGAAAAACCAAGGGTGAATACAGACACCGGCGAAGGGGTGTGAGGCAGAAAGGGCCGAAATTAGACGGAGAAAGGGATAGGACACTTCTAAGTAATCGGCAAATCTCTCGCGGGACCTCTAATAGGAGGAGGGCGATAGGAAAAAAGGAAGGGAAAGAAAGGGCCACAACGCAAAATCTTGTTGAGGAGAGGAAGGAGGGACTCGACGTAAAAAAAACGTACTCAATTTGGGGAAATAAGAATGATCCTTCACCGAAAAGGAACGAAAGTAATTCTTGGAGAGGAGCGGTATAAGCAGTGGGAGAGGGGGGAAAACCCCGAATAAAAAAGAAAAGAGGGGGAAAGTCATCCGAGACGGAAGTTCTGAAATACCAAAAACCCAAGGATTCGCTGAACGGGGAGGTGAAAAGAAGGAAGCGAAGAGTGTCGAAGAATAATCTCTCACACACACAGGAATATATAGGCTGGAAAAACGCCGGACGAGTTCAGGGAGGGGGAGGAAACCGTATATTCAGAATGGGGGGGGGGTAGGGTAAGAAGAAAGAAGAGAGATTATGCAACGATTGAATGTGAAGTGCGGTACCCAAAACAGGGACCGGAACAGACGACACGCCTGATTATTCAAGAAAGGGGAGGGCCAGACTATTTTTACACATGGGTCTTACTTCTAGTGTTCGCGCGGGGGAAGAGTAAATGCGAAGGGAAAAAAGAAGGGGGGTGTAAGGGGCCATCCCGAAGGGCTACCGTGTCGTGTTAAAAGGAAGGAAAAATGAGATGAAGCGAAAACAGGAGGGCGAAAACTGGCTAGAGTCGGACGAAAAAGCTTTAATGAAAATATACGAAGGGGGGAGGGGGAAAAAGGGGCGTCGTCGTGGAAAAAAATGGGATCGAGGCAGACATTTTATGGTCGGCGGGCGTGGGGAGGAGAGGAACGTTGTTATAAAGGAGATGAGTGGAAGGAGGGCGACAATTTTCTTGAACCTACTAGCAAGGCGACATAAAAATAAAAAAAAGGGGGGTGGAGACTATACAGGGGAGGGCGGAAAAGAGTGGTTGGGGCCAAAGACTATGGCTATCAATCCAGCTGTTCGGAAAACGGCCGGGGACACGACGGCGTGGGATGTATATTGGGAGGGAGGGAAAACGGGGTCTCACCTTGAAGTAGCCGGGAAACACGACACAAGTATTTTTCCAGGAAACAGAAGGGGGAATCCCGAGCCGGGAATTTGTCGGGAAGGGAGGAGGGGAAAAGGCATACCGCATGGAAGGAGCAAAAAACTATAGAAGAAAGTCTTCTTTGGGGGGCGAGTGGGGGGGGAGGGGGGGGGACAACCCAGAGGGGGGGGTGCGAAAGTAGGAGGTTTTGAACTAAAAAAGGATTCCGCAAAGGAAGGAACACCTCGAAGAAAGAGCGGAAAAATAAGGCATCATGCCCCTTAAGGGTCAGGAGAAAAAAACAATCAAAACACTGGAAATTCGAGAAGAGGGGAAAGAAGAAAATGTGTTGGTGGGAAGGCAAAGGATACAAGTAAACCTGGTGCAGGACGCTTCCGGGCAGGGGGGGAAAAAGCGGGTGTCCAGAATAGCCGCGCGGCCATCACTAGGGGGAACGATCAAAATCGCTCATGCAATTCCTGCGGAAAATAGCAAAAATCAGGAAGGGTGCGGTCAAAAAGAAAAAGGGGTGGGGGAAAGAAGCACACTGAGGGAAAGCCAGGGGGAATCCAAAAAATCGAAAGAGGGTCATGGGCGATTATCAAATCCAAGAGAATGCTGCATCTCAAAAAAGGGGAAGGGGAACGGACAGAACAAAGAGGAGGACCGACGAACAGTGTAGAGCCCGGGTAGGGGAATAGGGGGAGGAGTACAAGGGGGTGCGTTCGGGAAGAAGACACAAAACGGTCTGCTTTTGTCAAACGGATTCAAAGAGATTTTTTCTGTGGGAATGGGAAGAAGCTCCCACGCCCCCGTGGGGGGTGAGGGAGGGAGCGGATGCAAGGGGGTAAGCCGGTGCGTCTGCGAAGAGGAATAAGGGGGAAATATTCGCAAGCGGGGAAAAAAGGGCTCACTGTGGCAAAGGACAGCGCCAACAAACTTAAGCAGGGATACACGAAATCGCATCGGGGGTAGTCAAGTAAAAAAAAAAAAATCGGGGGGAAGGAAGGGGGAAGGGGGGAACTGCGGAGGACTCAGAGGGAAACCAACAGAAAGTCGGCAAAGCTAGGAAAAGGGACTAGAAGGTGCAGGCTACCCATAGCGCGGTAAAAAAAAAAGCAAGAAATAAATCACAGCAATAAATTGTCAAAAAC
>Ga0179593_1515082_pt1 | contig 12940 bp, 17 predicted proteins | sample CZODoug2_1_08_16_FD_185931 | JGI IMG/M metagenome (GOLD analysis project Ga0179593, IMG submission 185931) | Vadose zone soil fungal communities from Angelo Coast Range Reserve, California, USA - CZODoug2_1_08_16fungal (PacBio error correction) | ecosystem: Environmental > Terrestrial > Soil >...
GGAATATAAATTGGATTATAGCGGAGAAAAAGGCGGAGACAACTCGAATTTACTCCGGGGGGGGGGAAGGGGTAAGGGAGAAAAACATGGCGTTAAAGCTGGGGGAGAACTGAAAATAACCACTATTTCCTTCAAGACAAAGGGAGGGGAGAGGACCGAGCGATGGCCTTCGAGCCGCTATGGTCTAAAACACCATTTGAAACATTTCACGAAAAACAGTCCAAGAAATGAACTATGAAAAGAAAAACAAGAAGAGAAAGATCAAAAGGCGGGGTCAGGGCCCTGGAACACCCCGTCTTCTCGGCGTGAAAAGACGAGAAAAAACTCCCAGGACGAGGGTGTGCTAAGGGGGGGGACCGAAAGGGTCTTGGCCGGAACTCGCCGATGAGGGATGTTCGACGAAGCAAAAATCATCACTTTACGTAACTCGTTCAAAGTCTACGGAAAGGGAAAAAAAATCCCCTACGTGCGGCCGAAGTGGGATCGCTGCTTAATTGTCATCAATTTCTCCCTCGTCGGCGGAGGGAGGAAATACGGATGGGAGGGGTGGCTCACCGGGAGAAAAGGGGGGCGAGGAATTGACACAGAAAAGCATTAAGTTCTAAACGCATGAAAAAGAAATCTCTCGAAAGGGAATCAAAGAAAAAAAGAAATATAGGGACGAGAGGGACCCTCACAGGGAAACAAAAGGGTTGGTGCGCCATTTTCAGTAGCGGTCGCACGATGAATAAGGAAAAAGACATTTCAAGTAAGGGGAAGAGACCCGAGGAAAGAGCAAGGCGGCGTACAAAAGATTATAAGGACTGAGGAAATCATCAAGAAACAATCTCCTTACGGTCTACGCAAAGAAAAGAGAGGGCAAACGGCGGAGATATCACCGGGCTTAGGAGAAACTAATTCTGGTGAAAGCAGATGAAGATACAGATGAAAAGTTTAAGGGGGAGGAAAACTCTACGGCATGAAAGGCCCAAGCTGAGAGGGGTCTTTGAAGAACTTCCAAGGATATGTCTCGGGTGAGGGGTGAAAAGGGGGCAGGGGCTGCTTTTCGGGGCGATCATCTGGGCACAATGAGAGGGAAAGGCTAAAGAAAAGCTCAGTCGCGCCAGCGACGTTCATGGGGGTTTTGGGGTAAACGTTAAGAAAACCGGGGATGGGCTTGAGAAGCGGGAAACCGGGGACCGCTAAAACGTCTTCGATGGACTGGTCGCCGATCGGCAGGCTCACATTAAGATCTCAAAGGGGGGGGAGTGACAGGGGGGAGAAATGGCGGGCGAGACTAAGAAATCTACTAAAACGCAACGACGGGGTAAGGACTTGGTTTGTGGTTGGTGGAGAGAGGACTCCGGGAAGAAAGGGCTGATATCTCACAAGGGAGAGCCCAAAGTGAGTTTCAAGGCCTCGGACAAACATAGAAAATGGTAAGGTCAAAAATGTCGTAGCTTCTTAAAAACACGAAAGGGGTGTCCGGTCCCGGGAGGCGCTGAAAAGGGAGAGCGAGAAGGCCCCGATGCACCTACAGAAGGGAAGGATCCGGAACGCGCGTGGTCGATGCGAGTGGTCAATTACTCAAGAATCTGTTTCGGCAAATGCCAAAGATTGTGGGGGGGAGGGAGGAAGCAAACATGAACCCAGAGTGAACTTGGGTGAAGGAAAGGCAAGGTGCGCTAACTTGACCTGGCCAGGACTCTTTCTGGAGCAAGGGGGGAAATGCCCAGAAAAATGGAGGTTAAAGGACATGAAGACGCAAATTATCTCTCATCACACACCGCTGGAGTTTAAAATAGATATAGAACTTATTGAAGATACTGGGGAGTATCGGTATTGGTGGTAGGGAACTTCGCCGGAACTTCCAGGAGGAAAAGCAAAAAAAAGGGAGATAACACGAGCGGAAAGAGGTCTGGCTAGCTTCAGTTTATTCAGATGACGTTGAGGGCTTAAAACGCGGAAAAAAGACAAGCCGAATGCATTGTTTCCATTGACCACGCGCAAAGAAAACAGAGCTGGCGCGATCAGTTTCCTCGGGGGAGTAGGGTGCATCGTTATTCTCGATGAACGCCCTTTACTATTAAAGAGGAGACCAAGAAATTGGGAACGATCCCCATCTTGTGAAGAAAGTGGGGGGTTTGGCTGACAAGTCCTTTAATATTTCCAGAGATGGTGGGGGGGGGGGGGGGGGGGTTAGAGCACAATAGAATGAACTTCGTTCTTGGGTCGAAAAAAAAAGAGTCGAAAAACACGTCCCTCGGCGACCCGAGGGGTTCTTTGGGGTATGGTCCTGTCATTCACTTATTACCTCAGTATGGACCGAGAAGAAGTAAAGGACATGGAAAATGGAAGCGCAGGACAGTACCAGAGAAGTAGAATTAGGACTAAAGAATGCCCAATTCCTAGTTGCGCATTACCCGAGAAAACAACAACAGCGTCAAGTGATCAGTAGAGAATACGGCTCCAGACCCGGGGAGAGGGAAAGGCAGACAAACCGATGTCCCAACCTGAAGGACCAGAAATCTGCTGATCTGTCCAATTGGTCAGGAAAATCATAGGGGGAAAGATATCGTGTGTGACCGCCTCAAGGAGATGTATCGTCGGCACAGAATATCTTCAACTGGTACCTTCCTAGTCATTCCTCCTCACTGAAGGGGGACTATTGGATAAGGGAGGAGAACACGAAAGATGTAAGAGGGGAGGCCAGAAGGAAAGTTGGCGTAAAAAAATCCGGCCCGGGGGGGGGCGCCTCTTCTTCTTCTCAAATAGCTAGGTCGCGTATGATGGGGTCAACGCGAAATTCATAAAGAGAAGTTTGAAAAAAAAAAAATGGGTTTGCGGGGATTTCTGCGGAGATCGAATCAGGGGATAACGGAGCAGTCTTGCGGTTCTAATCGTGGAGAGGTATTTGTCAATTGAGGAAGAAATTGCTACCAAGAAAGAGGGGGAAAAAAAAAGAAGATTCAAAATGTCGCAAGAGGGGAGACAGAAAAAAAGGGAAAAGCAATCGCGAACAACCCTCAGACCGCAAAACTTCTACGCGTTAGGTGTACTCACTGGGTGTAGGAACTCTACAGAGAAGAGACTATCCATTGGAAGCGTAAAAGGGGAAAAACTCACAGAAAAAGGGGGAATTTCAGACAGGGAACCTCTGAGTCCTCCTCTGCCCATGGAGCACCACACTTTCATGAGAAAAAGAGCATGAGTTAGGCGGGGGGGAAAGGAGGAGGACCACGAAGGACAACTTGGTCCTTCGAAAAAGGGAAGCGGGCACCGCGTAGGACGGGTGTTTCTACCAGACGTCATTCGAAATTCCCATCTACGTCGGCCTCGACGGGGAGAGGAGAGGCCGTAGAAAGGAATGTTGAGAAACAGATCGACGAATGTCTAAAAAGGAAAGAGACAGAAACAGGAGTAATTGGGGAAGCCGTTAAGGGCTACGTCGAATAGGGTAGAATTATATTAAAAAATTTGGAAGGAGCTCTCAACAAGGGGGGAGGAAAAGAAGGATCAGGATAGGGACCGCAGCAAGGAGGTGTTTTATATTGTATACCCATAAAAATTCCTCTCACTTCGCTTGAAGAATTTACTCCGGGTGCGGGATTATTAAGGGGGAGGAGCGTGAAGAGGCTTCACCGTGAACAGCCAAGAGAGAATTGCGATCGAGGAAAGAGGGCTTCAGAACTAGACGATGGTCGAAAGGTCAACACGTCCTACGCGCGTGCCCTGATCAGCTGAAAAAAATTCCCTAAATAGAAAAAAGAATAAAATCTGGAAGGGAATAAGGTTAAACACCGCTGCGCTCAGAGCAAAGGAAAGAAAGGCGACGCCCAGTCTCATTACTTGGGGCTCTGCATTGTAATAGGACGCAAAGTCCCGAATGAAGTTAGGATTAAAAGGCTTGTTCCGTTAAAGTTTCGAAGACTCATCCGGACACAGAGTTGTCAAAAATGAGGAAGGAGAAGGACGAAGCCGTTGGTGCATAAAGCGTCCATCTGAGGTAAGATATCTCTGAGTCATGGGCTCAAGGGGTTCGGAAGAGGAGGAAATTTAGGAAATGCGTTGCATAAAAATTTAGAAAGGGCCCGAAATTTACACCGTCGAACGTAAACTCTTCACATTAGCCTCCTCCCTTTATCATCAGAAACTTCATCATTAGAGAAAGGAGGAAAAGTTACAATGGGAGGAGGACAGTATTGGGGGAGAGTCAAAGGGACGCTCCGCCATATGGAGAAAAAGGAAGTGCCATCGCGACCTAACTACATTTGACTCGCCGGCCGTGCGGGAGATCGAAAAAAATTATATACTAGGTAGGGCCATCACGGCGCAAAAAAAAAAAATCACACAGCAGCGATGGTGAAAACGAATACTATATCATCGCAATTCATCTTCGGAGCCCTAATTTGAAGATCCGAAAAAGGGGAAGGGGAGGCGGAAACACGGACGGGGGAAGCGGGATGCTTGATGCTTCTAACCAAGAATGGTGGAAAAGCTGAAAGACTGAATGGGAAGAGCCTTGTAGGGCGATCAGCTCAAAAGAAGGATGATCCTCAAATTTCTCAAATAGTATCAGATTCAGGGGAGTTGGTTACCAGAGGTTGTAGTGGGGTTTTCGAGGGGAAGAGCCAGGTTGTTACGTTTATTATGGCCGAAAGCTGTTTTCCTGGACGACTAGATAGTAGTAGGATGCGCAACGACGGGGGGACCCCACCCCCAAAAAAAAAGCAATCGCGCTCAGTGTGAGGACCTGTGGAAATGATTGAAAACGGGAAATAATACAAAGAACAAAAAGAAGGGGGGGCGAGGACTTTTTAATCGAATGAAGGAGAATACTAAGGGCTACAGAAAAAGGGTGCCACTAAAAGTAGGGAAGACGAGGAAAGTCCACTACGCCAATTGGGGGAATCACCAAGCTGGGACGTCCTGAAACGAAAAGGAGTAACACTGCGATTCTAAAGCGGAAAAAGGGCGCGCTCGGAGAACACCGAAAAAATGACGAGGAGTGAGCCGACGAACGCGCCGTGGGGAGTGCTAGTGTTCAAGTCGTCAAGAAGCGGGGGCGCTAAGATCAGTCGATAAGATACAAGACGAGGAAGAAGAAGAGTTGAAAAGGGAGCGAAGTCGCTCTAACTTCAAATGGCTAACCAGGTCGGCGCAAAAGTATACGCCCCAAAATAACCTCGAAAGTCGAGGGAAGAAATGCTACAAAAACTGATTAGATAGACGGGGGGGAAGCGTCCTCCAAACCCCCTTGGGTTTTTCCCCCCACCCAACCCCCCAAAAAACCAGATCCGAGCGGAAAAACCTGGGAAGAGGGCTCCTAGTTCCGGCCGGGGAGAAGTGGGAGAATAACATCAAAGTTCACGCTTCGGCTTATCCCTGCGTGTTGTATTGAAGGATTGCTAACTGAAAAAAAAGGGAAGAAGGGAGGGGTCCTTCCACGAACGCCGACACGAGAGGGGGAGGGAATCTGACGAAGGGACGCGTTGTGATCAGGATCAGAATCGTATCGCTCCCTTGAATAGGCACGATTCAATGCCGAGAAAGGGTTGAACTCCCCAAAATATGGGGGGAGGACCAAGTTGAGGTTGATTGCCTCCGGACTTGGAGGGGGGGGAGACGAAGCTGCTGTGAGCGTCTCTCCTGAAACTACTCCAGTTCGGAGGAGAGAACGCAAGAGCAAAAGGGTTCGGGGGGGAGGGGAGGGACGAGTCAAAATGACCGGGACATCGGGAGAAGATCAAAGGGCGCGAGAAGGAAGAATGGGGGACGTCTTTTTAGACGCGTCGGCGGCAAAAAAAAAAGAAATGGAAAGAGAGGAAAAGAGATATCGAAAGGATTTAGGATACAGACCAAGGGCCGAAGTTCGCATTAAACCTAGAAAAGAAACAGCGAGAATGGCCGAATGATCTATATGGGAAAGGACGGGGGAGACCGTGATCGCGCTTATCTGCCGTACAAGGATCCTCCTATGGCCGAAAGTCGCGATCGTTTTGGAGGGTCAAATTAGGAGACTCACAAAGGAGGGGGGGGGGGAACTTCAAAGGGAGAGGGGTACCACTTCCACTTTTATTACCTGTCGGATGGGGGCAGAAGCCTCCGAATCTTATTGGTCGATGATCCATCGTAGTCGACTCGAGGAGTAAGAGGGAGTAAAAATGCTATTATATTTCCCGATGACATAAGCCTTATACCTGGGGTCAAAAGATACAAAAACATGGGAAAGAAGATTGAAAGGTCAGAGAGAGTATAGGGAAGGGGGGGGGGAGAGCAGGCAAAAACTTGTAGTCGGTCACTTTCTCCAGATATCGAGCAGAGGAAGTAGTCGCTGAGGGAGGCGAGTTGGAAAGGAAAGGCAGTCGGAGGTCGCGGTGGCAATGGAAAAGGGGCAATCGAAGTGGGAAGAAAAAGAAACTACAAACCTTATTGCACCACACTTCCGCCGACAGCGACATGAAGCATCGAAGAAAAAAAACCCGAAGGTGAGCAAACTCAGGAGAGTTGCACTTGGTACCAAGGGCCAAGTAGCCAGGAAACGTCCCTGATGCTGGGCGCGGCTTCGTAAACATGGAAAGGCTAGGTTTAAAGGAAGGAATCGTGCGCGGCGGAAAAAGGCCAACAAAAAAAAGTCCTGGAGGGTCTTCTAGCATTGCCTGTTCCACGACCTCGTGGGGGGGGAATGAGCAGGCTGGGAGTCCTGAGAACATGTAGACCTGAAGCGATAAAAGAAATGGAAAAGAGGGAGGGAGAAAAAAAGCCCTCTGCCAGGACTCTGGAATCTCAATCTGCGTGACAAAGTCGAGGATCGTAGTAGGGGAGAAGCGGGGGGGGCGCCTGACTGAGAGGAAAGAAAAGAAAAAAAAGCAAAACCAGAGGGGAGAAGCGAAGCAGAATCCGTTTATAAGTTATCTTAACAAAGAATGAAGTTATAAATTTGGGGGACTAAAAAGGAGGCAACACACGTAGGAAAAAAAAGAAAGAACGGGGGAGGGACCGCAGACCAACAAAGGTATAAGAACAATGATGACGTCTCAAACACTTCCGGAGACCGATTTACGCCGGGGGAGTGGAATTAAGGTATTGGGAGGGAAAGAAGGCGGAGAAATCCGCAAAGGTTAGAACAAGAAAACCGCAGGAGGAAGAGAATGCCAAAGTTGGCTTTTCGACTGAGACGCGATGGTGTCGAACAAGGGAAGTACATACGGCAAGGAAAGGAGCCCTAGTCATGCGAAGACAAAAGAAAGGGGACGAAATCTTAAGGCTTAAACACCCGAGAGTGTTGAAAAGAAAGAAAACTCGACGCCCCCTGCGAAAGGGGGAATGTGCAGAAGAAAGAAGAGTTAGAATTTGCGTGGGGAAGAGAGAACGTGAAATGTGACGACTATCATCAACACAACATAGGAAAGGTTCAAAGGAAGGGAACCAAACCAAGTGGTAATCCCTCTTCGAAGTGCGGGTCCTAAAAAGCTTAGTTGGTGGGTCTCGTCAGGGAGTCTAAGAGAAAGGAGGGGGTGGCGAAAGGGTGTAATGCGTTGTATCCCAGTAGATTTTTATCGATCTTCCCGGGAATGACACAGACAAGAAATTAAAGAAAGGACACAGAAAAGATCATCATCAAGAGGGCTGAAGAGCCTTCATAAAGTGACCGACTACACCGACGGATTTTGCAAGAGCTGAAAATCAGCACTAGGGGGGGAGAAAACATCGTCTTGCCCAAAACTCTACCTAGACCTAAATGGGCGACGCTCCGAGCGAGCGAGGGTTCAAAGGGAAGTACTGAGGAGGAAGAGTAAAGTGAAATCTGAACGACTCAGAAAAAAGAGAGCAAGAGCAGATGGGCTTAATATAATCAATCTCAAATTTCATCTTGGCCCGGGGAGGGGATGAGATAAAAGGGTGAATCCAAATGGGTCTGAGTAACAAAAAGGGAACGAATGGGAAAAGTGAGGCGGGTCTTCTAACGGGCGAAAAATGGGATCGCAGACGACTGGTTCAGAGTCGGAGGGGGGGAGGATTTTACTCGAGACAGAAAAGAAAAGAGAGGGAGGGGAGGAGAGTAAGATAACTCTCTAGATCTGCTTCCCGTGACATCTATTGACCTTGTGGGGGGGGAAGGGCAAGAAAAGAGGAAGTGGGAATGGACTTCCGCGGTTTTAAAGCTATGTCGGGAGGGGGGGCGCGAAGGGACAAGGACTGTAAATGTCCCTGTCGTTCTGCTCCCATATTGTGGGGAAAAAATTAAGAGGAGACTGAATAAAAGCCATGATACTACAATCAACTACTGGGTCGCCATGAGGGACTGTTTCAACTCGAAAGTGGCTTTAAGAGAAAAGAATTAGAGAGGGGCAGCAAAGAGAGAAAGGTGCAGAGAAAGAAGCGAGCAACCTTCTTACATATATCGAAGTCCTGCGGCACACCAACGTCAAAGGAAGAGAGATGGAGGAAGGGGGAAAAAACAAACTTTCTCTGCAACTGCAATTCGTCCATTTCTCGAGTGTCGCGTGGAAAGAGGTCCACCGACCCAATGGAGAGGGAAAGGGAAAAGAGGGGAACTCTCTGGAGGGGGAAAGGGGTCAGGTACTTAAGGATGTTCGGGGTCAAAAAGAGTTGGGAGAGGGGAAAAAACAACTACTAACTCAATCGACTACAACAATACGCTCAGCCAGCAGACTTTTAAATCGGGACAAAAAGGCGATCAAGGGGGAAGGCCCAGAAGCGCCCTTAATCTCCAGCGCCCGACATCACCTCTCTCTCTTGCCCTGAGGGACTGGGCAGGAAAAAAAACCACAAAACGGAGGGAAGTAAGGAGGAAGAAGAAAAGGGTGAATACGCTTCCTCCTTTCCGGGAAAAAAATCCGAGCGAAGTGGATGTCGTTAGGGCGAAGTCTAAAAAAATTCTGAAGTAAGGGATGGGACCTGACAATCGGCGAAAGGGAGGGTCGGGAAGGGTTGGAGGATTTTCTTTAGTATAAAAGCGAAAAAAACCGCGGGGGGTTTGGCGAAAGGTCTTGCCGGGGAGGGGAAACAAAAAAACGAGATTCCGTCTAAGCATATTCCTCGGGTGCGTCTTTGCAAAACATCTGGGGGAGAAATAGGAAGCGAACCCTGAGAGCACTGCCTAAACCTTTAGGGGGGACCGCTCCTCGACTTGGTGGACGTCCCCACTTTTTAAGGGAGAAACTAAAGGGGGTATTTGAGCATGGGTGCGAGGTCGCAGCTGGACGGGGGTGGGGGGGGGGGGGAGGGGGGGGGGGGGGGGGGGGGGGGGGGGGGGGGAAGGGTGTGCGGGAGGAGTAGGGTGAATAGGCTAATGGAGGAGAAAACTGGGGAGAAAGGGCGCTCCTCTGCCTGCAAACACTAGATTTGGAAAGGGTTGAAAGGGGGGCAACTTCTAGCAAATTCCCTCGGCGACCCGTCGGGGTGGATGGGGGGAGAGTAGGGGAAAAAGGCCGGGAGAAAAGGAGATCCCTAAATCAACATGGTGAGCTGCCGGAAAATGGAAAAGGGGCCCTGTCGTGGCTGAATCGAAGAACGCTTGATAAACAGGAAACCTCTTTCAAGAAATACATGAGCAACCGGGCTGGAAACCCGGAGACCAAAAAAAGGACAGCGACCAGGGGGGAGGAATCGATCCGTTCTAAAGGAAGAGCGCTCAGACATGATCTGTTGGACGAACAAAAAAAAACCTATGGCAAAGAACCGGGAGGGAGAACCAAAGGAGAGGGTCCACTTTGGGAGGTAAGTTGGACGAATCATCAAGCACACTGGAAAAAAGGGGGGGGTCAGAAAAAAATTTACCGGGGAATTACATTGAAAAGAGGGGAAGCTGACAGCTAGGGCAATTAAGGGCACGAAGCTGAATTCGATTATTCTGGGCGACAGGCGCTAGAAAGGTTAAGAGAAGTCCTGCATGCCGGGGGGGGCCGGAGGGAAAGAGGATCTACAGTTCCTAAAAATCAAGAAAAATCGGCAGGCGTCGAAACGTAGAGGGGGGAAGGAGGAGCTAGGAAGTCAAATAGTGCGAAAAAACTGTGGAACTGCGCGGAAAAAAAGATAGGTGTGTGTAGTCGGTAACTGAGGGGCCGGAGAGAAGAGGCTGGAAAAGTCGGCAGGACTTTAAAGCTGTGCAGGCGTGCGAACGTGAGAGGTGCCAATTTAACTAAGGGAAATCAAAGGGGGGGAAAGAACCAGGAGGTCAAAACTGTACGCCGAAAGGGCGACATTGACGACGAAGAAAAAAAAAGGACCGCCCTAGGCTGAGAAAGAGGGGCTTGTACCAAAGTTTCTGTCCGACTTATAGAAAAGGACGTAGCCTTTAGGGGTTCTAAGAGGGGGGGGAAATTAACTCCAAGCCCTGGAAAGAAGAGAGATTCAAATCTTCCCAAAGAGCACCACACGCTTCTCTCAGGAGAGGGGGAGGACCGCTCCATCTTGGTTAAATTTTCATTGACCGTAAGTAAAAATTCTTCAAAAAACGGGAACCGCTACATGGAGGGAAGGGAAGGGAGGTGGAAAGATAAAATGGGTTGTTCGACAGGTTCTAATTCGAGCAGTCCGATGCCTCGTCGCAATCAGAAAAAGGAAGCGGAAGAAGGGGGGGGAACTGGGGGCTGAACAATGAGAATGGACGCCCTAAAATAGACCTAACTCCAGAAATAATGCGTGTCCGAATTTCGAGGACGTCAGAAGAGGGTAGATTAACACCTGTAGAGTGGAGTGTGAAGAAAGACCCGTCATGATCGGAAAAACAAGGGAGGGATGGAGAGATTCATGCGGTATTTGCGCAGCCCAAATTATCACCTATGTTATGAGATTAAAACGCCCGGACCGAAAAAAAGAAAAATAAGTTATTGGAAAGAAAGGGACGTGCCTCTGGGGTATCAGAACCACTTCCAGGAAAGAAGGTCGAAAGAGAGGTAGGCGAACTATGCGAGGGCTTGAAGAAAATGGTTGAAGGGGAAAGCCGACGGGGGGCCCTGATCCCTGAACCTTAACTATTTCGAAAAGAACAATCAAGGAGAAAAAAAGTAGAAAGAAAGCCCCGGGAGGGAAGAGATCCATGCTCGAAAGAATTATCGAAGGGACGTGTGGTGAGTGGTCAGATGGAAGAGAGTTCAGAGGAGGGGGGAAAGAAGCTGGCAGGGCCACACGGAGTCTCTTCCCATAATCATTTACTAGCAGGGGGGGCAACTTATAGATAGGTGGCAACCCGGGAAATCATCACTCTTGTGCTGAGGTTACAGGAGAACATGATCAATTGTTAAAAGGGGACGGGGGGGGCCGGCTCAATACGGGGGGAAGTCGTTGCGTTCAACCCAGTAGAAGGTGAGATGATACAAAAAAAGGGGAATGAGAAATCGGGGAAGTGGAGGATGAAATTATCATCAGGACTTCATATCTGCTCGATACCGGAAAAAAACAAGGAACAGGGTGGCCGTCTCAGGTTCCAACAGGTAGCATCAACGTGAAGCTAAAGTGAAAGAAGAAAGCCTATCATTGGGGAGGGGGGCAGGGAAGGAACAGGCTTATAAATGTGAACTTGAATCTCACAACGCCGGACGAACATACGCAAAGCAGCATAAAGAGGGATGCAAGAGCAAGCAAATTTAGACATGAAGATGTATTTACCACAGATGAAGATTTGAGTTAAAGGCAGGGTGAAGGAAGCGCCATAGAAAGAAGCAAGGGAGGAACTGTGATCTGAAAACCTTCCTCAGAAAATGGTACCAAAGCAAGAGGGAGAAGAGGGGGGATCTGGGCCGGGGGGGAGGGGAAAGACGGAAAAAAGGGTTTCTCTAAGGGGCTCGAACTCCGGATCATCGGCGGCGGGGTACTCAGGGGCCATGGGGTGGGGGTACTTATTCGAACGGAAGAAATTGGGAAGTGAGTGATTGTAAGAAAGAATCCGTAGGACAGGGATATATTTCTCCGGACCGATGCATTACGCACACGTCCATTCGAGTTTGTGGTAAAGTCGGAAGAGGCGTAAAGTACTGCCCTTTTCATAAAATGACGGAAAGATGAGCTGGGGGGGAGCGTAAGGGGATGGCGAATGAGAAAGCGGGGTTGGACGGGGGGGGGGGGATGGAGTGTGGGGGGGGTGGGGAGTTTTGGAAGGGGGGGGGGGGGGTGAGGAGAGATGGAGGCAATGGGGGGAGTGGGAGGGTAGGGGGGTGAGCGGTAGAAGTATGAGGCAGGGGGGGGGGGGGGGAAGTTGGGTTAAAGGTAGAGGAGTGTGATAATGTGGGGGAGAAAGGGTGGGAAATGAGAGGGTAAGTGGTATGTGGAGAGGTGGAGTGGGTGGAAGAGGAGGGGTGGGAGGAGGGAGGGGGGGAGGGGGGGGGGAAGTCGTGCGATTTGTGGGGAGTAGGGAGGAGATGGTAGGGGGGAGGGTGTGGGTGGTGGGGGGGGTGGGGGGAGTGAAGTGTTGGGGAGTCGAGGTGGGGAGAGGTGGGTGGAAAAAGAGGTGTGGGGGGGTGGGGGCTAAGCTAAAAAAGCAGAAACTGGGGGTCTGCCGAGGACGGGGTTGGAGGTTTGCCGGTTCCCCCTGGAGTGGCAGAATACGCTAAAACAAAAAAGCCATAGACCCCTGAGGCATATTCAAGGCCGGCGGGACAACACTAAACGTGGAACCAATAAAAAGAAAAACTACGACTGGTGAAGAAAGGAAACGTAAAAGCGAAACGAAAAGTCCAGTGCGCGCGTGAGGGCATCCCGATCCCGACGCCATGTATAGGAAGGTGGGGGCGAAACAGGACGGCAATAAAGAGGGGTGCGAAGAACAGCGGGGGGGGTGTCGGCGGTAAAGCTACTAAAACGCAATCAGACAACAATCAAAAATGAGAACCGATAAGTGAATTGCGCGAACGGAAAAGAACCCAAAAAAGAAGACAGGACCGACATCACAGCGAAGGGAAATAAACGGGACAGGAGGAGGAGCAGTACGTTTAGGCAG
>Ga0179593_1694998_pt1 | contig 12940 bp, 23 predicted proteins | sample CZODoug2_1_08_16_FD_185931 | JGI IMG/M metagenome (GOLD analysis project Ga0179593, IMG submission 185931) | Vadose zone soil fungal communities from Angelo Coast Range Reserve, California, USA - CZODoug2_1_08_16fungal (PacBio error correction) | ecosystem: Environmental > Terrestrial > Soil >...
AGGAACAATCTTTATCAAACCCGGAGCTGCTGCAAAAGGGCAGGAAATCGGAAAAAACAGGGGGGGTGTCAACGAACGAGCGCGAACTGGGGAAAGTGGATCCGAAAGGCATCTAAAGAGGCCCGAATATCTAATATCATCTCGAACTAGGGAAATCGCTCAAATTTTCAACGTGGAAGGTGAAGAAGAGGGACATCGTCTTACACGGATCTCTATTGGGAGTAATATTTTAAAAAGAAGTGGAGAAAAAAGAAAGCCGAGGAACAACAACACACGTCGCCGGGAACCGGCGCCGTCGCGACCGGAGCGAAACCAAAAAAACCGAGGGGGGGACACAAGGAAAAATTACTCTCAGAGGGAAAAAGGAAAGATTGGAAACGAGCTCCGGCAAAAATTCTGATTGATGTGGGCGTGAGTACTAGCCTCAATTCGGAATCAACTAGGCGTCATTATGAGAAACGGGACCGAAACAATGGTGCATCCGGGAAGAAAAACAAGGGTAACGGCCGTCGAGGGCTGATTCAATACATGATCGAAAAGAGACGACTCCGCCGCATGCCGGCCAAAGAGGCTAAGTGGCTGTGGCGAGAACAAGACTGGATATAATCCGCTGTTGGAAAACTCGGCCTGAAAAAGCAAAGCGGAAAGCCCACAGGGGAGGAGGGAGGATCGAACTTTCAGAATAAAAAAGCTCGACCAGTGGGGAAAAATTTCGATTCAGTAAAAATCGGGGCGGCTAAAAAAAGGGTGGACACCATAGAGCGCTGGAAAAGCGGGGGGAAAAGAAAAAAAAGGAAAATCAACGGAACCTGACATGGAATGCGACAAAATACGCGAAAGAGTCAGGGAATAGAAGGTCTAAAGGACTGCGGGCGCCGAGAGAGCAGCAGTACTTCCTGAATTGGAATTGGGGCAAATGAGAAACCGGAAATGTGAGCGAAAAGAATAAGCCAGGGAGGGGATGGAGGGGGGGGGGCGGATGCCAGAGGGTTCTGTCTATTGAAACCGGGCGCTTGATGAGTGGTCGCCGCAAAATGGCAGAAGTGAAAAGGGGAACAAAGGACATAAAGACTGCCAGCGCATAGGGACGAGAGGAATCTCGGGATGAGCCAGAAAAAGAAACCCCTGAGGCGACTTATCCTCGGAGTCGAAGAATCAGGAGGTGAAAGTTGTAAAAGAAAGGAGACGGGGCTTCAGACGGCGACAAAGAAGAATCAAAAAGACGAGCTGGGCCACAGTTATACTTTACTTCGATGTCCAATGGTTCGTATTTCCCAAGGGCGTACTGGGGAGGGAATGAAAGCCTAAAGGGGGGTGGACAAAAGAACAAGAAAATAAAGGAGGGAAAGTTCCCCTCCTTAAAATCGAATCGGGGCGATATAGAGAGCCATAAAAAGCCGGAAAATAAAAGAAATGGGAGGAAAGGGGTAAGAGGCAAGATCTCTCTCAACGGGGATTATTATGAAAAGAAAGGAAGATCTGCGCTCGTGAACCAGTCGAAGGTCGTTTAGTGCACGTGCGTATATGAAAGTTGGTCAGTTCTTATAGTATAGAAAGCCGATTCGCAAAGCATGAAGGTAGGGGGGAAAGTTAGGGCTTTGGGTTCAGGGATTCAGGAAATCCGAACTGAAGGGGGGTGACTAGGGAAAAAAAAGAAAAAAACATTAGCCAACTCATTCTACAAAACCATCCTGAGTACTTGGAATTATTCTTGAAAGGGGGTGAAATGGTCGCAGCCCAGAGGTAACAAATGAAGGTTAATGAAAAAAAGGAGGAGACGGAGAAAGCAGGGGGGTGTTTGTCTAACATCCGATAGTAGATCCAGGGCAGGACGATGGAGGGGGCAGCAGAAAAAGGGAAAGGGGGCAATCCGGGAGAAGGGAAGCTGGAAAGAAAGGGGGCGAAAGGAACATACCGCACTGTTGTAAATCTCCTCCCAAAAAATCCTCGAAGCAATCTCTGGCGGGGAAAGGACTGAGGGACCGGGAAATTAGAAAAATTCAGAAATGCCAGCGCCAGAATCTTCAGAAACCGCAAGACTTCGTTTCAAGGGTCGGCTTGCGATTTTCGAGCCTAAAAAAGGAGGATTGGGGAGAAAATGAGTCCATGGTGATGGTTGTCCACCAGCGGGGGGCCCAGCGCGCCTTTCTGGGGAAAGGGGAACGAAGAAGGGACGCGAAGGAAAATCGGGGGGGGGGGGGTTGGGTGAAGAGAGTTCTTACGACCCGTAAAGCGAGCCGAACATAATAAACACCGTTCGTGCGTCGAGGGGGTGCCAGGCCTGTGCACGAGAAGAGCTCCATTCTTGATCACCCAAAAACTATTAGATAGCCGCCGTTGGGGGAAATGGATGAGAAGGGAGGGGGGGGAGTTTGGGGAAATGCAAGCGATGGGCGACAACTATAAAACTCGTTTGGGGGGGAAGGAAATCGACCAGTGGTGAAAAACGGGTGAAAAGTCGTCTCAAAAGGGAAGAAGTCCTAATATGTGGGAAGGAAGGAAGAGGTAGGCTAAATTAAAGAAGGAACAAAAAAATAAGATTATGACCTGTATCGCTGGATAACAAAGATAATGGGTACAATGTTCGCAGGGGGGGACAGGGGTTTGGAAAATGAATGCGATGGGAAGGTTGGGTGTATGGGGACGGTCGCGAGAATGGGGAAAGCCGCGGGGGTGGGAATGCGGAAAATGGCTGTTGGGCCACGGTAGTTAATAATAAGAAAGGAGAGGGAGGGAAGGTCAGAGAGGGGGAACAGTCAAAAAAAAAAAAAAAAAAAAAAAAACAACATAAAAAAAAAAAAAAAAACAAAAAAAAAACAACCACACAAAAAAGAAAAAAACGGTCATGGACTCAACGCCCAGAACTGGAGAAGAATTCGAAGATGATATTCAGAGAGAGGTAGGGGCCATATACAAAAAGTAAGGTGAGAGAAATTGCAGAGCGCTTCTTCTCATTTTGGGAAAGATGGGGTTTTTCCGCTCAATCAAAGATCTCTTTTGCCACAAGCGGGGCCCGCATAACCGGAGAGGAAGGAGAGGATCAAACGGGGGGGGTGAAAAGAGACAAAAAAGAGTTCAACACTCAGGGATGCAAAATATCTAATATGAAAGCTGATGAGTCCCCAAAAGGTTTTTGTCAACATGAGACGAACTCTAAAGGTAACTTTTATCGCAAGCACAAGAGGAGAGTCAGCAGGGGAGAGAAGGCATCGGGGGGAACGTTGCGGTGCGGGGAGTGAATTTTAAGAAGGACTGGTACATCGTCATTAGGACAGAAAAAAGAGAGTGCGGGAGAGAGGGAAGAAAAAAACAGGCAAAAGAAGTCCCACCAGAAACGCAGGGGAAGTATCATAAAAAAGATTTCTCTGAAAAGCGACACCAAAGACCATCTCAGAGGATGGCCACAACACGGCATGGAAGGAAAGGGAGGGGGGGGATATCAAGCCGGAGCAGGGGGCAATCGGAGTTTATGTGGGGACTGGGGATTAGAAGCAGGGAACTTCTTACTCAACGGAACCCAAAAAAAAAAAATTGGAAATTGAGAGATCACCGGTTGTCGGAACAAAGGGGGGAAATAAAAGACAGGCCAAACCTTAGTGGGTATCGGGTTCTCGAAAAAAGTGCAAACATCACCTAGCATAGAAAAAAACGGTCCGCAAGAAATAAAGGAGGGAGAGGAGAATTATTGGCTGGGGAGAGAAAAAAAAACAAGAAAATAGAGCTTTTTTCAGGGCTTAACGAGAACAGAGTGAAACGAAACGACGGGTGGAGGGAAAAAACGAAAGGGAAGAAAAAAAAAAAGAGAGAAAACACAGTGAAACAAATTGCGAGTCAGGTAGAGGGATGCTGCGAATGGCAAGAAGGCGCTCCTGGAATCGGGAAATCAAAAATGAAAAAAAAATGCGAACCGAGGGAAATCTGCAAGGCCTCAGAAAAGAGGCCTTAGGGGAGTCTACCTCTTCTCTCTTCCTGAATGGGGGAACCACGGCGGGGGGTAGAAAGCAAAAAAACAATGTCCTGCGAGATTTTTTAGGGAGTAGTGTAAGAAAACCGGAGAAAAAAGGTCGAAAAAGGGAATGAAGCTCCGGAATAGATGGGGGGACAAAGGACATGAAAGAGACATTTCAGGGCACCCCCTATATTGATCCGGGAAAAAAAAAAAATGAAGAAAAAAAGCTCGAGTAAAAAAAACGGCGAGGGGAAAGGGGGAGTGCCGAGGATGAAAGAGTCGGCGGGGTCGGCAGAAGTGCTACACTTCGACGCAATTAATAGGTATTGTTTCCCGGTAACTGAGGCAGAGGTCATGGGGGAAAAAAGCGGAAGAAGGAGGGTAATGAAGCCGAAAAAAATAAGGAACGAAAAAGGGAAAGCCCATAAAGCAATCGGAGGGAAATAGGGGGCGATGATCTACTAACTGACCACCATCATGAGCTCCGCCGCCTGAAAAAAGGGGGAGAAAAGGGTGGAAAAGAATAGAAAAAAAAAGGGAGGTATGGGGAAGAGGGAAAGAGTCGCCTTAACCACACATCATGCTCTTTTTCGTTTTCGGAAGTCAGGTTTGTGAGGGAGAGAGAATAAACGAAATATCAGGCGATTGTCCCTGGGTGGAGGGGTGCTAATGTAGGGGGAGGAGTTGGGTGAATGCGGCTTCAGAAAAAAGAAAGTCCTCCGCCTGAAAGGGACGCCGAAAAAGATGAAACCGAAGGAGTATTAGGAAAAAGGTGTCGCTCGCAGCCGGGAAGAGGGCCGAAAAGAGAGAAGCCCTGGGGGCGCCGCTCGGGCTAGAGGGAGGTGTCTAAAAAAGAAGGTGTAGCGGGAAAAGACGAAGGGTACCAGCAGAATGTCCTGGCCATCCTATTCCGGATGAATCAGTCAGTTGAGGCAAAAAAAAAAGAGAAACACTGGGAAAAAGGAAAAAAAAAAGAAGAAGGGGACCATAAGGAGCGGTCTGAAACATTTCCGAGGGGAAGGATTTGACCCCCATCCCAATGAATGCCCTCTCAAGCTTGAAGAACCAAGAGGGAGGATGAATTGAAGACAAAAAAGAGGAGGGTGGGCGAAGGCCTCCTAGGGGGAGAAAAGGGGTCATTTTTTTATTTTTCCAAGGTAACAGAGCGCCTTTCGGGGGGCCAAAAAGCCGCCGTCGGGGAAGAGAAAATTGGGGGGGGGGGGGAAGGGATGATCGACATAAAAAGGGGGGAGGGCCGAACATAATACAGGAGTGACGTCTCACTCTAAGAGTCAAAGTCCTGGGAAAACTCGATCTCTCTTGTTATCGCAAAAAAGAAGTCGCCTAGGGGGGAGCCGTAAAGGGAGATGTCTTAATGAAGGGGAGAAGTAGGTCTTCTCCAGTGCTGTATTTCGCGGCTTGAGCACGACAAACCAGGGGCCGTTAAAGGGACAGGGGAACGGGGGTAGGGGGTCTTCTCAACCAATGTATTCCTGCAAGGGGGGATTCCGAAGTCATCGTTGCAAAAAAGAGGACTACCGCAAAGAAAGAAGAAGCGGTTGAGGAAAGGGGAGGGCTAAAAGATAGATACTGTTAATGAGGCAGAGGATAAAAGGTGGGTCCATTTTTGGGGCCCATCCTATCGATGTAGGGGGGAAGAGGGAGAGACTAAGGGAGCGGCGTAACAGGATCTGGTGTGTTTGTGTACTACCGTCACTTCTGGGGTCGCGGTAGGTAATAGGAAAGAGGGAAAGAGTTCAGAAAAAGCGAAAAGGGAAGAAGCAGGAAGAATTTAAGGGACGTAGGAGGTTAACTTATAGGAAATCGGGGGGAGGTCGGCCAGAGGACGGAGATAAAAGTTCCAGGGAAAGGACTTCAGAGAGGGGGGGGGGGACGAAAGGAACTCGGGATAGGTTTGCCAGCTGCCGGTTGAATACGATCTGGGCCGGCTATCAGATGAAAAAAAAAAATCGTTACGGCAATGAGGGAAAAAGAGATCAAAAAACTGGCAGGCTTCACCAAAATTGGTGCAACAGTAGAGACGACAGGGAACTTTTACGCGAAGCTAACGTCTCTGGAAAAGAGGTTCGGAAAAAATCGACGAGGGAAAAGTGAGGAGGGCGGGAAAGGTTGAGCGGGGAACGTCGTACTGCACGACGAAAGGAGCTTTTCCTTATAGTATAAGAAAAGGGGCTAAAAAAGGGACGGGAAAAAAAAAAAAACGGGGGGGAAAAAAGGGGGGGGGGGGTCGCGAAGGAAGCTACACCAAAGGACAAGTCATCGGATGGGACACAACACATGGGGACCATTACAAAGGGGCACATGTAAAAGAAATCAAGGACGAACGAAAGACGAATTCTGGGGGTCCGAGAAATATAAGGACCAACGGATGACCTGCGGAAGACAACTCGGCCTTAATATTACAAAATAAAAGTGGCACAAGGGAAAAAGACCAAAGGAAGTGGAAAAAGTGCTAAGAGGAAGAAATAATCAACTCTATAGAAACTAAAGAGGGCCTCACATGACTCTACTTCCACACAAAGGAGTAAATGAGAATTATTGGGGGACTGGGGGGGAGATAACAAGAAAGAAACTGAAAGAGGGGTTGAATTCCATGGAAAGTGACGAGAAAAAACTTTGAGTGTCGGCTCTACTTTCCTGTAATATAGACGCGACCAGGGGGCAGTAAGAGGGATAGAAGTTGGGAAGGGAAGGAAACGGGAAAAGCAAAAAATGAATCTCGGGAAAAACAATGGAAAAGACAGAGGGAGACACACATACTACTCTTTTATGAGCAAGGCCCGAATTAACGAGGCTGATTGCGCGACAGGATGCGCGCGGGAAGGAGGGTTGGGGGGGGAAATTGAGGAAACTTCTGGAATTCGAAAGCAAAACAGCAAAAATAGGGATGTCGAGGAAATCATATTTGGCGCTAGGGGCACCGAAGATGAGGTTGAAAGCAAAGGGATGAAAGAAACACGGCCATACGGGAAAAGGAAACCTATGCGCGAACTGAAATCGCAAAAGGCGGAAAAGAAAAAAAAAACAAAAGAATGGGAGAAGAGCGGCGACTCACAGGGTAGCGAGTGTTCCGATGGGGGACGAGGGGGCGTCGGCGACGGGTGCGACAAAAGCAGGACTAGAGGGGAAGAAAAGTGAGTTAGGGAGTTGGAAACCTTCAGGGGATGTATTTCAGAGAGGAGCCGGGAAGTAACGATGCGGAACTCAGAAAACTCATAACATTGCGCATGAAGGGAAACACGAAAAAGAGGCGGAAGAGACGAAAAAAGAATACGCCGTAAAGAAAGAAAAATCTGCTGCAAGGGGGGGGTGAAAGGGGCAGATAAGAAAAAAAAACAAAGTAGTATTATGTGGGGAAAAAAGAATAGATCGCGCTCGGGGAGGAGAAGGAAGGTTTAAAGGGTTTGGAGGAGTAAGAGGGGACCCGATTCTCGAGAAAAGTTGCATTGATGGAGGGGGCGCAATTTTATTGTCGGTGGAAGATTTCCTATTGGAAACATTCCGCGGGGGGAAGAAAAATCAAAAGAAAGTCTAAAGACAGGGAAATGGTTGGAATGAAGGGGGGGCGCATCGTCGCCATAGGGAACACTCACCGAAATCCTGGGAGCCGACAAAAGGAAGTCCCCGGGGGGGGTGTTTGGGGCATAAAAAAGAAAATTCCTATTTTGGGGGTGTTTTGTGGGGGGGAAAAGCGGACAGCTGACGAGGGGGTGTTCGCATAGGTTGACTTGTCAATAAAGTATTCCGATGCAGAGAAGGGTAGCGAAAAAAAATAACCGCATGGCAAAAAACTGGGAGGCCCAGAAGCCGATAAGACATCTTTCTGTCAAAGGGGGTCGGGGGAGAATTCTCCTTGCCAAAGAAAAGGGGAAAAGACCCAAGTCGACTGCAGAAAAATGAGTTGGCAATGCGGGCCTTGCGTGGGTCAAAAAGGCGTCAGTATTGGGTCGCCGTCCATAGAGGAAGTGAAAGGGGGGGGAATTTTCACAAGGGAAAAAAAAAGGGGATGGCCAAATTCGAGGCGATGACTTAAAAGGGGGGAAACACTTTTCTCTGATTGGCTGATAGACCGAAATGGTCGGGAACTACGAAACCCAGGAGGGAGAGGGTCGAAGAACGCTGTCTCGGAGCCGAAGGTCAAAAAACAATAGTCTCGGACAATTCTTGTTATAAACCAAAAAGAACATATAAGGGGAGGGAGATGATTGCGGAAACATAGAGGGAGAAGGGGGTTGCTAGGGGGGGGGGGGGGGGGCATCGCCGTTGCGAAAGAATCAAACTAGGGTCGGGTTTGGCCGAAGAAAGGGGTGAAACAGGAAATCTTCTCTCAGGGAGAAAATGATTCCGGCAGGGTTGATTCCGAAGGAGAGTGGAGGTCTATTAAATCCCAGGCAAAAAAAAGGAGGATCCGGGGAGGGGGAAGCAAAGATAATGAAAAAAACTAAGAGGGGAAAATGTATTGGTAAAGGTGGTGTGCCCATCACGATCCGGCGGTGGTTTAGCTGCCCGGCCGAGAATCGGCACAACGGAGCGGTGTGGTTGGGAGGAAACTGGGGGGGGGGAAGGAAAAATATTTACTATAATGAAGTCTCCTACAGCGGTCAGTAATGGGGGGGGGGGGGGTGGGGGGGGGGGGGGGGGTGGGAAAGGGAACATCTAAAAAAGGTCAAAACGGAGGGAAAAGGCATTCCTTCCGAGAGCGTGAAATATTCAGAATCGGGGGAGCTTCGGAACAGAGGGGGAAGAAGGGATGCAAGGAGAGAAAAAGTTTCCAAAGGGAAGGGGGGGCAAAGGGGGGTGACAAGAAGGTTCCGAGATCCTTTGGGGAGGGAAAATGTTTTAGAAAGCGGAAAAGAAACAACAACAACGGAGGACAGAAGAAGAGTAAAGAAAGACGGGGTATCAGAAGCTGCTGGTCAAAAAGCGAGTACCTGCTGACGTGGCACCAAACCAGTGAAAGGAGAAAGACGGATGGGGAACTGGGGATAATGACATCTCAGGATTGAAGATGGGGGAAGGAGGAAGCTAAAAGGCATCGGCAAAGGTGTCTAACGATCCGGAAATTGGATTTTAAGCTTTTACAATTAACGGGAAAAGAAATCGGAAGCTTCATAAACTACCTTTGCTCGAAAGGTTCCTCATTCCCAAAAAAAAGAGAAGGGGGTAATTTCAGAACGCGGGGAAAAAAGGAGAGGAACCGGGGGAGCTACACCAAATACCGAAAAAAGGGGGGATGAAACAAAACAAACTTGACCAATTACAGAAAGTTGGAACCTTATCTTTTATATCAACGCGGGAGCGAAGTATTTGGACCTGTAGAATATAATTTCTTAAAAAAGGTAGACTCAAGGTTTCACAGGCAAGGAAGTCCGGAAAGAGGGGGGGCGTGAAAAAAGACAAGAAGAAAGAGGGAAAAAGACTATGTCCGCATCAATGAGAACGGCAACAACGGCGGCTAGGGGGATTGGCTGGGCGATAAAAAAATCGCGCAGGGGGAGAAATAGCAAGGGCCGAAAAAGGGATTTAGAGCTAAGAAAGTGAGAAAGAATAGAAACCTCAATCTACCTGGAAAAAAGAAGGAAAAAGAGACTCTGGGGAAAAGGCCATAAAAAAAAAGGAGGGGGCAAAAAAAGAAAGGAAAATCACTTTAGAAAATTGAAAAGCTATAGGCTAAGTACTCTCGGGGGGAAAAGGAACTAGGAAAAGGAGGCTTAGAAGACTCTTCTTCTCGCTGACAATCAATGATTGGTTGGTCAATATGTCCCGGAGGGGGTGTAAGAGGAAAAAGGGACGCCATGGGCTCTGATAAAGATTTGTACGTCTATGGGCCACCAATTACGGGGGAGGCTCCTACCAAGAAGGGAAGAGCGAGGAAGAACTTGGCAAATTCATTCTCTACAAGGGCAGATCAAAAAAAAAAGAACGGAATGATTGAAAGAAAAACTCGAGAGGCCTAGCGGCGAAAGGGTATCGTTGTTACGAGTGTGGAAGGCAGGGGCTGCTACGGCAAACCGGGATAAAAAACGAATCCGGAAAATGAAGTGGAGAAGGCATGGTGAGAAAAAAAAAGAAAAAGAATGTATTAGGGGGGACGGAGAAAGCAAGAGGCAGGGACATTCCCATAGCTAGAGCTAGGGGGTGTATTAAGCTCCAAGGGGACAACCATAAGACCGAGAAAATCAATCTCCAAGCGACTGGGGGAGAAGGTTAGGAATCGCATATCGAGAAAAAAAGGATTGAGGTCTAAGGCCGGAATCCGGGGCTTCTTTGGAGGGGTCCGGCGGATTCATTGGGGGAAGGGAGGAATATGAATCGATCAAGATTCGAAAGGGCGCAGGATTGGAGGAGGTTCCGCCTGGGCGCTGACATACAGAAATACATCAAGGGGTGGTACGAAACCATAAACTCAGGAGGAAAAAGGAGGGAGGGGGATCTGGGGGTCGCACACGTGCACCGAAACCTAAGAAGGTACTCGTAACAGGAAAAAGGGGGGGAGAAATCAAAAACGTCGCAAAAAGAGCGGTGTCTACCGTCTCCATGACCGAGAAGAAAGTAAAAAGGGCTGCGAAAATGGGGGCATGGCAGCGGTGAATGGGGGAACGGGGAAAAGAAGGCGTTCAGAGTTGCAGAGCAGCCAGAAGGAAGGGGGCCCAAAAAAGCCTGCAAAAAAAAGCAAGCCATCGAAAGTGTCAACGAGGGAGGCCTGCAAGGTGAAAGACCCAAAAAAAGAAAATAAATAGCTCGGGCTTCGACGGAGAACGCAGAGAAACTAAAAGTCCGTGAAGGGAAAACGCAAGAGAACGGACATCGTTAGTTGGGAGGAAAAAACAGTGGGGCATGGTGTGATTTTTTCCAAACGGGGGGTGAAGAACAGGACGCTACTGAATTCGATCATGGGAGAAGAATTGGGAAAAAGCTAGGGAAGAGGGCTCAGAAAAAACGGACATAATCCAAAAGAGGGGCGGGTCGTCACTCACGCGGATCTTTCAGGCCGATTTTAAACAAAAAAAAAAAAGCGGAGAGGAAAGGACCAGTCAAGGGAATCATAGAAGAGAAGCCTGAATTGAGGGGGAAGAGTTCAGATCTATTTTCAGTGATGGGAAGGGCATGGGCTCGAAAAAGGGAAAAAATATGTTGGGGGGGGGAAAAGAAAAGGAAGGGAGAACGGTTATCGTGAGCATAAGACATTATTAGTAAGAAAGTGATCAGAAAATTAGAGGAGGGCTATTGAAGACAACAGAAGGAGAGTGCGACTGCGAATATCAACGATAGGTGAACAAAGTTCGACAAAGCTTGTTCATGGAAAAAATGTTTGGAGAAAAAAAAGCGATGGGATGGGGGGGGAAACGGATCGTACGATCGCGGAAATTAAAACTGTGTTTGGGGGGGGGGCGGAGGGTTTGGAAAAAGGTATAATATAAGAGAGCGAGATCCAGGGGGAAAAAAAAAGCGAAATCAACTTTCCAAAGCTTTTAGCAACCGGGAAGATCGAGTGGAGGAGAACGAAAGTCGAAGGAAATGAGATGCACCTTGCAGAAAGTTGCCAGTCGCTCGAGAATTTTGAAAAAATGGTGGGGGAGTCCGAATCTAGGGAACCAAAAGCACCAGTGTTGCTAACCAGATCTGTTCCGGAATCTGAGAAAAAAACAACACAGGGGGGGTCGGAAAGAGAGAGGGAAGAAAGAAGGTATCAAGAGGGAAGATAGGAAGAGGCGAAAAACGTTTTTGCAAAGGGGGAGAGGAGATGGAAGGGGTGAAAGGCATCTCAGGACGAAAGAGGGACAGAATATCATTCTGACTTCAGAGCTAAAAGAGGGGAAAAAGAAGGGGGTCAAATTAGGAAAAGGGGGAAAAAATACAAAGATCTCGGGAATCTTCTGGTTGTACCTACCGTGTATAAACAGCAGGCCTAAAGCCAAAAACGACGGGGAAAAAAAATGGTGAAAATGAGAGGAAAAGATACAAAGAAAGATCAGAGGGATGGGCCAAACCACCTGGAACAGTACCGAAGCTGCCGTTGGGAACATATCTTGGGGAAGGAAAAAAAGAGACTCCTGGGTGGGGAAGGGGAAGAGAGTGACTTCGAAAACTCTGCCGGAATCAAAATGAGGAGTACGAAGAAAAAAGGGGAGCACCCGGAATGCCCGAGAAAAAAAAAAAAAAGTTTGAGCGAGGGAAGACGAAGGGGACAAATGAAGAGGAAAAAGGGAAATCGACAACTTCTGCCTAGGCGGGCTGGTGGGGTCGATAACAAGGGATGGAGAGATCCGCTGGGGGGAAACCTGAAATAGGAACAGAAAACAGACTTGTGGGAAAAAAAAGGGGGGAAACGGTAAAACTTCGCGACCATTGGGAAGTTCGATTTCATTAAGGAAAGAAAGGGGGGGAAAGAAAGGGAGAGGACTGGGTAAAGTGTTGAAATCAAAAAGTGAAATAAGAAAAAGAAGAGGTGGGGAAAGGGCCGCGAAACGAAGAGCTGCGCTGATCGAGGGGGATCTTCGCGAGGGACCTGAAAAGTTACTTTTGCAATTTACGGCGTCAAAAACTGGGAAAGGAAAGGGCGGAAGGGGGAAAAAAAAAGGGGAAAAGTAGGGGGGGGTCAGGCCATTCTTTAAATAGGCAGAAGAAAAGGGGGATGGCACAGTTGAATCGCGACATGCAAGAAACGAGGGAGGGGGGGAGCGGGAAAAAAAAAAAGCGAAAGGGATCGCGAATCACATGAGTGGAAAGGGACAAGATTGTCACTATTCCGGGGGGAAAGTAGAAAAATTGCTGACAAGTTAATAAAACTCAATTACTAGGAGGGGGGGAGGTTGGGGAGAAGGGACCTCAAAAAGAGAGAATTGGGGAGGATCCTCAAAGAGGGAAAAGAAGGAAAAAATTGTCGCACTACATAAATTAAACGCTTGAAGAGGGAAAGGAAGGACCTCAAGGAAAAGGGGTCCTAGAAAAGGAAAATCGAAAAGGGGG
>Ga0179593_1708317_pt1 | contig 12940 bp, 12 predicted proteins | sample CZODoug2_1_08_16_FD_185931 | JGI IMG/M metagenome (GOLD analysis project Ga0179593, IMG submission 185931) | Vadose zone soil fungal communities from Angelo Coast Range Reserve, California, USA - CZODoug2_1_08_16fungal (PacBio error correction) | ecosystem: Environmental > Terrestrial > Soil >...
TCCGAGGGGAACCGAGCGGGGATCCTTGCATGCTTACAAAAGAAACGCGACCGCAGAACGTCCCGTCATTGTAGGGGCGGGGGAAGGAGTTTTATTTATTGAATTATTCAGGGAGCTCTAAATGTAGGGGACATTTTACCCACAAGATGTGAGGAATCACATTGCATCTGACAGGAAGGGGTTTCTCCAGAAAAGGTAAAGAGGAAGAGAGGGGGGTGGAAATTCTTCTCCTTTAGAAAACATATCGTTGTGACCCAATGAAAAGGGGGCTATCGCGTGCAGAAAACCTTTTGGGGTTAGGAGAGCATTATCCCGCGGAATGTAAGGCGTTGGGGGAAGTGTTATGTTGCAGTCCTGAAGGAGGTCTCGCCCGCGAGGGGCTAAGGGAACGTCTCCTTGGCGCCCGGGAGGGCGGATGCCTGGGTGATAACATTATGTTACTTTGACAAGGAAAAAAGTCCCGCGAATCCTTGCGGGGATCATACAATAAAACCCGCCGGAAAGGAGAGAGGGAAACATCCTTCGCCCCTCTTCTGAAAGGGCCAAATCCAATCTAAAGAGAGGGAGTAACGCTATCGAGAAGACAGCGTTAAGGGGTCCGTGAACGAAAAAGGGGATACTTTATCATGTCCTCGGGGGAAAGAAGGAGGGGGAAGTGTATTTCTCCGTGCTCAAGGAGGGCTTCTCCCTCCAAGTTTTTGTGGCGTTCAGCTTGAGGAGGACTCCTCTAAGGCCACCACCGTGGAAGGAACCGAAGATATCAAGGCACGATAGGAAAGGAAAATCCCTTCTTGACGAGAGACCAATTGCGCCTCAAGGAAATCGCGTCGACGGCACCTTCTCCATCTCCTGGAAAAAAAAGGGAGGTCACTGACCAGGGACGTTCCCTCGGTGAGCTGACGGTTTTTGACTTGGCAGTATCCTAGGGAGGAGCTCAACCTTACTTCCAGGTGTGTCCCTCCAATCTCCAGGGTGTGAGTGGGAGAGATCGTTCTTCCACCCGAGAGAAAAGGGAGGCTCCGCCAGCTGGAAAAGAGGGCGCGCTCTTCTGGCTGCCCTAGGGAAGAGAAAGTTGAGCGCCCGCTGCTACTTGAGCTCCTATGCGAAAAGGAGCCAAGGAATGGCGGGAAGGCTGACCTTCCGGTCGCAAGGAAAGGGCCAGAAAGTCATCAGCCGACGATCAGGGCGAAGAACGCGAGCTCCGCAGAGGCGACTCGTCGAAAAAGAGGCGGAGCTAGAAGGGAAACGTTCAGACTCGGCCGTAGGACGGAAAATGTCAAGGTTTAGGGTTCTCGGGGTGGAGGGAGAAGGACTTGATCGTCCCGGGTCAGGGAAAGGGGAGCACCCGAAGCCCTTTCCAGGTCGCCCGCAAGCAGCATCGACGTGGCGCCGCTGTGGATGAGCGACGCGGGGAAAACCAAGCGAGTCGTCCTGCTCCGTAGAAAGGAAACCACCCTCGGCCCTTCACATTCGCCGTCGTTCCAGGGGGAGACGGTCAAACGGGGGGGAGTGTCCCTTGTTTACTGAAAAAGGGGGTTGAATGCTCTGCGCAAGCACCATGACTGCTCCCAGGGAAACCCCAATATTACGCCTCCGTGGTAGGGGGATGGGGGGCCCTCCCTGAAAAGAAGAAGGCGCGCCGTCAGCTCAGAGAAGAGGTCCTTTATTGCAGTCGTATGGGGGAGATAAAAAAACAACAGTGATTATATGGAAAATAGAGAGGGAGAAAAGAAAGAAAAATCCATCTCGATCTTTGAGAGAGCTTACGGGGGTCGACGCTTGTATCCGACGTAGGGGCCCACCAGACGGCAGCGAAAAGGAATTCATACTTGGGGTACGAAGAAGAGGGGGAGAGGGCATGGTGCGGGATGCAAAGGAGCCATTCACACACCCCCAGGGAGAAGGAAGGGGGACACCCCAAGGGCCCGCACTACCTCCCAAAGGGGGACAAAAGGGGAGAAATCAAAAGAGGACTTCAAAGGGGAGGGGGGAAAGACCCTCTCACTGGAGGAACCAATTCTTAAAGCGTCTCGTTCGCTGCTGGAGGGGGGAGGGAAAAAGGAACCGCGGTCGAGTCTCTTGTGCCCTGGGCAAAAAAAAAGTTCTTCGGTTGATCATGCGGAAAGACAACCGTCGATCCATCCAAAAGCAGAAAAAAGCCAGGCACTTTTTCCGACCGAAAGGGACCGCCGTGCTGGGGTCAAAAGTTGCCTCGAGAGAAAGATGCGAGCTCCTCCTCTGAGAGGAACTCGCCCTAGCAAAGGAGGCGTAGCGAGCGGTCGTTACCTGGCGAGACTGAATGAGTGACGGGGGACCGGGCTCGGAGGGCATTTCATAAAACCGGAAGGATCCCGCCATTACTGGAAGTCGCATAAGGAAGGACATCTTTGCTCTCAAAGCGCAGGTTCAGGGTATCTTTCAATAAAGAGAAAAACTTCTCTTCTTCTCGGAAGCTGCCTGACTCGTAGAGCACGCTGTCCTTAAGTCATCCGGTAGGCCGAGGTTTCACCAAAAGATTATTTAATCAACTCACCGGGAGGGGAAGGAGGCCCCACATCCTTTGAGTAAGGAGCCACATGGTAGAACCCTCGATCATATGGATACTGGCGGAAGGAAAAAAAGAGGACTCCCCTCTTTCCCTTCCTCCTGTGGGGAGAAGGAGGACATTTGTAGAAGCTTGAGAGGGATCGCTCTTCTACTCTCGAGGGGGAGGCGTCGCAAAAATTGTCGAAAGACTCACTCCCTTAACGTGTAAAGGGAGGAGAGGGATTGTATTCTTTACCTCTTTCTCAACCCCGGTTGGGGAAAGCGAGAGAGGGAAGAAAAAGCAATCTTCACTACATCAAACCTTAGGGCGCCAGTCTCCTGTGTGTCAAAGGGGAAGATAATCCTCACTTTCTCCATTCCCGTTCTCTCTGACAGGGGGGAAGACAGGGAAAGGCCTGGGGTCACGCAGGATGACAGAGAGCGTGCCAATTTTTTAGCTTGGCATGGGGAAGACTACTCGGGTTCATGGAGAACTCTCTCCGTAAAGAGCGGAACTTGGTATGAGGTTAGTTCTCTGCCTTAAGACGAAGGTGGAATACCCTCCTTCTGATCACCAGGAAAAAGGTCTGCCACGACGCTACCAGGCATGGTCTCAACCGGGGGAGAAGGGGGGCTCAAGGCGAGGGAAAATTTGAGACTCCCCATCACCAGGACAGGACCCCTGTGCCGGGAGAGGTCAGCGATCGCGGGATCCCGAAGAAGTACCCGCTCCCTTAACAAAGGAAAGGGCCCCGATAGTCAATTTCCTACAGGGGGGGTTCATTCAAAAGATAGGGGTGGCAGAAGGCACAAGAAAGTCTTTACTCTTGACGGAGTGGGGGGGACTCGAAACACAACCCTACAAGAGGGGAAGCTGTTTACTAAACGCTGCCGGTGGGACTTAAAGGAAAGAAAAAGGTACATCCTGGATGAATGAAGAAGAAATCACTACCGAATGGCACGAACAAGAGGAAAAAGGTGCGAGTTGCCTGAGGGTCCCACCGGCGCCTCGGGCGTGGAGGAGGACATGGGGGTCTCGAGGACTAGAAACTAAACAAAATAAGGGAGGTATTATTACAGAGAAGATGGCCGGAAAAAGGTGGAGACCTCCCTCTTCCTTCCTCCGTGATTAAGTGACCGCCGGGAACGAACTGCCCTGCATTTTAGTTTCAAGGGGAGGTGGGTGATTTCATTGGGCAAATGATTCATAATACAGTAGTGAAAGAGAGGTCCTTGAATTTACAAGTACCCCGGAGTCAAGGGTCGTCTCAGGTATGTTGGGGGGGCAAAACCCGAAAAGAAAAAAAAAAGAAAAAAAAAATCAAGGGAAGAGGGAACAGTTTGGCCCAAAAAATGTCTGCCAAGGGACTGGAAGGGAGGCAATGACGATCGGGGAGGGAAAAACGCTGCAAGACGGTTTACATTCGCAGTGGAGGGAGAAAAAGTACCGTATCTCGGCCGGAAAGGGTCTTGCGCAGGCTGCCGATAAAAAGGCTCCCTCCTTATGCTCAGGGGGGGGGGGGGACCCTGGGGACCTGGCGTCGACGTGGAGAAAGGTTATTCCGGGGGTAATACCCAAGGCAGGGGACGCGGTACGGGCGGAATCCCTGCTTTGATCAGACAATTAAGGAAAAAGACTGCGGAGGTCAAATCCTTCAGCACCGGGGAGGAAGAGAAAGGGATCCTTCATTCAATCTCAAAGGTGACGATCTGAATGACCAAAAAGATCGCGTCAGGGACACTAACACCCCCTTTATCATGTCCGGCAGAAAAAAAAAAGGAAAGGGGGGAAACCTTTAAGATCAGGGACGCCCAACTGGAAAAGACCGCCCGCCAAGGGGGGGTGGTCGTGTCATCTTTGTAGGGGAAAAAAATGCGAGCTCCATCCGCGAAGAAACCCCCTTTTTTCCTGAACAGGTAAGCTCAATGAAAAGGTGGACAAAAGAGACGATCTTCGCCATTGGCGAAAGAAGGAAAGGAAGTAAGCTTCGGCTCTACGTCGACAGGCGACCACAAAAAGGGGGCAACTTCCATGGGGGTGGGGGGGGGGACCGCGGGAGAAAAAAAAGGATCGGTGTTTTACTTCACGCCAGTCTCCAGCGAGGGGGGAACGAAACTGTGCAACTGACTTCCCACGAGGGGGGGGGACGTTCCTATTATCTACCGAAGAGTGATCCAACCACCGCAGGAGCGGCAAAATAACAAGCGGGGGCACCTCTGGAGGGAGAAACATCTTTCTCTCAGAGAGAAAGACGCCTGCCTTTCGGAGAAACCTCGCGGGGAACCGCTCTTCCTCAGGGAAACAGATGCGCCAAAAACCATTTTCCGCCATTCCTGAAGGGGAAGGGGGTTCTGACCTGCCTGTACGGACACTTGGACGACTTCAGGAAGCTCCAAAGGGAGCAGCCCTCTAGCTCACAAAGGAGCGAGCGCGGTGTTAACTCATCTACCTCGCGGAGCGAGAAGGAAAAAAGAGCACGTTTGCCAGAACTCGGCCGAGGCCGAAACCATTTCCTTGGACGGGTCGTCGGGGTCAAGAAACTCTTTCCGCGCTGAAAGGGCGACAAAAAAGCCCTAAACCATGGCTGCAAGCTACGGCATCGCCCCGCGGAAGAGGAAAAAAATCGACTTTCTCCGGGAAGGCCTGGCGGCGTACGCTGGAAAAAAAAACCTTCTCACCGCGAAAGGACCCCTCCCTTCTTCCCTTCCGGGGGGCGCGTATCCCACTGGGCATTCGACCCTGGGAGGGGGAAAGTGGAAAAAAAGGAAGGGTTTGTCCGCATTTTTTTACGGGCAAGGGGTTGAATGCCTCCGGGGGAAGGACTTCTCAATAGAGTGAAATTTCGCTACAAAGAAGACGTGGCGTAGGCGGCCGATTGGGAGACCGATGTACGGCCGTATACCCGGTAGAAAAAAAAAAAAAGAAGAGACATCCTCAATCGCTCGAGTGGATCCTGTGAGGGGGGGGAGGAACACAAAACAACAAAGGCAAGTATATATCCACGACCCCTCCAAAAAAAAAGAGGGAGCTTTAGGAGAAAGGGAGGGGGCGAGGTCAGAACCGGGTAACCCGAAGGAAATTGCTTTTTCCCACCATCAGGGGAAAAAAGGGAGAGTAAACCTTGGTTGGGTAGCAGGAAAAAAGGGGGAGGAGGAGCATTCACCCCCGGGGAGAACCCCTGGGAACAAGACAAATGGCCCCGCAATCCCATGGAACAGGAAAAGACTCTAATAACCTTAAAGGGGGGGACTGGGAAGAACTTCTAAGCGCACGGGGTAAGCGAAGAAACGAGGCAGAAAATGCGGCGGGACGAAAAGTTTCCCTGAGGGCGAATGAGAAGGACCTCTTCCTTGAAGGAGTCGTTTGAAGCACCAGAGGAAGAGATCAAAACCAGTACCACGCCAAAAAAAAAAAGGAAAAGGACAATGTGCCGGCCCGTGAGAACCGGGGGAAAAAAAAGAGGGCACCGTTTCCTCGCACCGTGACATTAGGGAGAGCGTGACCTAGAAGGAAATACGAAACTTGCTTGCGTATCGAGGAAGGGTGAGTGAAGGTGGGCGCCAAAATCTTCCCTGATTAGTCGGAAAAAAGGATCGACCGTCAGTCATAACGAGAAAGAAAAAAAGTACTGTCAGGAGAAAAAAGGTACAAGGAGCTCACCTCGGAGAAAAAGTCGGGAGAAAGAGGAAGAAGGAAAAGCTCTCCATCCTTGAGGGAACAGAGACAGTGCCACCGGAAGGAAGACGTCCTCTTCGTCTTTTAGGAGAGTCAACTCAGTTTGGAACATCTGAATAGCACAAAGAAGTTCCTTATCACAGAAAAAATTAGAAGAGAGTACTGGAAGACAACCGAGAGACGAATAAAAAAAATCACGCTTTATGTGCGTGCCCGCTGAGAGGGCAGGAAAAAGGGAACGATGCTCCTCGACTCGCCGAAAGAGTGCTTCTCCTTTCTACTCTAGGGCCTTAATTTTTAAGGAAAAAGATCGCAGTGGGGGAGCCTGCGTGACGGAAAGGGGGGCAGACCGTACTCTTCTGGGTGCAAGTCTTCCTTGACCTAAAGAAAAGAAGAACCCCAACAAAGTGGAGAGAAAGCGACCCCGAGCCTGTGTCCATTTTTCGAAATAAAAAAAAGGCCACACAACGCGGGCAAACGCGTACATTACAAGGCGGCAAAAGTAACGAGAGTTCTCCGTGGAAAAAGGCCTAGGAAAACAGACAGGACCATGTTGGAGATTGGGGGGGGGTAAGGGCTTCTGGAGCGACGCGTTGAGAAATTGCTACGAGAAAAAAAAAGGCGGGCGGGGGGAAAGCTGCTCCCTCGCAGGAGGTCGGAAGGGTAAGGAAATCCAGGAAGTGGGCAGGAAAAAAAAGGATCACCCCATGCAAAAATCGCGGGGCGCCAAAGAACATGAAAGGTCAGAACGTGTTTCATTCTTGGACTCTGAAATACGGGGGGGGACCGCCAAAAGTGCGCCCGGCCGGGGCCCTGAGAGAAGGGGAGGAAAGACCGCGCAAGGAGCCGTAAACCCTTGGGGCAAAACGCGATCGTCAGGAAAGCCTACCCGTCGGGGAAAAACACGATCTGGGGGGGGGAACAGACATTATGCAGAAGGGAAACACTAGTCATCCCTATGGGGGTAACGAGGGACCTTATGGGGGGAAGCCTCAAACTGCACTGTGATCGAAACTCGGGGGGAAAAAGTCCTTGGAACAGGACATTAGCGAACATTCCGGGAGAGGGGGAAAACTACATCACCATAAAGCACATATGCAAAGGACCGCCTGGAAGGGGGCGAGAGACCCTTATCCAAAAGAAGGAGGGGATCGTAATGTTTCTTCATCTCTCTCAAAGGAAGGACAATATAGCGTTCCGCCCCCCATAACCGACCCGGCGTGGGAAAAATCCGTCCAGCCGGGAAAAAATGAGGGCATATGTGAGGGGGGGGGGGTTAGTGTCAATTGATTCGAAATCATGATTTGCCCGCTGATCATGGAGGTCATTACCCACGCAGCGTTTCGATGCACAGTGCAGCTGCGAGGAGGGGTTGTTTGAGAAATCCCAATAGGAAATAAGGCAAAGTGGAAAATCGCTCAAAGGGCATGCCGACCCATAATAGGGGGGGGGAAAAATTGCCCCGGTAGGAATTGGAAGACCTCGGAAAAATTACTTCGCGGGTAGGGGAGGGGGAAAGGAGGGGCCCCGTATCGGGGAGGCCGCGGAGGCAAAAAGGGGGGGGGAAAGGAACGCCTTGTTGATTTTTGCGGGGACACCAGGAGGTCCCGCGCCCGCAGGAAAACCTGCCTGGTCGTCGAGAGGGGATGCTTTGGTTATCAGCATAGAGGGGAAACACTTCTTCACTAAGCTACCTCTCGGGGAGCAGAATAGAGAAAAAGGGAAGTCGATCTTCAGCCCTCCGGCGGAGTCGCTCCCACAAGGAAATCTCAAAAGTCAAGGGCTATTGGTCCAGCATCTGGGGGAAACTAGGGAGGGGCGGTCGGGCCTCCTCACGGACCGAATTGGGGGGCCTCCCTCGTCGGGAAGGGGAATATCCGGGCGCAACTTGGGAAAAGGAGACAGAAAGGTGTTGGGGGGGTTCAATGTAAAGACTTTCACTTAGCCCCAGTACGGTCGACAACCACCGGGGGGGGGAAGGGGAAGGGATAATCTCAAGCCGAGGCGGTGTACAATGGCTTTCGCCCAGTAAAGACGAAAAAAAAGTATGGGAGGCTCTTCACGAGCAGGAGGGAGGAGAAAAAATGCCTCCTTTCGCGCGTGAAAAAGACGCGGACGGGCCGGGGAAGGGTTGTTGAAGAAATCTCCTCCGCTCTAATGGGGAGAGCAACTGTTCACCGGGGACTTCCCCGTCTGTGGGGAATAGAAGGAGACCCGTTATTGATCCTCCGAGGCCGCCGCAGAAAACAACTTCCCTGGTGGAGGAGGGAAGCAGCAAAGAAGCGCAGCGCGGCGCGCTAAGAAAATACTCTGCCTCGACCGCGGAGGCGAACCTGCTCCAAAAAAAGCGCCGCGGAAAAGGAAAGGGGGCCTTCTTGATCTGGAAAAGGGCGGGGGACTGCCGGTCGACCGACCTTTTCAGCCGTAAGAAAAAGGGGCGCCCATTCACTCACAGACCGCGAGCCTACGCAAGCAGGAAAGTTCACGAAGAGAAGATCTCATTCACGGTCCGCTCTAGGCAATGTGAAGGAAAGAAGATATCGTTCTTCACCATTGTCCTGGAAAGACGGGGTCGGCTTGGTAACAAAAGCGGTTACGGAGAAGAATCCCTTTCCAGGGGGGGGGGGGGGGGAGGAAAGGGAAAGGGGAGAGAGTCATCTCCCTCGGTAACTCAACGCAGCAGCGACGGGCTGCAAGGGGGTAGCCTTTCTCACGGACGCGGACACCGGGAGGGGATACTTCTCCGCTATCCGGCTTCCCCGCCGGACAGTCCGGTTTTATTCGCGGCTGAGACAAGGGGGGGGAAGAGCACCCCCGTTTTCTGTGTTGTCCCATTGTGAGGGGGAGAAAACGGGGGGGGATGCTCCTGTCAGAAAAGACCGCATCCTGACTGCTCCCTCTATTGCGGAGAAAAAAGGATGACTCGGAATAAAGCTGGTTGGAAAAGATACCCTGTCGACCCCTCGCAGGGAAAGAATAGAGCATCAGGGTGCTGAACTCTGATCATGCGGAGGGGGGAGGGAGGATCAACAACAAAAACTTATGAGGAAAGAAAAAGGGATCCACACCCCTCCGAAAAGAAAAAAGCTTGAGGGAGGAGAAAAAGAGGGACCTTTATCCGACGTCATCGTGAGAAAACGAAGGGAAAAAACCAAGCAGTCATAACTTGGTAGCGAAGAAAAATGGTGCTTTATGTCGACCAGGAAAAACCCCCGGTGTATCGCAGTAAAACCAAAAGGGGGGGAACCGCCTCCCAGGGCATGCCCCACGGGAAACTCTAATAAACCTTCTTGGAGGGAGGGGAAGCCCGGCTTCGTAGCAAAGTGCCGCGAAGACTTCACCAAGGGAAGGAAAAACGTCCTTCTATGAGCTGCTTACCGAGTCCATGGCAGTCGCTTGCAAGAGGAAAATGCTGTTGAGCAAAAAACCCGCTGCCGATAAAGGGGGCTCGAAAAAAGAAGGGAACGAGACCCAACATGACAATGTGGCCGAAGGAAGCCGTGGGCACGGAAGGCACCGGGGGGCGGAATCCTCCGCAAGAGGAAAAAAAGCACGCGAAGTTGCGTATCTCTCGGTCAGAAAAAGGAAGCCCTGATCGTCTGCCTGAATGGGTCTGGCCAGCACCGGAGGAAAGATCCCTCCAGGACTGGCAAGGGGGGCGCAAGAAGGAATTGAAAGGCGTAGCATCGGGGATCAAAAGGTCGAGGCCTCGTGTCAGAACGGCGCTGCGCTGCGCTCCAAGAGTGCCAAACGGAAGGGGGTGCCTCTTCTTCTTTTTCAGTCCATGAGAGGCACCTTTTATATCAAGGAAGACCACACACATAGTACTGGGTAAGAACAGGAGAGATTTCATTCAACAAGAAGGGCGAGACCGCTTGTGACCGTCCGAGGGGGGACTTTCCCTCGGGAAATGAGGCACTTGTAGGAAAAGGGGGAGCTAAGAGACCTCCATCGAAGGGGAGAAAACGGGGGGGGAGAACGACGTCTCAAAGTGTTCACCAGAAGAGGAGAGGGGGATCTTTACCTTCGGTACGACCACGGTGGTTTGGAAACGGGAGAGGGAGGGAAAAAAACCTTCTTCTTGACCTGGAAGGAAAACACCGGGGGGCGGAAGCCGCCAGCGCGTGTCAAAGGGAAAAAAAAAAACAGTAGATCATCACTGCCTCTAAGAGAGAAGCGGCTGGGAGACCTGACGAAGAGGGCAAGGGGGGTCAACAGAAGGGGGACTCGATCGGAGAAAAAGGAATTGTTTTAGCTTTTAGCGGCTTCGGTCGAGGAGCCGGAGGCTCGCCGTCTCTTCTTTCGGGGATGAAAGGTGTCTGATCAACCAAGGTCCTGATGCACGGAAAACGAAGTGGGCAAGGAGGAACCCCATTATCTCCAATCGGCCCGGGACTACCAGGAAAAGGACCCACCCCTAAAGAAAGACGGGCGCAGGGAGGGATCTTCCTCAGAAAAAGAGCGCAACACAAGCCTCCGCTTCCGGAAGTCTTTTAATCCCTTCGAAAATCACCGCGCAGGAGCTGGGAAAGGCTATCTTCCAATTTCCTACAGGGCATGGGTAATTCCAACGATGATGGGGGGAAGACATTCGCCCAGGGTCACACTAAAAAGAATCTTTCCTCTTTAAAAGGTCGGCGAAACTGCTACGATTCATCAGTGGGGACGGGGGGGATAAATCGGCGGTGGGTCAAATGGGAGAGAATGATTCTCGGAACCTCCGGATTATGATACAGGTAAAAAAAATAATGCAAGAAGAAGGGGGGGCCGTTCTTTTCGCAGGGGAGGAAAGCTGGAAAACCGAAGGGACTTACCCGCCGAGGGGCCTAAGGTCCTCGCAAAAGAAACGTGAAATAGAATAGAGGAAGAACCCAAAGAAAAAGGAAAGGGAGCGTTCAAGTGGTATCCTTTCATCGGAAAAGCAGAAAAGGCCTCACTCCTGCCCTGAAGAGGTGCTATGTGCTGGGGGGGGGTAGTTTCCATGGTTTATTCATAATCAGTTCGGCAGAATTTGATCAAGGATTACATGTTCCCAAACAGAAAAGGACACATTGTCAGCTTGCGAGGGACGCAGTATGGTTGGGAACACATCGACGGGGGACTGATGCAGGGGTACCCTGGAAAGGATGCCACCCAGATCGTGGAGGAAACGAATGCCCCCGGTAGGATCGAGCCCTATGCCACCTGGGGGGAAGGTGGGGCAGGGCGTCGAGTTTTCCCTCTGATCGAGCCGAGGCACCTTGGGCTCCTTGGTTATTGGGACATTATGTAACGCAGAAAGAAAGAGGCTCCTCCAAACGTTTTAGGGACCCCTTCGCTATTGAAGAAAAAAAAAAAGGGGCCTTTTGTGATCATGGCACTTGCCAAGGAAAGAACGTAAATGAGAGAAAAGAAGCAAGGGAGCAAAAAAAATTCCTCGTGCGCCCAGCCGGAGCGATCTTCTCCATCCGAAAGCGTCGATCACGGAGCAGGAAAACAGTCCTTTCGCCGCTAGGGGTCAGATGAGGGGGCGCGACGAGACGCGTCCGGGGAAAAGAAAAGGGGGGGGGGGAACACCCCACCCCCAAAAACCTTTGGGATAGGAAAACTCGCGTGACGCGTGAGTATCAAAGAACAGAAAAAAGCGCGGCTGCTCCCTCCACGTGGGGGAAAAAAAAAAGCTTTATTTCAATGAAGACGGGGCGCTCCCCGCCGCTGAGGGGGGGTCGGGAAAAAGTCCTATCTTGACGGTGGAACAGATGAAAGAGTCTAACCATGGGACGCCACGTACGAGGGAAGGCGCTTCGAGAAGGCGAAAGCCTCCTTCAGAAGAGGGGAAAATGGAAACTACTGCCCGCTGTGTAGGGGGAGTAGAAAAAAAAGGTTGACTGCACCCCTTCTGATAGGAAGGTTCAAGAAAAAAACTCCGGACAGTCAAAGGAGGGGGGTGGGACTCTTCCGATTGATCTACCCGGGAGTGATCATCAAAATACTTCTCCACCGCCGCCGCGGACGTCCACTGCCCTGGGGGGGGGGGGGCAAATAAGGCAAGGGGGGACAGAATACATTCTTTATCTCAGCGGGAGGAGAAGACGGGCTGCCCTATTACTCGAAGGACGGGGGGTTTGACGCTGCTCAGAAGAAAGTCTCCTGATGCGAAAGGAACAGGGAAGACCACCACTCGGGATCGTTAAGGGGAGAAGAGCGCCCGCGCCCGTGGGCCTCCTAAAGAAGATCAGGCGCCCAGGAAAAAAACGCAAAGAAGGGGCAGATTTTCAGCAGCGACACGCGGAGGGACGCGACAAGTTTCAGACGTCCTAGAGAAAGGAGGGAAAGGCCTGTATCACTGTCGCACCATGGTCTGGGTTCGAAATGGCCGGATGGAGTCTCGCGTCGCCATGACAGGAAAGGGCCCGGAAAGAGGCACGATCAAAGAAGGACTCTTGGTCCGCCGGGGAAGAAGAAAAGTGTCGCCTGGCGCGGAAAAAAAAGTGCGAGTCGTCAAAAGGGAAGGACGCCCTGCTGGGGAAAGGAAGCCCTTTGTCAATGGCTCCCTTGGAAAAAAAGGGGGTCTGGGGTACAAGGGTAGGGGCGCTCCCCCGGGGGGTTAATGATAAAAGCAAATGACTGCTCCGCTAGTGCTTCGCTACCCAAAAAAGTGAGGCGGCCGTCTGGGAAGAAGGAAGTACCCGTTCACCCCGCGCGCCGTCAGCGAAAAGAAGAGGAGGAGGGGGATCCTTGAGCAGGCATAGGCCGTGG
>Ga0179593_1264064_pt1 | contig 12938 bp, 9 predicted proteins | sample CZODoug2_1_08_16_FD_185931 | JGI IMG/M metagenome (GOLD analysis project Ga0179593, IMG submission 185931) | Vadose zone soil fungal communities from Angelo Coast Range Reserve, California, USA - CZODoug2_1_08_16fungal (PacBio error correction) | ecosystem: Environmental > Terrestrial > Soil >...
AGAAAGACCTTTTTCCTGTGAGGCAGCAGGTTCCTGGGTCGGTTCTGGGCACGAAGGGGGGGGGACACCAAAACGCGGACGCCGGGACGATTGTTGACGGTGAAGGCCGTGAAGCGTATGCCATCGTTGTTCACTAGTGTTCAGCGGTGGGAGTGGCTATCCGTCCTTGCGGACCAGGATTCGATCGCTTCAGGGCGGCAGTTCCGACGTTGAGAAGAAAAAGTCAGGATTAAACGATGACCTTCTGATCATCCTCAAACTGATAGATACCAACATTGAGCAGTGGTGTAGGCTAATCGGGGAGAAAAAGTGGGCGTAGGAGAGGGGCCTTTTGTGCGAGGGAGGGGGGGCTGAGCCCCGGGGAAAAGCAAAACAAAAAGTAGAGGCAAAAAAAGCCATCACGACTATCTAACGAGGATCTCGGGAAAGTCGAGCGAAAAGGGCAGGGGAGAGGAAAAACCCGCGCGCCTCGGCACCACGAATAAAAAGAAAAAAGGAGGAAAGAGAGCCGGGGCGCGGCGGGCCCTAAACCTTCGAAGACTGCATAGATTGGGGCTTAAACCTGGAGCGAGAAAGAAGCGGGAGAAAACGTTTACGTGCAGACCCGATCAAGGTAATATTACTCTGGCTGTCAAAAGAAGACGCAAAGGGAAAGACATACCCGACACTCTTCATGATATCCGCTGCGACCGATATGGAGGACAAGCGAAAAGAAAAGGCTGACGCAACCTACTCTTGGTCACAAGGAAAACAGGGACTAGAATATTGAGGGGGATAGGGACTTATTGAAGGGAAGCACCGTCAACTTCTGATTTAGAGGGATTCTGACAACATTTCCGACGCGAGCTATGAAAACCTTCAACTAAATAAAAAAGGCGGTACAGGGAGGGGGAAGTGTAAGATAGGAGAAGGGAAACGCTGGCACAGAATTGCATGGGGAGGAGGACCGTATCGAGTGCCCAAAGGATTTTAAGGGGAACTAACAGAACATACATCTCTCGAAAAGACATAAAGAGGAGATACAGGAGTTTCGACGGCCTAAGGTGGGTCTCGGGAAAATCAAAAGAAGGGAGGGGGACCGAGACACCTATTATGGAAAAGTCAAAGAGCCTCCTTCACCTGGGTGAAAAGAGGGGGAGGCCTTAAAGAAAAAACTAGAAGAGGAGGAAAGTGGCAGATGGGGGCTGGGACTGTCAAAGTCTCGGGGGTTACGGTTTTAGTGAAGCGGTTACTCGCAGAAAAAAATTCTCCCGAGAGTGTAGGGGAATGAGAGGGGGAAGGACGAAGTGGGGGTCCTGCCTGGGAAAGTATGCCGGACTGCAGGTTTTTCTCGGTCTGATACCTTCTTGGGTTTAAGAACGTGGAAATACGCTCGGTGCGCGGGCTTACTTGCAGAGGCACCAGAGTATCTCCGGAAACATGCCAACGATAAATATCTCGCATAAATCCAAAACTACCAAGTTTCTTTTACATGTCTTCCATGGGCCCGAACACGACCATGAGAGAAAAAGAGGGTACAAAGAGGGAGGAAGAGTCGGGGGAGGTTGAAGAGCGCCCAAAGCCAAACCCAAGTCTTTAAGATGTCAATGACGATGTGACGGAATCCCGAGGAGTAGACGCAGAGAGAGAGGCACAAGGGGAAGGTGAAGCCCCAGAGATGAAGCACCGTCTTCTCATCTTCACGACGACAAGCTATTGCCTTAGAAAAGAGGTTCAACATTCCTCCGGGACTCCTTAAGGGGGACAGGGTTCCGGTTTGCAGCGAAAAAGGGAGGGTGGCCGTTTTTTTGGGGAAGGGGATCACTGAATCTTCGGATCAGTTAGGCGGACACGCGATCATCCAGCCCTCGGAGGACCCAAGTGTCAAGGGGGAGCCTGCTTCAAAAAGAGGGGCTACCGGCTAAGCTAAATGGATTAGAGGGGATATCAAGGACAGGCGCTCAAGGACAGGGCCTCTAGGGGATTTGGGGGTTTATCATTCACAACGAATAGAAAACGGTGTAAATGGAATCAACACCGATTCTTGAAGGGGGAATGCTTGCATGACGATCCAAAAACGGGTTGACCCTCGACGACTTCGTACAACAGCGGGAAAAAGGTAGGTCACTTGGGGGGGCATCTTAGATTCGTTTGGGCAGAGGGGGAAACAAACCAAAAAAAGGAGGGTAGGAAAAGAAACAGAAGATACTGCAGACAATCACGAGGACCAAATTTACCACAGAAAGGGGGACCGAACGGATCCAGACAGACGGTCTAGGGAATGGTCATAACTGCTTCCAACAAAAACTATCGACCTAATCGGGGGAAAACGGAACGCTGGGGAAAGACTCGGGGAAGGACTCACAAGAACCACTCGGCGAAAGAATGATACTCTCGGCAGCAGAACGATAACAGCGAACTGTGTTGGGGGAGACGTGTTCGAAGCACGCGTGGACAGACGGAAAAAACCAGAAAAAAAATTGGGGGGAAATAACGATTTCGTATAATAAGCGGGGAAGCACACCTGAGGAAAAAAGAAACAAGGTCTTCAAACCTTCCTCGAAAATCACAGCACGGGAAAAGAAAAAAAAGCTCAAAACAAGGGTACCCCGTGATTACTATCGGGAGGACATTTTGACCTACCCGCAGATAGGGAGGGAGAGTGAAAAGATGCAGAACGAGGAGCCCAGGGGACGAGTAACAAAACCTGGATCAGGCCAGCCACCGGTCTAGGTCGAAGGACCACATCGTCGGGGGAGGCAAATTCAAGGCAAAGGCAGGACGCGCTCTGCAAACCAGAATACACGACGCTACCGGGGGAGCTGGGTCCCATACTGGGCGTGCAGTAAGCGTTCAAAACGCCTCAACAGACAAAATGGTCGCAAGAAAGCGAGATCGTGTGGCAGGCGTCGCCAAAACAGGGGCCTGCTGACTCACCGTACTTAAAACAGAACAGGGAGAGGGGGAAAAGTACGCACCTCGGGAAAAAAGCATAATGTTACCTCCACGAAGAAAGCAAACTTCCGAACAGGGGGCCAGGACACCCCCCGGGTCATCCCAGACATAAACTACGAGCAACTACGAGGGCACTTTAGAGGCAGAGAATACCTAAAGCGAACCGTCTATCGCGGGGACCTGGGGAACTCTGACGAAAGAGGTAGAAAAAGACAGATTAAGGGAAACGTATACGTTCACCTCAGCACGCCGGGGAAAAAGGATTAGGTACGAAGAAGTCAGCACAAATAAAACTACAAAGTAGTATAGGGGTGATACAAATAATTAAAAAAGGCTCGAACAGAAGGACGTACGAAAAACGTGGAGCTGTAGAGTGTATGTGAGAGAGCTACATGGAAAAAATCGGCCTTCAAACGGGGGCAAATGTCCCCGAAGTGGGACTCCCGACCTACGTCAAAAATCGGAAGATCTGGGAGGTTCACAGTCAAGATTCGAAAGGTGGCCAGACTGTCCTAAGAAGCATCAACGACCAGGCCCCCTCTTAAAGGGACTCCGCCGCCAGGAGAGCACGAATTCGTCGACCCAGGGTCTGGTTTCTGTGACATCCAGTAGAGAAAGAAAGGTCTCATGCCAAAGGACTCAACCAGAAGGAGGTGCGGGGGTTAGGAAAATGAATGTCTCAACGCCGTAATCAGGAAGGAGAGGGGAGGGCTGAAAACGAACAAGGGGCACATGTCCGGCTGCGCTGGGGGGGGGTTTGACCGAAAGAAGGGATCAAAGAATCGGAGAAGGGCGTCCAGCCCTATCACCCGGGCTCAGAGCAAACGGTCGGGGAAAAATGAGCGCCGCAGGACGCAGCACTGTAGCACAAAGGCATAAGGAAGAGATAGAGGAGGCGTCGATTGCCAGGACCGGGAGAGGGGGGGACACCGGTCCCAGGAAGAGAAGCAAAAACGTGCAAAAACTACTCCCTCTGAATGTGATTCACAACCAGCGCCACCCGTTTGAAGTCATTTGATATCAGAAGTATAGGGAACATGCTGAAACAATCGGCTACATTATGAACAACGGGAGGGAGGACCCGAAAAAAAAGAGAGGAAAAAGACCTCATATAGAAAGAAAAACAGAGCCACGGAAAACGGTGCGGTACCGCTCACGGCCCCAATTCTGACCAGAAAGAGCTGCAGACCCATCACCACCATCGTCCAGAAGACACATAGAACAGGGAGGAAAAGAACAGGTGAGTGAAACAACAACGAGAGGAAACGAGAATATAAGTGTTTCCAATGGCAGACACGGGGAGGGAGTAGGACGAAAGGGTGTTGGAAACAACGCGTTGCAGTATGGTCACTAAAAAAAGTGGACGGGAATGTCCGTGAGCGGTCAAAATTGAAAGAGGGTCATCGGGGCGCATGAAACCGGGGGATCGCAGTTCTTTGGACGAGCCGGCAGGGTGGCTACTTAGAGGAGTCCGAGGTTTCTTTCTTCAACCTCATTCCGCGTGCCTCTTACAAAGTCAGGCCATGAAACACATATGAAGGAGACCAAACCGAGATCAAAACAAGGGTTGTCGCCTGGTGTGGTCAACTTCGAAAGCGAAAAAGGGAAGAAAGATTTGCTGGCGGGGGAAGGGGGCGCTGCTTCAGGGGAACAAGGGACGCCACAACTCTACGTTATAGTTCCCCATCGACTCCGACGGAATCTCGTCTAAAACGCGTAACTGGAGGCTACATTTCTTGGGGGGGAGAAGGAAAACCGAGGCAGCAAGAGAGAAAAAATAAAGGAGGGCATCCTCCGTGTGAAAAATCGGGCGGCCGACAGTAAATGTAGAACAATCTTTCTGAAAGAGAAGCGACAGGAGGTTCAAGGGGCAAACCAGGGACGTCTCAGATGAAGCTGCTGTCAGACTCATCAGGCCGATATCGGCACCCCACGCCGTCGTCCTACAGAGGGGAGAGAAGTCCTGGAGCCCACCTACGACGTAAAAACGAACGCTCACTGTTCAAAGAAAGAAAACACGGGTGTCCATGTAGACAGGGGACGATTCTAGAAGGGACGGAGGGCGGAGTTACAAGAAAGGACAGACTGTCCACTAGTGCACGGCCGACTCGAATGATGACCCGTCATCCTATACGAAACCGAGAGGGGAGGTGACGGGGGACTGGAGGGATAACACTGGGGACAGAGATGGCCAAGGGGGCTTGAACTTAAAAGTATAGAGGGAAAAAGGGAATTCCCGTGGCTCAAGAAAGCAATACATAAAAGCGAACAGCTCGAGATGGGCAAAAAAAAAAAAAAAAAAAGTTCAGGAGCCAGGCAGTGGGAAAAGTCGGACGCAAAAAAAAGGGATAAGAACGGGGTTAATAAAGCTGAGACCAGCCTTAAAGGTGAAAACAGCCGTTGCAGGGAGAAAGAAGAAAGTCTCCGGGGGAGACATATCTTGTCAGCAAGGGTGGTATAATGAAAGAAGCTATGAGGTCAGGTGGAGGGGGCACGGGGTGGAGCGACTCTTAGGGTATTATGTCGGGGGGCCTGACCACCATTTGGGGAGAGGCGGGGAGTAGGCGGAGTCTGTGCGTTAAGTCGGGGGAGACACTGCTTTGGGGGGTCCCCTGAACTAAAGGATGCTCAGACGGCCCGTGAGGGCACAGAATTCACCCTGATACTAAAGGGGCCAAAATACTCTCAAGCGAGATAGACCACATTTTCGGGAATGGGCGGCGGGGTTTGGGGAACGATTTCCGAACCACTAAAAAAGGAAAAAGAAATTGAAAAATCGTTCTGAAGCGTCTGGGGAGAGGCGGGGTGCCGAGACTCAAAACCGACATTGGAAAAGCACGATGTGGGAGGCGAGTCGATCGGGCGACATAAAGCGAAAAGGGCAATGGGGGGGACTGACTAAAAAGGCTTAAAGAACCTCGCAGGCAGCTTTGGTCAACGTGCAAAGCGGGCCTGTGCGGGAACAAAAAACTGTCCGTCCGATGACGGTCAGCGGACCGGGGGGAACCGGGGGGCCGGGGTGCGCGACGAGGAAAGGACGTGGGAACGGTTGCAGATGATAAGCTCGGACCTATTGGGTTGGGGGGCGTGGATCGTGGGGCCCCCGGCACGCTGTCCGAGGACTACATAGGAGAACATGGGGGGGGCTGCAATGGAAATAAAGGGAGGAAAAAAGAATTCTAAAAAGTTCAAGCCCAACAGTAGCAATGGGAGGAAGATGAAGACGAATTTTACTCAAGAAAACGGGGGATTGGTGTGGGGGAATTACACCAAAGGAAGAAAGTTAAAGCCGCTCACCGATTAGGGTCAACGAAGTCGGAGGGTGGAAGAAGCCTTCGATGAGAGGTGGACACGACATTGTCTCTTGACCAAGTTCCAAACGTGAGAGATTGGGGGGGTCATCTGCAACAGGAGGAGGAAAAGGAAAAATCAAAACTAGACAACAACACGGAGGCTGAGAAGAGAGGGGGGTCGGACAGCAACAGAAAACTGAGGGGGGCCCTGTTAACAAAGTATTTCCGCCACCAAAACGGGGGTAGCCGCCGGTGGGCAAGGAAGACTGTCGCTCGGAAACGGGGTGGACGTAAGAAGAAAGAAAGCCAAAGCCGTACACGATCGACCTAAGCGGGAGTACGGCAAAAGGGTGTCCACTCGGGTGCCTGCTACCACCACATATCGGGGAGGAAAGAAGGAAGAGAAGCAGGCGACTACTACATCGGGAACTGGGGTGACTCGCCGAGACGCTGTGGAACGACCCATTGACAAAAAAAAGGGGGGGGAATCCGAGGGGCGTCGAGAGGAGGGTCCGACAAGAGAACGGACCACAGAAAGGATCAATCACGCGATGCCACCGGCAAAACCTTCAATGCCGTAAGCGCAGAACCTGGCCACTGGGAAAACTACGGGCTGTAAACTCAAGGAAAAGACCAAGGCAAGCGGGGCGCACGGAGATTCCGTGACGGTTAGAAGGATGGGAAGACAAACCGGCCGGGCGCTTCGAGGGGAGAAAAGGGTTCAAAAACCGGAGAACGCCACACTCTGCCGAAAAAAAACGAGGTCAGTCATCTTACTAGCAGGCACCACAACCGCATCACCGACAACGCAGGGCCAGAGGGGGAAAAGAAATGTCGATACGGGGGCGTGCACTGAGCGTGACAAAAAAAAACGGAATGAATGTTCGGCGACGGCTAATGTGTAAACGGACGGGCCTGACTTGACGATCGTCCGGGGGGCCTCTGCGAAAAAGACGCCCGCGCACAGGGGAGCGGCAGAAAGAGGGACCCGCTGGAGCAGGTAGGCAGACTGAAAGCAAAGCCTCTGTACACCGCAATACAGACAACCACCCGGGGGAAGGCCCCGCTCATCACCGAACGCATCCTATGCGCGTACCCCAAAAGAAGGCCCGCCCTAAACCGACCAAAAGGCAGGGAGGAAGCAGAGGTCTGATGAACCATAGGAAGAACGTTCGCGGAGAGTCCGCAAACCTGTGGAAAAGGGAAGGTAGTCTCATAAGTCTGTCATATAGCCAGGGGACAAACTCAACAGGGAGGAGGAGGGGGGTTATAAAAACGGCCGGGAGATCCTTTCTCTAAGTCTGGGGGCGGACGCGCGATGTAGGGAGGAGGAACACTTTAACAGGGCCGTGGAAAAAGGTACTGTCCGTCCAGTCCCGTGGATAACAATAGGGGGCAGAAAGTCTTGGGGAAGCCCGACCGGAACAACTCTGGAAGTTGGGGAGAGGGGTCATCATCTCTAGGGTCGCCAGGTTGAACGAACGGTCACGAAGTAGCTGGCCCAGAGGGGAAGGAACCGCCGGAGCCTGAGGACCGCACGAAGTCAAAATTAGTGGGAGAGGAAAGTCTTTTCGGGACACAGGACGAGGAGGGGAGGAAGACCTATTCTTACTGGGAACGAAGAGGAAAAGCGGGACCGCAACGCGTACAACCAAAAGCTCGGGCGGGAGTATCTTCTATGAAGGAGGCAAAAGAGAGCTCGCTGGGGGACTGCCCGTAAAACAGGGGATAACAGGGAGAAGTGCGCTGCCTTTTTCGAAGTAGGGGAGAAAGCAGCGTCCCGACGGTTGCTGCAGAAAACCACAACCCGTAATGTCGAACGAGGGGGGGACTTACTTTTAGAGGGCTGCGGAGACACTGTAGCGAGGAGGAACGCGAGCCGAGTGGGCGAGTAGGAGGGGGGGGGGGGGGGGGCGGGGGGGTTGTGGTGGGGGGGGGGGGGGGTTGGGGTGGTGGGGGGGGGGGGGGGGTGAGGAACCGAGAAAGTCCGCCGCCCCTTGACAGAGACAAAAAAAAAAAAACGCCCCGCACAAAACCGTGATGTCTTCGATTCGAAGGCAAGCAAGGCTCCAGAAAAAGGTGTCAAGAGTGGAGGATGAAAAGAATCAACGTTAAAAAAAAAAGAAGGAAAACCGCGCATATACTTGGTGAACCCCGAAAACGGCGAACTGAAGAGCGTTCCAGAGCACTGGGCCGGGAGCGACACAGGAAAGAGACAAGGAGGAAAAAGAGGGAACCTATCTGACCGCGCCACAACTTTCGTCCATATCAACGATATGCTCCCAAGAACCAAATACTTGGGGAAAAATCCGAGCTCGGAGAAACGGAAAAGGTGAGTATCTCTGACTAAAACAACAAAAAAAACTAAATATACTAAACCTGTTAAAAGGCAGCACGGTGTTCTTGGGGTGGAGGGCGACCTTTTACGAAAACAAAGTTGTACGAAGGAGAGAGAACCGGCCATAGGACTCGGGGAAGCTCCGCTGAAAGACGGTTGTCGGTTCGGCCAGTCTTCTCTTGACTCTTAAACGAAAGGAGGGTGGTTCGGGTCGGCAGAATTTCCGGGGGGGAAAAGGCGACGAATCATTTTCACAAGTGACCATCCTGATAAGCCTCAACCGAAAAAAAAAAAAACATCGCTACGGGTTGAAGGGGGGGGAATGATCAGCACGGCGGGGCGCGAAGTGGAAAACAGTGTTTGCGTCTCTTAGACTGCCCGGCAGGCACCGGGTCAAATCAAGAAGAAGGTCATCGAGTCTCTCGTGAAAGAAGCACATTAGGCGCCGCCACCAAGAGTCCGAGAAAAAAAAAAAAAGAAAAACGCTGCTGAGAAAAGGAAGGGTGAGCTGGCCTACCAGGGGGGTCATTAGGTGCGCCACTATATTTCGGACCGGCAGGGACCGCAGGGAGAAAAGGTACGGACCCCGCGCGGGGGAAAGAGACTATGCAGGGGAGGGGGAACATCATGGGAAGGGGGAGGAATCCGACAGTAAAGCTTCTTATCTCTCAGTGCTAGAGCCGGGACAGGGGACAAAAGAGACCGCTTGAAGCGCAAAGCTAGGCCGGGTTCACCGGGGGAACATACAGGGTTTCCTAGAAACGGGGAGGGGGGGGAGGGCGAATCGGTCCCTGGGTAAAGAAAATCTGCGCTGTTCGTGAAAAGGGAGAGGGCCACCGGCGAACTCGAGCTGATGAACCTGCCTATAAACAAAAAAAAAAAAACCAGGAAACCCGTTACCCACGTAGGGGTCGGGAGTATCACGAAGGGCTTGCCCCAATGGCCCTCTGCGTCAGAGAGGGGGGAAGGTGGGTTGAACGGGGCCAATGTTCCAAAAACCTTGTCAACAAGAGAGGCCACTCTCTAACAAGCTCATCGGCTTTCGGAGTAAACCGGATGGTGCAGCCGCCATCATTGGGAAAAGATGGTCGCAAAAATCTACTAGGGAGTTTCGTCAAGACAACGGGGATCTGCGACAGACTGGTGAGACAGCTCACCGGGAAAGATGCTGTCTTAATCGATATTCTATGAGGACGGGGACAATAAGGGGAACTGTGGAGGTACCGCAGAGAAGGGTCGGTTAAGGTCATGAGGGAACTGAGTTGGGCACCGAACTGAAGAACGGGAGTTTCTGGGGACGGGGAAAAAAAGGGGGGGAATGGGCCTTTCTGTATGAGAGTATGAAATACTTGCGGGGGGCGAGGGGGACATGGACGTTATACCTGCGTGGGGAAGGGGAAGAACGGGGCCCTCTTTGAACGCAGGCCGGCGGTGAAAAGAAAAGGAACCCGGACTAGCCGTCAACAGCAAGAAGAGCAACAAAGCTCCCGACGAATAAAAAGGGAAGAGGGGTATGCTTTGGTGGGGGGAACGCTTTCCGGGCCAGACCATTATCAGGATGTCCCCGCGGGCTGCTCGGGAGGGGAATCATGGGGGTACCTCGACACAGCTTCCTGAAACCGGGGCAGTTTCAATCATAGAAGGTAGTCACCTCGATCGTGAGGAGAGAAAGAGGGACAATTGAAAGGGGGTGCTTCGTCCCCAGCAAGAAAACTTCTCACCTGGATCGACATCGGACCCTCCATGGAATGAGTCTTTCACGGTTTCAAAAGGAGGGAAGTTGATTCCGTACCCGGGGAACAGGTGCAGGGGGCGAAAGCGGAGGGACTTTTTGCGGTGGGGAAGATCGCGGCAGTGTGGTGCGGGAATGGTTGTCAGGTATGGGACGGGCACTAGGAGAGGGCTTTCAAGCAATGCCCAAAAATGGGTTTGCGAGGTAGCCGCTTAAAACGCTTTCTCCGGGAGGAAGAAGCCAAAATTTCGCTGGTCTGGAAAATGTCGGAGAAGGGAGGCCGCGTATGATTGCCCAAAGAGACTCAAATTGGTATGGGAGCATGAACACGATAGACATCCTTGGCCAGAAGAAAAGGAAAAGGGATGTCGTTCTGTTTGTGGTAGAACGGAGCAAACAAGGTGGGAAGCCAGAGAAAACATCTTCTCGGGAACAAGGGGAGGTCACAACCGTTCTGGTGGTACGAAGGCTTGGGGGTAATCGTCCTAATGGTGCTAGCATATACGCGCGAAACAACAACAACTATTAGGTGAAAGGGAAGATATACTGGGGGAGAGAAACTCAAGGAAGGGAGGAAAAAAATAGGGTAAAAACCAGAGGAACGAAGGGCAGATCCATGGTCGTTGAAAAGGGGGAGGATCTGACTGCTACATTTACAACCACGAAGAAAAAAGAGAAAAAAGGCCTAAGGGTGAAGGAGGCAACAAAGGATTGGTCCCTACTAGCGTTTCCTGCAGGAAAAAAAATCCCATCTCTTCTGAAAACCAGGCGAGAGGCACAAGAACTGTTGGCTTAGAAGGGAACGAGGGGGATATCGGCCAAATGAGAAAGAAAAAAAAAGGGTAAAAGACCGAGGAACCGAGAAGGAGGTCAAGGAAGATAAACTGAAAAAGCCAAGCCTAAACACCATACTGGCCGAAAGACCGAGCCGCTGAACAAAGGAAAACAAAAAGCAAGGGGAAGTCGCGCGCAACCAGTCCAAATGAACCCTGAGATGGAAAATTTCTTACAGTAAGAACCGACCAAAGGCATAGAGTGACGTGAAAGAAGATGGCACCTGAGTTATACACGCGGGGAAGCCGGCCAAAAAAAACATTACTCTGCGATTAAAAGATTCTACGAGGGATAACAGAAAAGAGGTCTCGGCACGGAACACGGGGGGGAAAAATGGGGGGCCTGAACACCAAAAACATAAAACGGGGGGGTCCTACCGTGGGAACAGAATCAGATACTTGTCAGGGGAAGGGAAATTCTGGGGGAAACCCGACGACAGCAATTGTCTGCGGGCAAAAAAGAAATATGGAGTAGTCCGTCTTGCCCCGACTGACGATCGTCCGGGATCTCACCTACGGAAACTCCAAGATGAAACGTCGGCAAAAATAGGGGAACAAAATGCATGTATAAGAGGTAGCCAAAAAGAAGCCGCCTTGCCATCATTCCCAGGGGACAAACCATTGGTCATAAAAAAAAGCTAACACACATAACTAGAGTCTCGGGGGTCGAGACCAAAGCAGCGCAAGCCAACAAAATAACCTCTCCAAATCAGCGGTACAGTGGGGGAAGCGGAAAAAATATATTTCTCAAGTAAAATATGATAAACGTTTGAGCGGAGAGAAGAAAAGACTTTTCATGGAAGTGGGGGGATAAAAAGGCTTCGCCGAATGGGGTCGCAGGAAAAAAAGTTGAGTTGTTAAACGAAACGAAAACCTGTGGCAAGTCGTAAAAATACAGCCGGGGGGGAGGGGAAAAAGATGTATGTGCTAGAAAAGGGAAAAATGGAAATTGGAACCACCGGAGAAGGAAGAAAGGACCAATTGTCAGAGGGTCAGCCGTCATGACCCCGAAAGCAACTCGTAACTCGTTGCGTATCGTTGTAAGAGAAGAACAGCTATAGGTCAGGTTCGGAGACGGTAAAAAAGAGACAAGAAGAGGGGAGGGACACCAGCCGGTGAAAAGAAGAAAGCAGTCGATAATCGTCGGTGAGACGAACAATTTCTTTGACGGTGACAAATAAATTGGCAAAAATCGGGAGGGGGCCACCAGTCCCAGCTCTACAACGAAGACGGACGGGGAGGGGTTTCCGAGAGAGTATAATTCTTCTAAAAGAAGAGGAAAGACGACCGCCGGCTGGCTCCCGGGTAAATTATGAAGTAGGGGAGGGCTCTGCAGTGGGGAAGGGAGGGACGTAAAAGCGGAAGAAAGGTGAGAAAAATCAGATCCCCCTTCGAAAGAGAATCATGAAGGGGGAGTCGTTCCTTCTATGCAGCGGGGGAGAGGAGAAGGTACAAGTACGCGAGACGTATCGATCGGAAGGATCGTATTGCAGATACCGGAGGAGTTCGCCTGTGCCATAGAAACATCATAGCAAGAAACGACGTCCAGAGGATGTAACTTCTATCGAGGGGGACATGAGAAAAAAAGTGAGCAAGAGGTTGGAAAAATTATTATCATCCCGCAGAGTAAATGAAAGAAAAAAATAGGGTCTATGAGCAACCCGCGGAATGTGGGACCCCTAAACACGTAGATCGGAAGCAATCCAGAAAACGGAGAAACTACAACGCGTCCAGTAAGAAAAAGGAAAAGAAAGTCTCACGCCCTAACTCGGCCCTGAGGAAAAGGCGAGGGCGCCAAATCAAAACGC
>Ga0179593_1324913_pt1 | contig 12938 bp, 12 predicted proteins | sample CZODoug2_1_08_16_FD_185931 | JGI IMG/M metagenome (GOLD analysis project Ga0179593, IMG submission 185931) | Vadose zone soil fungal communities from Angelo Coast Range Reserve, California, USA - CZODoug2_1_08_16fungal (PacBio error correction) | ecosystem: Environmental > Terrestrial > Soil >...
CTGGCTAAAGGGAGCAAGAGCAGAGGAAGAGAGGAGCGCTATGCGAAAAGTTGGAAAAGGAGAAAGGGTGCAAGTCTATCAGGGGGGACCGGAGAAAGGGGATATTCTGGTGGTGGGAGGGGAGGAAAACTAAACATGCCCTTCCAACTAAAACCGTGTCCGAAAAGTCACATTAGCAATTCAGGGGATGGGAACTGTTAGACAGGCGGCAAATCACCTTGTCGGGGTCGTACGTCAAAGACCGGGGGGGTCGCCAAAAAAATTTCTTTAGCCTCTGTCTCCAGAGGAATAACTCGTCAAAGTCTTCTGAATCCACGAAGGAAAGACGAACCCCGCCTCAGCTGAGCTGAAACGCCAGCCAGCCATGACGACGTGGGCTCACTGGAGAGGAACAAATAGATCCTCCGATCCGGGGGACTTTGCGGAGAGGGCAGGTGCCAAATTTCCCTCTGGGTCGGTAGAACCCAGGGGGGAGTAACAACGAAGCTGTCAAACGTACCGGCCTTCCGTCAAGAAGCTTTACGTCGATTATGGGGGCCAGGATTTCCTACTTCGAACAAATGGGGGAAACGGGTTTGGAGGAGGGGAGCCACATGGACAGAGAACTCAAGGGCTCCAAACTTCCTGCCCATAGGGGGAACCACACGATTGAGCTGGTCGAAACCTCAGAGAAGACGCTCGTCATCACCGAAAAGGAGATGGGGATCATAAAGTGAATCGAAATGCTGAGAGAAGGGGAGAAAGAGAAGTAATGGGGGGGAGGAAGTCAACCAGAAGATTCCAAGGGGATCTCTCTAGAAGAAGGAAATAAAGCCTCTCAATGGATTGGATAAAGAGGAGGTGTACTCGGTATGACGTAGACTACCGTAAAAGAGGGGAGGGAAAAGGAATTCATTAGGGAAAATGCGCTCGAGTTTCCGGGGGGAGGAAAAAAAGAAAATTTCACAGAGAGGAAGAGGAAGAGGGGATAGCCCAGCTGAGCTACGGGGAGGGGAGAGGGCCTTAAGTAGAGCCCGTGGAAAAAGAAGGCTTTCTAAAGTAAAGAGATAGGTTTAAGCAGAGAGAGAGGGAAAGGGTTGCAAATGGGAAAGGAAGGGACGACTTTATGCTACCGGGCTTTTCGGGGAGGGGGGGCTGTCAGACGTATCTGCCCGGGGCTTGAAGAATCAGAAAGGAAGGGAGTTAGACTGGACAAACTAGCCTCTCTCCTTAAAGTGTTGAAGAGGAGGGAAGGTCGACGCGACAGAGGGCGTTGTCTACCACCTGATTCCGTCTGAACCACGGAAAAAACAGCGGCGGCCCCGGGCCGTCCAAGAAAGGATCGGGACCGACGTCAGGATTCGTCATAGGAGGATGTGAATCGTCGAGAGGATCGTCGCGCGAAGCTTTTTTCAGTCGTAGGAAAAGGGAAGATGCGAATGGTAGCACTTTCAGGAAGAGTCAAACAAGGGGGCCAAAATTGTTTAAAGGTGGGTAAAACTCCGTACGTGAAATAAGAGGAGTCTTCTAAAAAGGGGGAGGAGTTTGACAAAAAACGAAAGAAGAAGGGAGGGAGATTGGTGACAATGCCTCAGAAAAAAAAAAGTATATCAAAGGGGGAGAATAGAGGGCCTGCTCACGCAATCGCTCTCCTGAAATTAACGCGATCACGAAGAAAGGGAGGCAAAGGGTGGGTGGGTGCGAGAGGGAGGAAGGAATCCCTCGGGCGAGGAAGGGGGCTTGCTAACGCAAAAACTGGGAGGGGTCTCATCAATATCTCTGCAGATGGGGGGGGAGGGAAGCAGGACCCCCTCATCCTTTTCAGGGTGCTCGGAGGGGGGGGGGTTGAAAGAGGGAAACCGGGGGAAGTTTGGGGTGAGGAGACCACTCCGTGAGCATGATTTCATGCCGAGAATGGGGGGGGAAGGTTAACTGCCCGGCTGGAAAACGACTTCTACGCAACCTGAGGGAAGGGAGCATAAAATGCCTGGCAACTACTAAATCCGGGGCGGCCTTTACGACCTTATGTTGAAGGGAGGTGCAGAGGTACCAGCGAGGAAGAAAAGGAAGAAAAAAACCAGAAAACGATGTATCGTTTCGTCGACGCGCACGAGAGGAAGGGATCTCCATACAGCGAAAAGGTTGACTAGAGTAAATGAAACAATGAAAATTTCTCCTCCGGAAAAGGACTAACCACCACAGAGGAGGAAAGTTTGCAGAAGGAGAAAAGGGTATCATCCGGGAAAAGGACAGGGTCCTATCCGATGTATGGACGAAACGCGTCGGCGGATGACGGGCCGGGGAAAGAGGTTGGGAAGAGAAATTTTTTTTTGAGGAGAAGGGAACGGGCGTGGGGAAAATCTTCGGGGTAAAATCTAAAATTTGAAGGGCCTAATCACGGCGGAGATGGACTGGATAAGGAAAGCTTTATTTGTACGGGAAGAGGTAAGGTCATGACGTAGTGTAGAGAATCGAGAAACCCGCGGTCCAACTATCACAACAAGCGGGAATAAAAAGAAGACAACCACGAAACGTAAGAAACAAGCCGCGTGATCCATCATAGGCGACCAAGGGGGGTTCTTTTGGCAAGAGATTCGAGGAAAAGGAGCTTATATAGGGGCCCGAGACGAGGAAGCACAACAACAAACAACTGATTAAGTGAAAAAGAGGGGAAGAAGATCGGGGTTGACCTGGCGAATTCAGGAGGACTGTCTCTCAAACATGGAAATTGTCAAAAGGAGGATGGGAGCCGCCAGGTGTGGATGGGGGGAGAGGGGTAGTTTGATCTTGTCGGGGAGAGGGAAGGGACTCTCGGTACGATATCTCTAACCACTTCCATATACCGAGACTCGGACAGCCGTATCCTCAGCGACGGGAAGACCTATTATTAGCGAACTCAGGGGATCTAGGGGCTGCAAACTACTCGAAGTAAAAAACGTTTTAAAGAGAAGCCCCCACCCTTTTAATGGATGAACACAGAGGGAAAAGTGGGGGTCACCCACCTAATCTTGCTCTCCACGAATAGCCGAACGGGGGTCTGAGTGAGATCCAAGTGCCCAAGGTTAGCAACAGGGGGGATCGTGCGGTTGACCTGGAGGAAGGGAGAGACGTGGTAAATGGCCTCGGGGAAGAGTCACAACAGGGCTTTCATAGAGGAACTGAGGTCCCTAGAAGAAGGCGAAGGAAGATCAGTGGGCCTGGGTGCTCTTTCCTAATAGCTTCTCCTGGGGGATGTGGGTACCGCCAAAGAAAGAAAAGGGAGGAGAAAGGAAAGCCAGGAACTGGCGAGGGAAAACATAGAAGGGGCCAGAGAAGGGGAGAGCAAGAAGGATTTTAGAAGGGAAGGAAAACAAGTGCCCAGAGGGACATAAGCATACACAGGGGAGGGAGACACGAGTTTGGTGCCCCTCACTCAATGGGGTAGTGCCTCTCGCGAACTATCAAAACAATTTGACTGAGGTCAAGACCAATAGAAAGCGTCTCCTGTGGAGGAAAAAAAATGAAACCGTGGAGGGGGGGGACGAACAGCTACTAGGGGGAAGAGGGGGTCCTAACAAAGAGAGCAACATCTTTGGGAACCAGGCAACCAGGGGGAAAGGAAAGGGGCTTGATAGCGCTAAGGGTGAGAGCTATTTTTTTATTGTATAGGGAGAAGACAGGGACCTTTGGGCTCAACCTTGGAGGGGTTTGAGGCTGTAAAAAAAGAGGGTTCTAAATGATTGGTCGTTTGGGGGGGGGGTGTTACGCCAAGGGGACTGTGTATACGAATGATCTTAACGGAAGTTCGCCTAGTAACTCTAATTTTGGGAAGGAATGAGAAGGTTTTGACGCGGCGGAAAGGGGGGCCGAGAACCATTCTGGGACATGCGGAACGGTCCATGAAGTAGAGACATAAGGAGACGATCAAAAAATCACCACCCCAAACCTCGTGCAGAAAGCGACGTCGGCGTCCGTCAAGAAGAAAGGGAAAAAGAGGTGAGCGAGTTGTCAATAGGGGAGAAGACATCAAGTTGTCTGAGCAAAGAGAAGAGGCTGCTACTAGTTCAACCCGTACTGCAGGCTGCTCGTGGACCCAAGCGAACTAGCTCTGTGCTCCGAAGTGGGGGAAGCTCTTCGACAAAGAAAGAAAGACGGGTCGCGACCATCTCACAAGGGCCAAGAGGGGCCGCTCGCCTCGGCGGAACAATATAAGGAAGGTGGGATCGACGATCTTCCAGGACCGAGAATTCCGGTCTCGACTGTCGCGAGCAACACGATGTTTGGGACGATAAGAAGATCAGAAGGGATTAAGGCGGGTCAGGCAGGAAAAAAAGTAGCTCATGCGGTTCAAAGAGAGGGACTCCTCCGACCGGGATCTTAACTCACTACCAGAGGGACAAAAGTCGCGGGAAAACACATGGAGAGGAAAAAGGCGTCGAGCGTACCTAAGAGCTGACTGCGGGGGGGAACTCCTACGAGACCCCGTTTCTCCGGTCATTCACGAGGCATAAAGAAAAAGCAGCGGGGGGGAGGTATTTCGGAGGGGAAGGAGGGAGGGTGAGAACCACTCGAAATGTAGTGGGAGGAGAGAGGGGGGGGCATGAACGCCGGGGTGGAACCGGGAGGATCACTTGTCCACATACTGGCCCCCCAAGGTACCAGGGGGAAAAAACGTAGGACATCCAGCCAAATCAAAAATGGACAGGGGCCATATATGAGTCAGAAGGTTGAAGGGGGAGAAGAGAGTTGAGCGTGAAAAAGAACAAGTAGTGATCCCCTAAGAATCATTGCCAGGCCGACGGGTTCAGAGCCGCAAGGAAAAGGAGATCCTGGAAAATAATGGCATCGTCCGGAATAGGGCAGGCGTAGGGGGAAGGGAAGCTTGACGGGGGATTGGACGATTACAGGAAGAAGGAGAAAAGGTTGAAAGGAGGGAAGAAAGGAATGGGAGCTAAGACTTTTGGATAAGAATTGAGGGGGGAGGCGAAGCCAATATGTGATGCCGGAACATTCGTTAAGAGTAACCCAAAGCCAAGAGCGGCGGACCCATAATTAATGATTCAGAGGACTTCTTGGCCAGAATGGCCGGAGGGCCCGAACCGAAAAGGATGTACCTTTGAGACACTCAGAGTCGAACGAGGGGGGAGCTTGGGCGAATATAGGCTCAAAAAGGAAGATTCTCTTGCCTTCAAACCATTTATCCATAGGGACTCAAAAAAAAAAAAAGGGGAAGAGGAGGAAAAAGGAGAGAGAGATCTAAATGGAAGGAAAGAGAAGATGAATAGTTATCGCTCAGGGAGAGTTTGAAAATCTCAGATTAGGGAAGAGAGCGGGCTCGTCTCCTACATTGTCGGGCGGGCCACGTCCCTCCCATAGCAAAAAGGGAGGGAAGGATGACCAGACTGAATAACCTCCTATGTAGGGAGGGAAGAGTCAGAAAGCATGGAGAGGAAAGGAACAACAGAACCTGGCCTTTTCTGACTTAAAAACCTCTTGGAACAGGCTGGAGAGCCTCATTGAAAGTGGGAAGGGAAAAAAGAGGGCCTTCACTTAATCCGTACGATCCATCGAAACGCCTAAAGCCTCCTCGGACACCAAAAGCCGGGAAGCAATAGTGTAAGGACTTTCTACACGAGTCCCAAAGAGGAAAAGGAAAGAGAACATTTCCCTGATAAAAAAGAAGGGCCACCTGGACCTGGAAGAAACATCGGGGAGAACCAAGCTTTTTATTCACAAAAATTGAGAGGGACGAGAGGGTAGAACCTTAACGGTTCCTGACCGCAAGATACGGGACACGGAAATTGCGTATGCGTGGTCTGGGGGAAAGAAACCAACCAGGAGAAGGGGGCCCACGTAGGGGAACAAAAGATCGCCAAAAAACGGCGATATGGAAAGAAAACGAAAGGGGGCAGAGAGTGGCATACAACAGCAAAAAAGGACATAGCACTCGGCAGCCCATCCCTCCGGCTGGAGAGAGGTCGTGGGCTATGACCGGGGGTGAGAGCAAGGACTACCTGCGAAAATTGGAGGGGGGAGGCATTCGTAGACGGCCAGGTAAGAAGACCTAGAAGGGTCAATCGGGAAGCGTGACCTCTCGGTGGGGGGACCTCTGTGGGGCGCGGGACGGTATACAGGGGAACCTCATAGGAGTTATAAGAGCGAACGAATGAGATATGGGGCAACTGAGGACGAACTCCTATGAAAGGGGATTTAGGAAAGGCTCAACCAAAGCGGAGGAAAGACGGGGCATCTCGTACCCGGTTCTGAGATGCGTGAGGAAGCTCCACAAAGAAAAGGGAAAAGCAACTTCTGATGTAGGGGAAGGAGAACGTAAACTAAAAACAAGCTTGGGGAGAGAACCGCGGTCTGTCATGCGACTAAAGATGGCAGGATTATCCCTGCGCCAATGGACTTGACCCCTCGACTCCGAGAAGGAGGGGGGGGACATCTACCGTCGACGCAGAGGCTTTGACTAAAAGAAAAGGAGAGTCCAGTTAAAACTCCAGCTAATCTTCTTTGCCCTCCTGTTCCAGATATTTAGGGGGTACCTCGGCATTCTGAACATGCCACTCATGCTTCGAGTTGGGTAAAAAGGAGACGGCTCTGGCTCAGGAGGAGGTAGGAAAAAAGGGTACCCCAACGCATGGCCGAAGGAGAGAACGTTTCCTGCACAATTCCCCCCTAACAGTAGACTGCCACAATGTGTGAAAAAAGGGGGGTATCTACGCCGGACATTGATAGGAGAGGCAGGAAAAGGGAAAAGAAAGGGGAAGTTTACTTTTGATCACAAACAAGAACTCTGGAGGAAAGCTACAGGACCTGTCAAAAAAAAGACCAAAGGATCAATGTCAGACTGGGATAAATAAAAAACACTCTCGGAGACAGGAGCATTGAAGCAACTAAGAAGGAGGAAGTCAGGTGGGGGTGACTAACATCCGTTGCTAGAGGGGGGGAGTGTATAAAACGACCTCCTAGGTCAGCTGGAAGCTGTGACTGAGAAAAGGGAAAGGTTAGGAGAAGGTTCTATAAGCGATTGGGCGTGGGCCCAGACAGGAAAAAAAGAATCACTTTCAGGATAGGACATACGGTGAGGTTCGAGGGGAGATCACGAATGGATGCCTTTAGATTTGGACGCGGGAGAACTCCACGGGGGATTAGTCATGCCGCTCCTTTTTCGAAAAAAGGATAGAAGATACGGAGGGGTCCAAAGACGCTGGGGGGGGGAGAGAACCAGTTGACTGCCTTTAAGATTACAGAGTTCAATGGATAGAAAGAAAGAGACTTGGCGGAAAGGAGAAGGTAAGCCGGATAGTGGAAGCAGTACAATCCCGACGAGAAAAACGGGGGCACCCATTTCCACGTCGAATCGTAAAAAGGAGAAGAGGTCGAAGAAAGGGGGAGGCCAGTAGGATAGAGAACGTTTTACGAGGGAGGGAAAAATGAGCCCCCCTACGTGCTCCGCACCTGGGGGAATGAAAAGCGGCCCGCCCTTTTCTGAAGGGTAAAGGGAAGCGACGATCAGGCTCCTTCCGAAGTATACCGAGGGATAGAAAAGATCAGATGCACGGGAAGTAAAGATGGCCTAGTGTATCTCATTTTTTTGGGAGAAGAAGGGTAAGGGATTTTCTTCTTCGAGGAAATCTAATAACCGTGGAGATGGAACTCACTAAGGAGATTATCCTTTCTGAGGATAAGAGAGGGGATTTCCCGGGAGAGGGGTACTATGACTAAATTTAGCTAAGACAACCGACCGGAAAGACAGGGATGCGACCACTGTCCCACACACGAGCAAAAAAAAAACAGGATGGGATTCAAAGGGCAAGAGGTGAATCCAGAAGACGGGAAGGACGAACCCGGCGAGACAGAAATATCGGAAAGAAGCTTTCGCCAAGAGGGGGAAAGAGACGGTATGGATACTAAATGGGAAGAAAATAGAGAGAGAAGAGGAAGTACCAGAAGGACAAAGAGCTTTGTCAGCAGAGTTTTCGCTCAAAACCTTTTTAGCCAGTGAAGGAGGATATAGCCTCTCACAAAGTTTGAAGGGGGGTTACTAGGGAGGGGAAGAGGGGGCTGCTCTCTCGGGGACGCGAGAGGAGAGAAAAGACTTAAATGAAATACCCAAAAGACCAAAAGAGACCTTCTCATCGCGACAAACGATAAGGAAAGGAAGGAACGAACCTGGATCATCATCGGGATAAGAGCAAACGCCCCGCATACGTGGAAACAAACCTGTCCACACAGTGAGCGAGGGGACATATTGGACGACCGAGAGAACTACTCTTGTCCATCCTAAGACGCAGAAAGGTAGGCAGGACGAAGGATCAAAGCACTTTTTTCAACGTCCGGTCAGCTGAGGGGGGGCGAAGGGAGTGCACGTGCGGGGGAAAAATCCGTCAGGAGGGGAACCTCGCTACCAAAAAAAGAAAGCCTTCGGGGCAATTCTATACGCCGTCGCCGAAATTCCCGAAGTTTCTTTTTCTCTTCTTATAGGAGCATGGGGATGTGGGGCTGCCACCGGGGAAACCTCGGCGTATCAGGAAAAGCAGTGATCAACTACCGAGGGACGTAGATCTCCCACTCTCCCGGATTTGGAGGAAGAACCGATTGTCCAGGGGAGGAGAGAAGGTGGGACAATGGGTCTCTTCCGGAAGGGGGGGGCTAAGCTGGGGCCTCACTCATTCATCAAGGTAGTGACATCGGCGACAAGACTATCATATCCTAATTATTCGTGGACTGGAGGGAGAATCTTGACTGTCTATATGAGCGACAATGAAAAGAAGGTCTACTACCATCGAATCTACTATGGTCCATGGAAAAGAGAGAACCAAGCTGGGGGGGGTTGGTTCAAAAAAAAACCAGGCCCCAAGGTGAAGAAGGAGGAAGGGAAAGACGAGAGTTAGAGAGCGAGTGGGGATGGAAGACTTATCCGCATAGCCAGAACGGAAGGATAATTTTTCCCCTTTCAGGTAAAAAAAAATCGGATCCCGAACGAGTCTTGTCGTTTTTTTGAAAGAAAAGAAAAGCCAAGGGAGTTGGATGCAAGAACTAGCAGTGGAATTCTCCAAATACGGACCTCTAACACAGTGCCTATACTTTGAGAAACTCGGGACGGCGAACTCGTCCAAAGGAGGATGTACAAGAAAAGAAAACGGAACGAGACGACTATAACTATCAACGCAGCCGAATCTTGACTGCGAAAAGAGGCGTCATGAGAAGGAAAGACGGATTAGGAAAAGCAGATGGTAGGGGACGACGACCAGGTGGAAGGAGAGAGCGGGGAATTACTTTAAGGAGAAGGAGTCTCTTTCATAATGCTGAAGGAGATGAGCCTCAGGGAAAATAATAGACTTCAAGTCAGACGACGGAGGCTCCTAGGGGAAAAAATCGGCCGCTAGGGAAAAAAAAAGTAGCGGGGCGGGGTGTAGAGTCCAGACTTCTGTCAAGGCAAACGAGAGAAGGAAAAAGAACGCGAGCAGAGAGGAATACCGAGTTGTCTAGACTAGAAGAAAGGCGGTAGACGGGGAGGTCCGCCGATACGAAATCAAAAGTTCAGGGGGCCAGAGAAGTAAATCCTCTCCTCGGGACCGAGGTGTATAATAGCGCAAGAGTCAAAAGGAGAGGACACTCAGGATCTGAAGGGACAGAAGCGTACTGAGAGGAGAAAACCTGGCCTAGAGCTGTGGATGACTACACCATCCTCCGAAATTGTGCTAAATGAGAACCTGTTCTCTCCTCAGGTAAGATCAACTCCTAAACGAGCAAAAAAGAGGACGGAGGTATTTTGAATGAAAGACCGTATTGGAGGATTGGAAGTGATGAACAAACTTCTGTGGGGAGATGACGAGGGGGATCTCTTTGGCGCCCGGTGAGGTCATGGGTTCCACAATATGTCAACGGAAAAAAAAAAAAATCGGACCAAAGGGGGATGACTTGCCACCACATCCAGCAAAAAGTAAGTACAAACACAAACAGTAGAATGCGGGCGACTTGGTTACGTAAGAGAAAGTTTTACAGGGCAGTTGCCTTCTTTTGGCATCACTAAAATGGAGATTTAGCGGGGAGAGGGCACTCTAAATTTATCAGGGGCATGGAAAAAAGCTTGGGAGCGTCTTCTTGGTAAGATTACAGCTGAAGGCGGGTGCTAGATTCCTGGAGGAAGGGACTACGTCTGACTACCTATGTAGACCAAGGAAAGGGAGGAATCACGGAGACCTGTATTGGGTCCTACCGAAAGGTGATGGTTGGAAAGGAACAGTTCGACTATGCCATCCCTAGTTAGGCGGTAAAAAATAAATGAAATATGGATGAAAGCTAGATTATTTCTTCGGCGGTCCCTCCAAGACCAAAATCTGTAAGGGAAGAAGAAAAAGATCATCTGGTCTCTCGTTTCAAACGGGAAAAGCGCTTCGCGAGATCGAAAGTATGGAGAAGAAGAGAGAGAGAGAATCCCAACAAAATGGATAGAGAGGAATAGGGTTGATAACGGGAAAAGGCAATAGTCTTAATACAGAATGAGCGCTAAGGAGGAGAAAATGGAAAATCTAAAAAGGACCGCTTAGCTGGCGGATAATTCATATGTTGGTAGTTGGCGGTTCTGGGACGAGCCAATGAAGGGACGAGAATTTTCAGAAATCTCTTCCATGACGGTAAAGACGAACGGTACCTCGGACGGGACAGCCTGGGAGAGGGGAAAAGTCTTGAAAAATCAAATGTCTTGACTTCAATACGTCTTGGTAGGGGAAAAAGGAGGGAAGAATCAGACTTTGACCCTCGGTAAACCTCGTAGGAAGGAACTTATCACACCCACAGAAAATCTACGCCAATCCCGTCCCCGAACGCATGAAGGGAACTTCATTGTAGGAAAAAGAGGGGGAAGGAAAGACAAGGAGGGGACTCTATTAAAACGACAGGGAAAGGGGCAGCTTTCGTTCGGGGGAACTTTGTGTCTCTAACAGGATCTACGAACCGGAAGAAAAAAAAAAAAAACCAACGGAAAGAGAAACCTGGAACGGGTACTTGTCTGGGGGCAATGGAACGCGGCGCCAATGTGGAAGAAATGTTGGCTGAGGTTTTTTCACTTATGGGAAAGAAGAGAAAGGTCGAGATCTCGAAAACAGCCAGCCAAAAGTTGCGGAAGAGGGGGGAATAAAAACCGACAAGAACTCTCGAGAACCATAACGGACCGGAGAGGTTCGAGGGACAGGAAAGCAGGTGGGTCGGTGGGAAAAGGGAGACCAGCTACAATAGGGGGGTGAGTCAGGACAAAAAAGGGGCCAGGGTAGGGCAGGGTCGCTACTCTCATTTGTAAATGTAATCACTAAAAAGAAGAGGAGTAAATGAGAAGTGTGGAACATGGGTACTTTTAAAGATAACCTTATCTTCTAGGTTTGGGTCTGGAAAATGGTAAACGCATGCAGAAGAAAAAGGGAGGGTGATTCTACAAACCGAAGAATTTGGTAACGTCGATGATATGCCAGAGAGAGAAAACATCTTCATAGAGAAGTCGTTGGTAAGTGTTCATGAACTCGGTTTCCAGTAGGCGCACGTCAGACAGGGGAAAAAGTAGGGGTCAAAACGGAGAGGGTGCCCAATTGAAAGAAGGGGGGGGGGAGAAGTAAACGAGCGACAGGGGAGGGTACGTCTTCTTGAACGGAAATCTACAAGCGAAACCAGAACCATAAGCTTTTAAAACTAGCCGCCGGAGGAAGGGGTTGTACAGATAGAGAAGTAAAAGCTCTGCGTGGTCCCCGTGAGGCGTAGAAAACGCCCAGACGAGGAACCGCCTGGGGGAAGGCATCGGTTAAAAAGAGCAAAGCTGGTCAGTAGTCACGCGGGACGGGAGGGAGCGCGCGAGCAGGGAGAGGGCCGGCGCGAAAAGTGATTCTTCAAACATTCCAGAGGGGAGAGCCTTGCACGCGGAGCAACGTCTCATAAAAGGGAACAGGGGTGGGTACACAGAAGACAGGGAGAGAGAAGAGCTTGACGTATAAAGCAAGGGGTTTCAGTTTTATCACCAAAACGAGACAGTTCGAAAGAGAAGAAGTGGGTTTTCCAAAGAATCAAGGGTAGACTCTAGGATCCTGCTCCGAAAAAAAAACTCCGGAGAGCAGAACCCTGAGGAATAAACGGACTAAGGGACTTACAAAAGGGGGGGGGAATGGGTAACACAGCTGGTGAGATCGGGCTGAGGACCGCTATCCTAGGTCAGGGTTCCTAACAGAGGGCATGGGGGGTCATCATATTCAGACCATCTGTAAGGATGGAGTCCAAAAACCAGTAAAGAAGCATTTCTGGATGCGTTCAGGGGAAGGGAGATTCAGCCCTTTGGGGGGGAAAAGCCCGGGAACCTCCCCGGGCGAAAAAGCGCAATTTCCAGGAACAAGGGCAGAGAACTGGAGGGACGCCCCGACGGCTGGGATAGAAAAGGAAGGCCCGGAGCTGGAAAGGTTCCTTTCGACGGAAGTCCGGAGGCAATTAGGGGATCACTTACGCGGGGGGAGGTCGTGGGAAATGCTGACCACTAAACAGGCTCCTGAGAGGATATCCAAGTCCAGGCGGGAATAGGGGGCAGACCTTATAGGCGCGAACCTGGACTAATGAGTCGGAGAAAGGCTTTATCAACTCGGGGTAGTCAGAGGGAGGGAACCAAACTTTTCAATCCGGCGTCCCACCGTCTGTGACCAGACAGTTTCTAATTGAACGGATATACATAGAAAACCGACGAGGGTCGCTTAGTCAGTATGGAGTCGAAAAGAGGAGAGGGCGGGCCGTCAACAAGAAGATTTGTCGAAAAAAAAAGAAAGGGGGGTCCGGGGGCTGTAAACTGGGGGCTCGTATGAGTAGGAATACCATCTACGAAACGTGCAGAGGAAGACCTACGTAGTCGTAGGACCATGTCATAGGGGGAGAGTGGTGTCAAGGTTCTCAAGGCGAAGTGTATCGCAATCTGCTGAGAACCGGAACGTCCATACGACAAGGGA